>Ga0206881_10037_pt2 | contig 47670 bp, 36 predicted proteins | sample Alteio_BWOrgCont_3_FD_152867 | JGI IMG/M metagenome (GOLD analysis project Ga0206881, IMG submission 152867) | Enriched cells from forest soil in Barre Woods Harvard Forest LTER site, Petersham, Massachusetts, United States -... | ecosystem: Environmental > Terrestrial > Soil > Temperate forest >...
TACTACCGCTATTCCTAATGTTCCTATTCTTTATGCCTGTTGCAACCAGATTCTTTCCATTGAACACGATAGCGCCAATCGCCATGATACTGCCATCCTGGTGGCAAGTGGAAATTCTGCGAAATACCAATGGCTCGAACAACCGGATAATGGCTCTATTACTTGTTTAAATCCTCCTCTTTGTGATTCAGTTAGGGTTATAACAACTGTTTCAACCACATACACCGTTGTAGGGACAGATAGTAACGGATGTCAAACCGAGCAATTACTCTTTGTAACGATAGACATTCCTTGTTTTGATTTAACTATTCCTAATGTATTTACTCCTACCAATCCAGGTATCCTTGGTTTGGATGATGTATTCTACATCAAAACCCAAAATGTAAACGGCTGGGACCTCACCATTTTTGATCGTTGGGGCAAAGAAATGTACCATAGTACGAATCCTTATCAATACTGGAATGGCAATACCGAAGGCGGTAGTAAAGCCTCAGCAGGAGTTTACTATTACATCATCAACGCTACCTGCCAGAATAGCACCTATAAAAAAGATGGATTTGTACAGTTGATAAGGTAATAGCATAAAAATTTACAGGAATTATAATAATCTTGAAAACCGTACGTTAGGTGTATAGTCGGCAGTCATTTTTTTTATAATTAGTAAAACTACTACCTTTGCAAAAAGCAATTTCATGAGAAAAATTATTCTTGTTCTTATTATAGCTATTTCTGTTTTCAAGGGGTATTCCCAGTGTACAACTTGTCATGATGGAAGAAATCTTGATCACACTCCCAATAATAATGCACATAAAGTACCTAATGGAAACGGTACACTTGGTGTCTCATTTGACACTACTTTATGTGGCTTGAATTACATACAGGCCATCCAAAATACCCAAACCCGTTACGCAGCTAGCCCGGGTACTGGTTTTCCAACCCATGATACCGTAAAAGGTTTACCTGTTGGTTGCTTTAAAGTTGTAAAGGCTTACCTTTATTGCGAGGCATCTTGCCAGGTAGCTTCTCCTGCCACTTATACTATTGTAGATACCGTTACCAACCCGAATGCGGTAAAGTCTGTTTTTAATACTACACTTGTGGGAACAAGCATAGGTAAATGCTGGGGCGACCAAAGTACAGGAACCTGGAGAGCAGATGTAACTTCTGCCATATCGGGTAATGGCGCATACCGGATAAATTTCAAAGGATTTACAACTCCGGATTTTGAAGTTGACGGCATTTCTTTAGTTATTGTTTATGAGGATAATACTCTTACTTATACAGGAACTTTTGTTCTTTCAGACGGTGAAGATGCTGTACAAGGGGGAAGTGAAACATACACAGCTACAGGTTTTACAGCTTGCGATTCAAGCTCAAGCGCTTCAGCATTTACGGACTTTGCAGATATTCAAAACAATGTGGAAACTAATTTCACTTTTACAGAAAATGGAACAACCGGAACATTTCCCGCTCTCTTTTTCCAGGCTGCTACCGTAAACACAAGTGTAACAAATGGACAAAACACCTCTACTACAGCCATAACGCTTGGCGGCGATTGCTATGCTATGTTCCTTTATGGATTATACTTCCAAACTCCTTGCCGTACGTGCATTCCTGTTTCCCTATCATTTTCTGCACACGCTACCCCTACTCCTTGTGGTGCCGATAGCGGCTCTGCAAAAGTGACGGTGAGCGATACAGTAGGTGTTACTTACCATTGGAGCAACGGCGCAACAACAAGTTCAATATCCGGGTTATCGGCAGGCATTTATACCGTTAGCATTACAGGCAACGGAGGTTGCCCGATTGATACCGCTGTTGTAATTGTAACTTCGCCCGACAGTGTATATGCCCATATTACGGCATCGAGAGATAGCGTTTGTTCGGGAGATTCGTTAACACTTCGCGGGGCAGGAGGAAAAAAATACTTGTGGAGCCCGGGCGGGGGAACCAGTGCCACTATCCATGTTAATCCTGTATCTACCACTACTTATACTTTGCATACTTTTAGTAGTGAATGTAAAGATTCTGCTAAAGTTACTATTAAAGTAGTGCCTAAAATAACAGACACTCTTACGGCTATTAATGATACCGTATGTCCCTTAGACCCTACCACACTTACGGCAGCAGTGGCGGGTGGTGTCGCCACCTACAAATGGAGCAACGGAGCTACTACCTCATCTATCACAGTACACGATACTGTTACCACTACTTATACAGCAACAGCCTATGGAATATGCGATAGCGTGAAAAAGACTATTAAAGTAACAATAGTACCATTACCCAAACCTGTAATAAGCGGACTGAACTGGAAATGCGCCGGTATAAAAGATACTTTAAAGGTTAGTAGTTCCACTAATCCTACTACTTATTTATGGAGTAATGGAAAAACCACCACTACTATTATTACCGGAGCTATAAAGGGTGATTCCATATTTACGGTTACAGCTTTCAACCGGCTTGGATGCCCTGTTACTGTTATTGATACAGTTCTCCTAAGACAACCGCCTTTGGCTATGGCTAATCCCCCCTCTCTTTTCTGTGCCGGGCAGGCCATTACTCTTACTGCTTCTGGCAGTGGAACCTATGCTCCGTTTACTTACACATGGAGTACAGGGCAAACGGGTACCAGCATCACTATTGATCCGGGACCAGATTCTACCACCACTTATACCGTGACTGTTTCCAATGGATGTACCACCACTGCATTTACTACCGCTATTCCTAATGTTCCTATTCTTTATGCCTGTTGCAACCAGATTCTTTCCATTGAACACGATAGCGCCAATCGCCATGATACTGCCATCCTGGTGGCAAGTGGAAATTCTGCGAAATACCAATGGCTCGAACAACCGGATAATGGCTCTATTACTTGTTTAAATCCTCCTCTTTGTGATTCAGTTAGGGTTATAACAACTGTTTCAACCACATACACCGTTGTAGGGACAGATAGTAACGGATGTCAAACCGAGCAATTACTCTTTGTAACGATAGACATTCCTTGTTTTGATTTAACTATTCCTAATGTATTTACTCCTACCAATCCAGGTATCCTTGGTTTGGATGATGTATTCTACATCAAAACCCAAAATGTAAACGGCTGGGACCTCACCATTTTTGATCGTTGGGGCAAAGAAATGTACCATAGTACGAATCCTTATCAATACTGGAATGGCAATACCGAAGGCGGTAGTAAAGCCTCAGCAGGAGTTTACTATTACATCATCAACGCTACCTGCCAGAATAGCACCTATAAAAAAGATGGATTTGTACAATTGATACGATAAGCATCGAAAATAAATGATGCGGAAAAATTTAATACCTCTCTATCTCCTACCTTTAAGATAACATACCAAACCTACCAGGATGAAAAGAATATTTACGCTAATAAGTATTTTCCTTTTACTACTAAGCATCGGGGGCTATGCCCAGACTACAGGAAATAAGGGAGCCGGCTTTCAAACAAAATGGAAAACCAGTCCATTTGACAACTTAGTTTTTATTGAAAATAATGGGCAGTTCGACGGAAAAATAAAATCCGGGGAAAAAATTTTATATGGCGTTCACTTAGGTAAAGTTGATATTTATTTTACATCCCATAAGGTAATTTATCGCTATGACAGAATTTATTTCAAAAAATCATCGGAGCCAAATGCCGATCCCGATGATATTAAAAACATGAAACATGAAACCCATTTTTTAGAAACTGAGTGGGAAGGAGCGAGCCAATCTGCAAGTGTAGAAGCAAAAGGTAAAAAAACAAATTACTATACTTATTCATCAGGTTCAAAGACCATAAAAGCCAGTATTTTCAAACAGATTGTTTATAAAAATTTATATCCGGGAATTGATGCTGTATATCAATTTACAGAAGGAAAGGATGGTATAGAATACTCCCTTATTGTGCATCCGGGGGCTGATTTATCAAACATAAAAATAAACTATACAGGAGCTAAAAGCATCTCCAGAAATGGATCTGGAGAATTAATAATAAACAGTGAACTAAATACACTTACTGAGCATGCCCCCACAACAACCTACCTGGGAGAGACGAGCAATATTGCACTTTCGACAGCCCTGGCAGGGCATGTGGAATCGTTTAAAGCCGATGCCGGGTATGACAAAACAAAAACCATTGTAATTGACCCCTGGATAACAGACCCTCTTTTTACCAACCGGGATAAGGCATACGACCTCAACTGGGATTATTTTGGAAATGTATATGCCTACGGAAATGACGTAAGTAATTTACAACTTGTTAAAATGAATAAATTGGGCGTAATCCAATGGACTTATAATGCTGTTAGCATAAGCGGGGGATATTATGGTGCTTTTACTGCCGACAAAGTTACCGGAACAAGCTATTTGTGCGAGGGATTTCCGGGAGGAACGGTACTTAAAGTAAACAGCAATGGAACACTGGTAGGAACTTTTGCCGGTGACCCAACCGATATTAATGAGCTTTGGCGCGCAAGGTTTGACCCCTGTAATCGCAATATTGTTATTGCGGGTGGTGGTACCAGCGGTACATACCAGGCGGGCGTACTCGATTCTGATATGAGCTCGATAAACCCGGTTAATATCCTGGGAGCAACCGGCGCATGTCATGACATGTCACTAATAGCCATTGACCCCGATGGAAACCATTGCTACATTGGCGCAGCCCGGTCACTTTCTTTTGATCCACTCCATTTCAACAATTTTATAATGCAATTACCCCTGCCATCTCTTTCTCCCACCATTTATGGAGTGCATGAAGATTGCCATTTTATAGAAGTTAGCAGCATACTTTATGTTGGGGACGGTAATAGTGTAGAAGCAAATGGAATGAATGGAGCAGCAGCCAGCCCAAACTGGTTATACCTTTATAATGGCGATACCTTAAGACGTTATCATAAAAATACAGGCGCCTTTGTTTCCCAGTTCCCTATCCGGTTGAACAGCCCATTCGAATATGGCGGACTGGATGTTGACCCTTGCGATAATATATTTGTAGGGGTTGTTGATAGCATTTATGTCCTCGATTCTTTGTACACCTTACAAGCTAAAATCCCCTTACAAGATACTGTTTTTGATGTGCAGCTTGGCCAAAAAGGGGCCCTATATGCCTGTGGTGTAGGATTTGTAACTCAATTAACTAATCCTGTTACACCTACGCTCATTTCATCAGCATCAGGAACCCCCAGTTCCTGCTCAGCCTGCAATGGAACAGCTACGGTAAATATTAATTGTGGAGTGGCGCCTTACATCTACCGATGGAGCGACGGTAATGCCAATCAAACAGATACCGGCTTATGTGCGGGTGTGTATACAGTTACCGTTACTGACGCATCGTGTCCTCCACGTATTGATACTGCCATCGTAAATGTTACAGGTGAGAATGGGTTTAACGCTTTTATAACCGACACCAATCCTGATTGCGCATTACGAAAAGGAAATGCTACTATCCACGTTACTGGAGGTGTTCCTCCCTACCAGTACAACTGGAGTAATGGTTCCACTAAACAATATGATACAGGGCTTGTAGCAGGAACATACGTGTGTATCGTCACCGACAACACGGGATGCAGGTTTGAAGTTGGTGTAACCCTTGTAAACCCTACAGCTCCTAAGGTTAAGATTGTGCCTGATTTGGATAGCATTTGCATAGGCTCATCAATCGTCCTTAATGTCTCCGGAGCAAAAACATATTTATGGAATATTTCACCCAGCTTAAGCTGTGATACTTGCTCCAACCCCACTGCTACCCCAAATGTTACTACTACTTATACGGTTACAGGAATGGATTCTATAGGTTGCACCGCAATTGTTGTCAGTACTATAAAGGTATCTACTCCTCCCAAGCCTGTTATCACCGGTAAAGATTCCGTTTGTTCAGGCTATATTGATACATTAAAGGTTACGGGAGGTACGTCTTATCTATGGAGTACGGGTGCCACAACTACATCTATTAATTACAACACTATCACAACCCAAACCATTACTGTTACGGCTCATAATGGTTTGTGTTCAGGCGATACTTCTTTTGTTATCCATGTGGTATCTGCATCCGCAATATTAACTGCCTCGGCCGATTCGGTCTGTCCAGGAGATAGTGTTCTACTCACAGGCGGTGGAGGCATTAGTTATAAATGGAGTACGGGGAAAACAACAAGTAGCATTTGGATAAATCCGCTTACTACAAAAACATATACCCTGCATGCTTATGCCGGAACTTGTAATGACTCGGTCACCAAGTTAATTAAGGTAATCCCTAAAATCACAGCTACCATCAGTGCGCAAAATGATACGATATGCCCTTTAGGAACCAGCACTATAACCGTTGCAGGAGAGGGAGGAGCAGTTAGTGGTTATAAATGGAGTACAGGAGCCACTACATCTGCCATCACGGTAACAAGCAGCGTTACTACTACCTACACAGCAACTGTATATGGACTATGCGACAGTGTGCAAAGAACTATGCAGGTGGTGGTAATTCCTTTAGCAAAGCCCAGTATCAGTGGGACCAATTGGAAATGCGCGGGTATAAAAGATACTTTGACTGTAAGTAGCTTAACCAACCCCACTACTTACCTATGGAGTAATGGAAAAACTACTACTACTATTGTTACCGGGGGCATAAATGCTGATTCCATATTTATGGTTACAGCCTTTAATAGTCTTGGGTGTCCTGTCACCATTATTGATACCGTTCTTCTCAGGCAACCTCCTTCCGTTGTTGCTAATCCTCCTGCTATCTTCTGTGCCGGACAGCCCATTACACTTACCGCTTTAGCCAATGGAACCTATCCTCCTTTCACTTATAACTGGAGCACGGGTCAAACAGGCCCCAGCATCACTATTGATCCGGGACCAGATACTACCACTACTTATACCGTAACAGCTTCCAACGGATGTAGCAATATGGCCACCACTACAGCCATTCCTAATGTTCCTATTCTTTACGCCTGCTGTAACCAGATTCTTTTCATTGAGCATGACAGCGCTAATCGTCATGATACTGCTATCCTCGTGGCAAGTGGGAATTCTAAAAAATACCAATGGATCGAACAACCGGATAACGGCTCTATCACTTGTTTGAATCCTCCTCTTTGCGATTCCATTAGAGCTATAACAACAGTTTCTACTACCTATACCGTTGTGGGAACTGACAGTAATGGATGTCAAACGGAGCAATTACTCTTTGTAACAATAGACATTCCCTGCTTTGATTTAACTATTCCTAATGTATTTACGCCTACCAATCCCGGTATTCTCGGATTGGATGATGTATTCTACATAAAAACTCAGAACGTAAATGGATGGGACCTTACCATCTATGACCGTTGGGGTAAGGAAATGTATCATAGTACCAATCCTTATCAATACTGGAATGGCAATACCGAAGGTGGAGGCAAAGCTCCGGCCGGGGTTTACTACTACATTATCAATTCTACCTGCCAGAATAGCACCTATAAAAAAGACGGATTTGTGCAGCTAATAAGATAATCAATTCTAAATAAAAGTGTTATATTAGCTGCACGAATTAAAGAGGATAGAGTAGTTTTAAGAGCATTATTAGAAACTTGTCTTAATTGCTGTAATGGATTTTTCAGCAATTAGCTATTAAGGAATATTAAAAACATTTTATAAAACTAATTATAGAAAGATGTCTACCTACCATTATCGTTTCTATTCTAATCTTATAGAAGGTTCTATTTTAATCCAAAGATTTGATGCCCTCCGATTCATTTATCCTAACAGGCTATTAATTGTCCGGTATATATAATACACTATTACACCCATGAGAAAAATTATTTACTTGAGTTTTGTTACGCTTTTTTTTCTATCCCCCAGGGTTGAAGGCCAGTTTTTACTTAACGGAAATGCATCGATTATCACCCCCCAGTGCAATGCTGCCGTTACAACCTACCAGTTAACCCCTGATTTAGCCAATCAATCCGGACAAATCTGGAATACAACACCCATTAATTTAACTACCCGGTTCGACCTTCAATTTGAAATATTTATGGGCTATAAAGCCTATAATACAGGTGCCGATGGAATGGCATTTGTTATTCAAACGTTAAGCAATAATGCAGGCAGCGGCGGTGGCGGACTTGGATACGAAGGAATTACACCTTCCATTGCAATAGAATTTGATACGTACGAGAATGGATGGGATCCGATATACTGCCATACGGCTATTGAAAAAAATGGGGATATTGACCACACCGACCTTTCGGGTAATAACCTGGCAGGCCCTGAACAACTTTCTCCGAGCAATGCCACTTTACCTGATGGTACCTGGCACAATGCAGAAATTATATGGAACCCTATTAGCGATTCCCTTAGCTTGTATTTCGATTGCAGTTTGCGTGTGAGTTATAAAGGAGATATTGTGGATTCTATTTTTAAAGGAAACCCCACAGTATACTGGGGATTTACAGGTGGAACAGGTGCATTGAGCAACAGCCAGGAAGTGTGTGTTACAAACTCCTACACCATTACCGATTCACTTGTTAATCCTTCCTGCCTGGGTAATGATGGGAAAGCCATTATCAACATACATGGCGCCAACTCAGCATTTACTTACTTATGGACACCATCGGGTCAAACAACTGCCACCGCTACCGGCTTAAGCGCCGGACTGTATACCGTAAAATTCCATCCTCCAGGCGATACATGCGCAATACAACGCGATACAATCAGGCTGGTAGGGTCGCATATATCTTTAAGTTCTACCGGGACCATGTGCTCACGAACGAACAGCGGAACCGCTACTATAACTATTACCAATGGAAAAGCCCCATATACCTACGCATGGAATAATGGAGAAACGAACCAAACTGATACTGGCCTTACCGCAGGGAAATACTATGTAACTGTTACTGATAATAAGGGATGCCGTTTTACCGATTCCGTAACTATACACACAGACCCTGCTCCAACCATATCAACAACCCCTCCGATAAACGATAGTGTATGCTACCTGAGCGGTACCACTATTACGGGAACCGGGGGAGTAAGTTATACTTGGTTGCCCAATACCAGATTGAGCTGCAACAATTGTGCATCACCTGTTGCTTCGCCAACTGTTACCACAACATATACAGTTACGGGAACGGATGCCAACGGATGCACCAATACAGCAACTCTAACTATCAAGGTGCTCTCGCTACCTACCCCCAAAGTAAGCGGGAAAGATACTATCTGTATAGGAAGCAGTACGGTATTGAGCGCTTCAGGAGGAACTTCTTACCTATGGACCCCAGGTTCAGGTACCGGCTCATCGTATACGGTGAGGCCACCAACCAATACGACCTATACCGTGAAGGCAACTGCCGACGGATGCTCAAAAGATACTACTGCGAAAGTAACCGTAGTGCCTATTCCAAGAGCAGTAGCCAAATCAAGCAAAGACAGTGTATGTGTAGGCGATACCTTAACGCTTAGCGGAAGCGGAGGAACTACTTACCGGTGGAGCCCCGGAAATTTAACTAATGCCAAAATACAAGTGAATTTGGCTCGTGATACAACCTATACTTTATATTCCTATGGAGGAACCTGCGAAGATTCAACAAAAATACACCTCAAGGTTATTCAGCCCATATCGGCGAGCATAGGTATAGACCATGATAGCATTTGCCCTCATCGAAGCGCAACTATTACAGCTACAGGCACCGGTGGTACCGTAACTTATAAGTGGAGCAACGGACAAACTACTTCTGCTATTACCGTAAACGATACCGTTACCACGACCTACACCGCAACCGTATATGGAACCTGCGATAGTATGCAAAGAATAATTACCCTGCACGTAATTCCTTTGCCTGCACCAGCAATAAGTGGAACCAGATTTGAATGCCAGGGAGGACTGGATACTATTACTATCAGTAGCGCTACCAATCCTACCACCTACAAATGGAATAATGGACAAACAGGTACATCATTCATTGCAACTATTAATGGAGATACGACTTACACTGTAACGGCATATAACAGTCTTGGGTGTTCTATTACTGACACATTCCATGTAAAAGGAATGACTTACCCAGGCGCTATTATGAGTTACCCTACAGCCTGCGGCAATGGTGAAATAACCGTGGTAGCTACTCCTACGGGCACAGGCCCATTCAACTACCATTGGAATACAGGAGGAACCAACGATACGATTACTGTATTCATCAATAAAGACACTACCATATTTACGGTAACTATTTCCAACGGTTGCCCTATTACAAGAACCGAAACCGTTATTGAAAACAACCCGGAATTGGCGGCCTGTTGCGATACAACTATTTTGATGGGCGCAAGCACAAGCATAATTGCAGCCGGGCCGGGTATTGTAAACTATCACTGGTCTCCGCAAGATGGCAGCTTAAATTGTTATACCTGTCCAAACCCTATAGCATCACCCAAAGTAACTACCACCTACACCGTAATAGGAACCGACTCGGGAGATTGCCCTGTAGAAAGAACGGTAACCATTATTGTGGAAACCCCTTGCTCTAATTTCATCGTCCCCAATGTATTTACGCCAACCAATTCAGGGGTTTCAGGATTAGACAATATATTCTACATCAAAACAAGTAACTTCAATACATGGTCTCTAACCATATTTGACCGGTGGGGCCACGAGGTTTTCAAAAGTACTAACCCTATCCAGTATTGGGATGGAAATACCGAAGGTGGAGAGAAGGCTCCGGCGGGAGTATATTATTATATAATAGATGCCTCGTGTGTAGATAATGCTTTTAAAAAGGATGGATTTGTGCAACTGATAAGATAAATTTAATTTAAAACTCCTATATTAGCGGATACTAAATGGAATATTTGTAATAATTCATATAAAATATTTATTGCTATTAATCCATTTATCTATAACATACCAAACCTACCAGGATGAAAAGAGCATTTACTTTAGCTATTGTGTTTTTTCTGCTATTATCAAAGACAGGTTATGCCCAAACTATTTCTACCCGGGGGGATAATAATACTACTAATAGGAAAGGAAAATCCAATATAAAATGGATACGAAATCCTTTTGACCACCAGGTTTTTATTGAAAACAAGGGGCAATTCAACGGAATATTACCGGGAAAAGAAAAAATATATTATGCTGTCGACCTGGGAGACATCGAAGCATTTTTCACCGGAAATGGCATCGTTTATCAACTAGAAAAATATCCGAAGCCAGACTTATCAAAAGGACAAGACCCGGATGAAAACGGCCCTCCAAAGCCCATTATTAAATACCAGTATTCCGAATGGAAAGGTGCGAATAACAGCATTACAACCGAGGGAAATGAAAAGCAATCGTTTTACTATACCTATCCTTCCGGCATGTCCGGTACTATAAAAACCAATGTTTTCAAAAAAATAACCTTTCATAATCTGTACCCGGGAATAGATGTGGAATATTCCTTTAAAAACGGTAAACCGGGTATTGAATACAGACTTATCGTTCATCCGGGCGCTAACATTTCCCAGGCAAAACTACTATACAGTAAAGCGAGAAGTAAAGCAAATGTAAATGGAGCCATTGAAGCCCAATCTAACATAGGTACGTTTAATATGAGCGCCCCAAAAGCGTTTTATACCGGAGATAATAATCCGCTTAAAGTATCTTATATCCTCAGCGGCAATGAAGAATCTTTTTCTGTTGCAAATCCTGATTCAACAAAAACGTATGCTATTGATCCGTGGATAACCAATCCTTATTTTAGCGATTCAATTTATAATAAAGCATACGACCTGGATTATGATAATCATGGAAACGTATATGTATACGGAGGCGGCCCCAACCCTTACCAATTAATAAAACTTAATAGTGCAGGTATAGTTCAGTGGGCGTTTAACGCTACCCTGCTTACCAGTTCTACAGACTATTACGGAGACATGGCAGTTGACAGGGTTACAGCCGAGTCTTATTTAGTAGAAGGATGGAATTCGAGCGGATCGGGAGCCAGGGCTGAGAAAGTAAATTCGAATGGCATATTAATGGCCAGCTTTCCCGGCAACACTCAGTTAGGTGAGATGTACCGCATTGAATACGATGCCTGCAACAGAGATATTATTGTCGGTGGTGGAGGAACTAGTGCCCCCTACCAATCTTGCATTTTAGATACCGCTATGATCAGTATCACCCCGGTGAATATAGAAGGTGTTGGTACAGGCTTCCACGATATTGCGCTGCTTACCATTGACCCAGATGGTAATAATTGCTACATGGCCACTACACAATCATTACTTTATATACCTGTAGAAAATAACTATTTACTGAAACTTCCATTACCAAGCTTAAGCCCATCTGCCTACAATCTTGCTGACGGATTATCCTTTCATGAAGTAGGCAGCATATATTACACATCCGGCACTTCCAACGGCTTTAATGGAATGGCTGCAAGCCCAAACTGGCTCTACCTATACGCGGGAGATACGCTTATGCAAATGAATAAAACTACGGGACTGCTAAACAAAGAACGGCCTCTTACAAAACTATTTGATTACCGCTGGGGTGGATTGGATGTAGATGCCTGTGACGATATTTACGTAGGATTCCGTGATAGTATAAAAATTTATAATTCAGCCTTAGCACCGGAAGACAGTCTTGCTTTGCCGGTTGGCGATACGATATTTGACCTGCACTTAGGCCAGCATAATTTGATCTATGCCTGCGGATTAAATTTTGTAGCTTCTATTGATGTTCCTAATCCGCCTAACCTGATTTCATCGGCATCGGGAACACCCAGTTCCTGCTCCGATTGCAATGGAACAGCAACTGTAAATATTAATTGCGGAATAGCTCCATACATTTTTAACTGGAGTAATGGAAATACCAACCAAACCGATACCGGCTTATGTCCGGGTTCATATACGGTTACTGTTACCGATGCGGCTTGTCCACCCATTACGCAAACAGCTATTGTAAATGTTCCGGGCGAAAATGGATTTAGCGCTTTTATAACCGACTCCAATCCTGATTGCGAATTAAGAAAGGGAAATGCCACCATTCATGTTACAGGAGGAGTTCCGCCTTACACCTATCATTGGAGCAATGGCTCGACTAACCAAACTGATACCGGGCTTGTGGCAGGAACGTATATATGTATTGTTAAAGATAATTCAGGATGTATTTATGAAATTGGCGTAACCCTTATCAACCCTACGGCTCCCACATTATACCCTGTACCATCATTGGACACTATATGTTCCGGCGAATCAGTAAATCTTACTGTATCAGGAGCAAAAACGTACGTATGGAAACCGAGCCTGACCTTGAGTTGCGATAGCTGCGCCAACCCTACTGCTACGCCAAGCGTTACCACTACCTATACCATTACCGGTATGGATTCAAATGGTTGCACAGCTTCTGTTGTCGCTACCATAAAAGTATATCCCAGCCCCAAGCCTGTAATAACCGGGAAAGATTCCGTTTGTTCCGGCTATACAGATACATTGAAGGTTACAGGCGGTACTACCTATCTGTGGAGTACCGGTGCCACTACCACTTCCATTAACTACCACACTATAGGCACTCAAACTATTACTGTTATAGCCCACAATGGAATATGTTCGAAAGATACTTCCTTTGTCATTCATGTCGTCTCACCATCAGCTGCCATAAAAGTGTCTGCCGACTCAGTCTGCCCGGGAGATAGTGTTCTACTTACCGGTAGCGGAGGAGCTACTTATAAATGGAGCAACGGAAAAACAACAAGTAGCATATGGATTAATCCGCTTACCACGAAAACATATACCCTGCATGCTTATGCCGGAACTTGCAATGACTCCGCCACTAAGTTAATTAAGGTGATTTCTTATGTCACAGCCTCCATCAGTGCGCAAAATGATACCATCTGTCCTTTGGGTACTACTACCATAACCGTTACAGCAGCCGGAGGAGAAGTGACCGGCTATCTGTGGAATACAGGGGCCACTACTTCTTCCATCACGGTAACCAATACTGTTACCAATTCCTACACTGCAACCGTGTATGGATTATGTGGAAGTGTACAAAAAACCATGCAAGTGCTGGTAGTTCCACTTCCTAAACCTGCGATAAGCGGTACCGAGTGGAAGTGTAGAGGAATAAAAGATACATTGATTGTAAGCAGTTCTACCAATCCTACTACTTATTTATGGAGTAATGGGAAAACCACTTCTACTATTGTTACCGGTGGCATAAATGCTGATTCTATATTTTCAGTAACAGCTTTCAATAGCCTTGGATGCCCTGTTACTATTATTGATACGGTTCTACTCAGGCAGCCTCCTTCCGTTGTAGCTAATCCTCCTGCTATCTTCTGTGCCGGACAGCCCATTACACTTACCGCTTTGGCCAATGGAACCTATCCTCCTTTCACTTATAACTGGAGCACGGGTCAAACAGGCCCCAGCATCACTATTGATCCGGGACCTGATACTACCACTACTTATACCGTAACAGCTTCCAACGGATGTAGCAATATAGCCACCACTACGGCCATTCCTAATGTTCCTATTCTTTACGCCTGCTGTAACCAGATTCTTTCCATTGAACATGACAGCGCTAATCGTCATGATACAGCCATCCTGGTGGCAAGTGGAAATTCCAAAAAATACCAATGGCTTGAACAGCCGGATAACGGTTCTATTACTTGCTTAAATCCTCCTTTATGTGATTCGGTAAGGGTTATAACAACTGTTTCAACTGCCTACACGGTTGTGGGAACTGACAGTAATGGATGTCAAACAGAGCAATTGCTATTTGTAACGATTGACATTCCCTGTTTTAATTTAACTATTCCTAACGTCTTTACTCCTACCAACCCCGGTATTCTCGGATTGGATGATGTATTCTACATCAAAACCCAGAATGTAGACGGATGGGATCTCACCATTTATGACCGTTGGGGTAAGGAAATGTACCATAGTACCAATCCATACCAATACTGGAATGGCAATACGGAGGGCGGTAGTAAAGCGTCAGCAGGGGTTTATTATTACATCATCAGTGGCACCTGCCAGAATACTACTTATAAGAAAGACGGATTTGTGCAGTTGATAAGATAAACGAAAGACGCGCCTTCGTGGGTAAAGCATATATTTGCAAAGCCTTTTAACTGCAAGTTTTTATGCGAATTACGGATATTATTTATGCTACAGTTGCCAATAAATGCCCCCGCTGTAATATAGGGCATGTATTTGAAAATAATAATCCCTATAGCCTGAAAAATGGCTTGCGAATGAATATACATTGCCCCCATTGCCATATGAAATTCGAACGTGAAGTGGGTTATTTTTATGGAGCCATGTATGTATCCTATGGTCTTCAAACTGCATTAATCACTCTATTATATACTCTGAATATATTTTGGTGGAATCTCCCATCTCTTACACTCGTATTTATTGTTCTTTCATTAGTTCTTGCTCTTTTTCCTGTAACATTCAGGTGGTCGAGAATAATTTGGATAGCCAGCTTTACAAGAAGGGAAGAAGCATAAACCGTATCTGAAAATATACTTTTCCCATACCCCTTATTCCTAATTATTATCTTTGCAGGGTAAAATAAAATCCATGCTTGAGTTATCGTATATACGCCGCAGCCCCGAAGAAGTGATAGAGAGGCTCGCCATTAAAAACTTTGATGCAAAACCCATCATAACTGAAATACTTGCCATTGATGAAAAGCGCCGTTCAACCCAAACTAATTTAGATGGTATTCTTGCCCAATTAAACAAAGCATCTAAAGAAATAGGAGAACTATATAAAGCAGGGAAAAAAGCGGAAGCCGACGAACTGAAAGCTGATACAGGCAAATGGAAACAGGACATAAGCATGCTGGAAGCGGAAATGAAAAAAATAGAAACTGAATTACAGTCCAAAGCTGTTTTACTTCCTAATACACCACACTCAGGCGTACCAAAAGGAAAAACTCCCGAGGACAATGAGGTAATTCATACCGAAGGAGCCATACCTGAACTTGGAGAAAACGCTCTGCCCCATTGGGAGCTGGCAAAGAAATATGATATTATTGACTTTGAAACCGGTGTGAAAATAACGGGTGCAGGATTTCCAGTATACAAAGGAAAAGGAGCCAGGCTGCAACGCGCCTTGATTAACTTCTTTCTGGATAAAGCTTTTGAAGCAGGATATATGGAAATAGAACCTCCCATATTGGTAAATGAAGATACCGGCTTCGGGACAGGTCAATTGCCCGATAAAGAAGGCCAAATGTATTTTGTAAATGAAGACAAGCTCTATTTAATTCCAACCGCCGAAGTACCCATAACCAATATTTATCGCGATATGGTATTAGATGCTTCTTCATTACCAATAAAAAACTGCGGATACACGCCTTGCTTCCGCCGGGAGGCTGGCTCATATGGAAAAGACGTTCGGGGGCTAAACAGGCTCCATCAGTTTGATAAAGTGGAAATAGTTCAGATACGTACACCGGAAGAATCCTATAAAACATTGGAGGAAATGCGTGAATATGTAGCCGGTTTATTGAGAAGCCTGCATTTGCCATTCCGCATACTGAAACTTTGCGGAGGTGATATGAGTTTTGCTTCTGCTTTAACATATGATATGGAAGTATTTTCGGGTGCGCAAAAAAGATGGCTGGAAGTAAGTTCAGTATCCAACTTTGAAACCTTCCAAAGCAACCGGATGAAGCTGCGCTACAAGAAAGACAAAGACAAACCCGCACTGGCGCATACCCTCAACGGAAGCGCTTTGGCACTGCCAAGAATAGTAGCTTCGCTACTGGAAAATAACCAGGATGCACAAGGCATACGTATTCCTGAAGTACTTGTACCCTATACCAAGTTTGAATATATAAGTTAATCAATAAAAAACAACCACATGAAAAAGATAGCAATAACAGCTTCTTTAGCTGTTCTCGGATTTACAATCACAGCATTTGTTACCCCTAAAGTATCGGGCGATAAACCTTTTGAAGGAGTAGTAACCTATTCGGTAAATATTGACAACCCGCAGGCTGCTGCCATGATGCAGGGAAGCTCTGTAAAAGTGTATATAAAAGGTGATAAAACTAAAACCATGATAAACATGGGAATGCAGAAGATAACCATTTTTGAAGACCGGAAAAACCCGAACAACCCGGTTAAACTATTAGAGGCCATGGATAATAAATACCAGGTAAAAGAAGATCCGAACAAAAAGGATGACGCTAAAGATCCTGTGATAAAATATGTGGATACAACCAAAACAATTGCGGGCTACACTTGCCATAAGGCAGAAGTTACCCTTACCGACCAACAAGGGCAATCGTACACATCGACTGTATACTATACAGAAGACTTACCTTATTTTACCGGAAAAAAAGACATATTCAAAGGATTGAAAGGATTTCCTATGGAATACGCGATGAAGCAACAAGGAATCAATATATCATTTACTGCTACCAGTGTAGACAAACAAGCTGTTCCTGATGATACATTTACAATTCCAACGGGATACAAGCTAATGACCATGGAAGAAATTATGCAGGATGTTCAAAAACAAATGAGCGGCGGTAACTAAAATAAAAACACAACCACACACAATAAAAAAGCCCCGGTATACCGGGGCTTTTTTATTGTGTGTGAAATTTATCAGGATTTCTTCTGCTCCTTATTCTTTTCCTGGAACTCCTTAATTATTTCATCATAGCTTTTTCCAAGTATGGAAATAGCTGCACGGGCTTGCGCCACGAGTGCTGTATCTTGCGGATACTTATTAATAACCTCCTGGTACATCGCACGGGCTTTGGCAGTATCTTTCAGTTTATCGTCATATATAAATCCACGAATAAAAACACAATCGGCAGCCTTTTTAAAAGTCGGATATTTTTTATCTATCGTATCATAGTAATTGATGGCGCGCTGGTATTGCGTTAAACTCATGGAAATATTGGCCGCATCAAAAAGACAGGCCGGTGCCATGGTATCGTCAGGGAAATTAGTTGCAAAACTGGTATACGCGTTAATAGCTTTGTTGTAAACATTAGCATCCGGTGTTTGAATGGTTTTCAGCTTAGCTTCAATTACTTTTATGGAGTCTAACGATGCCTCTTTGTTTGGGGTATTTGTGCCTTTGCCTGCACCACCGCAACCATAAAAACTAAAACTTAGCAGACCCATACCCACCGCCATATAAGCAAGTGATTGGCGGCTAATGATTGATGAATTAGAACTATCTGGTTTTTTCATGATTTATTTTTTATAGGAAATTTCATTTTGTACTTAACATCTACAATACCTTTGGAAATATCGGTAAGCTTTCTTTTCAGCAGCCTTTTGCGCAGAGGATTAATCCGGTCGGTGAATAATATACCGTCAATATGGTCATATTCGTGCTGTATTATGCGGGCACGCACTCCGTTATATGATTCTTCGTGTTTTACAAAGTTCTCATCCAGGTAACGAATACGCAAATCGGGTTTGCGCTCTACATCTTCCCTTATGGTAGGTATGCTCAGGCATCCTTCATTAAACTTCCACAAATCACCTTCCTCCTCAACTATTTGGGCATTGATAAACACTTTCCTGAAAGTTTTCAATCCTTCTTCGTCTTTTTCTTCTTCGTCTGTATCGTCAATATAAGGAGAAGCATCGATAATAAACAAACGGATAGACACACCTACCTGTGGCGCGGCAAGGCCAACCCCCTTGGCATTCTTCATAGTATCAAACATATTGGCAATAAGCGCAGCGAGTCCCGGATAATCTTTTTTAATATCCACCGCTTTCTTTTTTAGAACAGGGTCACCGAATGCAACTATAGGTAATATCATAATGTAATTCGTAAGTGATAAGTTGTAAGTCACAATATATCTTACAGCTTATAGCTTCATATTTATAAGGTCGCCAAAATTAATAAGTAATTTGAAATGAATGTTAAACAGGGGCAGGAAGATTGCCACTCTTTTTCATTTCCATAAACGATTGCAGGATAATGGCAGCGCTCACCATATCAATAGTGGCTTTATTACGCCTGTCTTTTTTCTTCAATCCACCGTCTATCATAGCTTGAAATGCCATTTTAGAGGTAAACCGCTCATCCACCCTGTATACAGGCATTTCAGGGTATTTATTTTTCAGCTTTTTTATAAGCTCCTGGGCGGCATAAGCACTTTGGGCAGGGGTATTGTCCAGGTTGCGCGGGTCGCCAACTACCAGGCATTCTACCTGCTCTTTGGCAAAATAACCGGTAAGAAATATGAATATCTGCTGGGTATCAATAGTGGTTAGGCCCGATGCTATTATTTGCTCCGTATCGGTAACGGCAATTCCTGTGCGCTTGCTTCCATAATCTATCGCCAATATTCTTTTCATCGAACGCAAAAGTAGCTTAAAATGTAAAGGCTTTTTAAGATTTTATTTCTTCGGTTTTTAGCGAAATTTTAAAATCTCTTATGCAACAGTTTAAGGCGAATTTCGAAGTACTCTTTTTGGCACCATATATAAAGATAACCAATTACTTATGGCTATAAAATCAAAAAGAGGTAACTGTTGCATATAGCGTAGTAGATTTTTAGTGCGTGGCAAATGCCACAGCAAAATCTTTCTCTAACAGTCAATGACTTTTGGGGAGGAGGATAAAGTTTAACAACTATTTAAATTTCTACCGGTAAGAAGCCTGTTAATAAATAAGGTTGAATAGCTATCTTTGCCGTATCAAACACTAATTATGAATAAGGAAATTGAACTCATTAATAAAGCATGGGAAAATCGTGAATTATTAAAAGATTCAGAGGTTAAAAAGGCTATTCTCGGGGCAATAGATATGCTGGATAGCGGCAAACTACGTGTGGCAGAGCCATCAGGCAGCGGATGGATAGTAAATGAATGGGTAAAGAAAGCCATACTGCTTTACTTTCCTATCCAAACTTCCCAAAAGATAAATGCAGGAGATATTGAGTTTTTCGATAAGATCCCCTTGAAAAAAGACTTTGAAGAGAAAGGCATACGCGTAGTTCCGCATGGCATTGCCCGCTATGGTTCTTATCTCGCCCCCGGTGTGATTATGATGCCTTCGTATGTAAATATAGGCGCTTATGTAGACAGCGGAACCATGATTGATACCTGGGCCACCGTAGGCTCTTGCGCCCAAATAGGTAAAAATGTGCACTTGAGTGGAGGCGTAGGCATAGGAGGCGTACTTGAACCACCGCAGGCAGCCCCGGTAATTATTGAAGATAATTGTTTTGTAGGTTCACGCTGCATAGTGGTGGAAGGCGTAAGGGTTGAGAAAGAAGCCGTATTAGGCGCTAATGTAGTGCTAACCCAATCAACCAAAATAATAGACGTGAGCGGAGAAAAACCGATTGAATATAAAGGCGTGGTTCCGACCCGTTCGGTGGTAATACCCGGTTCGTATGAAAAGAAATTCCCTGCCGGAAACTACCACGTTAATTGCGCCCTTATTATTGGCAAGCGCAAGGAAAGTACCGATACCAAAACCTCTCTGAATGAGGTATTGAGAGATTATCACGTTCCGGTATAATGGTATTGTAAGAAGCTTTAAACTTGATGAAAGGTAAGTTCCCCAAAACCATTAGCCAACAGCCCTTGGGCAATTATTTGCTGCTGCTTGGTATTGCCGTTCTTACCTTTGTTTGTTATCACTATTCCCTTGAAAATCAGTTTACCAATTGGGATGACCAGCGCTTTATTACCGAAAACATTTTTATTAAATCATTCTCGGCGGCTAATCTTAAAATGATACTGTTTCATGATGTAACGGGAGATTATTATAATCCGCTTACCATACTATCCTATGCCATAAACTACCATTTTGCGGGATTGGAGCCCCGCTCCTACTACCTCACCGATATTGTACTGCACATACTTAATTGTATGCTTATGTTTTTCCTTGTGCTTGCCTTATTGAAAGCAATGGCGAGAAAAGGATATTTTGCAACGGACAATGGGCAATTCGCCGTTCACAAAAAATGGATAGCTTTTTTCTGTACACTGGCTTATGCCATACACCCCATGCATGTGGAATCGGTTTCGTGGATTGCAGAACGCAAAGATGTATTGTACGCATTCTTCTACTTCCTTGGCATGATAGCCTATTTACGATTTACAGAAGCCCAAACGAAAAAATACGTGTGGCTGGTATGCGTATTTATATGCTTCCTGCTTTCCCTGCTTTCCAAGCCTATGGCTATTGTATTTCCATTTTCATTGTTGGCGATAGATATTTTACTAAAGCGAGATAAAACAAGTTCTATCCGGAATATTATTTTTGAAAAATTGCCTTTTATAGCCATAGGCATATTATCTGCGGGGGCAACTTACATTTCTACAAAATCATCGGGGGCTGTTCAGGAGCACCAGATTTTTACCTTTTTTCAGCGCTTCCTTTTCGCTTCTTATGGTTTCTACATATATATCCTAAAGGCATTCATACCTGTTTTTCAAAGTTCCTATTACCCCTATCCCCAATTGCCCACGCCGGGCAGCAGTTTACCTTTTCTATTTTATGTATCGCCACTTATTGCCTTGCTGGTAGTGGCTATTCCATTATATCTATCCTACCGTGCAGGTGAAAATAGTTTTAGAATAGTTCTATTCGGACTCATCTTTTATTTTTTTAATATGATCATTGTTTCGCAGATAATAGGTGCGGGACCCAATATAATGGCAGACCGGTATAGCTATGTATGTTATTTTGGTATATTCTTTCCGCTTACCTATTTCATTTACAGGGGTTTAACTAAACGTAAATCCTTATTGATATATGGGCTGTCGGGCATTTCCCTTTACCTGGTTTTGTTTTCTTTTCTTTGTTATGAAAGAACATTGGTATGGCACAATTCTGAAACGTTGTGGACGGATGTTATCAGGCAATATCCCCACCAGGTTATTAAAGCCTACAACAACCTTGGCAATTATTATTTTGCAAACCGCGACCTGGATAAAGCATACGAAAATTATAAAGAAGCTATTGACCTTAAAACGGCCGACCCGCAGGTATATTGCAATATGGGCAGCCTATTGGGGGCCAAGCAGCAGTATAAACTTTCGCTGGCCTATTATGGTGCAGCATTAAAACTGGATAGTAACGATGCGCTTACTTATTTAGACCGCGCTATTACTTATTCCGCCATGGGAAACTATGATCTCGCCATAAAGGACTACCGGACATCATCACGGATTAATCCCAACTCTGAAATCTTATACCGGAACATAGCCTACACCTATTTGAATGCCCACCAATTTGACAGCGCAATAAACTACTATACCCGGGTTATCCAAATAAACCCTGCCAACCCTGGGTATTTCCATTATCGCGGGGTAGCAGAATTTGATAAGGGCTCTATAAAAACGGCTATGGATGATTTCCGGCAAAACCTGGTAATTGCCCCCCACGATTCGGAATGTATGTTCTATTTATCCATTGCGTATAACCGTTTAAGTGACTTTAACAACGCTTATAAATACGCCGAAATGGCTGAACATGCCCAATATTCGGTTCCTGCTGATTATATACGCTTATTAAAAGCCCAGATAGGGGCAGGTGAATAGTAAATGAATATTTTGCAGAAACATGTAAATTCGCCAACCTGATGAATAGCAAAACTCCAAAATATAATAATCCGGCTAAAAAAACGGCCACCAAAACAGCCAAGCCTGCATCGCAGGTAAAGGCTCCTCTTTTGCCCGATTACCCACCCTGGCTCAATTATGCCTTGCTTGGCGGTGTATTGTTAGTTACATTCTGGTGCTATCACTATACGTTAGACAACCATTTTACCAATTGGGATGATGGCCTATACATTTATGAGAACTCCTTTATAAAGAATCTTTCTTCCAATAACCTGAAGATGATTTTATTCAAGGATATTACTCAAAACTATTACCACCCGATAACCATGCTGTCACTGGCATTGAACTGGCATTTTTCCGGAGCCGACCCACACGCCTATTATGTTACAGAAATTATCATTCATTTACTGAACACCATTTTAGTATTCGTACTGGCCTTCTCATTGCTTACCGCTATGGTAAAAAAGGGGTATGGGAAAATCAAGGGCATTCCCTACCTGGCAGGCTTGTGCGCATTATGGCATGGAGTGCACCCGATGCATGTGGAATCCGTTTCATGGATTGCTGAACGCAAAGACGTACTTTACTTATTCTTCTACCTGATCGGACTTATAATGTATATCCGCTATGTTATGGAAGGAAAGAAAACAGACTATGTATGGGTGGTTCTATTCTTCATCCTTTCTTTATTTTCCAAGCCGTTGGCGGTAGTATTTCCATTATCTCTCCTGGCCATTGATGTCCTGTTGAAAAGAGATAAGGTTTTCAAACAAACCGGGGAAAATAAAATCAAAAACCTTATTATGGTTTTGTGGAAACTGCTAATTAATAAAATACTATTCTTTGTAATTTCCCTATTCTTTGGATATATAGCCTACAAATGGGCCAATGAAGGGGGATCTATCACCTCGTTCCAGGTATTTACACTTACCCAAAGAATCATGTTTGTAGGGTATAACTATTTAATGTATCTCATTAAGCTGTTTGTCCCTGTGCACCTTTCCTCCTATTACCCTTATCCTGAGTTATCCGATTCAAACCTTCTCCCACTCTACTTTTATGCTGCTCCCTTTGCAGCCATAGCAGTTACACTAGGGCTATTGTATCTCGCCTATAAAAAAGGTGAAAATTATTTCCGGGTTGCCTTGTTCGGTTTCGGATTTTACTTTTTTAATGTCATGTTCATCCTTCAGTTTGTATCTGCCGGGCCTGCCATCATGGCAGACCGATATAGCTACGCCTCCTACCTTGGCTTTACATTCATGCTGGTATATTTCGTTTACGTTTTAATAGATAAATTTCCTGCTTTCAAAAATGCGGTGATAATAGTAGTGGCTGTATTTTCATGCATGCTTGCCTACTTGTGCGAAGCACGCACCTATGTGTGGCACAATACGGAAACACTTTGGAAAGATGTGATAGTAAAATACCCGGCCAAGGTAGATACTACATTTACAGCCAACCATTCCGAATATGTTATTCACGTTCATCCAGGGGTAGAAACGGCTTATAAAAACCTGGGAAATTATTATGTGCAGGACATAAACCCGCCCGATTACGACAGCGCCTATATGAACTATGAAATGCTGGAAGAAACAAAAAGCAAGGATGCCGGCGTTTACAGCAACCTGGGAAATATATGGGCTATCCGGAACAACGTAAAAAAATCATTGGAAGAATATACCAAGTCATTAAGCCTTAACAATAAAAGTTTCGATACTTATCTAGACAGAGGCATTACCTATTCACGTCTGGGACAAGACAGCCTTGCCCTGCAAGATTATAATCACGCCTACAAACTCGATTCCAATAACCAGCGCTTATTTGAAATGCGTGGCTACCTGCAATTGAATGGGCTTAAAAACTATCCGGCCGCTATTGCCGATTTCAACCACCTTATTACTATTGACCCGGCTAACCCGGATTATTATAAAAACCGGGGGTTGGCTGAATTAAACAGTGGGAACATTAAACAGGCCATGGATGATTTTAATAAAGTAATCAATGCCAATCCGAAAGACGGGGAATGTTTATACTACTTCTCATTTGCTTATAAAATGCTCAAGTCATATCCTACAGCCATTGAATACGCTCAAAGAGCCCAGCAAAATGGGTACAAATTACCCGGAGGATATATAGAACTATTGCAGAAATCGCAAAAAGACGGCGATTAATAGATTTGCTGAAAGCGTATGAATAAGCAAAAGAAAAATATTCCACAGAAAGGGGCTACCCAGGCAGTAAAACCCCAAGCGCAAGTAAAGGGTAAACAGCCTGTATTAAATGCCCGTGATATGGACATAGCCCTGCTGGCAGGTGTTGCTGTAATTATACTTATTTGCTTCCGCTACACTTTGCACAATAGCTTTCTCAGCGATTGGGACGATTGGATATACGTATCAAAAGATAAGTATATCAAAACACTGACAGCTCTTAATTTTCACAACATGTTGTTCCACGACATTACGTTGAACTATTATCATCCCTTAACTATGCTGTCGCTGGCATTGAACTACCAGTTTTCGGAACTCAATCCATGGGGATATTATTTCACCAACATATTACTACACATTACCAATGCGGTATTAATATTTTATTTTATAAAAGTCCTGATGGCTGCTATGGTTAAGGCAGGGTATAAAGCCATTCCCGCTATTCCCTGGTTGGTAGCTGCCGGAGCCTTGTTACACGGAATTCACCCGATGCATGTAGAATCTGTTTCATGGCTTGCCGAGCGTAAAGATGTGATGTATGGCGTATTCTATTTTGCGGGACTGATTATGTATGTCCGGTATCTTGGCGGAGCCACCTTTAAGTGGATGCTCTACGTTAATATTGTTCTTGCCGCAGCCTGCCTGTTGGGAATGATTGAATTACGCGATTTCAGCCTTGATGTTACGCACACTTTTAATCTCTGGGACCCTCTTATCTTGCTCATTCCTTTTATAGCCCTGGCAACGGCAATTGTAGTGGAGGTAAAATACAAGACAGCCAAAATCGGGCTTTTTTATGTAGCGGAATTTTTTCTTCTATCTATGTTTTCCAAACCGATGGCAGTTTCCTTTCCCCTTTCCATATTGGTAGTAGATATTTTGTTGAAGCGAGACCTTGCATTTGCCACACCCGGAAAAGGATGGCTTTACAATGAGCTAAGAGCCATAATAAAATTGGTTATGGAAAAGTGGGCCTTTTTTCTCATCGCTGTATTGTCAGGCTTGCAATCGGTGTTCCTGGAAATAGGGCATAATACAGTTGCATTTACAAACGGATACACCGTCCTTCAAAAGTTGCTCATAGCAAGCTATGCCTTTATGATGTACACGGTAGATGCTTTTTTTCCTGCCAACCTTTGCAGCTTTTACCCCTACCCCAATCTTATCTCTGAGCAACATTATCTCCCTTCTGCATATTATTATGCTCCTTTTGTTTCAGCAGTTATTGTTTTTGTTCCGCTTTATTTAACCCGTAAGGATAAAAATCTTTTCAGGGTTATGCTATTCGGGTTGGGCTTCTACTTTGTAAACCTGGTTTTCATTCTCCAGTTTCTTTCTGCGGGAACTACCGTTATGTCGGACAGATATAGTTATGTGTCCTATTTTGGGTTGATATTCCCTGTTATTTATTTGGCACACTGGCTTTGGCAAAAAAGCAAAGCAAATCATATCATCATACAGGGTTTTCTTGCAGCCGTTTGCATTACGCTTGGCTATATGTGTTATGAACGCACACAAGTTTGGCATGACCCGGAAACACTATGGACGGATGTAATTCAGAAGACGGCAAGCGAACATCCGCAAATGCCCTATTTTAATTTGGGAGGCTATTATATAGATAGCGGAAAGTTCGACAAGGCTTATGTGAATTATACCATTCTAACTAAAATAGGTTCCAGGGACCCGCTTGTTTTCCGCAATCTTGCCATGATATATGGAATGCGCAAACAATACGATTCCGCTATTTATTATTTTGCAAATGCCTTACAATACGATAGTAACGACGCCAGCATATATACCAACCGCGCGATAACATACGCCAATGCCGGCAGAATGGATCTTGCTATGCAGGACTTTACCCGGGCATACATGCATGACACAAGCCAATACGGGGCGCTGGCGAATGCGGCAGATATTGCTTCACGGCTAGGGCGAGATAATGAATCTATTAAAGATTATACTATACTTATCAGGAAAAAGCCTGATCAGCCTACTTACTATATGTTTCGCGGGAATGGTTACCTGAATGGAGGCAATCCGGAAATGGCTATTAAAGACTATCTCCATTCTCTTCAGTTAGAGCCTAAAAACAGCGAATGCATGTATAATATGTCCATTGCCTATCATGATATAAAGGACAATACACACGCAATACAGTACGCTAACATGGCTCAAAACGCCGGATACAAACTACCCGACAATTATCTTAATACGCTTAAATGAGCGCTAAGAATCAAAAATATAACAAACCCCAAAAGCAACCACAAAAAGCGGCCCCGGTTATGGCTAAAAAGAGCCGTACACCCAAGCCGGTTAATGCTAATTGGCATAGCTATGGCATAGTAGGCGCTATCCTGGTACTTACATTGTGGTGTTACCACTATTCCTTGCACAACCAATTTCTTAACTGGGATGACGGGCTTTATGTTTTCGGAAATAAGTATATAAAAGGCCTTACCCTTGAAAATTTAAAAATGATGTTCTTCCACAGCATCACTCCCAGTAACTACCACCCGCTTACTATGCTGTCATTGGCAGTAAACTGGCATTTTTCCCAGACATCGACAACCATGTATTATTTCACCAATATTTTAATTCATCTTGCCAATGTGGTATTGGTGTTTATTTTAACAACAGAGCTTTGCAAAAGAATGGGCACCTATAGCCCCGCTGCTAATACCCATAAGCTATTCATTGCCGCTTTTTGCACCTTGTGGTTCGCTATACACCCTATGCACGTAGAATCCATATCATGGGCTTCTGAACGGAAAGATGTGCTATATGCCTTTTTCTACCTTTTAGGTTTCCTATCCTATCTCAAATATATTGATGCTGTTAATAGTAACCAGCCTGCTTTAAAATGGTACGCTATTACCTTCATGCTCTTTTTCCTGTCATGTCTTTCCAAGCCCATGGCAGTATCGTTTCCCCTTTTATTATTCACCCTTGATTTTCTCCTCCAAAGAAAATTGGACAAAAAACTTTTCACCGAAAAAATACTCTTCTTTGCATGTTCCCTCTTTTTCGGCCTGGTGGCATACCGCGTTCAAAAGGAAAGCGGCGCTGTTGCCGATTTCCAATCCATTTCCCTTATTGACCGTGTTCTTTTTACATTCTACGGCTTTAATATGTACCTGGTGAAATTATTTCTGCCTATTCACCAAAATGCATTTTATCCTTATCCGGATATACGCCCGGGCATTCCTCTGCCTATGCTATTTTATATTATGCCGTTAGCCACGCTGCTTCTTTGGGCGGTACCATTCTACTTTAAATGGAGAAAAAAAGAAAACCTTTACAGGGTAACTTTATTCGGATTAGTTTTTTATTTTTTCAATGTTGTTTTCGTATTACAGTTTGTTTCCTGCGGAGATGCCATTATAGCAGACCGCTATACTTACACAGCCTATTTCGGCCCGGTGTTTGTTATCATGTATATGGTAAATGAATTGGTAACCACTTTACCTGCGCTTAAAAACTGGGCTATTGGCGTATTGGCTGCCATCTCTATTATGTTTGCCATAGTCTGCCAGGCACGCACAGAGGTTTGGCATAACCCGGAAACATTCTGGAAAGATGTGATTGTAAAAAGCGAAATGCATTCGCAACTTCCTTATCTAAACTTAGCCAGTTATTATATTGATAGCGGGAAGTATGAAAAGGCTTATCCGCCATATATTATCCTTAGTAAATTAGGTGTAAAAGATGCAGGTGTTTTCCGCAACCTTGCCATGATATATGGAATGCGCAAACAATTTGATTCCTGCCTTTATTGGTTTGGGAAAGCATTGCAATGCGACAGTACGGATATTTCGATATATACGAACAGAGGGGTTACCTATGCCAATCTCGGCAAGTTTGACCTTGCCCTGAAAGACTTTAATAAAGCTTATTTGCTTGATACAACCAAAAATATGGCGCTTGGGCAAAGGGCTCAAATGTATGACCAGGTAGGGCAATATCAAAATGAGGTAAACGATTACACTATCCTTATCCGGAGAAACCCTTCGGAGCCATCTTATTATTTCGGGAGGGGAAACGCCTTATTGAACGGAGGCAATCCGGCAGCATCCATCCATGATTACTTGCACTTTTTAGAACTACAACCCAGTAATGGAATAGCCATGTATAACCTTTCTATGGCGTATGATAAGCTCTCGGATGAAAAAGATGCATTGGACTATGCTTTGAAAGCCGTGCAGAATAAAGTGCAGGTTCCGGCTGATTATTTATCAAGACTGCAAAAGTCAAGCTCCCGCTAAGATGAGGAGTACCAGTGCGAAGAGTTAAACGGAGATTTAAGGAAACAAATGGATCATCAAATTATCAAATCTGCAAGCAATCAAATCAAGAAGGGAGGTACCATCCTCTACCCTACCGATACTATATGGGGTATTGGCTGCGATGCCACTAATGAAGTAGCCGTGAAACGCGTATTTGAAATAAAAAGACGCCCATCGGCAAAAGCAATGGTGATAATGGTTGCAGACGCATCACAACTGGAATTTTATGCCGATGTACCCGATGTAGCCCGTGATTTAGTAGAATATGCTGAAAACCCCTTAACCATTATTTATCCAAATGCTAAAGGCATTGCCCGTTCATTAATTGCAGAAGATGGAAGCATTGCCATTCGTGTAGTGAAAGATGAATTTTGCCAAATGGTTATTAATGGCCTGCGCAAGCCCTTGGTTTCAACATCTGCCAATATTAGCGGGGAACCTGCACCCGCTTTTTTTGATGAAATAAGCGAAGAAATAAAAAGCCAGGTAGATTACATAGTACCTTTGAGGCAATCGGAACGCGCAAAAAGCGCTCCATCGCGAATTATTAAACTAGGATTGAACGGCGCCATTGAGATTATACGTTAATGAATAAACAAGAAATAGATACCATAAGCAGGCAAGCCATAAACCTTCCTGTTTTTAAAACTATAGCTCTGGCAGCTGATTCCTTAGGCGTAGATGCTTATGCCGTGGGTGGTTATGTACGCGATTTTTACCTGTATCGCCCTTGTAAAGATATTGATATTGTTTCCGTAGGAAAAGGCATCGACCTCGCCATGGAAGTTGCAAAGCATCTGGGCGACCGGAAAGTGAATGTGTACAAAAACTTCGGTACTGCCCAAATTGTATATGAAGATTACAACATTGAATTTGTAGGCGCACGGAAGGAATCGTATCGCAGCGATTCGCGCAAACCTGTTGTAGAAGATGGTACACTGGATGATGACCAGAAGCGCAGAGATTTTACTATCAATGCCCTTGCCATCGGTTTAAGTAAAAACAACTATGGCCTCTTGGTTGATTCATTTGGTGGAATAAGTGATTTGGAAAATCGTATCATCCGGACTCCGCTTGATCCTGATATTACATATAGCGATGACCCCTTACGCATGATGCGCGCTATACGGTTTGCATCTCAGCTCGGATTTGAAATAGAAAAAGAATCGTTCGATGCTATTTGCAGAAACAAAGAGCGTATTAAAATAATTTCCAAAGAACGAATTGCCGATGAACTGAATAAAATTATTCTTTCTGATATTCCTTCAGTAGGGCTGAGCCTATTGTTTGATGCGGGCCTGCTGCAAATTATTTTCCCTGAAATGGCTGCCCTGCAAGGAGTAGATAAGGTAGGCGCTCAAAGCCACAAGGATAATTTTTACCATACGCTACAGGTATTAGACAACCTTTCATTACGCACAAAAGATTTATGGCTGCGCTGGGCTGCCGTGCTGCACGATATTGCCAAGCCACTTACTAAGCGTTTTGATACTAAAGTGGGCTGGACATTTCACGGACATGAAGACAAGGGGGCACGCATGGTTCCGAAAATATTTGCAGAATTAAAACTGCCGCAAAATGAAAAGATGAAGTATGTGCAAAAACTGGTACAACTGCATTTGCGCCCCATTGTACTGGCACAAGAAGTAGTAACCGATTCGGCAGTGCGCCGGCTGCTTGCTGATGCAGGTGATGATATTGACGACCTGATGCTGCTTTGCCAGGCAGATGTTACCACCAAGAATTTTGCGAAGATGAAAAAATATCTTGCCAATTTTGAACTGGTAAAACGCAAATTGAAAGAAGTGGAAGAAAAAGACCACTTGCGTAACTGGCAACCACCCGTTAGCGGGGAAGATATTATGCAGGCCTTTGGTATCGGACCTTCCCTGCAAGTGGGTATTATAAAAACGGCTATCAGGGAAGCTATATTGGATGGTATCATCCCGAACCAAAAAGAAGCAGTCTACGAATTCATGTTGAAAAAAGCGAAAGAAATGGGGCTCTCTTCCGTGGAGGATGGCAAAACAATATCGTAATAGAAATACGGAACGCTGAACTATCCACTACCCTTTTTCAGTTAGTCGAATACATAGTATAGGGTATTGCCCCATTTACAGGGGATGTGCAATTTTGCACCATCAAACTTTACAGTATAAATCAAAACAAAACGTTATGAAACAATAAAGGTATACAACAGGGGCAGTGGAGGTTGTTTTTTTCTTTAATCAAATCAAACGAAATTGTTCCTGCCCCTGTTTATATTTTTAGAAGGATTCATTCATCAAATCCTTCGGAAAAGAACTCTTTTAATGTCATTCCAAAAGCACGAGCAATTTTAGTAAGGCTTGTAAATCTTAAATCCTCTCCCTTTTCGTACCTGCCATATTGTGCACGAGGTAGTTCCTTATCATAAGCAAAATACTCGTAATTGGTATATCCCTTTTTAATACGAAGAGTCTTAATACGCTTGGCCAGGTTCTGAACATCCTTGCTTGATTTCTTCGGCGCTTTCTTTTTCATACGTCAAAAGACGGAATAAAGCCCTTCTTTTATTACCATTAATTAGTTACCATTAATTAATAGTAATTATTCATATATTTGCCACACTAATAAAAACAAATAACATTATGAAAACAACAAAATTTCTAACACTCTTTATGTCCATGGGTATTGCGTTATTATTTAACTCATGTAGCAAAGATGGGGCAGCAGGCCCAGCTGGAGCAAATGGAACAAATGGTATAAATGGCACTAATGGGGCTAACGGGGTTGCAAATATCTCAAGTAACATCTTTTCCATCACTCCCGGTTCTTGGAGTAATCCGCAAACAGGACAATATATTATAAATTTTAACGACGATTCTATTAAAAACGCAAGTAAAGACGGAATAGAGTTCTTTGTATCAACAAATAGCACTCTATGGTTAGGATTACCAACATCAAACCTATTAGCCAATGGTGACCAAATGGAATATGCTTACCAAAATGGGCAAATGACTTTAATTTACCTTAATTCATCTGCACCCTCAAGCACTATTGATTTAAAAGTCGTTGTTATCCCACCCGCCGAACTACTATTGCATCCAAATACTAATTGGAATGACTATACTCAGCTAAGTAATATTATTCAATCAGAGAGGTAAACTAAAACTACTATGCATTATTGAACTGAACCCTGACATCAAAAGTGTCAGGGTTCTTTATATAAAATATAATGAATCCTTATTATTTTATTGTAATGTATATATAAAATATTTTTACATTTGTATAAACAAACAAGAAACAAAAATGAACAAAATATTTGTGATTCTGCTGATTATGCTTGTATTGCTATTTATAACTAAACCAAGCGACCAGACCTATATAGACCAGGTAAAAGACAAAGTAAATACTCAAATTAATAATACTAATCAAAACAGATTTATGAAGGCTGTTGAGGAAATAGGGGCGGATGTTGGTAGTAATTATGCATTTAGAATAGAAGATAATCTCTTATATAAGACTATCTATGTAAAAGGGACCAACCAAGAGGTAGGAATAGGGTGTATAGGTATGGTATTTTTAACAAGTAATTAATTGTCGAAAAATGGAGGCAACAGTGATTTTAATTTCAGCAACCAGTCCTAAAGCATTTCTACCTCTTATTCCTTTTGTACTTAAAATTATAGGAATTGGAGGAGCTAAGAAACATGGTATAAGTAAAGTAATTAGTAAAAACGCAAAAGAGATAGCTAAAGATCAAGCTAAAGAAGCAATCCAAAAAAAGAACAATAAGAAAGAGGAAAAAGAATAAAAAGCAAATCACGCCATTTCCTGTTGCACTTCCTTCACTTATTACTTATTCATTAGCCCTGCGGCTTCTTTATTATATTTATTGCGATATTCTATGGGTGTAAGGCCCGCAATTCTCCTGAAAGTATTGCGGAATGCCTTAGGGTCGGAATACCCAATATCAAACATAACTTCAGTTATACTTTTCCGGCTCGTTTCAAAGCTTCTTTTAGCAGCCTCCATCTTTACACGATGCATATATTCTACGGTGGTATTATTCGTAGCTTTTTTGAATCTGCGTTCAAAACTTCTTCTTCCTATGGCAAATTTATCTGCTAATTCACCTACCGTAATTTTATTTTGAAAGTTCATTTCAATAAACTCCTGGGCCTGTTTAATAACATTATCCGTATGTTGTTTCTGCCCCTGAAAAACCATAAATTGTGATTGGCCTTCTCTATTAATATCAATCGCAAATAATTTAGCAGCCAAAATTGCAGTCTTCCTGTCAATATACTTTTCAACTAAGTACACGAGCAAATTCCAATATGAATTCGCGCCACCGCTTGAGTAAATGTTATCTTCTTCGGTAATAATATTACCATCTTCAACTTTCACATTGGGAAACATGACTCTAAACTCATTAATAGCATTCCAATGAGTAGAGCATTTCTTCCCATCCAGTAATCCCGTATATGCCAGCAAAAAAGAACCCACGCAAAGAGATGCCAATTCCGCTCCGTTCCGGTACTGTTCAATTATCCATGGAACTAAACCCTTGTTTAACTCCAGTGCCTTTTTAATATCTCCATTCAAAGAAGGAACTATGATCAGGTCCGATCTTTTTACATCTTTGAGCAGAAAATCTGTTCGAACAGAAAACAAACCGCCGTTTAGTTTTACTTCCTTTGAAAGTCCCACTAATTGCATTTTGAAAAAGGGAGGTTTACCCGAAGATTCTAAAACCTGATTTACCACCTCGAACATATAAAATGGATCAGCTATCGCTTCAATTACTGCATTCTCGGGAACTAAAATAGATACGTATTTCATCTTGCAAAGATATGGCGTTTTATTGTCGCAATCAACCCCTAACAATGTCGCTTTTACCTTCCCTTGGTTCCATTTGGTGCCGATATCTTTGTTGCCTGAATTTATTAATAATCTAAAAAAGAAAAACATGCAAAAAGAAATTCTTCTACAGGCTTTGGACCAAAATCAAATTCAATTTTGGGAGATATGCAATAAAATAACGCCGGAAAATGTCGGTTTTCAGTTAAACGATGAAACGCCACCTATCGGATTTATATTCCGCCACATTGGTGAAGCACTCAGCTGGTACGGCGCGATTTTTGGACTGCCCGCAGATAGTGAAAATGCAAAAACGAATGAAGCACCCGAATTAGATATTGAGAGAAGCCGCTTCTTAGTGGAACAAGGCTTTAAAAAAATTAAAGCCTATGTAGAAAATACACCTGATTCAGACTGGCTTGAAATCATTGAAGCACCGCTTTTCGGAAAGATTTCACGCGCACGGTTATTTTCAAGAGTTCTCTTTCACAATTCCCATCATTTAGGGCAAGTATCGCTGACATTAATGAGAGGAGAAAAAATTGATTAATCAGGGAAATATACCCGAATAAATTTCTACGCCATCTCCTGCTGTACTTCCTTCACTTCCGGAACCATGCGGGTGAGCAATTGCTCCACGGCCGATTTAAGGGTTTGTGTAGAAGAAGGGCAGCCGCTGCACGAACCGCTTAGTTGAAGTGTAACAACACCTTCTTTAAAGGAACGAAAAAGAATAACTCCACCATCATTTTCAACAGCAGGTTTTACATATTGTTCAAGGGCCTCAATAATTTTATTTTCGGTATCGTTGGCAGGTTCGGTATGATTTACCTGGGTGGCCTTGATAGCCTCCATGGTAGTAGTTTCCGCTGATTTTTCTCCGTTACCGGCTGAAATAGTGTTCCACACCTTTCCACCTGTTTCGAGGTATTCCTTTATATAGTCGCGTACATCAAAAACCACTTCATCCCACATGGCTTTTTCATTTTTCAGTATGGTAATAAAGTTGGAACTAATGAAAATACCCTTTACAAAAGGTAATTCGTAAAGCTTTTGGGCTAATGGAGATGGCGTAGCTTCTTCGCGTTTTAAAAATTCAAACTGAACGCCTTCAGGCACCAGCATCTTATCGGCTACAAATTTCATAGCCATCGGATTAGGTGTCATCTCGGCATATATCGATATTATCTTGTTTTGTATCATAAAGGATTGCAAAGGTAGGCAATTTAAAGCTAATGTAAAGACTAAGTATTCACCGTTTATTCCTATTTTTGAAAGATGAATTTACCATCACATCTTCTTGAACAGGCTGTAGATGAGTTTGCCAAGCTACCGGGTGTAGGCAAACGCACTGCATTGCGCTATGTATTGTATTTGCTGAAACAGGACAAAGGGGAACTTATGAAATGGTCGGAGACTATTGCCAGGCTATCGGAAGATATTAAGTATTGTTCCATTTGCTATGCCATTTCTGAAACTCAGGTGTGTTCCATATGCTCTAATACCTCGCGCGACCATGCTACCATTTGTGTAGTGGAAGATATACGCGACCTGATTGCCATAGAAAACACATCGCAATATCATGGCACCTACCATGTGCTGGGCGGCATCATATCGCCCATCAATGGTATCGGCCCCATGGATTTGAATATTGATACTTTGATTAAACGGGTAGAAGCCGGTAATACTAAAGAAGTAATTATGGCGTTACCTTCTACTATGGAAGGCGATACCACTAACTTTTACCTGTTTAAAAAACTGAGTCCTTTTAACTTAACCATGAGTACCCTGTCGAGAGGTGTATCAGTGGGCGATGAGCTGCAATATGCCGATGAAGTTACACTGGGACAATCTATCATTCTGCGCGTTCCTTATGAATCCTCTGTCATACGAAAGTAGCCTGCATGAAGTTATCTATCATCATTGTTAATTACAACGTAAAGCATTTCCTTGAGCAATGCCTTTACTCCGTGCGCAAAGCCACCAAGAACCTGGCTATTGAAGTGTGGGTAGTAGATAATAATTCAGTAGACGGCTCGCTGGAAATGCTGAAAGAAAAGTTCCCGGAAGTAAAACTTATCGAGAACAAGAAAAATGCAGGATTTTCAGTCGCCAATAACCAGGCCATAAGGGAAGCTACGGGAGAATATATATTACTGCTGAACCCTGATACTATTGTGGAGGAGGAAACTTTTGCCAAAACACTGGCATTTATGGATGAACACCCAGATGCGGGCGGGCTTGGCGTTAAAATGATTGACGGGAAAGGGCATTTTCTACCGGAATCGAAAAGAGCATTACCGACGCCTGAAGTAGCTTTTTACAAAATTTTCGGACTCTCATTTTTATTCCCCAGGTCGAAAAAGTTTGGCAAATACCACCTCACCTATCTATCGCAAGATGACATCAATCAAGTGGATGTACTATCGGGGGCATTTATGATGATCCGCAAAGCAGCACTTGATAAAGCAGGGCTGCTGGATGAAACCTTTTTCATGTATGGTGAAGATATTGATATTTCATACCGTATCCTTAAAGCGAACTACCACAACTATTACTTTCCGCAAACACGTATTATACATTACAAAGGCGAAAGCACTAAAAAGAGCAGCGTGAATTATGTCATTGTGTTTTATAATGCCATGCGCATATTTGCTCAAAAACATTTTTCGCATAAAAACGCCAGGCTATTCTCTTTCCTGGTAAATATGGCCATCTTCTTTCGCGCTTCCATAGCCATATTACACCGCTTCATTAATAAAATGATATTACCTGTAACCGATTTTGTTATTATTTATGCGGGCTATTATATCCTGTCGCTTTTTTATGCTAATGTCAAATTCTCTTCGGAGTCGTATTACTCCCGTATTTTCCTGCTTTGTATCCTTCCTTCTTACATTTTAATATGGTTGTTTTGTGTTTTTCTCAGTGGCGGATATGATAAGCCTGTAAAGCAATGGAAAATTATAAGAGGTACACTCTGGGGTTGCGGTTTTATCCTCATCATGTACGCCCTGTTGCCCGATTTGTACCGCTTTTCAAGGGCATTGATACTTATAGGAACCGTATGGGTAATAGTAGCATTGACAGGTATCCGGGCATTATTGATGGCATTCAAGGTGAAAGGGTTTGCACGCTATAGCCGCCGCCTGCTTATTATAGGAGAAGAAGAAGAAAGTAAGCGGGTACATGATTTGCTTGAAAAAACCGGAATTAAGGTGGAGGAGGTGCATTTCCTTAGCCCTGAAGACGCACAACCTGAAAAAAATGGAGACCGTTTTAACAAATGGAGCGAAACGGTAAAGATCTACCATATCAACGAAGTGATATTTTGCGCTAAAAGCCTTCCGTCGCAAACTATTATGGATGCTATGGCTGCTATTTCGGCCCGGGAACTGGAGTTTAAAATTGCACCTCCCGAAAGTTGGGCCATACTTGGAAGTAATTCGATACATACATCAGGTGACTTGTATATGATTGATGTACACGCTATCAATCTTGTCGCTAATGTGCGTAACAAGCGCTTGCTGGATGTAGTATTAGTGCTTTTATTACTGGCACTTAGCCCATTGCTCTGTTGGACACAAAGAAATCCATTGGGCTTTTTCAGTAATATATTTTGGGTAATTATTGGCGAAAAATCGTATATCGGTTATGCCCGCGAAGAGCAAAGAACTTCGCATCAGTTACCGGTTATTAAAAAGGGTGTGCTTACTCCTTTAGATGCCATACCTTCTGTTGCCGACAGCTCTACCATTAGCGACATTAATGCTATTTATGCCCGCAATTATAATGTAGCAACCGATATCCGCATTGTTTGGAAAGGATTTAGAAATTTGGGAAGAACAGCCCACTAGGGCTTTGTATCTGCTTTAGAGCTAAGAAATTTGTTTTATCAGCGCAGGCCTTTGTTTTATTTCATGGTAGCAAACAGACCCTTCCCTGAAATAGTGTAAAACCATGCTTTTCCTGGTTTTTGTCTTATCTAAATGAGGTTCTCCACCATGAAAAAGATTAGCATGCCATATTAATAAATCTCCCTTTTTAGCCTTGAAAATTTCCTTTTTAAGGCCCAGAGATGTTATTTTTCCGTTTATCATGTTTTCATATTCCGTATAGGATTTATCTCCTATAAGGAACGAATTTCCTTCATTATTGTACTCCGCATTTAAGTAATATGGAAGCTTATGACTCCCCGGATAATAATGCAAGGGGCCATTATCTTCCGAAATATCCTCCAACGCTATCCAAACACCCAAGAGCCCTCCCAATGGAAACGTAGTCATGTGAATACTATCGGAGTGGGAGGCCTGTTCGCTGCCCATAGTAAAGTTTATACTTTGGAAAAGAATGGCATTGCCTCCTAGTAAAGCGGATAAAACTTCTCTCAATTTTTCATTATTGGCAATATGGCGAAGCAGCGGAGAGGCGTGAATGGCAAACATAATCTTGTTGTTTCTCAATGGCTTCACCCTCTTTTTTTTCAGCAATTGCTTTATTTCGTCGTTAATTTCATCCACCTGTTTATCAGATAAATAACGACTCAAAATAGCATATCCTTTTTCATTAAACTCAGAAAGGCTTTTTTGGTCGGAAACACTTAATTCTTTATATACTTTGCAATGCTCCAGGGCTGCCTTAGAAGCTAATTCGGGATATGTATCGACGTTACCCGGTAATCCGACAAAATCTTTACTTGAAATAGGGGAATAATATTTTTTCTTAAGGTTTAGTTTTTTATAAACTATCTCGTTATGTATCAACTGTTTTCTATGGAAAAAGTTATAAACGGAATAGGTCAACTTTAAGCGCATTAAAAAGTCCTTCATAGTATGTTGTGGTTTAGCTTAAAGATACCCGGATTATAAAAACACCGTAAAATTTTCACATCTAACTTCATATCACAAATATAGTATTAAATGCAAAATAATTCCTGCGTGTTTGAAGACCGTTCAACCTTGTCAGGGTGTTTTATTGTCACAGGGCACCCAGATTTTTATTGACTTTTCATTAAATAGTGAATAGACGTATTATACACACAAAAATATAATCACCTAATATTCAATACATAATCAGTTTAACCTGTATCGCCAATAGAAGAGCTTTAGATAACCCTCCCTGATTATGGAAATAATAGGTATTAATTTTTCTTATCCAAGATAGTTGAATATAAAAAAAATATTACCTTTGCAGCCCTATTTACAAAAATACTAAGGAACCAACATGATAATTGTTCAAATCAAAGAAGGCGAAAATCTTGAAAAATCGCTCAAAGCATTCAAGAAGAAATTTGACCGCATTGGCATTGTAAAAGAACTTCGTGCAAGAAAGGTTTATAACAAACCATCTATTGTACGCAGACAGAAGAAGCTGAAAGCTGTTCTTCGCCAAAAATATATTGACTCTCTCGAATAACGAAGGATTCTAATCTTATTATACTACCTGATTAGGGGTTGAAGTTTTATTCAACCCCTATTTTATTTTCAATTGGCCGATAAAGTCTTTCTTAATTTTTGTAGTATTCTTATCTTTGTAAATACTGGGCGATATTAATCATTATGTTGATTATTGGCATAATTGAAAATTAATAGCACTATACTTTTACAAAATGGATTTTAAAGATTATTACAAGATATTGGGTGTAAGCAAAAATGCTTCTGCAGATGAAATAAAAAAAGCCTACCGTAAATTGGCATTAAAATATCATCCGGATAAGAACCCCAACAACAAAACGGCTGAAGATAAATTCAAAGAAATAAACGAAGCCAATGAGGTTTTAGGCGATTCCGAAAAGAAGAAAAAGTATGATGAGTTAGGCGAGAACTTTAACAGGTACCAACAACAGGGAAGCCCTGAAGGCTCTTTTGACTGGTCAAAATGGGCATCGGCCAACCAGGGAAATCGTGGCTCTTATTCACAAGGGGAAACCTTTGGTGATGCGGGGGAATTCTCCAGCTTTTTTGAGTCCGTTTTTGGCGGTAGCAGTTTTGGCGGCCGCAGAAGTCCTACTAAAACGAAAGGCCAGGATTATCGGGCAGAAATAGAATTATCCCTTGAAGATGCATATCATGGCACATCAAGCCGCATAGAAGTGAACGGCAAAACCCTTGAAATGCAAATAAAGCCCGGCGTGAAAAACGGGCAGGTGTTACGGATAAAGGAAAAAGGCGGCCCGGGCAGAAACGGAGGCCCTAAAGGCGACATTTATCTTACCTTATTAATTCCTCCACATCCTCATTTTGAGCGCAAGGAAGATGACTTGTATTGCAATGCGCCTGTGGAGTTATATACTGCCATATTAGGTGGAAAACAGCTTGTTATTACCCTGAAGGGAAATATCCGCATAGATATTGCTGCAGGCACCGAAAATGGAAAGCTTCTGCGCTTAAAAGGACTTGGGATGCCAAGGTTTGGTAAAACCAATGAATTTGGCGACCTTTATGCGAAAGTATCTATTCTTTTACCTAAAAATTTGACTGAAAAGGAACTCAACTTATTTACAGAATTGCAACAATTACGAAACAAGAAATAATATAGTTAAATAAAACAAATATGGAAATTAAAATTGAGTCACCACATTTTACTGTAAGCGAACAACTAAATGATTTTATTAAAACAAAAGTTGGCAAGCTTGAGCACCTGAACGAAAGATTAATCTTAAGCGAAGTAGGCCTGAAGCTGGACAAATCATCTACCCAGGACAATAAAATATGTGAAATTAAAGTCTTTGGCCCGCAGATAGACCTGTTTGCCAGCGAGCGTAGCATGACCTTTGAAGATGCCATTACTGAAACGTTACACGCGTTGGAAAAGCAACTGAGAAAAACGAAAACAAAAAACGAAAAAAGCAGGGACACCATGAATATGGATGACGCTGCGGCTGATGAAACCATTGAATAGCCTGTATACAGTTTAATACAGGGGCTTTGGTGAAATAAATTTGATTTCTATTTAGTAGGTTCGATGTGTATAAGCACATCGGCAACTTCAGGCAATGCTTTGCGTACAGCGTCTTTTACGTTATGGGCTATATCATGCCCTTCTGTAACAGATAAGTTTCCGTTTACATACACATGCATATCTACCAGGTATTTCATACCCATTTTACGCACCTGGCATTTTTCTACTTCGTTTACCCTATCCACTTTTTCAGCAACCGATTTTATTTTTTCAATCAACTCATGCGATGGGGCCGCGTCCATAATTTCAGCAAATGCAGGCCGAAATATACGGACGGAATTATAGGCAATGATTACGGATGCAATAATGGAAGAGTACGCATCGGCTGCAATATACCTAGGCCCGGCATAAATGGAAATGGAAATACCAACCAGGGCCATGAATGAAGTAATGGCATCACTGCGGCTGTGCGTAGCCTCCGCCAGCATGGCATTGCTTTTTACAGTCTTGCTTTTATATTTCAAATAGCGATATATGATTTCTTTGATAATAATGGAAACCAACAATACCCATAAAGTAAAGGGCTCCGGCTTCATAGGCGGGCTCCAAAGTCTTTCAACACCGCGGCTGGCAATAAGTATGGAAGCTATCATCAGAAAGGTGGCAACTATAAAAGATGCCAGAGGTTCAGCCTTTCCGTGTCCATAAGGATGATCTTCATCGGGACCCTTTACAGCGGTTCTGATTCCCACCCAAACAATAAAAGAAGTAAGCACATCCGATAAAGATTCGCCCGCATCAGCCATCAGGGCATTCGAATTACCAAAAAACGCGGCTACACCTTTACCCGCTGCAAACAGCAAATTTATACAGAGAGAAAAAAGCATAGGCGCAGCTTTTTTTCTTTCATCCGCGTCCGCTATATTGATATTTTCTGCCATTAATCTTCTTTTTTAGCAAATTGGGAAGCTTCGGCATAAATGAATTCGGTATTATCGTCGTATGCTATAATTTCACCGTAACGGCCCCAATTGATAAGCGTATCAAGTAGCCTGTTGGCTTGCTTTTCGGGGAACTCCAATTCAAGCGCACCCAATATAATTTCCCGATGAAGCCTTTTCTTAGCTGATTTTTGTATGATGGAAACCATCCATTTGAATATGGGCAGTTCCATAAGTGCTTTAGCAAATATTACTTTTCTTTCTAATATATCAGCATCCATAAATTCCTGTCCTGAAGCGGTAATGGTAATATCCCCCTTATCCACTGTAGCAAATCCAAGTACTTCGGCGGCCTCGGTTAATTGCAGTGTCTCATCGGCATCAAGCCCTAATTCATCAGCAATACGGAAAATGTCGGTAGTATTAGATGTGTGTGTGTAAGAATATTCCAGGAAGGTAGCAATCTCATTCACCACCACATGAGGCAATAAGCGGATTGTTCCCGATTCACCCGGTGCACCGCCCGCTTCAATGGCGCGGGTTTTGGTTTTACCGGCAAGCGCTTCATATATCTCATCCATGTAACGTTGGAATGCCGGTGATTGAGGATCGCGGGGCTGTTTTAAATCTATTTTTATTTCTTTCACAATATGCCCGGGATCTTTTGCCATAACAACTATACGATCGGCAAGCGTTACTGCTTCCTCAATATTATGAGTTACGAGCAAGATAGCTTTACAAGGTATTTTACCTTCTGTCCATAACTCCATGAGGTCACCGCGTAATGATTCAGCACTTAAAACATCCAACGCAGAGAAAGGTTCGTCTAAGCATAATAATTCAGGCTCCACGGCCATAGCACGGGCAAACCCAACTTTTTGACGCATACCACCTGAAAGTTCACGAGGATAAGCGCTTTCGAAGCCATCCAACCCTACCCTATCCAATAGATCGAGTGCTTTGGGTGTACGCATACTTTGAGGCATGCTCCTTGCTTCTAAAGCCAATTCTACATTTTGAAGAACCGTAAGCCATGGAAATAAAGCAAATGTTTGGAACACGATAGTGGCATTTTCATTAATCCCAGTTAAGGGAACATCTTTATATATGACCTGCCCTATGGTAGGTTTCTGCAAGCCTGTAATAATGCGCAGCAATGTACTTTTGCCGCAACCAGAAGGGCCCAGCAAGGCAACGAAATCACCTGCTTCAACTGTGAGGTTAATATGCTTCAATGCAGTAAACCGATATTGGCGGGTAAGGTATACCTGCCCTATATCGGCTAATTCAAATATTTTTTGTTTGCCTTCCATAGTACGCTAATTTAATAATTTATTCCATCTTATATTTTTCTTTTGCCAGTGCATAAAGCCTTCTCCAGCCGAAACGGTTAATGCACGTTACAAATACAATCATAACAAAAGTGGCTGCAAAAAGCAAGGGATAATTGCTTGTGGCATTAGCCTCCGCCACAATGGAACCGAGGCCAATAGTAGAGTATGTTTTATCGTGTGTGGTTACATATTCCGCTAAAATACTGGCATTCCAGGCACCACCCGATGCGGTGATGGAACCGGTAATAAGAAAAGGAAAAAGAGCAGGAAGGATAAGGGTTTTCCAGTAGTTCCATTTTTTCAGGCGCATCATAGAGGCCGTATATCTCAAATCTTGTGGAATAGTTGCGACACCTGCAATTACATTAAATAATAAGTACCATTGCGTTCCCAGAATCATTAATACAATAGCCGCAATGTTTACACCAAACGGCAATTTGATGAAAAACAAAATTAAAAAAGGGAAGAATGCTGTTGCAGGAACGGATGCGGCAACCTGCACCAGTGGCTGAAGCACAAGGGCTGCCTTTTTATTGCTGCCTATAAGTACACCTACAGGTATTGTCCACAGCAGAGATAATGCCAATGCCGCAAATACCCTGAGCGTGGTAGCAACCGCAGCTTCCAGGATATACCCATATTCGCCCAGAGTAATTTTGCTCATGAATGCAATCATGTGTCCCGCGCCAAATAGCAGAACAAGGCCCAGAACAATCCCTATGCCAATAAGTACTTTTTTATTGACCGGTTCATCTTGGGTATGTACAACTAATTTCTTTTTAGAGCGGCGTTTGTCGTAAAATTTGTCCAAACGCACGGTTAAAGGTTTCAATATCGTTCGCTCGAACCAAAGAATAATTTTTGATTGGCGCAAAACAGGATAAAACCAGGAAGCTGTCTCTGTTTCCACTCCTGCGCTTACCATCTCCAGGTTGAATTTTTTTGCCCATGACAGCAGAGGCCTCCAAAGAAATTGGTCAAGTATCACAATAATGACTATAAGCGTAATGATCCCGATAATTAATGCCCTAACATTACCCTGGTTGGTTGCTTCTTCCATATAGCTGCCCAGACCTACCATTTCAAAATTTTTACTGCCTACAGTTAAAATTTCGGCAGCAATAAGGTAAAACCAGCCGGCGGACCAACTCATAATGCTATTCCATACCAGGCTTACAAAGCCAAAAGGTAGTTCCAGTTTTTTAAACCGCATCCATGGATTGAGCAGGAATATATTCGATGCTTCTTTCAATTCTTTCGGTATGGTAGTAAGTGATTGGTACCAGGCAAAGGTCATGTTCCAGGCCTGACTTGTAAAAATGAGCAAAATGGCAGCTATTTCAAGGGCTAGTTTTTGGGGCATAATAGCGGTCAGCCCAAATACAAAAACAGGCAGAAAGCTAAGGATAGGCGTGCTTTGTAAAATATCAAGAATAGGTAATAAAATTCTTTCATTAAGCTTGTTTTTCGCTGCGGCATAACCGTAGAATATAGAGAAAACAATGGATAATAAGTAGGCCATTATCATACGGAATACCGACTTCCATGCATAGTACGGTATGTATTTCATATCTAATGAAATAGGCGTTGATTTAGCCGCCGGAGGAGCATAGTATGCCAGTTTCAGCAGGGAAAATAACCCCACTAAAATAAGTAACAGAACTACCCAGTCTGCCCATTTTGCGTATGCCGATTTTTTACTGCGTAACATGATGTTGTTTGCCTTTACTAATCTTCATTGAAAAAATACGCCTACTTAAAAATTTCTGTTAACGAATATGTTTGTTCCAGCGCTATTCCTTTTTCTGTTTGCTTAAGTGTAGCACATTCCACACCGGGATCGTGCTCAAAAAAGAGGACAGTTTTTGTATTTACAAACTCAGTCAACAGCCTTTCCTTTTCTTTTAATGTTTCCAGCGGCCTTACATCGTAGGCCATTACATAAGGCAATGGAGTATGCCAGCGGGCAGGTAAGAGATCGGCGCAGAAAACCACGGGGCGATTGTGATACATGATTCTAGGAAGCATCATAGCCTCGGTATGTCCGTTTACATATATAACTGAAAAAGGTAATTGGGTTTCCCCATTTCCTTCCACCATTTTCAATTGTCCGCTTTCCTGTATAGGTAAAATATTCTCCTTTAAGAAACTGGCTTTTTCACGGGCGTTAGGCTTTACTGCCCATTCCCAATGCAAAGGATTGCTCCAATAAGTTGCATTTTTAAATGTGGGGACATAAGCCGTTCTATCGGAATTCCACTTAATGCTTCCCCCGCAATGGTCAAAATGAAGGTGGGTAAGGAACACATCAGTAATATCATCGGTAGTGAATCCATGGACTGCAAGTGACTTTTCAAGGCTATCATCCCCATGCAGGTAATAGTAGCCAAAAAACTTGGCATCTTGCTTGGTTCCCATGCCATTATCTATTAATATAAGCCGTTTGCCATCCTGCACCAGCAGGCAACGCATGGCCCAACTGCACATATTGTTTTCATCGGCAGGATTGAGCTTGTTCCACATAGATTTGGGAACTACTCCAAACATAGCTCCGCCATCTAATTTAAAGTTTCCGGTATGTACGCTGTATAATTCCATAGTTTTAGTGTGCCAAAGTTAATTTAATTGGTAATTGGGTAATTAGAAATTAATAATGAATAACATTATGTTAATTTTTAATTTTTATGGGACGAAGATTCCCCTTGTTAATCTCTAATTTTGTAGGTTTAACTACTAATTACGCTTTGATGAAAGTACACTTAATAGCCATTGGTGGCAGCGCCATGCATAACCTGGCAATTGCCCTACATAAAAAGGGGATACAAATAACGGGCTCAGACGACGAGATTACCGATCCTGCAAAAAGTAATTTGCAGCGTTATGGCATATTGCCCGCTTCGGATGGTTGGGACATCAACCGTATTACCCCCGACCTGGATGCGGTTATACTGGGTATGCATGCAAGGATTGACAACCCTGAATTGGTAAAAGCACAAGAATTAGGATTACGCATTTACTCCTACCCCGAATATTTATATGAACAGACTAAAAATAAAACGAGGGTGGTAATTGCAGGTAGCCATGGAAAAACTACCATTACGGCAATGATTCTGCATGTGCTGAAGTATCACAATAAAAACTTTGACTACCTGGCTGGGGCTGCCCTGGAAGGATTTGAAACCAGCCTTAAATTATCGGATGATGCACCGGTTGCTATATTTGAGGGAGATGAATACCTGGCATCTGCTCTTGACCGCAGACCAAAGTTCCTTCTATATAAACCTGACATTGCTTTAATATCTGGCGTAGCATGGGACCATATCAATGTATTCCCCACCTACCGCAGCTATGTAGAACAGTTTGAAAACTTCGTGAAAGAATTGCCATATGGAGGCTCACTGATTTATTGCAATGAGGATGAAGAAGTAAGAAAACTAGATCCCTTGGCTTCAAATGGAGTAAATAAGATCCCGTATAACACGCTGCCCAATTCTGTAAAAGACGGGGTTACCTATTTAACTGACACGAATACCCGGTTGGAAGTTTTTGGAAAACACAACTTGCTCAACATGGGCGGGGCAATGCAAGTATGCTTATTATTAGGAATAACAAAAATTCAGTTTGCTGAGGCCATATCAAGTTTTAAAGGGGCGGCAAGGCGGTTGCAGCTGGTTGCAAGAAACGAGGCATGTAATGTCTATTGGGATTTTGCACACTCTCCGTCCAAATTAGTAGCAACAATAAAAGCCGTGAAAGAACAGTTTCCTAAACGTAAACTAGTTGCATGTATGGAGCTTCACACCTTCAGCAGTCTGACCAAAGAGTTCCTGAAAGAATATAAAGGAGCTATGGATGAAGCCGATGTTCGCAAGGTATACTTTAATCCGCATGTACTGGAACATAAGCGACTGCCGGCTATAAGCACTGAAGAAGTGAAAAATTATTTTGGAGGAGCTGTGGAAGTATACACTAATTCGACTCAAATGACAGACTCTTTAAAAACTATAGATTGGAAAAATACCAATCTGCTTATGATGAGCTCAGGTAATTTTGATGGGGTAAATGTAAAAGGATTGGCAGAGGAGTTACTGAAAAAGCAGTAATTATCGGGAAAGTATATCCGCATTTTGTACCTTTGAGTTTTACTACCTACTTATGAAATTTTTAAAATGGCTCGGGTACATATTATTGTTTGTAATAATAGCGCTTAATGTTGTTATTTTAGCTACCGGCCGGTTCTACCTATATAAAGGAATAGCAAACACTTACCTGAAAGGCCGCTCAGGGCCGGGTATTGATGAATACGGCATTTTTGCAAACAGGCTTGTTCGGACGGGTACGCCACAGCCCTGGGCAATAGCAAAAGATTACAATAAAAAATCCATCCCAGGGGAATATCTCGGACAGATAGAAAAATACCAAACAGAGGCCTATGTAATTATTAAAAATGATTCGCTGTGCTATGAACAATATTGGGATGGGTACTCTGATACTTCACATACCAATTCCTTTTCCATGGCGAAAAGCATAGTAAGCATACTTACCGGAATAGCCCTACAGGAAGGAAAAATAAAAAGCATTGATGAACATGTATATGATTTTATCCCTGCTTTCAAAAACGGCATGGA
>Ga0206881_10041_pt1 | contig 47645 bp, 29 predicted proteins | sample Alteio_BWOrgCont_3_FD_152867 | JGI IMG/M metagenome (GOLD analysis project Ga0206881, IMG submission 152867) | Enriched cells from forest soil in Barre Woods Harvard Forest LTER site, Petersham, Massachusetts, United States -... | ecosystem: Environmental > Terrestrial > Soil > Temperate forest >...
AAGCTATCCCAAAAGCTCTTTCTCGATTCATCAACAAGAAGAAAATCAAAATATGAGACTTAAACGATCCAAGCAATGGAACCGTGGCCAAATCATATTTTTAGGAATTAGCCTGGTTCTGGGAATATTTTGGGGCTGGAACGCGAACGCGGACGAGGAAACAGTGGATCTGCGTGGCTATGGCAAAGTGACGGCCACGATTACGCCGCAGCGCAGTGAGTTTGTCTGCGAGACCGATCAGAAGGCGGATATTTTGCTCGGCAAATTTCTGGCGGATGCCTTTTGGGACGCAGGGACGGCTCTTTCTGAAAAAATGATTGGAATCGGAGGGGGCAAGGAAATTCCTGTTCATCTCTATCCGCCCTATGGGGCCATGATTGTCGCGCGCAATAAAAACCAGGTACTGATACTTGGAGGAAAAGATGAAGCGGAAATTCTTAGTCTTGCCCAAAAGGAGAGCCTTCTTGCCCAGCCGGAGACTCTTTTCAAACCTGCGGAACCTTATCCCAAATACCTGGATTATTATGATTTGAGATCGGTCAAAGCCTATACCATGGGATTGAATCCGGAAAACAAGTATCGCTATCAGGAACGCGCCGATTTTGTGAGGGAATTCTGTCCCGGCGGTGGTGGCTTGTTCATCCATGCCAGCGGTCCAAGTTTCGGGGCCACTCCCGCCGAAGGCATTTTTCCAGAATATCCCCAACTAGATACCGACTTCGCCTTGGCCGAAAAGGAAGATCAGTTGTATTCGGTGGACATCAGCACGGGTACATGGCCTGACTGGGCGCAAAAAAAATGGCCCAACTATATTGATCTCCAGAGTCCCATCAGCGCCTTGACTGACGAAGCTTTGGACCGTCCTGAAAGTTTTGGTCTTTCCCTGGAGCAAAGGGAGGAAACTTGTCTGAAATTTGTAAAAGACGTAATGCTTCGTTATAAAGACAATCCGTCGATGGGCGGGTGGCAGCTATTTGGTGGGGACTTTGTGCATGAGAGTTACTGGATAAGAGATAAGATCCAAGGGCATTGTGGCTACACGCCCGCCGGCATGGAGGGATTTCGGAGATGGCTTCAGGAGGTTCGTGGCTACAGTTTAAAGGACTTGGGAGAGCGCTGGTATGGAGATGCCGGACATTTTCATCAGTGGAGCGAAGTATCCGTAACGGATCCTTTTGAATACTTTGGCGACCCCAATTCAGGTTTTCCCATCGATGAACATTGGTTTTGGAAGGCGAAGGGAAATGAATCGGGAAAACCGGAGGACGATGCGCCTGACTGGACTTCCGTGGCAATGCCGCCGTTCAGCAAGCAGGAATGCACTTTGCCACACACCGATGTGTTCTGGCGCAGTTCCTTTGATCCCAGCAATTGGCTGCAGGCAAACGCCGGCAAGGATATCTATCTGGTGTGCAACATCAACTCTCGAGGCTGGAAAGAGTACCACGTCTGGTTGAACGAAACGGACCTGGGAACCTTCAAGTCGGAGATCAATCCCTATGCTGGACCTATTGTTGTAAAAGTAACTGGCGTGGTGAAAAGTGGGGACAACAGCCTCGTGTTAACCGTTCCTGACGGCCATATCATGGGGCCTGTCTTCCTGACGTCCGATGTGCCGCAAGCCTACCCCTACCTTGGAAAGCAGCGCAATGCGCAATACGTCGATATAATGAAATGGAGGCTTTATGAGCTCAATAACAAGCAGGATGAAGTCATGGCCTATGCCCGGAGTATCGATCCTGACCGGCCCTTGCAGATATCTCCTACCAGCACCGAGGTTCAAGATGGCCAGAGCGATTCCCTGGGGCGTTTTGGCGGCAGTATGGAGTGTTCGGGTTATGACAGCTTATTTTTCCCACTCTTTTCAAGGCTGGGCTATGCCGGGGGATTTTATGGCTCGTGCGAACCGGCGGGACTTCCGGGTAATCATCGTTATCAGAACACCCCGGAAATCACGGATATCTGGACGACAACGATGAAAAAAGTTCTCGGCTGGGCACTGTTCAATGGAGAGGGAAGCGTCCAATACTTTTGGCGTGATCCGTGCAACTACTTTGACTGGGAAAAACAAACCGGCTTTCTTACCCAGAACCTGCGCAATCTTAGCTTGATAGGAAAATATCTGCCGCAAAAGCCTGACATTGCCGTTTTCCTTTCTTCGGAAAGCGCGTTGCTGAATCCCTATGAACTTTACAGTTATGGACTCGCGAACATTGGACGCAGCGAGCTGGAGGAGGCTCATTATGACAATGTCTTTGTGACGGAAACGATGTTGGCCAAGGGCATGGCGGACGATTATCCGGTGCTTTTCGACACCGACACGAAGTTTATGAGCCAGGACACCATTGACGCTATCCGTAAATATGTGGAAGGGGGAGGCACCTTTGTGGCCTGGGAGAACAGCGGAAGACACAGTCTTCTTGAAGCGGATGCGTGGCCGATCAGTGAACTGACCGGGTTCAAGGTTTTGTCCGTTGGGGAAAAGGGGAAGATCAAATTTGAGATGAATTTGCCGATATTCAAGGGCTGGGAGGGGCAAGAGTTTGAAGGTGAAGGCAGCACGCGCGACTTTAAAAACAATCCAGCTCTTAATGGGGTAAACGTTAGTTTGGAACCCATGACGAATGACGCCGTGGCCCTGGCAAGATGGGAAGATGGGACGGTTGCGGTTGGAATGAGAAAACTCGGGAAAGGAAACGTCATTATTCTCGGTTCGACTTTTTGGAGACATGACTCGGATATTCACGGAAACGGGATCTTGGAAACCGAGAGCGGAGAGATGGCCTTTTTTGACAGACTCTTCACGGACCTCGGGGTGAAGCGCACGGCCGATGCCTCCAGCAAGGACGTGTTCGCCCGTAAGATGATCACCAAGAATGGGCTCCAGGAATGGCTGGTCACCATGAACGAAACAAACTCCGCCACCACCGCCGACGCAGGCTTTGCCACGGATGAAGAACCGGCGGAAGTCTGGGATATGATTGACCAGCAGCCGGTCCCCTTTACCTACGAGGATGGATGGGTCAAGATCAAGGATATCGCTTTCGATCCATGGGGAACCAAGATATTTGGGGTGAAAAGAGCCACTTTGTCGGAGGGGGTTGATTTTTGGTGGAGGGAAAAGACCAAGTTCTGGCGCCGGGTATCCGCCGTGCCGCCCTTGGTGGAGACGGTGCAAAACAACCAGGAGGATCCCCCGACTCTCCAGTTTCCCACCTGGAAATTCATGGCCGACCAGGACAATTCCATTTCCTCCACGGAAGACTGGCTGCAGCCAGCCTACCAGGACAATGCTTGGAGAAACCTCGGCTACGAGGCCTGGAATTTCAAGTTTGAGGACTTGAAGGATTATGGAGGCGTTGGCCTCTATCGCAGCGAACCTTTTGCCATTCCCGCGTCATGGAAGGACAAAAGACTGACTTTGAATGCGGAGGGATATTACCGGAATCTGGGTTATTGTTTTCAGTCGGCCGAGTTTTTTCTCAATGGGAAGGAGGTGGCGGAATTTCCCAAGCCCTACCGGCAAGTCGATATTACCGACCAGTTGCAAAAGGACGGCAATATTCTGTGCATCAAGCTGATGGGCAATAAGACATCGGGCGATTTCCCGCTCAGCGGCTTATTGGATTGCCTGGTCTGGATCGAACCGGAGATTCAATTGCAGAACGTGATATCCCTGGCTGGACAATGGCAGGCGGTCATGCCGGGATGGAGCGATACCCAGCCGGTCACGCTGCCGGGACAAGCCAGCGGGAATCATTTTTTCCAGGATGTTGACATTCCTTCCGACTGGCAGGGAAAGAGTATTTATATCCATCTAAAAAATCCACCCGACCTTCATCCTCCAGTTTGTGGCATGGGGCAAAATAGTCTGCTGATCGTCAACGGCCAGCCCATAACGGTCTTTTACTATATTCACAAAGCCTTTGCCCTGGATGATACGGTCAACCTGACGCCTTACCTCAAGTGTGGGCAGAAAAATAGAATCGAGCTTTGGCCCAAAGAGCAGACCGATCCCGCCGCGGAGTATAATTTTTCCCTGGAGACCATCGAGCTGGGATGCGAGATGAAATAAACATCCTGGGTATTTTGGGGATCGTTTCCGTTGCAAAAATGAAGAGATTACTGAGCGCTGCATATCTGGCTGACGGAGCCAACTTACGAAATCTTCTCCGAAATGGTGAATGGTCCCTGGATCTCCGTCAGGACACTCTTCATCTCCTTCCTTTCGGATGATGCCGCCACCGTCTCCGTTGGCATCCCAATGATGATAGGTATCAGTCGCCGCATCATAAGTGCTGCTGCGGTCGGTACTCAAAGCCAGCGCCCCTTATTCCCCAACCGGGGGATGAACCGCCAGATGGTCAAGGTCCGTCAGGCGGTGGACCAAGTCCCCATACGTGAGGGTTTCGGCCTGTGCAGCTTGAACGTGCATCAGCGTCATCAGACCAAGGAGCAATAAATTGAATTTCTTCATTTTCATGAAAAGCAGAAGGTTCAAATCGACCTCATTTTTTCTTTTTGATGGGCGTTGGCTTGACGCTGAATCTGGCGGGCTGGCCAGGTTTTACCAGGGAGTACGCTGCAATCTCCCGCAAGCGATCACCGGAAAGCAACTTGATTCTATTGATCGCGAGCTGTCCCTCGAGGACTTGAACCGTGAGTTGCCTTTTATCCAACGAAATGATGCCGTGAGCCGAGGCTGTGGAAAAGAAGATGGTAAATGGCCGCTTGTCCAACTTGGGCTCGAACCAGAGGGTCTTTTCCACAGCGGAATAACGAAAACCCGAAAGCGTTCCGAGCAACGCGTAGCTGGCCATGGCGCGGGCGTAGTAACTGCCGCATTCATATTCGTTCCACGGATTTCGAACCTGGCCATCGTACCGGCTGCGCGCGCCCTTGACGATTTCGAGGCCCTCCCGAACAAGTCCTTCCGCAATGAGATGGCTTGCCACTTGATATTCAATTCCCGTCCAGACCTCATCGCTATACGGGAAAGGCAGGATCGGTTTGCCACCATGAGGCCATGAGCAGAGGAGCAGTCCGGCTTCATCGCCAAGAGCATAGCCGGGACGCTGGGGATTGGCGTGCTCCAGCAAGCTGCGACGGAAATTATGGCGATAAATGGCACGAAGACTTTTACGGACATTCTGTGTGTTGAGCGGGGTCGTAATGCCGTAGATGGAAGCCATCCACGCCCCGATCACACCGTCGGAAAGGCATCCCTTTCCATATTGATAACGGGGCCCTTCCTTTTTCAAAAGCTGGAGCAACCCGTGGCTCTGCGTTCCAGGCGTTTTTCCGGAAATCAAGTCGACGACTGAGGTGTCGCGCAGGCCTTTGAATTGGACTTTCTGCAGATAGTACTCGCCGTTAAAAAGTTCCTTGTCGATGAATTTGGCGCCGCGCTCGGCAAGTCCGGCATACGCCACTTGGTCCGCTTTGTGGCCGAGTGCCTTGGCCATGGCGCTCATCGCGCTGAGCGCACCGATGTAGATCGTGGAGCACATGCCATCGGGCCCCCAGAACTCGATGTCGTAGGTGTTATGGTGCGGCTCAAAAAGAGCGCCCTTATGATCGGGGTCCCATCTCGCAATGCAGTAATCGAGACTGCGTTTGGCCAACGGATAAAGTTCCTTCAGCCATTCGGCGTCGCCGCAAACATGCCAGTCCCGGTAAAGCTTCATGATGCCGCCAAGTTGGCCATCGGCAGCCGGATGATGATCATGCCTGGCAGGACCATCCGGCAGGGCGGACCGGAAACTGACGTGCCCATGCTCATCCATCGAGCGTTTATATTCCAACTCGCGAAGCGTCCGCTCCACCTGAGGAAACAGGTTTGGAAGCGCTTGCGCATAATTCCAGACATGGGTGCAGCTTCCATCGCAACAGCCCCGGTCGGTGAAACAGCCTTCCCAACCCCAGAGATTCCCGTTGGCCTGACGCAGAATAGTGGGGGATTTGAGAATGGCCAGGTTGGCGGAGACGGCATCCAAAACTTCCACGGGAAGCGTGGAACCCAGCAGGGCGTTTTGAAAAGCGACGGTGCGTTCCCGAAGGCTGGCGTAATTGCGATGAACGTATTCGGCCACGTCCCGGGCATCGCTCCACTGGGATGAATAAAAGACATGCCACTTCGGAGTCACACAACATTCAGCCTCGTCGCCGCAAGCCGAGGGCGCACAGGCATATGATTGATTGCTATTGGGAAAATGCCAGGTGATGACAACGGGAATGGTCAGTTTCTTGCCGGGCGCCAATGAGGCTTTCACCAAAACGGAACCTCCGTTGCGACCTCCTCGACCGGCATCCATTTGCCCATCGTTGGCCAGAAACTTTCCTGCTTCGACCTCGCGCCACAAGGCCGAAATCGCATCAAACCAACCGCCACGCAACCACATGGCCTTGATAACAGGGCGCTGACTGACGACCGAGACACTTGAACTGCCCCAGGTCTCGGCGTTGAGGTTTTCCGTATTGGAAAAGAAGACGCCCTTGCCGGGGATGACCTGATTGCGGGTACCTTCCCATTTGGTCTCGGCACCCTGCGCAAAATGGGAGGTATGATAAGAAAACTCGAACTCCACACGCTTGCGGGAGGCGTTGCGAAAGGCGTACTCGAGAATGGCGCAGGGAATACCGGAAGCGATATCATCACGAGGTACGAAGGGATTCCACCCGGTAAGCTCAACCTGAAGGGGCACTTTCGGATCGGACAATTCGATGCGCCCAAAGGGATAACCGCTACGGAATCGACTGCGGCGAAAACGGGGGAACCCCACCGCCCCGTCGCTGCGGTAACCCTGGCTCTTAATGCCCTGATCGTAGATTTTTTCACTGGGCATCGGACCCTCCAGCAGGCGGGTGACGGGCCGGGCCCCCTTGACGTGGAGCATGGCGAAAGCAACCTCCTCTCCATAAAATTTATCCGGCGACGCGGAGATGGCCGGCCGATTGCGGATGGAAAAATCCTGGACTCCGCCGTACCCGTTCAAGCAAATATTTCCGGCTGCGATTCCGCCGAGGGGCATGGCGGTTTGGAGAACGTGCTTATGTTCAAAAGGGAAAATGGGAGAGGTTTTTTTCATGTTAATTAGATTTTAAAGATGGGGATGACGCAATTACCGACTTTTGCATGTTGCCGAAAAGCGATCATTTTGAACATGGGTAGTCTTTTAAAAAGCATGTGTTTTCTTGTTTTTTTATGCTACCTCTGAAATCACTCTCAGCATAAGAACCATCAATCCAATATGGCGTTTTTGATCGATAGCCTGTCCTTAAATCCGTGAACCCGAACCTGGCAGAGGAACAACGTTTCCCGATGGCCCGTCCGCTTTCGGGGTTCAAGCGCTTCTTTTCCCCGGAACCACTCGGCTCGAGGGAACTCCGCATCCGTGGAGTTGGTATTCGGGAATTAATGCCCTCCTGCGCGGTGGAACGTCCCGGCGGCACGGGAGATTGGCTGTTGATGCTTTTCCATACTGCCGCTTTCATCGGAAGGACTAAAGACAAGCTGGAAAAACTGGATACCCTCATGATCTGGCCTCCGGGCAAAGGGCAGCACTATGGCAATCTTTCCGAGCCATTCTGCCACAGCTGGGTCCATTGCGAGGGATCCCGTATTGAGCGCATTCTCCGGCGTGCGCGGTTGCCGATTTTACGGCCGTTCCATGTTCTGGATCCGTCCCGATTCCAGCAAGGACTGCTGGATATGCACGGCGAATTGGTCTCTTACACCCGCCCCGATGCGATCCTGGTTGGCAATCTCCTTGAAAACGGAGTTCGCAGCGTGGCCCGAACGATGACCGAGAGAGGCCGGAAAGTCCGCATTTCAGAAAATCTGCTGGCCGTGCGGCGTTTGATAGTAACGCCGCCGATGCGCAAGATGACACTGTCTGAAATGGCCACCGTCGCAGGCATGTCGGTGCCTTATTTTTGCCATCGATTTAAGGAGGCCTTCGACCTCTCTCCCATGGAATATCTTATCCGCCATCGCTTGCATCACGCTGCCCATCTGCTAACCAACAAGAATCTCTGCATAACGGAAATTGCCGCCGAAGTCGGTTATGGCGACCTTTTTCATTTTTCCAAAATGTTCAAGAAACACTTTGGCTTGAGCCCGAGCGAACTGCGTAAACGTCAGTTGCCTAAAGTCTAACGGCCATCCCAAAGTTATGGCAGAGACGGTGGCATGGCATCGAGAACGCGAGGGTAGATGGCGTATTCACGAAGCTGCATTGAAAGCCGACCTAGAAAACTGTTTGAACCGAGGTTGTAGCCGGCGCCCACACAAAGAGGGGCCGGGTTAATGCTCAGGCTTCCGGGGTAACTCTGCCGTTTCAGCAAGGTCCCGTCGCGAAATAGCGCCAGGGTCTGGCCGTCATAAGTCAGCATCAGGCGGTTCCATTGTCCGAAGGTCACAGCCGCCGGAAAGATCACGCTATTGTGTTGTCCGCTATTGGCGTCAAAAATAATCGCCCCATCCTTGCGCAGAAAACAGAAGAGATCATTATACCGCCGGAAGATGCATCCCTGCGCACCAGCCGGCGGATTGAAGTCAAGGATCATGCTGAAGGGAGCAGCCAAAAGCTGGACGTTTCTGTGGTCCAGCAAAAGCATGGAGGAGTCGGCGCCGTCGAAGTTGAGAACGGGACGACCATCCATACTGGCCATTGTCGTACCAGCACCGAGTTGCACCTGGGCTGGATATTCCGCCTGGTCGCTGACACCGCTGGAAGTGAAGGCGAGCAGGCAAAGGTAATCCTCCGGCCAAACCTTCGCCGGATCACCGGCAAATTTATTCTGATCCCGCATATAAAGTTTCCCGATGGAATCCTCATCCAAAGCTCCCGGGTAGATCGAGAAGGACGCCAGCTTCAGGTTGAGGAAATTGTCAGTTCCTAAACTGGCGCCGATGTTAAATGGCGCTCCAACGCTGAGGAGCGGGGTGTCCCAAGTCCGGCTTCCGGCGGCGATCCCATCGACATAGACCGTCGATTTATTGCCATCCTGCGCCAAGGTCAGAAAGTGCCATGCGCGCTGGTCCAGCACATCATCGATGACCAAGCGCCGCCCGAACTGCCCGTTGAGATCCAAAACAATGCCGTTTTCACTGATTTCCCAATCGAAGATGTTGTTCCAGCGCATAAAGGTGCCCCTCATCAAGCCACTTTCTGTCGGTGGTGGATCAAGCATCGGTTTGATCCATGCGCAGATGGTGAAACTGTTTCCAGCGAGCAATTTCTGCATGGGGGCGGCTTCCAGACTTAAGTAACCGGGCAGTTTGTCCTCCGCAAAGAGATGCAGGCCGGTCACCGCACCGCCGCGCTCGCTGAAGGGAGCGGTGTGGCCCTGCAGCGTTACGGACACGTGCTTAGCCGCGGTATCAGTCACCGTTCCGTCAGTGGTGGAAAAATCGAGGTTAAGAATCGGATCGGGTGGCGTGTAGGCAGCTGCATCGGCATCGGAAAAGGGAAAGAGGTTTACCGGAGGCTTGGCGACCGCGTTCTGCACGAGCGGGAAAAGCTGCACCCGCGCTTCCTGCTGCTGCACCGCTTTGAGTTCGTCCGGTGTGAGCGCATCGGCGATCCCCTTCCCGTCGGCTGACCATCGCCCCGGTGCGTAAAAACAGAGTTCAAGTTTGCGGAAATTATGGTGCCCTCCAACGGTAAACGATGATTTCCAGCCCGCGTCCATGGCCCCAGTTCCGATGAGGATGCGATTTGTTTCACCGAAACGGACCTCGGGTGTGATATTGACCTCCATCGGTCGCGAATTGTCTATCCGGGTGACCGGATAGCGCTGACGTCCGTTGATGATGACATAGCGCGAAGAGGCGAGGTCTTCGGTATCGACCCGAAGCCACACCTCCCGGCCCGACTGTTCCTTGGGAATAGTAAGATCTCGATAAACGAATGCCGTGTCGACCTTGCCAGGCAGCGTGACCGTATGGACTGCCTGCAGGCCATCGACCGCCTGCCATTCGCCTGAGAGATCGATGGTGGTATCGGGCGTCAGCGTGCGGATCAACGAAATGGCCGCCATGATGCCTTCTCCCTCATGCACAATCTCGAGCCGATTGGCGCCGGGTTTGATTGCCGAGGTGACATCGATATTGGAAGCGTCGATTTTATCGCCCGACCAAATCCGAGTGCCGTTGAGATAAATGGTGCTCGGGCCGCCGAAGCCAGGCTTGGGCCAGCCATACATTAGCCCCATGATGTTCAGATCAAGGGTTGCGTTCTTTTCCCATCCGCTCGGCAAGGTGAAGGCGCGCCGATAGAGACCAAAAACGCCCGGCCCGAATTTCAAACCCGTTCCCGGAGCAGACCACCAGATCAAGTCGGTCGGAACCAGCTTGGCGGCGGTATCGTCGAGAGGCATCAGCTTTTCCGCCGCATCCTGGGAATCGGTCTGGGCCAGTTTCCAGTCGCGATTGAGGTCAAGCGAGCGGAAAAGCGGCGGATTCGGCTCGGGGTCGCCTTTGTAGAGGCCGCCCCACATTTCGGTCTGGCGCTGAAGCCAGTGGGCAAATTGTTCATGCGCATCGGGACGCCGCGCGGCGAACCAGGCGAAGTCCCAATCGTCGATATTAACGGTGAAGGTCGCCGTCTGGCCGTCGATCTGGGCGTCGATCGGCTGGCCGGTCACGGGATTGTAAATCGCCGTCGGAGTAAAATCGAATGTCCAGTGGACCGTCGCTGGTTTGCCCCCCAACCCGCGCAACATGAGCAGCTCCTCGCAGCCATTGTTGCTGCGGCAGGTCCGGGCTAGATCAACGCCCTTGCCATCGATCTTCACATAAATCGACGGACCGAGCGCATCCGTCATGGCGGCCTGGATTGGTCCCGGCCAAAGTCCACCTGCGCAATAATAGACCGCACCCTTGCCAAGAACCCGGCGCGTAATGGCGGGTGCTCCTTGGTCGGTGACGCCGATCACGTCGGTGCCCGGCAATGGTGTGATGGCGTGATTGTCGCTCATCGGATGTGGAGCGGATTCTCCAACGCTGCCGGTGAGACCACCGAAAACCGGATCACTGGTGGTTAGGTTCACGTGCATCGGATTCTCACCCACGCCAGTGATTTGCACCCCGGCCAGCTTTGGCCCCGGGTAGGCATTGCGCTGGGTCGGAGTGTGGAGACCGCTTCCCGACTGCAAGAATAGCAGACCCCCATTTTTGACGTAGTCCTCCAACGCCGCGGTCATCTGCTCGTCCCAGACGAGCGTGCTTTCATCAACGATCGCCCGATAGGGCAGATTCCCCTCCCCCACCCGAATTTCATCGAGCAGCGGCGTCATCTCCCCTCCGCGGGTCAGGTTATAACTGTTGCGCCAACTTTCGGTTTTATAAAATTCGTTGAGATAGCTCCCACTGCGAAGTCCGCGCAAACAGGCGATCGGGGCGGCATGCACATTCTCGCGTCCCATCACGCGAATATCCGGCAACCGCGCGGCCAGCCAGTCCCGCATGCCCGGCGCCTTGGTGATGTCCTGCAGATCGTGGAAATAATCGTGGGCGTTCTTGCCCATATAGATGAGGCAGCCGAACAGCCCCTTGATATTGCGGGGCGTGGTCATCGAACCGCCCGTTTCGGCGCTGTCCTGCACTTCGCGTTCCAGACCATATTGCTTCGGCGTGGTGTAAGTCCAACCCGCGCCAGCCCCGGTATGATGAGAATAACCACCCAATTCCTGGATCACTTTCCAGCCCCATGGGCTGTCGGCAAAGGCATGTACCTTGATCGGACGATCGGGATCGAGCGAGCGAATCTGGCGCAACATGCTGCCCATGCAATCGGCCGTGGCCCAATCGACGAAGTCAAAGTGATCGTAACGCTGGGCGTTAAGCAGCGGGTCGTCGGTCGGAAAATCCTGCAGTGTTTTCGGCGTGAGAAACATGGGACCATTCGGCATAGAATTGATTCCACCGTCCACGCCGGTAAAACGCAAAGCCACCACCAGGTTCGGATTTTGGCGCACGAGATTGGTGACATCAAATTGACCGCAGGCCTCTCCATTCCCTATCCGAGGCTCAACCGCGCCGACCCGCTGACCGTTGACAAAGACATCCACCGGATGAGTGCAGAGCGGCGCCAACGAGAGATAGATCGGGCCTTGAAACCGGGATGGATCGACCTTGAGCGTCCGCCGCATCCAGAGCGACCCGGGATGGGCCGGATCGGCCACCGAATAAAGCGTCATGTCCCCCGGATAGGTCAGCCGGATCCAGTCGGAATCGTTGAAGTCGCTCCTCTGCCATCCGGCGCGAATCCCCGATTGGCCCTGCTCGCGCATGACGTGCCATTCCCCCGCGAGATCGACTGCCCCGTCAGTCCAGCCGTAGAACGTGCGCCAGTCGGGTTGCTTCACATCCGCCCAATCTTTCAGGACACCCGCCTTGCCATAATAACGCTTCGAAACATCGTCCAGGGTGAAATGCCTCACGTCCTGAAGATAACGGACGAAATTGCGGCGCTGCATTGGACCGTACTCGCCCCAGTAGTAATAGGGAAAGGGCCCGAGTTCCCCATCGGGATCGAGGATGGCCATGAGGCCGTCGTCCTTCGTATAGTCGCGCATGTCCTCCAGAAGGGGCTGATGCTGGACGTCACGCAACAAACCGGGCGCATGCTCCACCTCGCCGTAGTAGGACCAATGGCTCATCATGCCGGGACCGTCGAAGCTGGAAAGATACGGATTGCGGTTATAAAGCTCGGGCCATGCTTGCAGCCATTCGACGACCTGGTAGTGATTACCCTCTGCGGTAAAGTACTTCCGGAGCCAGCGCAATTGGTTGTCGTTCCGGCTCAGATCGGTCGAATTTGAAGCATTGCAAATCTGAGGGTTGAGTCCCACCTGAGCCATCCAACCGTAATACGTGTCGGGCGTCTTGTTGACTGGGTCGGTCAGCACATCGGCGCTGTGGCCCCAGACTCCAATGCAATAGCGGTCCCACTTATCCATGAAAAGCGGATGAGTCAGTTGCGTCCGCCGGACCGGTGCGGTCGTCAACCACGTCTCGGCCTGTATTTTGAGCGCATCCCGATCTTCCCCAATCAAAACACGGACTTCCTTACCACCGGGCTCAAGCAGCGGCACGACAAAACCGGTGCCGCCGAGAGAAATGGCGTCGGCGGTGCCTTTCGAGGTCTCGATTGGCACGAGCGTGTTGCCAAACGTCAGTTCGTAATCAGAGAATATCTTGGACGCGAAAATGACGGCCCGCTCCGGTGCGCTGAAATCAAAGGTCCGAGCCTCGATGCCAGACGTTCCCTGCCCGACCGTTTCTGTGCGCCCCGTAAACTCGCGATAACCCCGCAAGGCATAGCTTGTCTCGGTACCGGGAGCGGCTCCTGCTTGTGCGCAAGCTAATAACGCCATACCGACAACGATTACACTCCGCACATTCATAATCTATTTGTGTCTCACCCGGATGCCTGTAGGTGAAGTAAACAGTCCAGCATGTCTCAAGTTGCGTTTAATCGCTTCCACGCCTGAATTTTTCGCAACTTTGAGGCGTTGGCGGGTTAAGGGATAAGTAGCGTAAAGTTCATTTGGCCGGTTCGGCAAGAGAACTTCAGCAACCACACTCATTCTCTTATGATGACCCGTTCCTTCACGATTCCGGTCGATTTCGCGGCGAACAACGCCGTGGACACGCCCGGTCAGAAAATCGATGCGGCTCATGCCGGACAGAACGTGGTGATTCGCGTAAGAAGCGCCTTTCCCTAAAGAACCCTTCCCCTACCCTGCCTCATGAGCTTATCGGATACATCCATCATGGCCGATTCATCCTTGCCCCGCAAGGGACCCACGATCTTTGAAGTCGGGACGCTGCGTTATACCAAATCGACGCTCTACGTCCTCTTCTTTTGGATAATGTGGAATGACTTTAGCATCATGCTGCTTGAGCAGATCAACTCATTGACCGGGTTCCTGATGAAGGATCTCGGCGCCAGTTATACGGAAATAGCAGCCATCGGAACCTACGGAATGATTGGCATGTGGATCAATCCCGTCTTCAGCGTTTGGTCAGACCGCCATCGCGGCAGATTGGGACGGCGAAGGCCCTTCCTCTTTACCACGACACCTTTTCTTGCCTTCTTCCTGATGATTATTCCCTTTATGCCCGATTTTTATCATTTCCTGATGAAGATTCCCTGGGCCGCCGCCATTTTGCGCCATATGCCGATGAGCGGCCCCATCTTATTCATCACCGTTGCCAGCGTGATCATGGGGCTGTTCAACAGCATGGTCCTAACCATCTTCAGCTACCTCTATTGGGACGTCGTTCCGGAAAATGTTCTGGGCCGATTCAGGGCCTTGTCCTTGGTCGCTTCGGCTTTGGCCACCTTTGTCTGGAATTTTTACTTCTTTGGTTTGGGAGAGCACCACATGAAGGGTGTATTCATAGGAGTAGGCCTGTTTTGCCTCTTCGTTTACCTCATATCGGTCTGGCGAATCAAAGAAGGGGAATACCCACCGCCGGACGAGCGTAAAAAGGGAGGCATCTTTGCGCCGATCAGGGCCTACTTCGTCGAATGCTATAGCAAGCCTTACTTCCTCTGGATTTTTTTCGGATTTACACTTCTGCAAATTAACAATTTAGCCAACGACTACCGCAATTATTATCTGCACTACGACTTGAAACTGCATCTTGATGAAATCGGGAAAGCATCGGCCTATTCTCAAGTTCTCGTCATGGTTATTGGAATTGGCATTGGCTCCCTGGCGGACCGATTAAAACCGGTCAAGCTCCTGCCTTACTTTATCCTGTTTTGGGCCCTGACGAATATTGGCTCCTACTTTTTCGTCCACGGTGAATGGTCCTACCTGATCTGGTTCACGCTGATCAATCTCGCCGTTTTTGCCCAAAGCGTGCTCTACGGCGCCCTAATGCCCGAGCTCTATCCTCGCGAAAAACTGGGGCAATTTTGCTCCGCATCCGCAACGATGCAAGCCGTGGTCTGCGGTTTTGGCCGGACATTTGTCGGCATGTTCTTTGATTACATCCACTACACCCGATTCTGCTTCTTGTGGTCCGCACTCTTTCAGGTGCTGGCCGCCCTTGTTTTTTTCAAGGTCCATGCCAATTGGAAAAAGCTTAAGGGCCATGTTCCCGTGCCGCATAGCGGATAGGGCGTTTTTAACGTGATTCAACCAACCCAACCGCGCCATTTTCGCATTGCAAGATTTGAGCAATCCCTTATGAATGCCTTTATGGGCGCGATCGTTCCCGTTGTCCAAACTTCCCCTTAAATTATGAAAATTGTCATCGTCGGAGCCGGCTCCTATCGGGTACTGGGCATCATGCGTAGCGCACTGGCCATCCCTGGAGTTTTGGATGGAGGCGAAATCAACCTGTACGATCTCGACACGACCCGGTCCGGCACCATGGGCAAGTTGATTATGAAAAGCCCCGAGTTCAAGCGGGCAGGCTGCCGTGTAACGTGGGGCACGTCGCTTGAAGAAGCCCTTGAGGGCGCCGACGCCGTGGGCGTCATCCTCGTAGCCATTCCTTTAAAACGCTACCTGCTTAATGAAGAGGCCTCGTTCCGGCATGGTTTCATCAGCTCAGACAATGTCTCACCGAATGGGAGTTTCTCCGGTCTGAATATCGCGCCCGTGCTTCTCAATCTTGCCCGCAAAATGGAAAAGCATTGCCCGAATGCCTGGCTGTTAAATTTCGTCAACCCGATCGCGGTACTTTCGGCCATGATCAACAATCATACCAAGATCAAAGCGCTCGGGCTCTGCGCCGGCTTTACCAATCATCTTTGGGATATTTCCCGTATTTTCGGAACCGATGAGGAGGCAAAGGACCTTCAGGTCGAGACCGCCGGCATCAATCATCTGAGCTTTATCCGCAAGGGCACTTATAATGGGAAAGACTTGTTTGAACAGCTGGACCGCCGCCTGACCCCAGACTGGAAGATGTGCCAGCAGCAGGACTGGAGGCCCGAGAGCGGCAAGAAAATGTGCGCCAATAGCGTAACTCAGCTGGTCCGGTTTTATCGCGAACTGGGTGTACTGATCTTTTCAACCGAGGGTGACGGCATGGACCACCTCAAGTACGACGAGGCGGTCGCCCACCAGCGTCAGACAACCCCGTCGATTTCCGCTGACGAAATCGAGGCCCATATCAAAAATAAAGCGGCCATACGTGCCCAGGACGATCTCTCCTTTCAGGAGCACCTCGACCAGGAGCTTGACCAGAATTTCTGGGAGAACCATTGGAAAAAGGACCAACGTTTTCGACGCTTTGATGAAGACATCTTTGTCCGTATCTTCACCGCCCTGGCTGGCGTGAAGGAAACCCGTTTTGCCGCCAGCCGTCCGAATCACGGCTCGATTGCCGGCTTGAAAGATCGTTACGCCATCGAGGCGACCTATACCCTATTTAAGAACGACCTGAAGCCGGTGGCCGTGCATGAAGTGCCCGACATTGCTGAAGGCGTCATCTCGGGAATAGCCTCGCACCACACGATGCTGGGCGATGCTATTGTGGCACAGGACCCGAAACTGCTCGCACACGCGCTGCTGGCCTACCCCATGCGGCCATACTCAAAGGAAGCCAAGGAGCTCTACAAGGAGATGATCGCAATCAATAGCGAAGGTCTTTCCCCCGCGTTACGACGGGCTTCCGATTACCTTTAAGACGTCGGATATCGAGATAAGTTATTCCAAAACACTGACAGCGTAGAGGGCCTGGAGCGAGCCTGTATCTTTGAGTCGCCAACGAATCTCCCGCAAGAAGCGGGTCGAGGCCCAGGATCGGCGCCATAGATTAATTTGCAGAATCTCATAGGAGGGATGGATCGTGCACTGGAGCGCGGCAGCGATTTCGGGGGCTTGAATTCCGGTCTTCCACCAGCGGCAGATCTGGTTGGCTCGCAACAAATGAACGCCATGATTCAGCGGCTGAATCTCCGGGCCATCCTCAAAATCAAAAAGATAGTCGGAAGCCGGGCTGCCCAGGATGACTTCAGATTCACCCGCGCCATGATGGGCCGAGATGACACCCGAGGCAGGGTAGCCATTCTTGAAAGCGATGTGGCCAAGAATGGCAACTTCCCGGATTTTCTTCCCGACCGGGATGACCATCTCATTCCTGCTCTGACCTAAAAGCAACGGACTGCCCGCGGCATCGAATTCGATGCCGTCAATCAAATGGCGTCCGAAACGAGGTGCTTTTCCCCCGTAATGTCGGTGCAGACCGGCAACTTCCTGTTCCAAGGCGGCCTGATCACCACCGATTTGTACCAGCGGCAAAGGCCGCCAACTTCCGGATGAGGCTGGGCGTTGGAGCAAAATCTCGATTCGAGGCTCGACCGGAGGTGTTGGATGGTCCATTTCAAACGACATCAAGCAAAGCGCCAGGAGATCGGCCTTGGGTTTTCGCTCTTTATCAACCAGTCCCTCGATCGTCCATCCCTCAATGGCGGCGGGCAAATCTCTCGAGTACTCTTCATAATCGGCCCAAGCCCAAAAGGCCGTACCGGCCAGGCGATGTTTTTCACCCAGGCAGCTATGCTTGATAAAAAAACGACAAAGGCTTTCCAGCGCCCGGGGATTGCCCTGGCCCACCCAGCCACCCCACTCGGTGAACACGACCGGTTTGTCGGGTAAGGCTTCCATCCGACGCAAATACTCGGCGGGGAAAAAATTATAAACATTAACACCGTAAAAGGAGAGATCGGCAGCTTTGACCATTTGCTTGATTGCATCAAATGGTCCAAAACAATCGGCAAAGGAAATAAGGCAACCGGGGTTGAGTTCCCGACAGATGGCGGCGGCCCGGATCGCATATCCGTCGTGGGCATGACATTCATTGTAGATGAACCATGCTAAAATGGAGGGCAGATTGCGGTCGCGCAAAACGAGCCGACGGAGCGACTCCAAGGCTGGCCCGACAACGGTTTCGTCGCCCAAATCGTGAAAGCAGGTTCCCGGCTCCTCGGAGATCAAAATTCCAACTTCCGCTGCCAGCCGGGCCACCGCATGGGCATGGGGCGAATGGACAAGCCGGATGTAGTTAAAACCGAGATGACGAATCTGAGCCAGCTCCCGACGGATCTCGGCTTCGGGCGGCGTATAACCGAAACCGGTCATGAATTCATGCCGACAGACTCCCTTGAGCAAGATTCGCCGGTTATTCAGATAAAAATCGCGCTCGCGAATCTCGATTTTCCGGAAGCCGACCGGTTCTTCGTGGACGTCTCCGCCTTCACCGCTGACGGCAACCCGCAGATCATAGAGAGCAGGCTGTTCCGGCGACCAAAGCTTGGGAAAGATCACTTCAAATTTTAATGGAGAACCCGAAGGCCCGTCTGTGCGGATGACGACCCGTCCGCCTGGCCGTTCGATCAACAACAGATCAAGGGAGACGGGTGCGCTCGTCTTGACTTTCACCTCACACATGGCGCGGTCAAGTTCGTCATTGAGAACAGCGTGGAACCGGACTTCCTCAATAAACACCGGGGGGCGCTGCTCGATCACGAGGGAGCGCATCACGGCGTCAAACCTTCGTCCAGGCATCGGGCCGAATTGGGTGCTCAGATCTTCCATTTCAACTTTGATGTGGTTCTCCGCCTGGAGGGTTCCGGTGGGAATCTCGAATTGATAAGGCACCCATGCCTTAGCCTGGCCAATTTTCCGGCCGTTGATGGAAAACCGGGCGCGAGAGGCAACGCCATCGGTTATCAGGAAAAGGGGGCCCGCAGTTTCACCCTTCCAGTCAAATTTCCGTTCCAGCAGGAATTGTCCCACTGGCCGATAAGAACCGGGCACGTCGACGAAATCAAGGGTGTGACCGGCTATGGATCGCCGCCAGGTCCCATTCAGCGAAAGATGTTTTCGGCTCATGATGAAACCATGACGAGATCACTTTGCCACATGACATGCAAGGAAAAGCTCTTCCTATCAGTATAAAATTTGATTGCCCTAATTCTGCTGCCACCGTCACACTGGGCGTGTCTTCAATAGACCTTTACGCCCCGCAGGTTAAAACGACAGATCCCACCGATCTCGGCATCGTCACCTTGCCTGATGGCCAGCCTGTCTTCAAGGTGACCATTACAGGGAAAAATAGCCGCTCCAGCGACAACAACTTCGGGCTCGACCTGACCACCCTTGCCCTGCGACCAGTTCCGAAAGTCAAAATGCCTTAGGACGCGCCGGCAACCATACAGTTGGCCTTCCTCAATGGCCTGCACCCCACGGCTGCATTTTGCCAAGGTTCTTAAGAAATTCCAAATTCATGCATGGAATGACCATTGTCGCTCCCCGCTGTTGCAATTAGAATGCCAGGCTTATGCCGACCCGTATTTTGTTCCTCTTTACACTTGGATTTACTTTACTCTCCACGACTGTCCAAGCCGATACCTATACCTACCCGCAACTGGTCAAGCGGATGACCGATATGCAGGAACTCGCGAAGCTCCCGCCTCCCGGCGAAAAAACCTCGCTGGCCTCCAGCTATGATCGGCACAGCCAATACGATGCGGCGACCGATAAGTATATTAACTGGGGTGCGGATGCAGATGGCGGCGGCATTATTCGCCAGGAAGGCGACGAAAGCGTATTCATGGATGTTAAGGGACCAGGCTGCATCTACCGGACTTGGTCAGCCACCGCCGGCATGGGTCATGTAAAAATCTACCTCGATGGCTCGACTACTCCGACCGTTGATCTTCCCTTCAAGAGCTACTTCGACGGACAGACCGCTCCCTTCAATCGTCCCAACATCGTCTATATCCCCTCCCCAGCGGCGCATGGGTTTGATAACTACACCCCCATACCCTTCCAAAAGTCGTGCAAGATTGTCGGCGACAAAGGCTGGGGCGCCTATTATCAATTTACTTACACCCAATTTCCGGCAGGAACGGTCGTACCGACATTCAGCATGAATCTTTCCGCGGAAGACTCGGCTGCACTCGATCAAGCCGATAAAATTCTGGGCCAATGCGGACAAAATCCGGCGGGTGATGATTCCAACGTCAAAACGGAAACTCGGGCGATCACGGCCGCAGCGGGCAAATCGACGACCGTAGCCGACCTGAGCGGCACCGGAGCCATTACGGCCCTAAAAGTAAAGCTGGACCTCCCAAAAGACCCTGAAGCGCAGCGCATCCTGCTGCGTCAACTCACAATCAGTATCACTTGGGATGGCGAAGCCGCGCCCGCAGTCTGGTCACCGTTGGGTGACTTTTTCGCCTATGTGGGCGGCGCGGATACTTTTCAATCGCTGCCCGTCGGTCTGCTTGAAGACGGCACCTTCTATAGCTACTGGTACATGCCTTATGGAAAAAATGCGCACATCGAAGTGGGCAATGACGGTACTGCTCCCGTGGCCCTGACTTGGGAGGTCAGCCACGCGCCGCTCGATCAGCCGATTACGAACTTGGCCCGCTTCCACGCAAAGTGGCATCGCGATGCTTTCCTGACTACACGCCCCGATCGCGCACCCGACTGGACCCTGCTGACCACGCAGGGCACCGGCCGTTACGTCGGCACACATATCCATATCTGGAATCCCCGCGGCGGCTGGTGGGGCGAAGGCGACGACAAGTTTTTCGTCGATGGCGAAAAATTTCCTTCGACCTTCGGTACCGGTTCGGAAGATTACTTTGGCTACGCCTGGAGTTCCGCCGGCCATTTTTCACGGCCATATCACAACCAGATTTTGAACGAGGGCAATCAGGGTCATGCCGACGACAACCGCTGGCACATTGCCGATTCCGTTCCTTTCGATACGTCCTTAGAAGCCAACATCGAGAAATATTATCCGAATACTCGCCCGACCCTCTATGCGGCGGAAGTCTTTTGGTATCTGAATGCGGGCGGAATTGATCCTTACACGGCAGTTCCAGTTGCGGATCGGATTGGATACTGGATACGTCCGGAGGTCTACCACGAACCTGACGCAATCGAGGGAGAATCGCTTCGCCCCGTGACAAAACCTACGGAAAATCTCCGGGATCAGGAAATGTTTCAATTTGGAAAAGAGTGGAGCAATGATCATCAACTGCTTTGGTCTGCCAAGCAGACTGGGGAAACGCTTGAATTGCCGCTTCCTCTGCAAAAAGCAGGTAAATATCGGCTCGTTGTACATTTCACAACGGCGCCTGACTACGGTATTTTCCAGGTCAGTCTCAACGGGCTAGATGTAGGGAAACCGGTAGACCTTTACGCCGCGCAGATTAAAACGACAGATCCCATTGATCTTGGCGTCGTAATGCTGCCCGACGGCAAACCCGTCTTTAAGGTGACCGTTACCGGACAAAATCCCGCCTCTAAAAGCAGTGCGTTTGGACTCGACTATCTTAAGCTGATTCCCACACCCTAGGAGTTCCATGCTCGAATGCCGGAACATCCAGAAGCATTACGGTGGCGTCGCGGCCCTGAAAGGTGTGAACTGGAAACTACTCCCCGGCGAAGTGCATGCCCTCTGCGGCGAGAACGGCGCAGGCAAGAGCACTCTGGCGCGGATTCTCTGTGGCATCACGGCACCAGATGACGGAGAAATTCTTCTCGAAGGCCACGCGGTCAACTGGCCCGGGCCGCAGGCCGCGCGACAGGCGGGGCTTGGCATCATCCTGCAGGAACTCGATCTCTTCGCCCATCTTTCCATTGCGGAAAATCTGGCCATCGGCAATGCACGTCTCGAAGACGGCGCTTGGGTCTCGCCCAGCGCGTTGAACGACGCGGCTCACCCGCTTCTGCGCAGCGTCGGTCTCGAACTTGATCCCACGTTACTACTTGAACGATTAAGCGTCTCCCAATGGCAGCTTGTCGCCATCGCGCGGGTGCTTGGCCTCGACGCAAAGATTATTTTCATGGATGAGCCGACCAGTGCGCTGACCGACGATGCCGTGGAACGGCTGTTTGGATTGATCCGGCAACTCAAGGAGCGCGGTGTTGCGATCGTTTACGTCTCCCACAAAATGAACGAGATTTTTCGCATCTGCGACCGCGTCTCCGTCATGCGCGACGGGGAAATGATTGCCACCGCAACATGCGCCGCCACGTCGATCGATCAGGTCATTCAACAGATGGTTGGACGTGTCATAGCCACAACCAGACGCGAAAAACTTTCGGGGACAGGCCAAACTTTGCTCGAAGCCCACGAAATCTCCACTCGCAAACTCCGCCAGGTTTCGTTTACCCTCAGCCGCGGTGAAATTCTCGGTGTGGCTGGCCTCGTCGGTTCGGGCCGCAGCGAGGTGGGCCGCGTTCTTTTCGGCATTTCGCCCATTACCGATGGGACGATAACCCTGGAAGGTAATCTTTACGAGCCGTACGATCCTCATGATGCAGTGGCCCAAGGAATTGCCCTCGTGCCGGAAGATCGCCAAAAGGAAGGACTTATTCCAGGCATGAGCATTCGCCAAAACACCACGCTCGCCTCCCTACCCAAGTATTCGCGCAGTAGCTGGATAAGTCGGGCCGAGGAAGTTGCCGCGTCCACGGAAGCATTGGCAGATTGTCGCACCAAGTTTGCCGACCAGGAACTTCCCATCCGCAGTTTGAGCGGAGGCAATCAGCAGAAAGTGCTCATCGGGAAATGGCTCCTTACCCACCCCAAGATCTGTTTCTTCGACGACCCGACGCGCGGTATCGACATTGGCGCGAAAGACGACATTTACCGACTCCTGGCGGAACTGGCCGGAAAGGGACTCGGTATCATCTGGGTCAGTTCCGAACTTCCGGAACTGCTCGCCAATGCCCACCGTATTCTCGTTCTCCATGAAGGCCGTTGCCTGGGAATTCTCGATGCCGCCACGGCCACTCAGGAAGATATTATGCGATTGGCCACCGGCCATCATGCGGCACGCTCATGATCGACAAATTCTGGAACCAGCTCAAACATCATGGCCAGCCGTTCATCGGCTTGGTGCTTATCCTCATTCTCGGAACCTTACTAAGTCCGCGCGCCACCGACGGTACGATCGTCTTTCTCTCACCGGGAAATCTTACCGACGTACTATTGCAGCAAACTGAAATCGGCATCATCGCCCTGGCCATGACCTTTGTCATCATCGGTGCGGGCATCGACCTTTCGGTCGGCAGCGTCCTCGCATTTTCCGCCTGCGTCAGCGCGCTTATGATGATGGTGTGGAATCCGCACGGACCGACGATGCTCCAGATTGGCGTCGCCATTTCGGCCTCTCTTCTGGGCGGCGCACTGATCGGTGCGCTCAACGGGCTGGTAATTACGCGTATTCGCCTCCAACCGTTTGTCATGACCCTCGCCATGATGATCGGTGTGCGTGGTTTCACCAAATGGCTGACGGGCAACGTGAATGTCGATCTCGGTTTTGGCGCGATTCCTTCCGGTCAATTCGCGGAACTTTTTTCGAGCAAAGCCTTCGCGATCTCGCTCTGGTTCATCCTCGCCATCGTTGCGCATCTGCTTCTTACCCGCACGGTCTATGGACGATATTTGCGCGCGATCGGCGAGAATGAGCGGGCCGCCGCCTACACGGGTTTGCCGGTGCGCGGCGTCCGGCTTGCGGCCTACATCGGTTGCGGTACGCTGGCGGCGCTCGCAGGCCTTATCCACGCCGCGCGTAGCCACCAGGGCAATCCGAACGACGGCGTCGGCTACGAACTCGATGCTATCGCGGCCGTTGTAATTGGCGGCACCGCGCTCGCCGGAGGACGCGGTTCCATTGTCGGAACGGTCACCGGAACGCTCGTTCTAGGCCTGCTTACCAACGTCTTGCGTCTGCACATGGTCGACAGCAACCTGGAGTTGATGATCAAGGCCGTCATCATCATCGCGGCGGTTTGGCTTCAGCGCCGCAGCACGGGAGTGCACGGTGATCTCTAGGGTGTTCGCGCGGATTTTCCTTGTCTTGTTCGGCGTCGGCTTGATCGCCGGGTGCACATCTCAGTCTAAGCCGTATCGCTACCTGGTTGTCTTCAGCCAGTGCAATAATTCCGAGCCTTATCGCGCCGCACAAAACGCGGCGATGCAAAAACTTTGGGAAGAACAGCCCGATGTGCGGCTTGTCGTCATGGATGCACAGCAAGACAGCGTCAGGCAGATCGCACAGATCGAAACAGCCATCCGGATGAAGCCTCAACTCCTGATTGTCGCACCCAATGAGCGGGCACCGCTGACCGAGGTCATGAAGCAGGCCATGGAAGCCCACATTCCCGTGCTTTGCCTGGAGCGCGACATTGTTGAGCCCTATTACACCAGTTGGATCCGGGTTGATAATCGCGCCATCGGACGAATAATCGGTCAGTACGTTCTCGATTATCTCACGAAAAAATATGGCGAACCACGCGGCAACATCGTGGAAATCGCCGGACTGAAAGGCGTCGAGGGCGAAACCAACCGCAAACTCGGGGCACACGATATCTGGGACGCTTACCCGAAGATCAAAACCGTCACCGAAGCGGTTGCCAACTGGTCGCAGTCGCTGGCCAAGGACCGCATGACCGAAATCCTCAGCGCCGTTCCTCAGATCGACGTCGTCTACGGACGCAATGATCCCATGGCCATGGGCGCCTATCTTGCGGCCCGTGAACAGGGCCGGGACAAGGAAATGATCTTTGTCGGCATCGACGGCCTCGCGGGCGAGGCGGGCGGTGTCCGTAAAGTCCAGGAAGGGCTGCTCGCCGCGACGTGCATCTATCCGCTCTGCGTTGATAAGGCGGTTGAAATCGGAACGAAAATCTTGCGCGATCCCACGTTCGATCCGGATAAAGTGTATACCATCTCCTCGGAGCTCGTCACTTCCGCCAACGCCGCCACAGTCTATAAGTAAAGCTTGGCTTCAATGACCCGCACCCACTTTTCGGACAGCCTTCAGCACCCCTCCCCGATGGTCCGAGACCTGAGACTTTTTTTGAAAAGATGCCTCGCTTTGCAAATTGAGTTCCCGAAATTTTTTCGGGCTGACTCCGACGTAGTGCTTGAACATTTTTGAGAACGCATAGAGATCGGGATAACCGAGCGCCGCCGCAATTTCACTGATGCGCTGGTTGTGATCACGCAATAGATAGGTCGCCTGGTTGATTCGTAGCTGCTGGACGTACTGAATGACCGGAATGCCAAAAAATCGGCGAAATTCGGTGCAAAGATGCGGCTCCGACCATCCTGCCCGTTTGGCCAGGTCGCTCAAGCGCAGCCGCTCGGTGAAGTGTTGCTCCACATAGGCGCGAATGGCGAGAAGGCACGCGGGAGCCAGCTGTTTGCTTTTGTGAAATATATGACGGGCAAGCGCACACGAAAAATTCTCGAAAAGATTACGCAGGATTTTACCATCCGGCTGACTCCATCCGCTCAACTCAGCAATGACTTCCAGGAGGAAATGCTCCATCAGGGATGGATCGGTCACCGCGATACGCTGGCGGACCGGAATCCGGCACGCATTCAGAATCGACCCGATGTCGCGCCCGGAACAGTGGAACCACGAATGGTCCCACGAGCGTAGCGTGTTGCCATAATAATGGCTATCCGGCGGAGTCCATACCATGAGAGAGGAAGCCGGCCATGTCGCTTCGCCATCACGTGACCTTACCCTCATTTCCGTATGGAAGAGCATGAAGAGATAGTCGCCCGTCCCCTCCGGACGCTCGACCAGCGCGGGTGGCATCTTCTCGTGCAAGCCCAACCGATGAATCTGGAACGGGGCCTCTGGATCGTGGCGGGCGATGGCGAACTTGACGCTTTTCATGTTTAGAATAATTTCCAGTTAAATTAATGCATTTGAATGGTAGCCACTCGGCGTGCGGCGGCTACCCGGAATCCTTGCTGCCAGGGATTTGCGTCAACCTAAATGGGAAACGCTCTAGAGCTCTCGCTTACCCATCCCCTGTGGGCTTTGCACCCAGACTCAACCAAACCCAAGTCACTTCCCAACCTCATGTCTGCTTTTCAGGCTCAGGTTCACGCATCTAAGCCGCCCCTTGTTTCCGCGAAACTAAAATCAACTTTCGGCCCCGAACGCAAACGGTGCCAGAGGCAATCCCGCCGCATTGAAAAGATTGCAGCGCGGATTGTCGGCCCACGCATAGCGAACGGCGCGGGGCATGGGCACATGATCGCTCCAGACCGTCAAGCCGTCACCTTCAACGCGGGCCTGCGCCGGAACAAACACATTCTCTTTACCCGCAATGGTAAAACCCTCCGCCTCGTCACCTTTGACAAAGAGACCGCCATCGGATGGAACAATCTTCACCCGGACTTTTCCGCCGCCAAACGTCGCCGCTTCTGCGCGGGGCGACAGGAGCAGCGGATCGGCATCATGGTAAGCCACCGCCAAACCGGCCAGCGCGAGACGCCGCCCCACCTCACCTTTGTTCGGCGGATGAAGATCCATGGCCTCGCCGATATCGATCGTGGGGACCATCGCGGTGGCCGGTTCGGCAAGGGCCGCTTCTTGCGCCTGCCGGAGCTTTGTCCAGAAGATGGTCGGCGGTTCCTCGGGACCAAAATTTGGGAGTTGCACGAAGAGAAAGGGGAAGTCGCCCTGTTGCCACGCGCGCCGCCAGCCCCGGATCATCGCCGGAAAGAGTCGAGCGTAACGCTCCGGCGCATATTCGTTCGATTCACCCTGGTACCAAATCGCACCCCGAATCCGGAAGACCCGCAGCGGATCGATCAGCGAATTGAACAGAATTGAGGGGGAATTGAACTGCCCGGGTCCCCACGGTAAACTCGGCACAAAAATCTGGCCCAGATTAAGTTCGACCTGGAAGCGCCAGAGACCGGCAAGGAGAATCGCGTGCTCCCCTATTTGCGCTTGCATCGCTTCCGCCGGTCCCGTCATGCCAGCATTGCACATATTACAGAACACACGCACCGCAATGGTATTTTTCCCAGCGCGAATCAACTTGCGGGGCACGCAATAAACGCGCGGCTTGCGCCAGCCATCAGGGAAATCAAGCGGAATGGAACCGACTTCGACGTTGTTGAAATAGGTCGTGTCGGCCTTGTCGCACGCGCCCAGGTGCAGCGTCAGGTCGCGGGCCGCCAGATCGGGCGGGATCTCAATGTCGCGGCGAAACCAGACGGCGCCGTGAAAACGAAGCCCCGCGCATTCCCACCAGCAGGGAAGTGTCATCTGCGGCCAGTCCGATACATCGGTTGCCGGATCGGCCCATCCTTCGGCGAATTTCGTATTGCCCGAATCGCCAGGAGGCTTCCAGCCGGCCACACTTCGGCGATGCGCCGCAACGACCTTCGCATGCCGAGGCAAAATCCACTCGTAGAAGTCGACCAGCGGCGCCATCTCGGCGTCAGCCACCAATTCCTCACGCGGCGTCCATGCCTCGACGATGGTCCCACCGCGCGCGGCATCGATCAGGCCAATTGGCACGCGGAGTTTTTGCAGCAGGGCGAGTCCAAAATGATAGGCCACCTTGGAAAAATCACCGGCGCTCTGCGGTGTACATATCCGCCAAGGCACACTGATCTCCTTGGGTGGCACGGGATTAGGAATCCTCGGTATCGTGAGCAGACGCAACTCCGGCCAGTCGGCCTGGGCAAGGACTTGATCTCGATCGGGCGCGTTTCCGACCATCGCCTCCATGTTTGATTGCCCCGAGCAGACCCACACCTCGCCGATAAGAATGTTGTGTCGCCTAATGACCTCGTCACCGCACGTTCCCCGCAATTCCAAGGCCCCACCACCTGCCGCGAACGCTGGCAGCGTAACCGCCCAGCGACCATCCTCCTCAGCGACTCCCTGCCCGTTAGCCGAACCCAATTCCACCTTCACGGTTGAACCTGCTCCGGCCCATCCACACACGGTTACGGGTTGTCCCTGTTGCAGAACCATGTTATCGCCGAACAAACCGTGCAACCTGAATTTCATGTAAAGTCCCTCATCCAAGAGCATCGGCATTCCTGCGACAAGTGCGATCTCAACCCAGCCCTGCCTTCACACCTGCGCTGCAAAACCGTAGCTGCTGCCATGGAGTGGTGGATCTTACGTGTCACCTTACCATGAAATTTTAAGATTAGAGATCACCATGCTTTGGCACGCATGGCCTGAACTTTGACCAGTCATGATAAGAGAGGAGTTGTAATAAACCCACTCTCGCGTTAAACGGGCAGGCTACTGGCTCAATTTCGATTTTTTTCGACAATAGCATACAACCGGTTACACCAACGTTGGCTGGAAATCTTCCGTTCCACATCAAAAAGTAAAACCTTATGCCCCGTATCACACGCCCAACTGCCCAAACTTCCACGAAATCGCCCAGGCAAAAATGCTTTCTCGTTTGCAACGCCCACCTCGACCCGGTCTGGCTGTGGACATGGGAGGAAGGTCTGACCGAGGCCATTTCAACCTACCGGGTGGCCGCTGATTTTTGCGAGCAATATCCCGGCTTCGTCTTCAATCACAACGAATCCGTTCTCTACGAATGGGTCGAGCGCAATGATCCAGAACTTTTCCGTCGAATACAGCGTCTCGTCAAAAAAGGAAGCTGGCATATCGCCGGGGGCTCGTACCTGCAACCCGATCTCATCGCTGCATCGGGGGAATCGTTGATCCGTCATTTCCTGGTCGGGAAGACTTATTTCGCGGAGAAATTTGGCCGGCAACCCACCACTGCCTACAACTTCGATTCCTTTGGCCATCCCCAGGGATACATCCAGATTTTGGCCGGATGCGGATTCGATTCTTATGTTTTCTGCCGGCCCAGCAAATCCGTGCAACCCCTGGCCATTGGTTCATTCGTCTGGCGGCATGCTTCGGGCGCGGAAGTCGTGGCGCGCCGGAGCGATGACCACTACATCACCCAGGGCGATATCCTCAAAAGCATGGTGGATGGAAAATGGGGCGAGTTTTACAAGAACGAAGGCGACTTCATGTTTTTATGGGGCATCGGCAACCATGGCGGGGGCCCGAGCCATGCGGAATAGGCGGATTTGAAAAACCTGTCCGCCCTAATGCCTGAGATTGAATTCATCGAATCGACTCCTGAGGCGTTTTTCAAGCACAGCCTGGCCATTCGCGGCCGGGAGAACCTGCCCGTCCTTCAAGGCGATTTAAAGCCCGTTTCTGAAGGCTGCTACACCTCCATGCAGTTGGTTAAGTCCCGGCATCGCCGCGTGGAAAGCATGATCAATCTCGTGGAAAAGCTTGCTTCCATCGCCTGGTGGCAAAAGAAACGGGACTACCCTAAAACCGACTTGCAGGTCGCCTGGAAAGACATCCTGTTCACCGAGTTCCACGATATTCTTCCCGGATCAGGCATTCCCAAGGCCGAGGAAGACGCGCTCAATCTGCTTGGCCACACCGAGGAAATTCTGCGTCGCAAACGGGCGGAGATCCTGATCTCCCTCTTGCGTGAGGAACCTCTGGCCGAACGCGACGAGACGCCGATCTTCGTCTTTAATCCTCACTCGTGGACGGTGACACGGGAAGTTGAAATCGATTTTGGGATCGCTCAGCAATTTGGCACCGATGGTGTAACCCGGCACATTTTCCGTAACGGCAAGGAAATCGAAGCCCAGTTCGAAAAGGGCGCCGACAACTTAATGAACAATTCCTGGGGCGAATGGCGTTCCCGGACCGTCTTCATGACGACAATTCCACCCCTCAGCTTCCAACGTTTTGACACCGCCTATGAAGCCGTGCCGAAGGACAAGATTCAAATCTGGCAGACGCCGAAATTGCCGGATCAAGATCAGATGACGGTTAAAACCGATCACTATCAGGTTGTGCTCAATCTGAAAACCGGTCTCATCGATAAGGTCGAGGTCGATGGACGCACCGTGCTCGACGCGGACTCCTGCCAGCCGATCGTCTTTGCCGATATTAATCACAGTTGGTCGACCGTCCCCGAATGGCAGGAGGTCGAGACGAAATTCCAACTCGCCACGCCCATCCAGACCGTGAAAATCATCGGTTCGACTTACACGCACAAGGCGTTCCCCGAGGGCAAGCCGCCGATTTCGATCCTGGAGGACGGCCCGGTGCGGATGATCGTTGAAGCCATTTTTGTCAACGGCGCCTCGTATATCGCCCAGCGTTATGTCATCAACAAGCAGCGGCCGACCCTGAGGATTGAACAAAGCATTTTCTGGACGGAGCACGACAAAAAATTGTGCCTGGCAGTCATTCACAATCCCGCACTCGTTCGTCTCGAAGCGGAGAAATGTTACAGCGTCGATGATGAAACCGCTGCAGCGCAGGCGGGCCAAGCCATGGATTTTCAGGGCTTTCTCCGCTTCTCCGATCCGTTGTCGAAAAAGGGAGCCCTTGCCGTTGTTTCCCATGGCACGCACGGCTACAGCCGCCTGAAAAATCAGTTACGGCTTCCCATCCTGCGGAGCCCCGGTTATGCCACGCACGAAATCGACGTGCCGCCCAATTATGACCGCTATCTGAACCGCTTTATCCCACGCCAGGATCAGGGAAACCGCTCAGCGCAATTCACCTTCCTGTTCGGCGAAGGCGCGGCGACCACCCATGCCGTTACGCGCGAAGGCTACGAGGCCAATGTCCCGCTCGATCCATTCGTCTACTTTCCCACCAACCGCAAGAACGGGCGGGTCAGACGATCATCCTTTGCCGCGGTCAGCGCGGACAACGTCCTTCTGACCACCCTCAAGAAGGCGGAATCGGGAAATGATCTTGTCTTGCGTGTCTGGGAAACGGGCGGTCGTAAAACCAAGTTTAACTTGATCGTCGAGGGTCGCAAGTTTCCCCTTCTTATCGGACCGTGGCAACTCAAGACCTTCCGTTTAAACAGAAAGGGCAAGCTCATCGAAACCGACCTGATTGAGAAGCCGGTTCGTTCAAGGCGTTCGACCTGATCTGATTGGAACGAATCAAAATAGATCGCGACCCTTTGGAGTTTCGGGGTTTTTAATTTCCATCCAGAGAATTATCCTCCATAAAAACCTCTCAGCCCTTCCATCCATGAAACCCATCCTATTTCTCCCCAGCGTAATTCTCTTTCTTATCGCAGCCCCGCTTCGCGCCGACCTTCTGCTGCAACCGAACGATTTTGTCGCCATTTGCGGTGATTCGATCACCGAGCAGAAGCAATATTCCGTTTTCATGGAAGATTATTTCCTCATGTGTCAACCGGCCATGGGACTGCGGTCGGCGCAATTCGGATGGAGTGGGGAACAGGCGCAGGGCTTCAACGCGCGCATCGGCAGCGATGTGCTTCCCTTCAAGCCGACTGTGGCCACCACCTGTTATGGCATGAACGACGGCCATTACATGGCGATGCAGCAGGCCACCGGAGACACTTATCGGCAATACATGACGGCGGCGGTGGAGAAGCTCAAGGCGGGCGGCGTGCGGACGATTATCGTCGGTTCGCCGGGTTGCGTGGACGGCGCCGCTTTTGCGAATCCAAAAACGACGGCGGACGAGTACAACCAAACGCTCGATGCCCTGGCGGGAATCGCCCAGGATGTCGCGCAGAAGGAAGGGGTCGGTTTCGCCGATGTCCATACACCCATGATGGATGTTATGGCCAAGTCGAAAGCCGCCTACGGAGACAGCTACCAACTGGTCGCCGGCGGCGGCGTTCATCCCAATAACAACGGCCATCTCGTCATGGCTTACGCTTTTCTCAAGGCGCTCGGTTGCGACGGGGCCATCGGCACGATCACGGTCGATCTGGGTGCGGGTACTGCCGAGGGGACTCCCGGACAAAAAATACTTTTCTCCCAATTTGGATCGGTTGAAATCGAAAGCACCCGGTATCCTTTTTGTTTCCAGGGCGACCCTGATAAACCCGAACAAACGGATGCATGCGTCCTGAAATTTTTGCCTTTCAACGACGACTTGAACCGTTATCTGCTCGTAGTGAAGGGACTCAAGGGCACCAAGGCGAATGTCACCTGGGGTTCGGTGAGCAAGGAATTTTCCTCCGCCGACCTGGCCAAGGGAGTCAATCTCGCCGCCGAGTTCCTGGTCAATCCGTTTTGTGATCAATTCAACAAGGTCAACGCCGCGGTCTACGCTCAGCAGAACCAGGAAACCATCTTCGTGAAATCTTTTCTGCACTTTTTACCGGACTTCCAGAAGATGGCGCCCAACTCGAAAGATGATTTGGATAAAGTAACCGATGACGGCATGGCACAGGAAAAGAGTCTTTTCGACGCGGCGGCGGCGTTAGTGGTACCTATCCACCATACGATCAAGATCGCAGACGAACCTTGAAACATGGCCCATGGAGGCACGTATTCAGAGCGGAACAGCAGTCTCAAGTTGTCCAGCCTACCCGAATTGTAGTTATTTTCGAGATAGCCTCTTACAAAAGAATCCTCGTTTGGAGAAGATACACCCTTAGGCACGAAAGACTTGTAACTACCGATGCAAATAAGTGTAATGCTACTTTTCCCCTTGCTAAAATGCAACCCGCACGTTACTGTGTAAATACATCGTATGCATAATGACAGCGCCGTTGGCTCAAAGATGCCTTGCCCTCATCATACAAATAGGCGAAGAGGGGATCGTAGGGCCTTTAGCTTGGTCGAGGTCGTTATAGCGATTGGGATTGTCGCGTTTGCGGTGCTGGCGATTGTTGGGATGCTCCCGGTCGGCCTTTTGAATGTGAATCGTGCAGAAAATATGCAGGCCACCGGCAATATTGTCAGCCAACTCCGCGGGCAAATGCAGCTCCTTTCCTTCAGCCCAACCAACACCGATTACATCCAAAATCTGACTTCAACCACCAATTATTATACGCTGGACGGACTTCCGACAACGAACAATACCTCAAGCGTCTATTACAACGGTCCGTACTATTACATGGCAACCTTTGCCGTCTATCCGGTGACAAACACCACACCAACCAGCCCACAAACAACCGCCTGGGTAGCTGACTCAAACTTAAACACCAACAATACGCTCAGCGTCGTGGTGAGCCTCGCGTATCCGCCTGGAATCTGGAATCAGACGAACACTTTTTCGATGCTCGTAGCCCGCCAAACGGATCAGTGAAATGGCCTCCTTCCTTAAAATTAAGAGAGTGCTGCTGAACCGGCACCGCGCAAGTTTTTCTCTCGTGGAGATGGTCGTGTCGCTAGGGGTGCTGATGCTCCTTCTCGCCATCATCGCCGCCGTGACCCAAGGCACGATGCTCGCGATTCACAAGTCCACCGGCAATCTGAGCACCTTTGCCGCCGCTCGCACCGCATTCGATACCGTCAACCAGGAGCTGGCCCAGGCGACGCTGAATACCTACGTCGATTATTACGGCACCACTCCCAGCAGCACCAGTTTAAGCGTCCAAACCTCATCGAATAACTCCACCACAACGGGTTCCACGTTCACCCCGGTAACGTACGGGCGGGTCTCGAACCTTCAATTCCTCGTCAAGCAAAACAGCAATCCCGCAACCACGTTCAATACCGCCGGCTCCGCCGGCAGCACCGGTTACGGACAAGAGGTCTATTTCCAATGCCCGGAAGCCTCTTCAACCAACCAATACTATCAATCGACACCGGGACTGTTAAATGCCTGCGGGTTTTACGTGCAATATTGCAGCGACTCCGGCTACGAGCCTCAGTACACGACCGGCAACTCCATGATATCGAATGTAAAATACCGCTACCGGCTCATGCAGGCGATCGAACCAAGCGAAAGTCTGCAAGTCTATGCCGATGCGATCTCGGATAACACAGCCTGGACGGCGAACATCGCCAATACCGGACCGTGGCCGACCGCCACAGCCTTGGCGCCCGATGCGATTCCTCTAGCCGATAATGTCATCGCCATGGTGATCTGGCCCCGTCTTCCCCTCGACCAGGACGCGGTTGGGACCAACTTGGCGCCCAATTACTACTATGATTCTCAATATGAAACTGCGCCCGTCGCCTCCAGTACATCGGCGTCGGGATATGCCCAACCGCTGACGGCCGATCAATTGCCGCCCATCGTGCAAGTCACCCTGGTGGTCATCGACGAAGCTTCGGCGGCGCGGCTCTGTACTTCATCGACGCCTCCAACCGTAATCGAAACCGCGCTAAAAGGCCTGTTTATCAATCCGGCCAATTACGAGACGGATCTGGCGAGCCTGCAAGCGAGCCTGATTGCAAATCACATCAATTTCCAAGTTCTCAACACCTCCATCGTCATGAGGGAATCAAAATGGAGCCAGTGAAAACTCCCAGCCATCTCGATCGGGCCCTAAGAGGCTCTTCCAAGGGTTTTACCTTGGTCGAGCTGCTTGTCGTCATTGCGATCATAGCCATAATCTCCGCAGCATCGATGCCGGCCATCCAGTCAACCCTGGAAAGCACGGCAATTTCCATGGGCGGCCAGACCTTGGCGGGACAGATCAACTTGGCCCGGCAAATGGCCTCATCGCGAAACGCCGAGGTGCAGGTGCGCCTGATCCAGTTGCCGGGCGTGAGCGCCGGATACAATGCGATCCAGCTTTGGGGAACGTATTCGGGCAGCTCCACGGAAATCGCCCTGAGCCCCATGGTGATTATGCCGGTACAGGTGGTTGTTTCGCAAAACACGACCTATTACTCTCCGCTGTTAGCCACCTCTGCGGTTGACGGGGAAGCGGTCTCGACGTCGCTGACGATGTCGGTCCCTACCGGCACCGCCAATTACATCTATTTTAGTATCATGCCTTCGGGAATGCTCCCGGTGACCAACGCAACCGCGGGAGGAACCTCGGAGATGACGGGGGATTACCTGACGGTCGTCCCGGCGCGCTTCGGCTCAACCAGCACGGCGCCGGGCGCGACCGGAGCACCCAAGAATTACCTGATTGTACAATTGAACCCAACCACCAGCGCCACGCTGGTTTATCAACCATGAAACAGACCCCACTTATTCTCAAAAAGAATCCCCGCTCCCAAGACGGCATGGCGCTCATCATTGTCCTGGCCCTCCTGGTCCTGATCACGGCCATGGTCGTGGGATTTTTGGTCATCTCCGGGTTGGAGATGAATTCGTCCGTCTTCTATAAGGCTTCCTCGAACGACAGGCTCCTGGCGGACACGGTGGTCAATCTGGAGCAAAGTCAGATCAACGAGGCGACCTCGCAGGGACCGGCCTATGCCTGGGCTTCCCAGCCCGGCGCGATCTGGACCTGGAACAGTAATAGCTCGGGAACTCAGCTGAATAAAATTTATAAGCTCTATTCGGCCCAGGCCCTGACGACGACGAATGCCACCACAATGAACACCAGCGGCACGTTGGCGGGCGCCAACGACATGCCCCCCACCACCTGGGCCAGTGACCCAGCCTTGTGGGTCGACCTGAACGCTTCCGAGACGGACGCGTCCGGCGTTACCCATTACCCGATCTTGAATCCAACCCAGATCGGCTTGACTTCGTCGGGCACCTCCAACCTGGACGGCTTTTCCATCAACACCAGCTCCGCCCCGAGCGGCACGACCACCAACGATGTGCCGATGCCGGTCCAATGGCTCTATGTCCTCCAGAATGGCCAGATCATCCCGCCGGACACCACTAGCAGCGGCACCGTCGTCACCTTTAACAATGCCACCGTCCAACCCAACTCAACCAATCCCATCGTGGGCCGGATCGCCTACTGGACCGATGACGAAACGTGCAAGGTAAACATCAACACGGCTGGCGGAGACGGCGTTCTCACGGGAACCAATACAACCCCCATCGCCGCTGCGACCTTCTGGGACACTCCCCGCTACGACGCTCCTGATGAAGTAACTCTTGCGCAGAACCAGCCTCAATCGGGGGAATATCAGCGCTACCCGGGACACCCCGGCACCATCGCCCTCAATAATATTCTTAATGGCCTTGGTTGGAACCTTGGCGCCGCCCCCTCCGCCAATTTCTATTCCCAGACGCCACGCTACGCCTACGGCGGCTCTGCAGCCGCCACGGTTTCCATCCACACCGTCGCTCCAATTCCCCTCACGTCAAGCCCCGGAAACCGGCTCTATCCCTCGGTCGCCGAGATGCTTTTTAATTATCAGCGCGACGCATCCGTTATCACTTCAAGCAACGCCCCCACGAGCTCCAACACGAAACAGCAGGTCGAAACGGCCCGCTTCTTCCTGACCGCCCACAGCCAGGCGCCGGAAGTGACTCTTTTCGGGCAGCCACGCGTTTCAATCTGGCCGGAATGGACTTCAAATCCCACTCCAAATGGTGTTACGAACAGCCACACCCGCACTCCCATCGACAATGTCCTGGCCTTCTGCGCGACGGTCCCGGGCTCGACTCCGAGCACCTACTATTTCACGCGCTTCGATAACACCAGCGACAACGTCGACATCGGGCTTACGGAATCGAATGGTGAGCAGCGCAACCAGATGCTGTTGAATTATCTCGACTATTTTACGTCTCAACCCATCCCGGGTTATGGAAATCAATTTAATACCAAGGCCTATTTCCCAGGCGCAGGGACCTCCGTGGCAAGCCGCCAGATTCTGACCGAAATCTTTGACTACATTCGCACCATCAACTTGGCAGACACGTCGCAACTGGCATCGCTTTCGTATATCTCAGGGAGCAACTCGACAACGACCAACCCCTGGATGTACTGCGCTCCTTGGCAAAATATGATAGCCTCGAACGACCTAAGAGTACCAGGAGAGTTCCAGGTTGCGCCCAGTATCATCAATTCGAGCAACGCTACCTTATTGGGCAGCTGGACTACAGGTACTAATTCATACCAGGGATTCGGAATTTATCCTCGCTTGAATGAAGTCGCCATTCACTTCGTCAACTTGAGCCAGGGCGCCCTTCCTCAAGGTGCTGCCGCCATCCCCATGAACAGCTATTACACCTCGGGTTTGCCCTCAAATACGAGCTTGATCGAGCAAGGCGATTCCGGCACGGTTCCCGGCAGTTTGATCTGGTCAACCACAACCAATGAAGTAACTCTCACCACCAACGGCTACGTCGCCCCCGGTAGTAGTGCAGCCACCCTCAACCCCAGCAAAGGCGAATACCCCACCAGCACGGCGGCCATACAAGCCTTTATCTACGTCGATTTTACCCAGCCTGCCCAGATGCTGATCTCTAACGGCGTCGGCGGTGCAAGTGGTTCTGGTGCTGGTAATGGAGCGGTCGACCCGTTTATGTGGGTGGAAATCTCCGGGCTCAATCAATTCAAAGTTTCGTCCAACCAGACAGGAACAGCTTATAACACTACAGGAACAGCTTATCTCCTCAACTTTCCCAGCGACGACATAGGGATGATGTACGGCAATCAAGCCGGCAGCGAAGTGAATGGCAGTATAGATGAAATCAATTTTGCCATGATGCTGCAAAACAGTTTTGTTTATCGGGTTTTAGAGCCGGGGCTTATCCAAGGGACACAAAATTCAATCTCAGGTATAGAAGCTGCGAATCCCTTTTATAGTCATATCATTCCGCTGGCGGTCAACCCGACGACCGGCTTGGGCACCATGAACTTTACCGGCGGTCCGATCACCATCAGTCTTTACGACGGAGCCGGCTCCTCGCCGCTGTGGACGAAGCCTAGCAGCTGGATCCCCTCCAAAACGGCGCGGCTCGTGCAGACCTATACGATCAACTTTGGAGCCGCGAACGGTGGCACGACAGCCACGAGCACCACGCTGCCCATCCCTCAGCTGACATCATCGAATGAAATAGACTACTCCAACAACACCACCGCCACTCCCCCTGTTAGCGGACCTGTCATGGGAGAGCTACCTACCACGACTAACTCGGGCGACGCGGCGGCGGCCAATCGTTGGCAGCTGAATATAAATACAAAAAATTATCCCAATAAACTCCCGCTACAGGGACCGACATTAGTACCAACAACGACAAATGATACCATGGGGGGACTGATCCAGCCGGGCGACGTTGTCCAAAGCATGGTCCCAGCGGCCGCATGGAGTGATCCTCGGATGTTCGCAATCGCCAACGTGCCCGCCAGCGCCTGGACGACCCATCCCAATTGGGGTAATATCACCTATCCGGCCTTCGCTTGGGCCTACAACCTGATTGCCTATGATAGTATCTTCTACAGCGCGGAAAGTGCTACAATAACCACGAACGGCGGCCCCCCTTTCGCCTACGTGCCAGGGGTCTTGAATCCGACCGTCTCGTACTATACCCCCACTGGGTGGGTAGTTAACCAGAATCTCCCGCTTGTTCCGCCGACCCTCACCGCCAGCTACATCAACGCGAACTCAGCCACGTTTGGGGCCAATGGTTATCTTATGGATTGGGACAACGGGATCGCCACCTTGCCCGACGGCCCCTGGATCAATAAAGTGGATGAAGGGCAACTGCCAGACAACGATATCACTGGATTTGGAGCAAATGATTTGGCTTACTTCTACACCGCCAATTCCATAGGCCTCGCTATCTATTCTGCCGGCGCCAGCTTTTTCTCGCCCAATCGCGAGGTCCCTTCGCCGGGAGTGCTCGGTTCTCTTTCGACCGGAGTCGACCCGACGGGAAACCACCCCCAAGGCTGGCAAACGCTGCTCTTCCGTCCCTGTCCCGGCCATGTCGGCGCGACCTCGCCTCCCGACCATCTTTGGCTTGATCTCTTCTGGATGCCGGTGGCCGAACCCTACGCGATCAGCCAGCCGTTCTCGAGCGAGGGCAAGGTCAACCTCAATTATGCGATTCAGCCTTTTACCTACATCACACGCAACACGGCCCTCCGCGCCGTGCTCAACACCCAGAAAATCGCCGATATGCCCACTTCGCAGGTTGCGACTTATAAACTCAATATGGCTGGCTCAAGCACACAAAATGCTTTGAACGGCTCAGGCACACCCTTGACTTCTACGAACGCACGGTATCCGCTGAACGTACCCGTGACGCTGCAGCAGTGCCAGGATATATTCGACGGGACCAATGTTAGCGGCGAGAATCCATCCTCCACTCCCACGGTGCCCGATGTTTTCCATTCAGCTTCCGAAATCTGCGATATCTACCTGGTTCCCCTAACCGACGCCAGCAATGCCCCCTACTCGACAGCCAGTTCCTTCGCCACGACTTGGTATAATGGAACATCTTATGGCCTGGTTGGCGATAATGTCCGGGAAAAACCCTACACCAATATCTATGGACTGGTCACAACGAAGTCGAATACCTACACGGTCTACTATACGGTGCAGTCGCTCAAGAATGCCGAACCGGCCGCCAATCAGAATGAGTGGAACGAGTCGCTGGGAAACATCCGTGGAGAATATCGGGGCTCAACCACGCTGGAGCGCTACGTTGATCCCAACCAGAGCATCCCCGATTTTGCCAACTCCACCACCACCACCACCAACTCACTTCCCACCACGACTCCCTTGAACACCGTATGGACGCTGGATGGCAACGTTAACGCGACCACACCGCAGTTATCGTACTACAAGTGGCGCGTGGTGGAAAATCACCAGTTCGCGCCTTAGGGCGTGTGGACATTTGATTCATTGTCGTGGCGGTGGCTTGCCAGCCATCCCGCAGGGATGGCAGCATGGTAGCCGGTGGAAAGACCGCAAAGCGGTCACCACCGGTAGACATTGCCGAAAAACCGACCCCGGCAGGGGTCCGCAGAACTCTGGCACCCCTGCCCGGGTGCGATCGCCTGAGGGCCTTTTCCGGTGGTGTCTCGCACTTCCACGGCTAGGGTTCTGGCAAGCCTCTGGCTTGCTCCTGGCCTGACCCCACGGAGTGGACACTTTAGAAGTATAGTTCCGCTGGTTGGTTGATGTTATTTTCTCTGCTGTTCTGTGTGCTGTCTGGCTCCGGTCGGGGCTTCGCCCCTCCCTGCGCCAGACAGCGGGCCGCGAACTCTTCCGGGGTCTGGTACCCGAGTGAACTGTGCGGCCGGTTTTGGTTATACTCGCATCTCCACTGTTCGATGACAACTCGCGCTTCGAGCAGCCGTCCGAAGACTTCCCGGTTGAGCAACTCGTCGCGCAGATCGCCAAGACCGCCGCACTCACGATGCGTTACGTTGCCGGGCATGAATAGCCTGTTGTTCCCAGCGTTGGATGCGCCCGTTTTCTCAACACCTCTTCCCATCGGCAACAGCGCCACCCATCGCCCGTCACCCAGCGGTTATCCGCCTCGGCCATGCTGGACTATGCTGGGCTATGCTGCATTGGACGCGGTAAAAATACCCTCCACAACCTCCCAAACGCCAAAAATTCAACAAAATCAACGCAACTCAAATAATTTCAATAGCTTGTGCATAAATTTACACACAAACTTAAAGACCTGCTCCCTCTCAAACCTTCACCTTAAACGTCTCATGCGGATCGAGGTCGAGAATGAAATGGGTCAGCAACAGCGCGAGGTTCTCGAGGTCCTTGAGGTGCACGGCCTCGACCGGCGTGTGCATGTAGCGGTTGGGCACGCCGAGCGCCGCGGTGGCGATGCCACCCCGCTGGAGGAAAATCGCATCGGCATCGGTGCCGGAACGGCGCGGATCGGTCCCCCGCTGAAACGCGATCTTGTTCCGAACCGCGACCTCTTCCAGCCGCTTCACCAGCACGGGATGATTCACGCTGCCCCGGCTCAGAATGGGACCCTGCCCCAGCCGCGTGTCGCCGAACCGCTTCTTGTTCGTGATCGGAATATCGGTCGCCTGGCCGACATCGATGACCAAGGCCGCGTCGGGCTGCACCGAATAGCCGAGCATGTGGGCGCCGTAGAGCCCGTTTTCCTCACCGACCGCCGAGGCGGCCACAACGCACGCCTTGAGTTTCTTACCCGCCTTCGCGCAGAGCCGCAACACCTCCGCCGCGACAAATGTCCCGATCCGGTTGTCGCAGGCGCGGGCGATGTAGATGTCGCCATGGAGCTGCTGCCAGCCGACCGTGTAGGTGATGAAGTCGCCCACCGCGACCCGCTTTTCCGCCTGCTTGCGGCCCGATGCGCCGATGTCGATAAAGAGATCGTGCAACTCGGGTGAGTCCTGCTTCTTGCCCCGGTCCTGCATGTGAATCGCCAGCGCGCCGATGACGCCCAGGACCTCGCCGTTGCGGGTATGGATATGAACACGCTGGCCGCTGGCGAGGGCCGGATCGTGGCCGCCCACGCCGCTGAACCAGATGAACCCGTTGTCGTCGATATACTGGACCTGGAACGCGATCTCGTCGGCATGGCCCTCGACCATGATCTTGGGCGAACCTTCCGGATTGAGCACGGCGATGGCGTTGCCGTAGGTGTCGGTCTCGACCTTGTCGGCAAGCGGTTGCAGGTAGTTGAGCCAGACCCGCTGGCCGCGCGCCTCATCGCCGGAGGGCGTGGGCGTGTTGAGAAGCGTGGTGAGAAACTCGAGGGATTCCGGGCGCATGAGAGGATTTTTGACGGGATTAACAAGATTAACAGGATTTTTTTTACAGGAAGACATGAAAGCATGAAACCAAGAGAATGACCCTGCCGTAAATTGAGCCGGTAAAGTCCCATCGGTCGCATTTTCACACCCCGTTACGTACTCAGTTGGAGAACGAAACAATCTACGGGTTGACAGTTTCTCTTCCCGACGGAAGCTTTGTTGATGATCAAACGCCTCCTCCATACCCGCTACCGCGTTAACGACCTTGAAAGAACCGCCACCTTTTACCGCGACGTCCTCGGTCTCCAGGAAGTTTCCCGTCACCAATCGGGCCGGGGATCGAGCCTTGTTTTCTTCAAGGCCCCCGGCAGCGAAGAAACCATCGAGATTTGCCATTACCCCGCCAGTGGCCCTGTCGTGGTCCAACCCGACCTGACCCATCTCGCCTTCGAGGTGGACGACCTCGATGCCTTTGCCAAATCCGCCGCCGCCAAGGGCTACCCGCTCAGCGACGGTCCGCACATCACCGGCTCCGGCGGTAAAATCGCTTTCATTGACGGCCCGGAAGGCTATGAATTTGAGTTGATCGAGCCGAAAAAATGAGAACCGTCCGTCTCGCCGCCAGCATCCTTGCCTCCAACCTCGGCCAGTTGGAGCAGGAAGTGAAGCGGATCGAAGCGGCGCAGGTCGACTCCCTCCATATCGACGTCATGGACGGCCATTTCGTCCCCTATTTCGCGCTCGGAGCCGATATCGTGCAGGCGATCCGAAAGATCACCCGCCTGCCGATCGAGGTCCATCTCATGATCCAGCAACCTGACCGCTACGCCCGCGCCTTCGTCGAGGCGGGTGCCGACATGCTCATCGTCCACCTCGAAGCCTACCACGATCCCCGGCGCACCATCGCCATCGTCCAGGAAATGGGCTGCCGCTGTTCCCTCGCCATCAACCCGATGACGCTGGTCGAGAACACCTATTCGCTCCTAAAGAAAGCCGACCAGTTGCTTTGCATGTCGGTCAATCCCGGCTTCATGGGCCAGCCATTTATCATCGAAGTCCTTGAAAAAGTGCGCACGGCCCAGGCCTACCGCGACAAGAACCATCTCCAGTTCGACATTTCCGTCGATGGCGGCGTCACCGACGAAACCATCGGCCCCTGCGTCACCGCCGGCGCCAACCAGGTCGTCGTCAGCGGCCCCCTCTTCATTCCCAAGGACGCCAGCGAAGCCTCCCGTCTGCTCCGCGCCCGCGCGAACGAGGTCGGTGCTGGGGGCTAACGGTGTGGTCAGCTTTACTCTGAGCACACAAGAGGCTCTGGCTCTGTCCAGAAGGGAAGCCGCCCGCCTCCACACTTTCGTCGGCACGGAGCATCTTTGCTGGGCCTGATGCGCGAAAGCAACGGTGTTGCCGCCCGTGTCCTGACCACCGTGGGAATTGACTTGGAACAGACTCGGGCGGACATTATCAAGGAGATCGATCCAACCGAAATGGAAAAAAAACCGCTTTTCGTCCCGGTGGGGGAAGCCGACCTCATTCGGCAGGAACTGGCTGTCCTGAAGTCCAGAGTGGAGACGATAAGTTTGACGGTGGACCAGGCGAGTCAGCGGGCGCGACCGCCATCATCAAGCCAAGTCGCATCCTCTTTGCGTGGTTTATCCGAGCCGCGGCCACCCATAACTTTGAAGACCGTTACGAACATTCTTAACTGTGCGCTTTGGTTCATGGCGTTCGTCTGGTTGGTAAAAATGATCGTGAATCGAATCAGGAAATCCTGAATGAAGCTTGCTTCCCACGCCATAGCGTCGTATTAGGCGGCGCCCGCCAAATCGTTCGAATCGGCCTTGGCCGCACTCGCCGTCATGCGATGGGTCTTAACGAAGCCACGCTTGATTAAGCTCCGCCTGTGGTAACATAGGAGGCATATCTTATGTCGAACGAAATAAAAAATTACGATCTGGTTATTATTGGCGGCGGTCCGGCGGGCCTTATCGCAGCTGACACCGCAACGGCACAGCACAAGACCATCGCCCTAATCGATTGTCATCCTGAACTCGGGGGCGCCGGGATTAATACTGGCACCGTCCCAAGCAAGACGCTCCGCGAGACGGCGCTGGCCTTGTCCGGGTTGAAATCCCGCAAGCTCTACGGGGTCGATCTCTCGCTGCGACGGGCAGTGACGGTTTCCGACTTTCTTGGCCACGAGCAAAACATTCGAGCCATCTTCAATGACTCCCTCTTAAAGCGCCTTGAATCCGAGAATGCCGAAGTCTTCTTCGGTACGGCTTCCTTTGTCGATCCGCATACGGTCAGCGTCCTCCCCATCTCCGGCGCATCAGCGCAGAACGCGTCGTCTACTGCAAATGAGGCCATCCTCCTGCGCGGAGAAAATATTCTGATCGCTACGGGATCTTCACCTGTTCGGCCCGATATTTTTCCCTTTGGCGCCGGCGAGATTTACGATTCCGACACGATCCTGAAGCTCGACCGCATTCCCAAGACGATGGCGGCCATCGGCTCGGGCGTGATCGGCAGCGAGTATGGCTGCACGTTCGCCGCCCTCGGGGCCAAGGTCCATATCATCGACGGCCGGGACAAGCTCCTGCCCTTCCTTGATACGGAGGTTTCGCTTGCGCTTGCCGCCGCCATGGAACGCACTGGCATCACTTTCCACTGGAACGAAAAGGTCCAGCAATGCGTGGTCTTGCCCTCGGGTGAAGTGACCCTCACCTTCCTCTCCGGCAAATCGCTGACCGTCGACGCGGTCCTGGTGGCGGCGGGGAGAAAAAGCAATACGGAGACACTGCACCTGCCCCAGGCGGGCGTAACCACGGGTGAGCGGGGCATCATTCCGGTTGACGATCATTTCCGCACAAACGTGCCCCACATCTACGCCGCGGGTGATGTGATCGGATTTCCGGCCCTGGCCTCGACCAGCATGGAGCAGGCTCGACGGGCGGTGAGTCATGCCCTGGGTGTGGAAATAGGCGCACTCTCTCCCCTCTTGCCCAACGGAATCTACACCATCCCGGAAGTCAGCATGATCGGGGAAACGGAGGAGTCGCTGAAAAAGAAGGGCATCGACTATGTGGTTGGTCGCACCCGGTACGAGGACAATGCACGAGGGAAGATCATTGGCGATAAGGACGGCTTTCTCAAGCTCCTCTTCCGCCGCGACAACATGAAGCTGGTCGGCGTCCATGTCATGGGAGAGCTGGCCACGGAGATCGTTCACATCGGCCTGATGGCCATGCTGACGGGGTCTTCTGCGCAAATCTTCGTTGAAGCCTGTTTCAACGTTCCCACGCTCGGCATGCTCTACAAAACCGCGACCTTGCAGGCCGTCCGGGAGGCTGCGAAAAGCAACGGTTGACTCGCTCGCGTTAAGGCCAAGCTACCGCCCGGCTAACTGACTTTATGGCCCCGGTTTTTTTCACCATGGAGCGTCAATTCATAAGTTCCGAAACTCAATCGATCTCCCCGTCCGATATAGCCGTCTGTCATGGGAATTCCGTTGATATAAGTCCCGTTCGTAGACTCAAGGTCCTTGACCAAGATGCCCCGTTCGGTCACCTGCAAAATACAATGCCTTCTGGAAACCTCCGGATTGCGCAGGATAAAGTCGCAAGTCTCATCCCGGCCGGCAACATTGCTAATTTTGGTCAGCTTCATTTTTGCGGTCGGATTCACTTCGTCGGTGAAATAGTAGACAAAGTCGAGATTGAGATCTTTTTTCGGAAATCTCTGAGCCAATTCTTCCTTGGATAGGACTTTCGTGGCCTGTTTCGGAAGCACCATCGTCTGGCCAATCCGGGTATCCTTGGCAATGGCATGCTTGAGCACATACTCTTGGATACTGGTCTGCATATTGTTAATAACCGGCTCTGCTCCGGCCAGCCATACGTAGGTGGATTCTTCCAAGTGGAGCGCATGCCCGAGGGCGGCTTCGCCATATCTTTTATCCGCCAGCGCACAAACAACGATCCCCTCGTTAACAAAAAGGTGAGCGGCTTCGTGTTTATTAACGACCACCAGACAGCCCTTCTGACGGTTTTGTCCCAAGCGCGCGAAAATTTCTTCGACTGAAAAAAAGCCCGAGTTCATTTTTAAATGCTTGTTAGACAAGCTTAGCATAGATCAATTTGAATTGCTAATGTAATTTTAACCGTTTAAGCGCCAAAATCTAACCAGAAAACAAACCATTGGCGATTAGCTATATTTCAGGCGTACGTTCTTACAACTCAAGTACTCGGTTGAGGCCTTACAGACAAAATGTCTGCCACCGCCCGTCACCGAAGCCACTCCTGCTTCCCAAGAAAACCAATCCGACCCTATCCTTCAGCTCAGCAAAATAAAATTATGAAGTGTCTTCTCCTCGCGTGTTTTTTCGGCTGCTCCCTCGCCTTCCCGACGTTCAGCTCCGCCTGCGTGGTCAATCTCGTCCAAAATCCCGACTTTGAGGAAATCAACCCCGGCACGCAAGCTCCTACAGGTTACGATCTTACTGGAGCGGCCGTTTGGCGCAAAGTCGGCCGCGAGGATGAATTTGCCCCGAACGGCATCGCATTTCCGGGAGACGCGGCAAACGGTGGAAGCGTCAGCCAGACGGTCCGCCACATCGACCAGTCGAAGGGGCGCTGGGTGACCTTTCGTTTTCGCGGCCTGCCCGAGGATGGTTTTGCCGTGACCGGCGATGCGCTTGAAATGAAGATCGAATTTTATTCGAAAAACGGCGCCGATTATCTCGACGGCACGACTCGTACCATCTACCGCGAGGTCGAAAAGGACCGCGATGTCCTCACCGTTAACGGCGACTACGGCAAGGGCGGCGCTGCCGTCTGGCGCAGTTATGAACTGGAAGAACTCATCCCCTTCCCCGAAGTCGACGCGATCAAAATCACGGTCGACTACGGCAATGGTGCAGCGACCGGCGGCGGCGAATCTTCCTTCCTGATTGGCGAGTTCTCCCTCGTGCAACGCAAGGCCTCGCTCAACGGGAGCGTCGATCCCGCCGACACGCACAAGGTCTCCCCACCCCGGAACGTTGACGAAAGCAAGCTCGTCTCCCTCGGTGGCCGCTGGTACTACAAGCCGCTGCCCGGCGAATCGACCGCGACACCACTCACCGTCACGGAGGAAAACGCCGACCGGCTCTTTTACAAAAGCGACCGCTATATCAATCCCTTCCTCAACAACATGACCGCCTGGCTCCGCGCCGGCTACAAGGACGAGCAGGGCAACATCGTCACCCAGGATACGTTTGTGCCTGATAACGTCGTGCTCATTTTCGAGGGAGACGGTTTTCTCACCATCAAAGCGAAAAATTTGCCGAACCATCCCACCGCCAAATTTCCCGACACCTACGGCACCCAGGGCTACAACCCGAGCTACATTCAGGAACTCAACAAAACCTACCGCCTGCCGCTCGAACCGGTCCTCAACCTCGACGCCAAAGCCATGGATGCCAATGACCGCAATCATGCTCTGCCTATGGGTGCCATCGGTGTAGCCGTCAACGGCGTCGTTTTCTACAATCCCTTCGACGCGGGCATGCGCGACGCCTCCAACATCATGGACCGTTGCTGCGGCCACCCCAGCCCCGACAACCGTTACCACTATCACAAGTATCCCGTCTGCGTGAACACCCCGTTCGTCGACAAGGGCGATGCCCCGTCGCAGGTCATTGGCTTTGCCTTCGACGGTTTCCCGATTTACGGCCCCTACCAGTCCGCCGGAGTGATGGCCAGGGACTCGACCACGAATCCGCTCAATGCCTTCAACGCCTGTGACGACGACGTACGCGGCTGGCATTACCATGTCACGCCCGGCAAATTTCCCTACATCATCGGCGGCTACATCGGAAAAATCGAGCCAAGCAACTTCGAACATGGTCCAATGCGCGCTCCCGGCAGCGGCCCGCTGCCTTTCTTGAATGTACCTCCACCAGGCGGCGGCCCCCCTCCACCGGGGCCTCCCCAGTTTCAGTAGTTAACTTTCAAACTGCTGCGCTTGCAATTTGGCGACGAGCTTGTTGCTTACCGTGCCCCATCAGCAAACTCGATCTTGCTTGCGCAACGTATCTGCACTTTTCAAAATTAATCGCTCTGTTTCAATCCAACCCAGGCAAGCATCCGTTATGGAAAGGCCGGGAAGAGGCGATTGACCCGGCTGCAAATCCTGCCGTCCCGTTTCTAAAAATGACTCCAACATGGCGCCAAAAACCCGCGGCTCGGTGTTCTGATGAAATTCCAAAATCTCTTCCCAGATTTGCGTTTGAGCAAGGGCTTGCTTCTTCGAGTTACCATGGCTGCAATCGACCAAAAGCCCGGGATTTAGGCCCGCTTTCTCCATCTTTTGCAAGGCATCAAGCATCGTAGCCGGATCGCAGTTGGGACCACTACGCCCTCCCCGAAGCACAAGATGCGTTGTCGAATGCCCTT
>Ga0206881_10042_pt1 | contig 47636 bp, 38 predicted proteins | sample Alteio_BWOrgCont_3_FD_152867 | JGI IMG/M metagenome (GOLD analysis project Ga0206881, IMG submission 152867) | Enriched cells from forest soil in Barre Woods Harvard Forest LTER site, Petersham, Massachusetts, United States -... | ecosystem: Environmental > Terrestrial > Soil > Temperate forest >...
GTAGTGGCGCAGCTCGTCGTCGCTGTAGACGATTTGCATGGCGCGCCCGCCCAGGACAAAGCTTGGCCGCACCAGCACCGGATAACCGACCACGGCGGCGGCGGCAACCGCCTCGTCCTCGTTCGTGGCGGTGCCGTTCGGCGGCTGGTTGAGGCCGAGCTTGTTGAGCATTTGCTGGAAAAGCTTCCGGTCCTCGGCCCGCTCGATCGATTCGACCGACGTACCGATGATCGGGACGCCGTTGGCTTTAAGTCCGGCGGCCAGGTTGAGCGGCGTCTGCCCGCCGAACTGGACGATGACGCCGTCCGGCTTTTCGCGGTGGCAGATGTTGAGGACGTCCTCGAGGGTGAGCGGTTCGAAAAAGAGTTTGTCGGAGGTATCGTAGTCGGTCGAGACGGTCTCGGGATTCGAGTTCACCATCAGCGTCTCGTACCCGATTTCACGCAGGGCGAAGGCGGCGTGGACGCAACAGTAGTCGAACTCGATCCCCTGCCCGATCCGGTTCGGCCCGCCGCCGAGGATCATGATTTTTTTCTTCGTGCTGTCGCGGACTTCGTCGAGGCCGTTGTCGTAAGTTGAGTAGTAATAGGGCGTGTAGGCTTCGAATTCAGCGGCGCAGGTGTCGACGAGGCGGTAGGAGGGGTGGAGATTGTGCGCAGTCCGAATATCCCGGATTTCCTTTTCGGTAAGATTCCAGGCAGCGGCGATTTGACGATCCGAAAATCCCAGTGATTTTGCATGAGATAATGCAACCCATGGAAGACTGCTCAATTCCGTCAAAGGTTCGGCCAGTGCTTTAAGCAACTTTTCAGGGTGCGTCTTTCCTGGAATGGCCTTTTGAATAATTTCTTTTTCTTGGGCATCATACTTATCCCATTTGCGTCGCCATTCATACAGCGCCTCTTCCTCCTCCACCAACTCCCTCAACTGCGCCAAAAACCACGGATCGATCTTCGTCATGTTGAAGATCTCCTCGTTGGTGAAGTCGGCGCGCATGGCGTGGCGAATAAAGAAAATCCGTTCGGCGTTCGGGGTTACCAGCTTCTGCTGAATCAAATCGCGCGGCTGAATTTCGCGCTCACCATATTTCCCTCCTCCAAATCCCCACGCTCCGACTTCCAGCGAGCGGAGCGCCTTTTGCAGCGATTCCTTGAAGGTGCGCCCGATGGCCATCGCCTCGCCGACGCTCTTCATCTGCGTGGTCAGCGTTGGATCGGTCTGCGGAAATTTCTCGAAGGTGAAGCGCGGCACCTTGGTCACCACGTAATCGATGGTCGGCTCGAAGCTGGCCGGGGTCTCGCGCGTGATGTCGTTCTTGATCTCGTCCAGCGTGTAACCGACGGCGAGCTTCGCCGCGATCTTCGCGATGGGAAAGCCAGTCGCCTTCGAGGCGAGCGCCGAGGAGCGCGAGACGCGCGGGTTCATCTCGATGACGATCATCCGCCCCGTCTTCGGATCGATCGAGAACTGGATGTTGGAGCCGCCCGTCTCGACGCCGATCTCGCGGATGACCGCAAACGAGGCGTCGCGCATAATCTGGTATTCCTTGTCGGTCAGCGAGGTTCTCATTGAGGAATCACTGCTCGGGTGGAAGGAATACGAGATGGAGGTTGTCGGCCCGGTCGCGCATCACCTCCATCTCGTATTCCTTCCACCCGAGCAGTGATTCCTCAATGAGAACCTCGCTGACCGGCGAGAGGTCGAGGCCGCGCTTGACGATTTCCTCGAACTCCTCGCGATTGTAGCCGATGCCGCCGCCGGTGCCGCCCATGGTGAAGGCCGGGCGGATGATGAGAGGGAAGGAATTGATCCGGGCGGCGACCTCGCGCGCCTCCTCGATCGTGTGGGCCGTGCCGGAGAGGGGCATGTCGAGGCCGATTTTCTCCATCGCCTCCTTGAAAAGCTGCCGGTCCTCGCCCTTTCGGATCGCGTCGGCGTTGGCGCCGATCATTTTCACGCCGTGTTTGTCCAGCACGCCCGAATTGTAAAGCGCCATGGCGGTGTTGAGCGCGGTCTGGCCGCCGAGGGTCGGCAGCAGCGCGTCGGGCTTCTCGCGTTCGATGATTTTCTCGATGATTTCCGGCGTGATCGGCTCGATGTAGGTCCGGTCGGCGAATTCCGGATCGGTCATGATCGTCGCCGGGTTGGAGTTGATCAAGATCACCCGGTAGCCCTCCTCTTTCAGCGCCTTGCAGGCCTGCACGCCCGAATAATCGAATTCGCACGCCTGGCCGATGATGATGGGGCCGGAGCCGATCAGCAGGATGGAGTGAAGGTCGGTGCGTTTGGGCATACGTCGGGCGTCACAGGATAACGCGCCAACGTCGTTTATAAAGGGCGAAACGCGGGCGGCAACGTTGATTTTTGACAACGAGGCTTATTGGCCTGAAAGCCTACGATTCGACGTAATCGAGATCGTCGTGAAATGTCTCCCGCAGGCCGACCCAACCGATGAAAGCGAGCGCAAACGTAAACCTGCCGCTTCGCCCGGTTTTAGGGCTTATCCCATCCCAGACAGGTCCCACCTACCGCGGAAACGAAACGGTGAAAACGGAGCCGTGGCCGGCACGGCTTTCCACGGTGGCGCTGCCGCCGTGGGCCTCGACAAAGGCCTTGACGAGGCTGAGACCGAGCCCAAGGCCGCGCTGGGAACGGCTTTTGTCGCCGCGATAGAGACGGTCCCAGATGCGGGGCAGGTCGGCCTCGTCGATGCCAATACCCGTGTCGGCGACGGTGATGCGGACTTCCTTGGGAGCGAAGGCGGCGACGATTTTCACCTCGCCGCCGTTCGGAGTATACTTGAGGGCGTTGTCGAGCAGGTTGCTCAGGAGAAGTTGAAGCCGGTTGCGATCGGCGGTGATCTGCCCGGCGGGATCGATGTCGGTCCGGACGGAAATGTTCTTGTCCTCGGCGACCGCGTCGTAAAGCTCGAGAAGTCCCGCAACGACGGGCGCGAGGGCGAACGTCTCAAGGTCGAGCTTGAGCGCGCCCGCCTCCACCTCGGAGATGTCCATGATGGTGCGCAGCATGGCGTTGAGGCGCTCGGCTTCCTCGACGGCATCGGCGAGGGACTCCTTGATCTCCGCCGGATTTTCCTGCTGGAGGGCGAGTTCTGCACCGGCCTGCAGGCGGGTGAGCGGGGTGCGCAAGTCGTGCGCGACATTGTCGAGAGAATCGCGCATGGCGCCGATGAGCGCCTCGTTGCGCGCGAGCATCCGGTTGAAGAGGATGACCAGTTCGTTGATTTCGTCCTCGGTGCGGGGGTCGGCGACGCGGGCACTCATGTCACCGGTTTGGATGATCGAGCGGACCGCGGCGATGATGCCGCGTATCGGATCGAGGGCACGATAGGTGATGAAGGCTCCGCCGCAAAAGCCGAGCACGACCATGGGGATGATGGCAAAAAGGAAAATAATGCGGAAATGGCGCAGGAGAAGATCACGGTCCTCGGTGGTGCGGCCAACGGCCATAATGGAGCCATCGGCGAGGCGGGTGTTGCCGATGATCCAGACCATGTGCGACTCGGCGGCGGGAACGCTGCGCCAGTCGACCTGGCCGAAGCTCTGGCTCGTGGCGAGGCGGCTGAGGGTGTCGAAATCACGCGGAGGAGCCTGGATGTAGATAAGCTGCAGGTTGGGATTCAGAACCACGAGAAAGGACGAGTCCTGCTCCCATTGACTTTCGCTCACGAAGTGGTCCTGCAGGGCGTCGCGGCCACCCTCCAGATACCAAGCGCGGTAGTCGAAAAGCTTGGCGCGGACGATTTCGCGGTCACTTTCGCGCAATTCACGCGTGAGGAGGAGGTAGGCAAACGAAAAAAGGATGAACGCGCCGAGGACGAAGAAGCCGGCGTACCAGAGATTGAGCCGCAGGCTGAATCCGAGAGGCTTGAAGAAGGCGAATCGCTTGAGCGGCGGGCGGGGCGTCCGCTCTTTCAGCGACGGCGTAATGGCGGCGTCCGGGCTCTTGGCGGGGGCGTGCATGCGGTTTCGCAGAACCCTACCCTATTTTCGGCACTTCCACCCGTTTAGTTTTTAAGCGGGCAGGCGCAGGCTGTAGCCGGCCCCGCGCAAGGTGTGAATGAGCTTCGGCTCGAAATCGCGGTCGATTTTGTTGCGCAGCCGGCAGACCAGCACATCGACAACATTAGTCTGCGGGTCGAAATGGTAATTCCAGACATGCTCGAGAATCATCGTCTTGGACACCACCTTGTTCTGATTGCGCAACAGATATTCCAAGAGCAAAAATTCGCGCGCCTGCAGATCGATCTTCACCGTGCCGCGCCAGACTTCGCGGGTCAGGAGGTCCATCTTGAGGTCGGCGTAGCTCAGGCTGGTGACAACGGTGCCCGAACCGGCGCGGCGAATGAGGGCCTGAAGCCGCGCCATAAGCTCTGCGAAGGAGAAGGGCTTGGTAAGATAGTCGTCGCCACCACGCTGGAGTCCCTTGATGCGGTCGTCGAGCGAGCGTTTGGCGCTGAGGATAAGCACCGGCAGCTTGAGGCCTTCCGTGCGCCACCGTTCAATAACGGTGAGACCGTCGAGCTTGGGCAGCATGACATCGACAACCGCCGCGTCATAGCCGTTCTGGCGGGCCAACCCAAGGCCTTCCTCGCCGTTGATGCTGACATCGACGGCATAACCGGCCTCGCGCAGCCCTTTGGCGACAAAGGAGGCGATTTTCGCATCGTCTTCCAAGAGGAGGATTTTCATGAAGTACCCGGAAATTAACTTAACATAATCCGTTGCCGGGCAACGTTACAAGTCGCTCATGTTACCGCATGCAAAATTGTCTCGCTTCCCGGCAATTTGCAAAAAAAGTTACGGCCCAAGCCTGCCCAAACCGCCGTGGGCAGGGCTATCGGAAAAAAATAAAGCCCCGTTTCCCTCGCCAAAGGAATCGATAAGACGAGATTCGTCGAACTTGGCATAAGGGCTGCGTTGCCAAGCACGAAACATCACACAAAAAAAGGAGCTGCTTATGCCTTTCTCTGAAATCGACGATTCGCGGATCGAAACAAGATTTGTCTGGGGACGTTGCGCCGCAAAGGATGCCCGCGCGATTAGAGACTTGATCCGGGCCTTTCAAAGCGACGGCTGGCCCGAGTCGCGCCAGTCGGGTGCTGTTCGGCAGGCGTCGAAGCGCTCCGCTGTCAGGCACTAAAACCCATTTCAAAATCAGTCGAGAACGCCATACGACCTTGCCTTATTTTGAAGGCCCGTCCAAGCATCAGCGTGCCACCACAGTCTCCGTTTCGATCCGGTCCTCGGTCTGGCAAACTGGATCATCAGGAACATTCGCGTAGCTAATCGCCGCAACTTTTCCATCGCCGGCGGGCCGGCCCGACTTAAGCCGGCTCTTGAACGCATGCCGCGCCCGATGCCAAGCGCGATGAACGGCGTTGCCGGCGCGGAAGAAGCGAAGTTCGATCGACAGACCCAGGCCGGCCCGCGCCACCTCATCCTCAAGTCGTTTCTGCGCGTAGGCGTAGAGCCGGTAGTCGTACTGGTTCAACTCGCGGATCGCATCGAGAACCGAACTGGGCAAATCAGCGTAGGCCGGGGACACATTATGCGGAACAAAAAGCCGCCACGGCCAGTGATAAAGCCGGTTGAGCAGAAGAATCGAAACGTCGAACTGCTCGGTCAGACCGACAAAATCAAAATGCCGGTCGAGGTTCTCCCGCGCCGCCTGAAAATGTTCCTCGCGGCATTCGCCGAACGGCAAGTCCCGATCCAGCCCCGCCAACACCCGGGTCTGCCAATTGTCGAAGGAACAAATAAAACCGGGAGGCTTCGGCAAATTCCAGTCCGGCTTGGAAAGATCGATCTGATGGTGGTTGGAAATCACCTTGAACCGCCGCATCATCTGGTAGCGGGAAGCCACGCGCTTGAGCGGATCGCGCAAAAACGTAATGTACCGGGCCGGGCCGGGCAGGACCTCGTGAATACCGTAACGCACGTGGCCATGGTACGCCCTCCAGCCCTCCAACTGCTCCCGCGGCATCGCCCGCATTTGCGCGAGAAGCTGCGCCCACTCGGTATGGGGACTCTCGTCGCAGATACCCTTAATCTCTACGCATCCTTTGCCGCGAATGTTCCGGCAGAGGAGATTTCTCATCGTCATGCCGGCCGTCTTTTCAATGTGAATCAAGATCAGAAACGGCGAAGCGGAAGCAGGCTCCGCCATTGCATGGTAAGTACGCCCCATGTTTCAAAAGACGCACTCGAAATAATAAGGTTACAAAATTTTTACCTATATACAACAGGTCTAATTAATCTGATTTTGTAAACTACTTTTTCAAGCAAACCATTAGGTTTTGAGACTCGAGTTTCTGATGAAAGCGCCTTGTTCTGCGCTGACTTCCAACCAGCCTCTATGGATAATCAGCTGGTTTATAAAAATCGAGGGAGAGTTTTTCGATGTTGGCCTTGCCTTTGCCGACGCTCCGCACGATTTCCAGTTCAAGTTCATTGTCCTGACCAAAGCGAATCCACGGCGAGTAAACGGGGACAGGCACCGTTTGCATTTAGTCCAATCGCTTGATTCTTACCAGCGGAAACGGTACCTGTCCCTGTTTACACGGCTCATAACGTGGTAGATCTCTCTACCATACTCGATTCGCAAGGCCCGAGGCATTTCCCTGCCTATGCGCTCGGCAACTTTGTGTCAATACTCGGGACTGACCCCTTTATACTTTATAGCGATAAACAGTATGGGCCAAGTTCGTGGCGGGGCAAATAGAGTCGGTTTAAACTAGCGGCTATTTTTTTTCGCGATCCAGTACAACTTTCATGAGACCCGGGTGTTTAGATTTATATGCAGGTTCCGTTGGCCTTACTACGGATGAGCCTCCTCGGTGCGGTCTTGGTTTTTCCGTACGCGCCCTGTTTTGCCGATGACGCAAGCCCTGCGGACAATCAAATCGACCCGGGGATTACCAATATCGCGCCCTATCTCCTGCCCGGCTTGATTCCCGACCAGGGGAAGTGGGTGAAAATCGCCCAGCTTTCGGGCGATCATGGTAAAAACACGAGTCCGGTCAACATCACGGAACGGCGTTGGCGCGTGACGTGGGAATGCCGAAAACTGGATAAAAAGTCCCCCGCGTCGCTGGCGGTAACGGCCCAGCCGGACCGCTCCCAGATCATGCCGGACAGTGGGCAGGCAGTCTGCACGATCGACCGGGAAGGCCGGGACACGACCGAGTTGCGCGGAGCGGGCGCCTATCTCTTTGCGGTGAAGGGCCTGTGCCGGTGGAGCCTGATCGTCGAGCAGTACATCCCGACCGATGAGGAAAGGGCCATCATCGAGGCGCGCGACGAGGCGGCGCAGGACTGGCAGGACCTGGGCGAGTACGACGGTTCGGGCGAGCAGGACACGGCGGCGTTTACCGTGACGCAGAACCGGTGGCGGGTGAAATGGTCGGCGGAGGCGCCTCCGGGCTGGTCCAACGATTCGTTGGGGTTCCATGTCGCGCTTTACCGGCAGGACGGTCAGCTGCTGTCGGAGGTCTGCGACTCGACGGAAGCGGCCCACGATGCCAAGGAGTTTTTCGGGCCGGGCAGCTATTTTCTCAGGATCTCCGGGCAATCGAAGTGGAACCTGGTGGTGCAGCAGACGGATAAATAGATTTTTGAAGTAAACGGGGAAAGACTCATTTTCATCGCGTCCAAAAGTTCCGACAGGTACCGGCGCATCCGGACTTATTGAGGGTCTTTGGTATCGGTGCGGAAGGGCCGCAAGGGGAGGCCGGCGCTGTTTTCGACGGAAATGATCGGGTTCATTGCCCAAGCGTAGCGGGCATCGACCGGATTGGGTACCTGATCGTTCCAGATGAGAATATCCTGGCCATCGATCTTGCCCGTGGCCCAGACCCACGGTCCGTTCGCGGCCCGAAGGGCAAAGCCTTTCACGTCGTCGCCACCGCGTACGCGCAACCCGTCCGCGTAATCGATCTTCAACCGAATCTTGCCGCCCTCGACCTGGAAGCTTTTGAGTTGCGGGCTGCGGACCAGGCCGGGAAAACCGTAGACGTCGTTCAACGCCATGCCGGCCAGTCGTTGACCCAGGGGCTTTTTGTTCGGGAAGTGGGGCGGTGCGTTCTTTCCCGGAGCGACCTGGATTCCAAGATCGATCGTGGCGGCCACGCCGGTCCGTGGCATTTCGAGCGCGCCTTGTTGTGTCTCCCGGATCAGGCTCAATTTGTTGTACTCGACCGGCTGGGTCTGCGGGATGTCGTAATTGGGCTGCTCGGCGTAATAAAACGCCAGGGTGTCGTCGTGCCAGTGGTTGCGCCACGTGGCGATCAGGATTTTAGAGAGTTCTCCGTAGATCTGCCAATCCCCTTCGTTGGAATCGCCCTGAAACCACAGGAAACCCCGGAGAGCGTAAGGCTCCAGGCCGTGGATCATGCCGTTATAGAGACACGCGGGATGATGGGTGCGTTCGGCTCCCATCACCGGTTTGGTGGAAAGATGCTGCTGCTGCAAATCGGGCGTGGGATAATCCTTGAGCCATTCGGCCATGCCGGCATCGAATTTCGCCTTGAGGGCCGGGTTCTGACTGTCGGTGATGGGGCCGAATGGGCTGGTGTCGAGTTCGGGCCTTGCCATCCAGGCTTCGATGTTGGTTCCCCCGACTGCGGTGTCGATGAGGCCGATGGGGCAATGCAATTTGTCGCGCACGCCCACGGCAAAATTCCATGAAACCGAAAAGCAATCGCCCACGGTGCCGGGAGCGGCGACGACCCAGCGGCCCTGGACGTCATCGAGCGGCATGTCGGCGCGGATGGTGTGGGTCTTGAAGTAACGGATATTCCCCTGGGCGGCGGTGGCTTCCTGCTCGACCACGGCGCTCATTTCGGGGGTGGTATTTTGGAGCTTCCCCCGCTCTGTCGTGATGGCTCGATAGTCCATGTTCGATTGACCGCTGCAGAGCCACACCTCGCCCACCAGCACGTCTGCAATTTTGGCGGTTTTCCCCTTGTCTGTCCGGATATTGAGCTGTCCCTTTGCGCCCGAAGGGAGGGCAGGCAATTGTCCGCTCCACCGACCGTCACTCCCCGTCGTCGAGTTGAACTGTTCGGTCTGGCCGTTGTCTCGTTGGAACGTCACGGTGACGGTTTCGCCGGGACCGGCCCAGCCCCAGATAAAAACGGGTTTGTCCGCCTGAAGAACGGCATGGTTGCTGAACACGGCGGGCAGGCGCAACGCGCCGGATGCGGGGCTGGAACTGGTGAACAAGGCCTGCAACTGGAATCCCATCACATCCAGCTCTGGGGCTCCATCGGCGGGAGAAAGAGCGATGGAAAGTTTTCCCGACGGGTCGGCCGTCACATTGTCCAATTCGATGTAGTCTCCCAGGGACGGCCCCTGCACGTAAACGCCGTCATGGAAGACACGGCCGACAAACGTCGAGCCGTTATGATTGTAAACTCCGCCGGTTAAGAGGTAAGTTGTTCCTCCATTGACGGAGATATTCATATTGGCCCCGGGAACGTGCCCTCCATAAACAACCAGATCGTACCCGCCGCCGGGCGTCAATCCGGAGAAGGTAAACGTGGAAGCAGCGCTGGTTTGACCGATGGTTGGCTGATAGATCACATCGTATGCTTCCGTGGCGTTGCCACCATTCGGCGCGCTCAGGGGCTCGGGCGCATTGACGGCGGTTCCGGTGAGATAGAGGGGCGGGTAGGTGAAGGTGACGCCGGTGCTCGCCCCTCCCGTCGAATCATGCAGGGAGAGAGTGCCGCAGGGTGCCGGTGCCTTTGGAGGAGCGCACACGGCGTTCCATTGATCATTGATGCCATCACTGCTGTTCAAGTAAAGTATGGCCCTCCCCACTACCCCGTTCCCGCTGGTCGGAGGAGTCTTATCCGGATAAAAATAGACACTGTAGAGAGGCTCGTTCAGCAATTGGGCCTGGGCGATCGAGAGCAGGGAGCAGCTCCCGGCAATCACTAGAACGGTCGAAACGATTTTTTTGATGATCCTGGCGGTCATGAATGTCTTGTGGAAGTTGCTGTCAATACTGAAATTACAGATGATTATTTGATACGCATCAAAAAGATGAAGGCCAAATCAAAATATCCCTAATTCGCCGCGAAAAGACAAGCTGGCAATGTGTTTTGGAGGGTGGACGGGAGGGGATCGTACCTCCTATGGCCGTGTGGATCGAGGGAGATGCCGGGTGTTTTCGCACGGTCCTGAGGAAAGGCAATTCTGTCCGAAGAAGCACCCACGATTGAGCAAAGGGAGGGGAAATATTTGGAATAATAAATAAAGACTTGTACAATATTTATAAATATTGTATTAAATGGGAGAGAGAGGTGGTGTAAAACTGAAGTGAAAACAAATATTTTAATGCGCCTATCTTACACATCGGCAATTTCTTACATCGACAATTTGACTGGGCTTACAGCGGCGTTACCGTTTAGTGACACTCGTGACGGGCGATGTTCCTCATTTTTGTGTGTAAAACTAAATAATAAATCTAAATAGATGAAGCGAAGAACTTTCATCAAGGCCCTTATAGCCATCGCAACGGCCAGTGTTCTGGAGAGGTTGGTACCGTTGGCGGATGGACCGGTTTCCAAGCCTTACGTGAGGAAAGTTCCGCGGACCCCCTTTGACGCCCCGGCGGGAACGTGGACCCTGGCGGTTCTGCCGGACACGCAATACTATTCGCAAAAGTATCCCGAGGTTTTCGTGCGGCAAACGGAGTGGATCGCCGCGAACAAGGATACGCACCAGATCCGTTTCGTCGCCCATGAAGGGGATTTGGTGAATAATCCCACAGACATCCGGCAGTGGCAGAATGCTCAGAAAGCGCTGAAAGTCCTCATCGACGCGGGAGTTCCCTTTTCCATTCTGCCAGGCAACCACGATCTCGGGACTCAGGATGAAGGCGAGAACGATAGTCGCACCACCTTGTTGAACAATTATTTCCAAGAGTCAGACTATCGAAATAGTGAGGCCCATGGGCTTTTTGAACCGGGGAAAATGGAAAATAGCTGGCACGAATTTTCCACGCCGACGGGCGAGCATCTTCTCCTTGCCTTGGAATTTGGCCCACGCGACGAAGTCCTGGCCTGGGCCAATGAAGTTGTGGCCCAAAGGCCCGACTACAAGGTGATTGTGGTAACACATGCCTATCTCTGCGCCGACAACCAGCGGAACGATTGGGTTTACGACAACTTACGCGGAGGCCGGGGTAATCCGAAGCTGTATACGTCGTCACTAAGGGAAAACTTGAACGACGGTCAAGAGATATGGGATAAATTCGTCGCCAGACATCCCCAGATATCCTTTATCCTCAATGGGCACGTGTGCGGCACCGGAACGGGTTACCTGGAAAGCAAGGCGGGACCAAGGCATACGGTGCATCAGATCCTGGCCAACTATCAGGACGACTCACCGACTCCCGAGGCAACGGTGCAGCCGGCAAGAGGCTACGGCGGCGGCGGGTTCATGCGACTGATGCAGTTTCATCCGGATGGCAGGGTGGTGCGGATCAGGAGTTACTCACCCTGGTACGATCATTGGCTGACCGAGCCGAGTCAGGAATTTGTTGTCACCGTATGAAGTGAACAGGCCCCAAGCGAGCCTGCTCCGAAAAAGGGCGTAAAAAGAGACCTGCACGATTAGGTAACGCCTGCCAGCCCTTTTCTTGACTGCGGCGTGCGGACAAGGGTGGGGATCAGACTTCCAGCAACACCGCGGCGGGATTCTCCGCCACTTCCTTGACGGTGGAGAGGAAGGTCACCGCTTCCTTGCCGTCGACGAGACGATGATCGTAGGTCAGGGCGAGGTACATCATGGGACGAATCTCGACGCGGCCGCTGATTGCCACCGGCCGCTCCTGGATGGTGTGCATGCCGAGGATGCCGCACTGGGGCGGATTGAGGATCGGGGTCGAGAGGAGGGAACCGAAGACGCCGCCGTTGGTGATGGTGAAGACGCCGCCCTCGAGGTCGGCGAGCTGGATTTTTCCGTCGCGCGCCTTTTTCGCGTAGGCCGCGATGGCCTTTTCGACGCCCGCGAAGGAGAGGCGGTCGGCGTCGCGCAGCACCGGCACGAGGAGGCCCTTGTCGGTTGAGATGGCGACGCCGATGTCGTAGAAATTGTTCTGCACGACTTCCTCGCCGTCGAGGCGCGTGTTGATGGCGGGTACGACCTGCAGCGCGTGGACCACCGCCTTCACAAAAAAGGACATGAAGCCGAGCTTGATCTCGTGCTTTTTGACGAAGCGGTCTTGGAACTTGGTCCGCAGCGCCATGATGTTGGAGAGATCGACCTCGTTGAAGGTGGTCAGGTGCGCCGTTTCCTGCTGCGCGCTGAGGAGGCGCGCAGCGATCTTCTGGCGCAGCGGGGTCATTTTCCGGCGCGAGGTGCGTTCGGTGGATGGGACAGATGCGACAGATGGTGCTGCCGGGGTCGATCTTTCCGAGGCGGCCAGGACATCGCCCTTGAGGATGCGGCCGTCCTTGCCCGTGCCCTGGACAGTGGCCGGGTCGATGCCCTTTTCCTCAGTGAGATAACGGACCGCGGGGGAAAGATCGCCGGCATTTTTGCCGCGCGTAGCGGCGGCGACCGGAGCGGACGCTTCCGCACGCAAAGCCGGGAGGGCGGTGCCGTTGGCCGCTTCCTTTTTGGGCTCGGCTTCAGCTGGGGCAGGGGCTTTTTCGTCAATGGTGGCGACGACCTGGCCGATCTGCACGGTGTCGCCCGCCTTGACGAGATGCTTCAGCTTGCCCGCGCTCTCGGCCACGATCTCGGAAGTCACCTTTTCGGTTTCGATTTCAAAAATCGGCTCGCCCGCCTTGACATAAGCGCCGTCGGGTTTGCTCCAGACGCCGAGGATTCCGGAGGTGATCGATTCGCCGACGGAGGGGACTTTGATTTCGATGGCCATGATTTTCTTCCGCGTCAGAGCGTAAACGCCTGGTTGATGAGTTCGCGCTGCTCGAGCTCGTGGATTGAGGTCGCGCCGGTCGCGGTGCTGGCGGAGGCGTCGCGCCCCGCGTAGAGAATATTGCGTCCGAACAATTTGCGCAGCCGCGGCTCGAGATGGTTCCAAGAGCCCATGTTCGCCGATTCCTCCTGGCACCAGATGATCTTTTCCGCCTTGCCGCAGGCGGCGATCACGTTCTGGAGCTTCTTTTTGTGGAGCGGATAGATCTGTTCGACGCGGATGATCGCGGTGTCGGCGATCTTGCCCGCCTTGCGATGATCGACCAGGTCGAAATAGATCTTGCCGGAGCAAAGGATGACCCGTTTGGCGTCCTTCGGAGCATCCGGATCGGGCAGAATCTCCTCGAAGCCGCCCACGGTGAGATCGGCGATCGGCGAGGTGCAGCGGGGATCGCGCAGCATGCCTTTCGGCGTCATGACGATGAGAGGCTTCTTGATTTTGCGCAGCGCCTGGCGGCGCAGCACGTGGAAATAACTGGCCGGCGTCGAGGGGTTCACCACCTGGATGTTGTCTTCCGCGCAGGCCTGGAGATAACGCTCCAGCCGTGCGCTCGAGTGCTCCGGTCCCTGGCCGTGGTAGCCGTGGGGCAGGAGCAGCGTGATGTTGGAGACCTCGCCCCATTTCGTTTCCGAGCAGACGATGTACTGGTCGATGATGATCTGCGCCCCATTGGCGAAATCGCCGAACTGCGCCTCCCAGAGCACGAGCATGTCGGGGAAATCGAGCGAGTAGCCGAAATCGAACCCGAGCACGGCGTATTCGGAAAGGGGGCTGTTGTAGACGCAGAATTTCGCCTGGTCCGGCTTGATGTTGTTGAGCGGGGTGTAGCGCTCGCGCGTCTTCGCGTCGTAGAGCACCGAGTGGCGCTGGGTGAATGTGCCGCGACGGCTGTCCTGGCCCGAAAGCCGCACCGGGCAGCTTTCATCGAGCAGGCTGCCGAAGGCGAGCGCCTCGCCCGTGCTCCAGTCGAGCGGCGTCTTGCCTTCGGTCATATCGCGCCGGTTCTGGAGCCAGCGCTTGATCTTCGGGTTGAGCTCGAAGTTTTCCGGCTCCTTGGTGATGGCCGCGCCGATCTCGCGCAGCCGGGTCAGCGGCACCGCCGTCTCGAAGGGATCGAGCAGTTCCGGGCAGGCCAGCGATTTGCGCAGCACCGGCACAATGGCCTTGGTCGTGACCTTTGATTTTTGGAGCGCGGTGTTGAGCCGGTCCTCGAATTTGGCGCGGAAGGCTCGCACCTCGTCGGGCGTGATATCGCCGAACTTCACCAAGTGGCCGAAGAAAATATCGCTGATCGGCGGATGGTCCTCGATGGCCGAGTACATCAGCGGCTGTGTGAAGCGCGGTTCGTCGCCCTCGTTGTGGCCGTGGCGGCGGTAGCAGTACATGTCGATCACCACGTCGCGCTGGAACTGCTGCCGGAACTCGAAGGCGAGCTGCATCGTCGTCACCGCCGCCATCGGGTCGTCCCCGTTGACGTGGAAGATCGGCGAGCCGAGCATTTTCGCCACCGACGTGCAGTACTGGCTCGACGAGCCGTCGACCGGCGAGGTGGTGAAGCCGATCTGGTTGTTGATGATGATGTGGATGGTTCCGCCGGTACGGTAACCCTCGAGCTGCGAGAGATTCAACGTCTCGGCCACGATGCCCTGGCCGCTGAAGGAGGCGTCGCCGTGGATGAGCACCGGCAGCACCTTGCGCCGCTCGGCGGTGTCCTTGAGCCGGCGCTGCCAGGCCCGCGCCTTGCCTTCCACCACCGGGTCGACGGCCTCGAGATGGCTCGGGTTGGGCGCCAGGCTGATCCCCACCCGGGTGCCCGTGCTGGTCGACACGATCGCGTCGTAGCCGAGGTGATATTTCACGTCGCCGTCGCCCTGTTCCAGGCCCGGCACGTAATTTTCGGCAAACTCGTTGAAGACGAACTCGTAGTCCTTGCCCAAGATGTTGGCCAGGACGTTGAGCCGCCCGCGGTGGGCCATCCCCATGACGATCTGCTCGACGCCGTGGCGCGGACATTCTTCGACGATCTTGTCGATCATCGGGATCACCGTTTCGCCGCCCTCAAGGGAAAACCGCTTCTGGCCGACGTAGCGCGTGTGCAGGAATTTCTCGAAAAGCTCGCCCTCGAGCAAAAGGTTGAGCACCCGTTTCTTCTCCGCATTGGGCAGCACGTCCTTGTGCAGGCGGCCCTCCTCGATCCGGTCGCGGAGCCAGCGGCGCATCGTGTAGTTCTCGATGTGCATGTACTCGATGCCGACGTGGCCGCAGTAGGTCTCCTGCAGCCGCTCCAGGATGGTCCGCAGAGGCATTTTCGATAGCCGCCCGGACCAGTAAATCTCGAACTCGCTGTCGAGATCAGCGTCGCCCAGCTTCACGTAATCGAGGCTCAATTCGGGCGTCGTCTTCTTGAGCAGGTTCAGCGGATCGAGCTGCGCCTGCTGGTGTCCCAGCCGGCGGTAGGCGCTCACCAGCGCGTCGACCTGCGCCTGCTTGAGTTTCTCGCTCGAAGGAGCCGGCGCGGCGGCCGCCCCGTTCTTCGCCGCTGGCGCGCCCCGAAGCGGGGGCTGCTGGCAGCCGAGTTCGAACCCCGCGAAAAAGGCGTTCCATTGGGCGTCGACGCTGGCCGGGTCGCGTTTCCACTGTGTATAAAGGGCGTCGAGTTGCGGGCCATTCTCGGCCGAGGCGGCATCAGTGCGGGAAACGCCGTTGGTATCCGGGGTCAGGCTGACCCCGTTGGGCATGACGGTCATAGGGTCGGACATAATACGGTTTTGCTTCGGTTGTGGCAATCTCGGCTAATTTTGGGTAGGTCCAGGCAAATTAACCTCGCTTAAAGATTTCTGCGCAACCGGAGTTGGAGTGGAACTGGCCACTGCGCTGACTCCATGCGGCGGCACGACCCGGTAAAAGCGGAGCGCCTCGATTCGTTCCGTCAGATTCTTCAGTGGATAAACGCCCCACGTCGGACTCCGCGCCGGGTCTCGAATCAGGTAGTCCCAGCCTTGCTTGCCCACGACCACGACAAAATGGGTTGTGCCGTTGTGCAGGGTCAGCCGCACGATCACCGGGTTGCCGCGGGCCAGGTTTTGGTCGATCAGCGCATAGGAGGGGAGGTCCTCGTAGGCTTTCTCCACCTGTCCGCCCGGCGCTACCTCGGCCGCTTTCTCCCAGTAGACCCAGCCATTCGTGGTGTAGCCGGCGTGGGTGGTCAGGTACTGGTTCAGCCGCTGCGGATCGGTATCGACCCCATAGGCGGCCAGCACCATCGCCGCCGAGGTGACCGCGCAGCCCTGCTGCCCGAGCGTGCTGAAGGTTGGCCCGAGCAGATCGAAGGTCCAGCGGGGATCGTCCTGCTCGAAGGAGGGCACCGGAATCTCCACGCGATTGACAAAATAGAGCCCTCCGCTTGACGAAATGGTGTGTTTCCACGCGAAGAACCCCGGCACGCCGAAATAGAGCCCTGCCACGACCGCCGCCCCGCCGAGCCAAAGCGCCAGCCGTCGTCGAATAAGTCCGCTGTGCCGCCGCGCGTCGTGGCTGTCCCGCCTGTGATAAACCGCGCAGATGGCTGACAGGGGTATTCGGGTGGCGGGCATAAGCCCTAACTTATCCCGCCTGCCGTCATGAAACAAGAGGCCCGACCAAGATATAAGAGCTTATGCACGATCATAAGTCGGGAACGGGGCAAAAACTACTTGGACCTATTTTCAAGCCAGATCAAGGTCGTGCCGGGAACGTGCGGCGGCAGTTTTTCGGGCGCAACCTTACTGCCATTCGCAAGAATCCGTGGCCCTGCGCCGCCAGAGGGCCACGCCGGCCACGACCCACGCCGTCAGCATGGCCGCGTCGCAAAAATTATTCAGCCATTCCGCCGACACCGACCAGTCCCCGATATTGAGATGCGTCATCCGCCGGAGTATTCCACCGTAGTGGTAACGGGTCGCGTAGCTCAGGGTCACCCTCGAATCGCCCGCCGGCACCTGCACCGCCCGGAGGATACCATCCGCTTTGAGCAGTTCCGCTGGCTTTCCATTCACCGTTACCTGCCAGTCGGGATCGTACGCATCGTTGATCAGCAAAAATCCCGACCGGGGCGTCCGCATCGCGACGTCGATATCGTTCGCCGTGTAGAGATTCAGATCGGTCCGGGCCGGCAACGGCGACACATTGGCCGGTGGCGGGGTTGGGGTCACCTTGACCTCCGTGGAGTTCAGCAGCACGGTGGCGCGCGGGTTCCAGTTCGGATCGGCCAGTCGTTGCAGGATATCGTCCTTTGAGGTGAAAAACTCCGCGTTGGGAACGAAGGTCGCTTTTGCCATGTAATCGCGTAGCGCCACCAACGCGTGCGATGGCAGGTCGGGCGACTGGGTCGGCTCCAGCACATAACCGTCCGCATGATCGATGTTCGGCATGAGCCGCGGATCATGTTGCAATTGCGGCATAAATTCCTGCGGTACCACCGCGTTCTTGACCCCGGTCAGGAACCAGAGCCGTGCCTGGTCCCGGCCAAAGGCGTTGAAAAAGGCCTCCAAGTCATCCGGCACGCGCGACGCAGCCGAAACTTCCAGGCACGAAATACGATCCGCTGCGAACTGGTTTTGCAGCAAGAGATTCAGGATCGGGTCCTGCGTGGCCACGCTCACCCGCACCCGGTCTCCTTCGCTGCGCAGTTCTTCCAGCAGCGGGTCCGTCGCCGTCAACGCGTTCAGACTTTCCGGCAGGACGAACTTGCCCGCCACCCAATACATTTGCACCACGACCAGCAGACTCAGCAGCACCGACAGCGTTAGCGGCATGTTCTCCGGGCGCAGCGACGTTATCCGGGCACGGTCGAGGATCGGATTCACCATCTTCCAGCGCAGCAGCGGTTCCGGACGCCAGAGCGCGTAGAGAACGCTGCAAAAAAGCGCCATCAACAGCACCGCAAAGAAAAGCGAGCTGTGGATCGTCGCCATGATGCGGGCCATTTCCGCATCGCTGTAATCCTCCACCTGTAGTACGTTCCGTAAAATGAGCGTGAACGGATAGCTGGCCAGGAGGGAAAGTGTCAGCACCACCAGCATGGCGATGGCGAACCGGAATAGCTCGCGCTGCACGTGCTGCGCTCCGGCCTCCAGCGATAGGATAAGATGCCGCATTCCGAACGCGCTTAGGGTAGCGAGGGCAAAATTTGTCATCTCGAGCCACTTCAACGGATTGCGCCACTTGTCCATCAACGGCAGGGCAAAAAGCGGCCGGTAAAACGGCGTGTGCCAGCCCCACGCCAGCACCAGCGTCACCACCCCCAACACTAGCAAAAGCCGTCCGTAAAGCCTTTGGTGCGGTGAGACGCCGCCCGGTCCGAGCATCCCACCCAGCGGACCGGGCAGCAGCAGGATTGTGCCGATCAGGGCCAGCACCGTCGCCACCGTCCCTGTCGTGCTAATGGCGAGGTTTGAATTCTTCTCCCCCTGGTTGTACTTCGACCAGGTTTGCGATTCGCCGATCCAGCCCCAATAGGACGTGTCGGGGCTGCCCGTGAACCACCCGAAAAAGCCGGGCACAAGATAGGTCAGCGTTTCGTCCGGCCCAAGACTGTATTGCGTCACCAAATTATAGGTTCTTTCCCGGTCGGTCTCGCCGCCAAGCTTCACGCCGACAATGTTGCCCTGGAAAAGGGCCAGCAACGACGCCAGCGAAATTAACAGCGCCGCCCCCGCGCAAAGCGCGAGATCCCGCAGGGGCTCACGCCAGCCGCTCTCCGGCCGCAGCATCGGAGCCAGGTACAACGCCGCGACGAGCAGGCTCGCGATCGCCCCGCGGTCCGGCTGCAGCTCCATCATCAGCCCGCAGCTTACACCGCTGATCAGCGGATAGGCCCAGTGTCGCAAGCGCTGTGCCCGCAACGCCCCCCACGCTGCCAGCGCGAAAAACGGCCACGTCGTGATGTAGGCGTAGTGCCCCGGGTAGACGAACGGCAGCAGGTCGCCCTGCCACGCGTAAACCACGCCGCCCAAAAGCGCCGCGGGCCGGGGTAACTCCAACTCGCGCAAAAAAATCGCCATCGCCAGCAGCGAACACGTTCCCATCATCGGCGCGTAGGTCGTGAAAAAACACCACGGCGGCAGGTTTGCCGCCACGCTGAACGGATTCAGCGGCAGGGGCGGGTTGCCTTGCCCGAGCCAGTTCAGCACCAGGAACGAACCGATCGGCGGAAAATGATACGTATACTTCCAAAGGTTCGAGGGATTCACGTCAATCGAAGCCGGGACCAGAATGCCGAATGAAAAAAATTGGCAGAGCCACAACTGGGCCAGGAGCGACAGCAGCGCCACCACCCACAGCGACGTCCACTTTCCCTGCTTGATGTGAAGATTCTCCGGCGATTCCATCGTTGACTGATAGCGGGCCAGCCTGTTTCGGGAAAGAGAGATTCTTTCGACCTGCGCCCGGCGGTGGTTTTTTTGAGGAAGCGCTGCTACCCTGCCAGCACCGGCCGTCTGCCAGGACTCTACTCCATCCAGCCCAGAATGTTGAAATTCGCCACCACGATGATCAGCAGCACGGTCACCACGGCAAACACCGCCGTGATGGCGCCCAGCACCGCCCCCACCGTGAAGTAATAGGGTGTCAGAAAAGGTTTCACGAAACGCTCGAACGGACACGGCTTGGCGGACGCGGCGGGTGAAATCTCGGACATGCCTTTCTTCTAGGCTGTGATTTCAAATAAGGCAAGGCCGATGCCACGCGCGTGGTGTCCTAATTTGAAATCAGGTCATTATTTTCTCAAAGCGAGCCATATCAGAGGCCCGACGACGAGAAAAGGCAAGCGGCTGTCGTTAGGAAGATGCGTGAACAGGCGTGTAACTAATAAAGCGATTTTTTTGATACACCACAATGTAAGGTAGTATGGTTTGCATAAGAGCCACTAGATTGTGGCTTTTGGCATTGCGATTTCCGAAATCCATGACATCAATATAGGTATGGAAGTTCTCGAAGCCAAACAAGAGTTGCTTGACGTTTCAAATGAGTGCGACGACCTTCTGAATAGCGTCGAATACCACTGTTCCCAATGCGAGGCGGTGTATGAAGACATGGCTGTTCTGAATACGAAAATTCAGGCCATTTACGACACGGTCGTAGCGAAAACTAAGACCAACCGAGACTTGATCTCTGTGCAAAAGCATTGGATCGCTGCATACATTGTAGCTGGAGGAATCCGCCAAGCTGTTTGTGTCAAAAAGCAAATGCATCAGATTTGCGGTATCGACTCTAGCATCGTCGATGAAGTTTATGGGGCGATTAAAGAGCGACTTGAATTTCTGATGGGTTTCTCTCTCGATGCCTGCGAATAGGCCGTCATGGATGAGGGGCAATTAGCTGAGCTAGCTCGCTAATTCGACGAGTTCATGTTCGGCGACCGTAAGAAGCCAGAGACCCAACAGGCTGTCTTTTGCTTCAAGTCCATCGCCCGCGATATCTATTCACAAGAAAGTGAGGCATTGAAGAAAAAACTGAATCTTGAGCAATTCATCGCTTTGGTAATAAACAAAGAGGTTATGTCGTTTCTGGATCAGCGCCAAGCCAAGCATCCCGTAATTGTGCCAGAGAAGATTACCCCAAAGGGATAACCTTCATCCCAAGCAGTAGCGCCATGACCTGGTTTCAAATTGGGACACCACCGCCGTGCGCGGTACCCTCGGTCCGCCAGGGCAAACTGGCATTCCCTATGCTATGGTGAGGAACGTGATCCAAGCGAACTGTCGTGCGCAATTCACCGCTGATGATTTTTCCTTCGTCGTCAGCACCCTCGCCAAATCTCCGCGCGACGCCGTTTCGCTCGTTTCCCTCCTCAGCGACGAAGCCGAGCGCGACGCCATCCTCGACCACGATCTTGTCTACGATTCCCTCGTCGACCGCGATGGCTGCCTGCGCGTCTCTGCCGCGTTCTACTTTTACATCCTCACCCGCCGCGTCCTGCGCCGCGTCTCCCTCGATGAGCGCGCCCTCACCGATTACGTCGCCGCCGTCCTGCTCGCCTTTTCGCACATCAACCAGCTCAAGCGCCCCGACGACGCCGAACCGGCCGCCCGCAGCTTCACCTACGTTTCCGACCTCATCGCCCAGCTCAACACCTGCGCGCCCGAACAGGTTTTCCTGCTGCGCGCCCACCTCGGTAACTACACCCTCTTTTTCAGCGGACTCTTCGCCGGGCGTGTCCATTCCCACGCCCAGCGCCGCGGCGCGCCCGGGCTTGGCTTTTACGAGGCGATCGGCCAGTCCTCCTACCTCGCCGTGGCCCGCCATCCGCGGGCGAAAACGACCGAGTTGCAGGCCGTTTTCGAGCAGCTCGGTAGCGAGTTTCACCGCGTCCGGCTCGCCCTCAACGATCTTGCCGACACCCTCCTGCATTTTCACGCGCCTCCCGCCGTCATCCGCGTCCCATGACTCTTTTGCGCGAAATCCAGCTTCTGCTCGAACGGACCTACTCGCCCGTTCCCATTAATCTTGAAACCTGCCTCATCGGCGAAAGCCGCTGTGCCGCGCTTAACCGCCTGGCCGGCGGAGACGCCGTCCATCTTGCCGGCGGCGGACGCACGTTTTTGCGGCAGGCCGACGATTCGCTCCACCTCGCCATTTTTTATTCGCGCCCCGTCATCGCCGAACTTGAGGCCAACGACCCGCGCCGCGCCCTCAACGAGCGCAACATCTCCGCCCTTATCACCTTCATCGAGGAAATTACCCACGGTGTCCAAGCGGCGCTTCTTTTCCTGGAAGGCGAACGCCTCATCGACACCGAGTCCTACGCTCGCAACCTCGAAACGCAGGCCCGCGTCGATACCTACCTCGTCCTGAGCAAGTTTGCCCACATCCTGTGCGGCGGTCGCATTCCGCGCCGGGTCGGGGCGTGGCTGCGCCGCCAACTTTTTGACACGAGCCACCGCCGCTTTGCCACCCCGCAGCTCCGCGCCCGCTATCGCACCGCGCAACGCTGCGCCCTCGGCTTTCTGCGTCGTCTACGCCGCCTGCCGATCGAGGAGCGACCGAGTGCCTTGCGCCGTTTTCGCGCCCTCTCCTGGCCGGAGAAGCTTGCTTTCGCCGGATTGCGGTGGAGTGGAGCTTAGGACCGGGCAAGAGCACGCCAACAGCTTCGCCCGCTACTTGGCCTCCAAGGCCAAAACTTCTCCCGGGCCCGGATTAACCCGCTCGATCTCCGCGCTGGCTTCGTTCCACTCTTCGTTGAGGTGCTCGAGGTTTTCCGCGTTCTCGATCAATTCGCGATTCAGTTTCACCGCGTCGCCGTCGGATTGATAGGTTTCGGGCGCTTCGAGTTTCTCGGCCACTTCCTTCTGCCGCTTTTCCAACGCGAGAATTTCCCGCTCGATCCGTTCCAGTTCCGCCTGCGCCTTCCGGCGGGAGGCCGACAGCGCCTGCCGCTCCTCCGCCTCGCGACGCTTTTGTTCCTTCGATTTTACCGGCGAGGGCGTGCCGTTTGCGCGCGGCTCGGGAGCTTTCTCTTTCGGACGGTCGTCGGAGAGTTTCTCACCCGCGACCAGGCCTTGCTTCGCCGAACCGGCCCCCGACTTGTCGAGATAGTAATCGTAATCGCCCGCGTAGGGCGTCAAGTGGCCCGCGCTGATGTGAAGCACAGTTTGCGCGATGGCGCGGATGAAATAGACGTCATGGCTGATGAAGACCAGCGTCCCGCGGTACTGCTTCAGGGCGTCGATCAGCGCGTCGATGCTCGCCATGTCGAGGTGGGTCGTCGGCTCGTCCATCAGGAGCAGGTTCGGCGGGTTGAGCAGCAGCTTGACCAGCCCCAGTCGTGATTTTTCCCCGCCGGAGAGGACGTTCACCTTCTTGTAGGCATCGTCACCCTGGAAGAGAAACGAGCCGAGGATCGTCCGCGCCGTCACTTCCGGCACGGGGTTCGGAATGCTCATCACTTCTTGGAGGACGGTCCGGTTCGGGTTGAGCATGTCGGTCCGGTTCTGCGCGAAATAGCCGACTTCGGTATTGTGGCCGGTCTTGCGCTCGCCCTGCTGAACCGGCAATACGCCGCCGAGGATTTTCAGCAGCGTCGATTTGCCCGCGCCGTTCGGCCCAACCAGTACGACCCGCTGGTCGCGCTCGATCTCGAGGTCGATTCCCCGGTAGACCACGAGGTCGCCGTAGGCGTGATGGATTTTTTCCAGCGTCATCACCCGCTGTCCACTGCGCACCGGCTGCGGAAACTTGATGTGGATCTTTTTCTCGGTCATCTCCGGCGCCTCGATCTTCTCCATCCGCTCGATCTGTTTGAGCTTGCTCTGCGCCTGCGAAGCCTTGCTCGCCTTGGCCCGGAACCGGTCGGCAAACAACTGGAGTTTCTCGATCTCGGCCTGCTGGTTCTTGTAGGCGGCGAGCTGCTGCTCTTGCCGGGCGGCCCGCTGCTCCACGTAGGAGTCATAGTTGCCGCGGTAGCGATGGACCCGGCGGCCCCGGATTTCCAAGATTGAATCGATCAGCGCGTTAAGGAAGGCCCGGTCGTGCGAGATCATCAGGATCGCGCCGGGATAATACTCGAGATAATTCTGGAACCAGCCGAGCGACTCGAGGTCGAGATGGTTCGTCGGTTCGTCGAGCATGAGCAGGTCGGGCTCCATGACCAGGAGCCGCGCGAGGTGCGCGCGCATGATCCAGCCGCCGCTCATTGTTTTGGCCGGGCGGTTGAAATCGCTCTCGCGAAAGGCGAGCCCGCTCAAGATCCGCTTTGCTTTCGGCTCGAGCTGAAAGGCGCCCAGCTCCGCGAAACGGCCCTGCGCGTCGTGGTAGGCCTCCGTGTCGGTCTGCCCGGTGCGCTCGCCTTCGGCCAGGATGCGTTGCAGTTCGGCATGCTCCGGTGTGATCGCCGTCGTCAGTTCGAGCACCGTTTCCTCGCCGGTGGCCACTGTCTCCTGCGGCAGGTAGCCGATGGTCGTGTTCCGGTCGAGCACCACCGAGCCGCCGTCGGGCTCGCCCGTGCCGAGGATGATCGAGAAGAGAGTCGACTTGCCCGCGCCGTTCGGGCCGACCAGCGCGATCCGCTCGCCCAGATTGATGCTGAGCGACACGTCTTCAAAAAGCGTGCGTCCGCCAAAACTTTTGCTGATCTCAGCCAGGGTAAGCATAAGCGGCCAAGCCTACGCGAGAGGGGGTGTCCGAGCAAGCTCCTTGCACCCAAGGACGTCCCGACGTGTCTCCTCAAAAAGACGTCTGTCGTTCTCCCCCTTTTTATTAAAAAGCTGGATTTTGCTCTGTTTTGCTCTATTTTTTGTGTGTGGGTGTATTGGAAATCATCGCTGAACAGCGCCTTGGACATAAAGCTCTTAGGTTGCATCCCAGATTGCGGAGTGCTTTTGAAAGGGCTGAAAAAGCTGCGTACAAAGCCACTGCTACAGAGGATGAAAAGGCGCGCATAGCTGCCATTGTGGAGCTTTGCTTCGAATATGATCGCGAAACTGATCCTGAAGAAAAGGCTAACATCTTGAAGACATTAGAAGAAATTAGTGCAAACGAGCCCATCGAATTACCCACGGAATCGGTTGAAGCTTGGGAATCTGGCCTAAAAACAAGGAATACCTCCTATGCAGAGGCGGACCGTAAGGCAAAAAAAGACATTAAAGCTTTCCTCGATAAGTATTTTTTATTTCGAGCAAAGGCGGGACTTGAGACTCAAGCTGCTTTGGCTAAGGCTTCAGGCCTAAGCCGGGGTTATATTGCAGTAATCGAAACCGGCGAACATTTTCCGCAGCAAAAAACCCTGCAGAAATTGGCCAGAGCCTTAAAGATAGAAATAACGGAATTACTTCCCTGACTTCCAAGGATTTCTCCCCAAGTTTAATTGTTCTTTCAGTAGTCGGATGCGGTGGTTGGCGCGATGAATGTCAGCCGTGGAGATGCGATTTCCTTTTTTCCAAAAGAGATCAATAACATAGATTGTGCGCTTAACTTCAAAGATCCAAAAAATGGCCCTAAGCCAACCCTGTTTATTGATATTAGGGGTTTCATCCGACTCGATTTTCAGTTCCATACCTTCACCGCAAGGTTCGTATTTCAATTCGGGGTCTGCTGGATAATGGCGCAATCTTTTTGCCAGCCTGATACCTTCTTGCAACTGAGAGGCAGTTAGTTTCTTCTTTGCGTCTTTCTGGACGATAGGAAGAGGAAGTACTTGATACCGATATTTAGGACCGGTTGGACTCATTGAGGTAGCGCTTGAATCGCCTGACCGATTTTATTCCATCCGGTTCGGGTTACTGCATAGGTGCGAGGTGTCTCAGCGTGAATAAGTGATGTCTTGATAGCGGTCTTGATATCGCGTGGGAAATTACCTGGCGGCTTTTCTTTGGCTTGTTTAAAGGTTTCATCCATATCGGCGCTTCGCCAAGGCGTGTTGCCGCCTCGGGACTCATGCCATGCCCCTAAAAGTAAGATTTTTTCCGCATAACTATCCCACTTGAATTTGTTTAGGAGTTCGGCAGGGCCATGTGACTTGAGCCAGTCTTTTATTGCAGTCTCATTGTTGGTATTGGCTAGTGTCCCGGCTTGTCCCGATGTTTCCAAGGCTGGTGCTTCAGAAGAAGTTGAGGTGGCAGCAAGCGCCGGCGCCGTATCATCCCTATTATTTTGGATTAATTGAATGACTTGGGAAAAAGCTTCGTCTTTCAGGTTCGCGGAAATATTTATTCCAATGGCTCGGAGGGTGATTTGAATGCTCATACGACAAAAATACGACGTGTAGTATATATGTCAAATAAAATAAATGCAGCGGCATTCCAGGATTGGCCTAACCGGGGCACTGTAGAGTGCTGAAGAAGCAACGGGCATCTTTCCCCGTAGAGCGACGAATTTGTCTCCGCCAGTTTACGTCCAACGTCGGTCAACACGCGTTAATCACCTTCACGTGGCGATCATTCGCGCCTGGCAATTTCATTTTTTCGAATAAATCGAAACTCAGCCCACCCTGCGCCGTCAGAAAGTATAGGTAGTAAACAATCCATCACATAAACAATATGAAAACTTTCCTCATAACTCTTGGCCTTGCCGGCCTCTTCGCTGTGGCGGTCGTGTCCACGCGGCTTTTTGCGCAGGACAACGCCTCGGCCCCGAATCAGGTGCAGGGTCAGACCCAAGCCCAAGGCGGCAACAGCATCTCCTTCCAAACCTTCTACAATCAACTCAGCAGCCAGGGCACCTGGATCAAGACCGACAACTACGGCGATGTCTGGCAGCCTACTGAAAGCGATCCGAATTGGCGGCCCTATACGTACGGCCAGTGGGTCAATACCGACCAGGGTATGATGTGGGATTCCTACGAACCGTTCGGCTGGGCCACCTACCACTATGGCCGCTGGGTCAACCTTGCCGATCACGGCTGGGTCTGGGTGCCCGGCTACACTTGGGCGCCAGCGTGGGTAAGCTGGCGCAACGGCGATTACGACGGCGACGACTACTGCGGCTGGGCTCCGTTACCGCCCGACACGTTCCTCGGCATCGACTTTATTGATCCCGACTTCTTCCTGGGTTTCTGGGGTTTCCAAATAGGGGACGACTGCGATCTCGCCTATGGCATCGGCCCGGGCTGTTACAACTTCTGTCCCGCCGCCTATCTGGGCGATCCTCATCCGTGGAGGCACTTCGCCGACCACCGTGACAACTTCGCGATCATCAACCACACCCGCAATGTCACCAACCTGAACGTCTCCAACGATCCTAGTTCCGGCCAATTCGGCCGTGTCCATTCCGGCGGCCCCGGCAGTGCCGCCTTGGTGCAGGGTCATGTTCGGAACGTGCAGCTCACGTCGACGTCGAGCCTCGCGGGCAACGGCGATCGCAGCGGCAACACTCTCGCCGTTTACGCGCCGAATATCCGGGCCAATTCTGACGCGCATCCCCGGCAAGTAAGCGAGCACCTAGGCAGCGTTACGGTCAATCATGGGACCGACATCAACCAGCCGCTTGCGGTGAACTCGCACCTGCGCAGTGCAGCGCCAACTTCCACGCAAATCGAGGCCGCCAAACTCTCCGCTAACAACGCATCCTCCGGTGGGATGATCGCCCGCACGGACACCACGTTCTCGCGGACGCTCAGCCAGCCGCTCACGTCGTATCATCCGAGCAGCACGGCTGGGACCAACTTCCGTCCTGCGACTACGGGGGGTATGTCATCGGAATCGACGTTCCATACGTCGAATGCCTCGTCGTCGGCCTTCACGGGCGAATCGGAAACGCATCACACCTCCTCGTCTTCGCCGGGTTCCTCCTTCTTCGGCGGGTTCTTCCATCGCTTTGCCGCGAACGGAAGCAGCGTGAAGCACGAAAGCGTCTATCATTCCAATCCTGAACCGGGATATCGTTCGAGCATCGCCTCCTTCTTCCACGAAAGCGCGCCCTCGTTCCACTCGAGTTCGTCGGCTTATCATCCGCAGTCGAGTTTCCATGCGTCGGCTTCCTCGATGCACTTTGGCGGCGGTGCTCCGTCAGTCCACTTCTCGGGCGGCAGCCATCATTCCGGCGGCGGACATAGCGGTGGAGACAAGCATCACTAATTTTGGCCGGACGGTTCGAAACGACGGTCGTCCGAAGCCGGTTGTCTGCTGGGAATGAAGATCAAACTGCTCCCTCGACAAGCTCGGCACGCCTGATCTTTAATGGTACGTGATTTCCCGCTATTCCCGGGCCGAGATGGCCGCGCTTTGGAGCGAAGAGGCGAAGCTGAAACACTGGCTTGAGATCGAGGTGCTGGCCTGTGAAGGCATGGCCCGCTTCGGCCATATCCCGGCGGAGGACGCGCAGATCATTCGCGCCAAGGCGAAGTTCGACATCGACCGGGTGCATGAGAACGAGAAGCGCACCAATCACGACGTGATTGCGTTCCTTGAGGAAGTCGCCGGTCACGTTGGCGGACCGGGCCGGTTCATCCATCGCGGTCTGACTTCGTCGGACCTGCTCGACACGACGCTGGCGCTGCAACTCGTGGCGAGCGCCGACCTGCTCCTGGCCGATCTGAAAAGCGTGCGCGAGGCGGTCGCGGTGCGGGCAAAGGAACATAAATTGACGCCGATGATGGGCCGCTCGCACGGCATTCACGCCGAGCCGATCACCTACGGCCTGAAGCTGGCTCTGATGTACGACGAGTTTGGCCGCGCCGAGCAGCGGCTGCGGGAGGCGCGCGAGCAGATCGCAGTGGGCAAGCTCTCGGGTGCGGTCGGCACGCACGCGCATCTCGATCCGCGCGTGGAGGACTTTGTCTGCGGGAAGCTTGGCCTTAAGGCCGCCGATCTTTCGACGCAGATCATCCAGCGCGACCGCCACGCCCATTTCATGAGCACGCTGGCGCTGATCGCGAGCAGTATCGACCGCTGGGCGACCGAGTTCCGGCACCTGCAGCGGTCCGAAGTGCTCGAAGTGGAGGAATTTTTCGCCGCCGGCCAGAAGGGGAGCAGCGCGATGCCGCACAAGCGCAATCCGATTACGGGCGAGAAGCTCAGCGGTCTGGCGCGGGTGATCCGCGGCAACGCGGTGGCCGCGCTCGAGAACGTGGCGCTCTGGCACGAGCGGGACATTTCCCACTCGTCGGTCGAGCGGATCATTTTTCCGGACAGCTGCACGCTGCTCGACTACATGCTGGCGCAGCTGGCGGACCTGGTCGCGCGGCAGATCGTTTATCCCGAGAACATGGCGGCAAACCTGGCGAAGTCGAAAGGGCTCATTTTTTCGCAAACGGTGCTGCTGGCACTGGCCGACAAGGGCCTGCCCCGGCAGACGGCCTACGAGGCGGTGCAAGCCGCGTCGATGGCGTGCTGGCGCGGGACCGAACCTCTCCAAGCGCATCTCAAGAAATCGAAGGAGATTCGTTCCGTCCTTTCCGAAAAGGAGATCGACGAGCTCTGCTCGCCCGAGCGCCATTTCCGTTACGTCGAGGAGACTTTCCGCAAGCTTGGTTTGGGGTAAATTGAGGGCATGAGCGAACGACGAAAGTTGGGCTTGGTTTCGCTTTGGCTGCTCTTGTCGTCTCCGTTCATCTGGGGAATGCTAATACTCGTGATCCGAGACGCGTTCCGGTTAGCCGGTTTCTACGCGGGGCTAAATCGATGGCGAGACGTGCAATTTTTGCTAACAATGATCTTTGTTCTCTGGGTCATAGCGTTGTTGCTTTCGGGAGCGAGACTCGGGCGGACACTGGCGGTCGTTCTCCTGCTGGGAAGCTGTTGCATCATTGCTGGACAACTTCTGTTGGACTTGGTTTTCACTCTCCAGGGCTATCCTCATCATCACCCGCCACCGATGGGCTGGGTGGCGATTTGCGGGTTCATTTTGCTGAACGTCGTCTGCCTCCGCGCGCTGACCGCCGGCAAAAAACTCATCTCGCACTGATTTTGCTCTAAGCAATCCGTCATCCTGAGCTTGTCGAAGGATCAGCCACCGAAAGACTCGGTATTCATGAGAGATTACGTAGTCTATATCCTGTCAAACAGTGCTGCCACGCTTTACATCGGCGTCACGGGAAATCGCGACGAGAGACTTTTCCAACATGATGACCGACACGATCCAAAAAGTTTTGTTAGCCGCTATAACCTTCATCGATTGGTTTTTGTTGAAACTTATCCAACGGCAAACCAGGCCATCGCCCGGGAAAAACAGCTCAAAGGCTGGTCGCGGGCGAAAAAAACTCAAACTTATCCGCGAATAGAATCCCGAGTGGCGCGATCTTTCGGTTGATTACGGGCTTCTCCCACCGCGCTTATCTTCCGGTGGCTGATCCCTCGACAAGCTCGGGATGACAGAATCTAAATAGATGGTCTTTCGCAGAGGTCTTAACTTGTTGTCTGGGCCAAGCCATAACGGATCATTTAGACCGAAATCAACTGAGAAATAGTCTCAGTTCAACTCCTCTTCGGTCAGCGCGTTGACGAGCTTGAATTCCTCGAAGTGGAACTTCGCGTTGACGCGGAAGCTGAGCCGGCCCTGGAATTTGCGCTCGAGGTCGATGAGGATTTCCTCGTCCTCCTTCTTGAGGCGGTCGAGGACCTCGGCGTTGAGCATGACGCGGACTTCGCGTACGCCGGGGTGGAGGCGCATGACGCGGGTGAGCGCGCGCTGGATCTCGACGCTCATCGTCTCCGGGCTCTTGATGATGCCCTTGCCCTTGCACGAGGGGCATTCCATGTAGACGGCGCGGCTGATGCTTTCCTGCACACGCTGGCGCGTCATTTCCATGAGGCCGAGCTGCGAGATGGGCAGGATGTGGGTGCGGGCCTTGTCACGCTTGACGTGGTCCTTGAAGAAGGTGAGAACCTGCTTCTGGTCGCGCGGGTTGCGCATGTCGATGAAGTCGAGGACGATGAGGCCGCCGATGTTGCGCAGGCGCAGTTGCCGCGCGATTTCTTCCGCCGCCTCGAGGTTGGTCTGGAGGATGGTCTTGTCCTGGTCCTTGCCGCCCTTGTTGCGTCCGGTGTTGACGTCGATGGCGACGAGCGCCTCGGTTTCGTCGATGACGAGATAGCCGCCGCAGGGGAGCCAGACCTGGCGGCGCAGGGCCGCGTCGATCTGCTTGTCGACGTTGAAGCGTTCGAAGATGGGGACGGCTTCAGTGTAGTGCTTGATCTTGCGTTGGGAGCGCTTGGAGATGACGCCGACGAGTTCCTTCATGCGGTTGGCGGCGTCGAGATCGTCGACCAGGATGCGGTCGACCTCGTCGGTGAGGAAGTCGCGCACGGTACGCTCGATCAGATCGGGCTCGGCCAGGAGAAGCTTGGGGGCGCGGGCCGTTTCGACGTCGCCAGCGATGCGCTGCCACTGCTCGAGCAGGACATGAAGGTCGCGCACGAAGAAACGGGCCTTCTGGCCCTCACCCACGGTGCGGATGATGACGCCCATGCCTTCGGGTATTTCAAGTTCCTGGAGGATGTGGCGCAGGCGCTGGCGTTCCTTCGGGTCCTCGACCTTGCGCGAGACGCCGGACTGGTCGGAAAAGGGCATGAGAACGAGGTAGCGTCCGGCCAGGCTGATGTTGGTGGTGATGCGGGGGCCCTTGGTGCCGATGGGGCCCTTGGTCACTTGGACGATGATCTCGGAGCCGGGGGGATAGATCCTGGGAATGTCATTGGCGGTGATCCGCTTCTGGTTTTTACGTTTGTTGGCGTTGCGTTCGATGGCCTCGACGCCATCGTCGAGGGCGGCGGGGATGGCGTCCCAGTAATGGAGGAAGGCGTTTTTGTCGAGGCCGATATCGACGAACATGGCCTTGAGGCCGGGCTCGAGGTTTTTGACCTTGCCTTTGTAGATGCTGCCGGAAATCTGCCGGTCGCTCTCGCGTTCAATGGAGAATTCCTCGAGCCGGCCGCCTTCGAGAAAGGCGACGCGGCGCTCGAGCCGCTCGCAGGAGATGACGATTTCTTTTTCTTCGCCCTTTTTCTTAAGACCGAGAAAACCGCGTATTTTGTCTAAAATCATAAGCCAATCCGTTCCGCGCTTGGGGGCGGAACTTTAAGTTGGGCGGCAGGAAGAGGAACGTCTTCATAACCGCTCGAAGTTTTTTCGGTGGACCCAAACACTCTGCACCAGACCCATGGCCGCCAGGCACGCGAGCAGGAAGGTGCCGCCGTAACTGATGAACGGCAGCGGTATTCCGGTGATCGGCACCACTTGGATGGTCATGCCGATGTTCACGAAGATATGCGTGAAAAGCATCGCCATGACTCCTACGGCCACCATGGCCCCAATTTTGTCCCGCGCGTACGCCGCCACCCACAAACACCACAGCAAAACGGTCCCTTCGCAAATGATGAGCGCAGCTCCGCCGCGAAACCCCTCTTCTTCTCCGACCACGGAGAAGATCAAATCGTTGTAACTTGTATTCTTGGGCAGGTAGCCGAGCACGTTCTGCGTGCCCTGCATCCAGCCCTTGCCGTTCATTCCGCCCGAGCCGATGGCGATCATCGACTGGTTGATTTGCCAGGCGGCGCCCTGCTTATCGAGGCTCGGATCAAACCAGGTTCTGATGCGATCAGCCTGGAAGGATTTGGTGAAAGGAAGCTTTGGCAACGGCCAATTCTTAACCGAAACCCAATAATAAGCCAGAAAACAGACCAGGACGCCGAAAAGAAGCGGCAGGATGATATAACGCAGGCGGGCGCCCGCCACGAATAGCATGGCAAAACAGACCGGGAAGAAAACCAGCGCCGAGCCGAGGGCCGGCTGCATTTTAACCAAGGCAAAGGGAACCGCCGTGATCACGACGGCGTAGATTACGGTCGAAAGGTGGTGGATTTCCCTTTCGCGCAGATGCAGGAACCAGGCCATGCCAAGAATATAGGCGAGTTTGGCGAACTCGGCCGGTTCAAAACTGAGCGGGCCAAGCTTGAGCCAGCTGTAGGCGCCGAAAACTTTGTGGCGCAGCCCGGGGATGAAAACCCCGATGAGGAGGGTGATGCCGACGCAATAGAGGACCGGGGCGAACCTCACGAGGATTTCATAGGGCGTGAGCGCCAGAATCAAGTAGAGGACGAAGCCGTAAATGATGTATTTCGACTGGGAGCTGTAGGCGTCCTTGAGCGCGTCGTTGGTCAGGGTGGCGCTCATGATAATGAAGATGCTGGCGACGCAAAGCCCCGCCAGCACGATGAGGATCGGGAAAGAGGAGGCGATGCCGCCGAGTTTACGAAGCAGGGTGCGCATGAGATGGGGAAGCTGCCCGGGAAGCATAGCCCACGGCGGCGGGGGACGAAATGATCGATTTCGAAAAGTTCACGGGTTGAGAAAAGCTCTAATGAGCATGTTTTGTGCTGGCGGCGGGATTTCCGATGGTGCCGGGCGGAACATCGCCTGCCGGGGTCGAATTGTCGTCGGACGAGGGGGCCATCGTGCTTCCATTGGAAGTGTCGTCGAGTGACGGCGACATCGTGGTTCCGTTGGAGGTATTGGCGGCGGCCTGGGCCGGGCTGGTATTGGATTGCAAATCGATCGCGGTGACGCCGTTGAAATTGCCGGCGATGGGCTGGAGGAAGGTGGGCGTCTCCACGGCCCCGGCGTCCATGGCGAAGAGCCGTCGCATGATTTCCTGGGCGATGGGCGCAGTGGTGGTGCCGCCCCAGGTACCTCCCTCGACCAGGACGCAGGTGACGTAGCGGGGCGCCTCGAACGGGCCGTAGCAGTAGAACCAGCATTTGAGGTCCCGGCGGACCTCCCCGTCGATCTTGATATAGGCCTGGGCGGTGCCGGTCTTGCCGGCGATGCTGTAGCCGGGCACCTCGGCCAGCGTGCCGGTGCCTTCCTCGACCACTTCACGCATGCCTTCCTGCACCGCCTTCAGGTCAGAGGGTTTCATGCCGAGATTACTGAAGACCTGCCCAGGTGGAATTTCGGCGACGGTTTCACCCTTGTAGTTTTCGACGTGCGAATAAATACGCGGGTGGTAGACGGTGCCGCCGTTGGCCACGGCGCAGAGGAACGTGGCCATCTGCAGGGGCGTGACCAGGACGAAACCCTGACCGATGGAGGTATTGGCCGTCTGGGCCCTGCTCCAGTGGTCGATGTTGTGGGTTTTTCTGAGCCAGGCGTCGTTGTCCTTCATCCACTGTGGGCCGGGGAGGATGCCGGGATCCTCGGCCGAATTGCCGAGCAGGCCCCACCGGTGGCCGAACCCGGCCAGCTTGCCCATTGCGTCGATGGCGTCGATGCCGGCGCGGATGCCGTACTGGTAGAAGAAGACGTCGCTGGAGACACAGATGGCGTGGACGAGGCTCATGGTGCCGGCGTCGGTGCTGTCGGAGTTATGGAAGAGGTGGTCGTCGATTTGGATTGCGCCAGGGCAGTCGAAGGGGGTGTCGACGGTGACGTTGCCCGATTTCAGCCCGGCAAGGGCGACCATGATCTTGTAGGTCGAGCCCGGCGCCAGCGCGTGGAGGACGCGGTTGTAGAGGGGCGCGGTCGGGTCGTTGTTGAGGGCATCGTAGTCCTTCGCGCTGATCCGCGGGATGAACTTGTTCGGATCATAGCTTGGAACCGAGGCCATGGCCAGGACGTCGCCGTTGCGCGGATCCATGACAATGGCGGCGCCGCGCCCAATTCCGGCGTTGCGCAGGGCCGACTCGACGATGTACTGGATGCGGGCGTCGATGGTCAGGTAGATGGAGTTGCCCATGGTGGGGTCGGTCTCCTCAAGAGGCTTGTCCCCGTAGTAGTAGCCCAGTTCGTTAACGCGTTGGACGGTGCTGCCGGGTTGGCCCTGGAGCTGGGCATCCATGATCGCCTCGATGCCTTGGCGGCCGACTGTCTCGTAGGGGGTGCCGTCGCTGGCCACATAGTCCTGCTGATTGTCGGGCTTGCCGACGTAGCCGAGGATGTGGGCGGCGAACGCGCCGTAGGTGTATTGGCGGACGGGGCTTTGGGAGATGCGGATGCCGGGCACGCCGAGGTTGCGCTCGGCGAACTGGGCGACGGTGGCGAAATCGAGATCCGTCATGTAGTGGTAGGGCAGGTCGCGGTCGGTGCGGAAGTGCTCTCGGATGTCCTTTTCATTGAGCGCAACGTTGAGGCCGAGAGCCTGACGGATCGGCTCGAGGCTCTCCTTGACGATACGAACGATGTCAATTTCGGACCGCTTGCGGCCATCCTTGCCGTCAGGCAGCGGGATTTTGGGTATGACGCCCAGTCGGCCCCGGGAGTCGCGATGGCTCTCGGGATAATCGCGGCGCAGATCGTCGAGGTAGAGGTCGATGTCGAAGCTGGGCCGATTTTCGGCCAAGGGCAGGCCGTTGCGGTCGCAGATGACGCCGCGGGCCGGGGCGATGCGGGCCTTGACGGTGGTTTGCTGCTCGAGTTGCTGGCGGGCTGATTCGGAATTGACAATCTGGACGTTCCAAAGACGGCTCAGGAGCACGCCCATGGCGGCAAAGACCAGCAGGGCGAGGGCGCCCAGGCGCCAGCCCGGTGCGCGGATATCTTCATCGAGCATAAGAAAAGGAAATAAGGTTCTGGAAAATCAAGCTTGGAAATGGCGTTCGCCAAGTTCGTAGACCGGCTTCCAGCCGCAGAGGCGGGGCAGAAAACCGGCCAGGATAAAGAAAAAGGGGTAGAGCACCAGATTCAACAGCGAGGTGAAGGTGATTTTGCTCCAGGCGGCCAGAGGCCAGTACCAGCGGCCCAGTTCGATTTGGGTGATGAGATAGTCGAGGACAAGATAGCCGAAGGTACCGACGAGGATAAACGTGAGCCGGAAAATCCAGAGATGGGCCAGCGGCTTGCGGGCCTGGGTGACAATGAGGAGCGACAACAGTCCCAAAAGCAGAACAGAGCTGCCCAAGTGGTGCGAGGAGGTGAGGTCGAGCAGCAGGCCCAGGGCGCAGGCTAGCAGGGGCGCGCGTTCGTCCCCCAGTTCGAGGCTCGCGTAGATCACCACCAATGGAATGAGCGCCGAGCCGAGACCGAGAACGTTGAGCACGGGGAAAGTCACCGAGAAGATGACGGGCAGGACCATTTCAGCCAGCAGGGCGGCGACGCCGAGAACGAAGATGTAAATAACGATCAGCAGGGGCACGGTGGTGACAATAAATACGATGGATAGGGGTGAAAAAACGGGACAGTTCCATCTTAACCGTAAACGGGCTTCTCTTTCCATGGATTTTCCCGCAGGGATCGTGTTTGAGGGATGATTGTATCCTCATTTTAGGGCGCTACCGCAGAGATTCAATCGTTGCTTTGGAGCATCTTATTTCAGATTGAGCCAAAGCCCGTGGTCAACAACTACCCAACAGCAGGCCACGGCAGGAAATTCAACCCTCACGGACTAAAAAAAAAGACCGGGCAGCCACACTAGGTGAACCGCCCGGTCAGGGGGAGGAGAATGAATGAACCTAACGTGGAGATAGACACAATGGCCGTTCCGGCGTTCAAAAAAGGCAAACATTCTTTCGCGCCCGGTTTGACCAAGGTGCGGTTTTTGGGCCGTTCCTCCTCTGAAACGGGGTGGTTGAGGGAATGTTCAAAAAAATTAAAAAAATTGTTGACGATTCAGTGACAATCCATAATGTCTTCCGGAACGAGTGCAGAAGCCAGCCGCTACAAGATGTACGGTAACGGCGGCTGGCCTCACTAACCGACAAGGCTGGTTGCATCCAAATAGGAGGAAGGCAGTTGGCCAAGTCAACAAACCAAGGAGACAAGAGCGAATGAAAGCAATACTGAAAGCGTTTAGCGCGGTCGTTCTCGCGGGAGCCATGGCAGTGCCTGCGCTCGCCCAGACGACCAGCACCAACGACACCACCAGCACCAACACCGATGCCAAAGACCTCAAGAAGGTTGTCGAGGACCAAGGCATTAATTATGTCCAAACCGCCCAGAAGGGGATCACCCTTAGCGGTTACGTCGATACCAGCTACACCGAGCAGTTTGCCAGTCCCAAGAGTGGATTTGGCGGTAGCAGCACCGGTGGTCAGGCCCTTCTGCATCAGTTCGACGTCAACAGCAACAGCTTCAATGTCAACGCCGTGAAGATCGCGTTGGAACAGGCCCTTCCTTCCACGAACACGTGGGCGGCTGGTTTCCGCATTGACACGATGTATGGCCAGGATGCGACGATCCTTTCGGCCTCCGATCCCGTGCTCGGTGGTTCAAGCGTCTATGTCGAGCAGGCCTTGGTCAAGGTGAACATCCCGGTCGGCAATGGCATTCAACTCTACATGGGTAAATTCGTGACCTTGCTCGGTTATGAAGTGATCGAAAGCCCCGCCAACCCCAACTTCAGCCGCGGCTTGCTCTTCACGAACGCGATTCCGCTGACGAACACCGGCATCTATGCCGACTATAAGTTCAACAGCACGTTCGAAGCCAAGCTCGGTATTGTGGATGGCTGGAATGAATCCAACAGCACGCCCAACACCTCCAGCCCGGGTGCAGCCACCTTCTTCGGCCCTCATCTCTCTTCAGATGCGAGCGATGATTACCCCTTCGGTGGCAAGGCTCTTACCGGCCAGTTGGTCATCAACGCCCCCGGCGGTAATGCTAATGTCACTCAGTCGTTCATCTATTCGCCCAGCGGTGAGCCAGCTGGTACGTTCTATGGTAACTATGGCACGGGCCTGCCCTCCCAGACCATCGGTGCCGATAATGGCCCGATCGCGGTTTATGATATCTGGGGCAATTGGAATCCGACCTTTGTTAAGGACAGCGCTCTGACGCTCGGCTTTAACATTGACTTCGGCTACAATGGCGCTAGCGGCCGTCCGAGCTCCACCTACGATGTTACAACTGGCGCTGGTCCCTCGACCTTCTTCACGGGTGTTAACGACAGCAACACTTGGTGGGGTGCTGCTCTCTACACGCAGTACAAGGTCAGCAAGCTCTTGACCCTCGCTGCTCGTGGTGAGTATCTCCATGAGGATTCCGCTTGGGCTCCGAAGTTCGGTGCTCCCGGCGTTTCCAATGATGATTTCTCCGAGACTCTCACGGCGTCGTTCAACATCTGGGACAACCTCCTGACCCGTGTTGAATATCGTTATGACCACCTCACCAACGGTTCGACCGGTGTTATCGGTGGCCCGAACAACGTGGCGACCTTCACCAACCAGGACGAAATTGCGGTGGAAGCCGTCTACTCGTTCTAATTGGATCGTCTAAATTAGTTCTCGAAAACCCCGGGTGCCGCAAGGCCCCGGGGTTTTCTTTTTGTTTTCGCAAATGGAGAGATGGCAATATATTCCGTGATGGCTCATGACTCAAAAAAACCATGTTTGAGCAGAATCGCCCAGAGGGAAAGTTGTAGCCCGGTTGCGAGAAAAACCTTGAGAGGCGGCGGAAAAAGGCACTTGTCAATGGCATAGTCCATGCTAAGACGTAAAGCCCGTACTTGTTACGGAAACCAACCTGCAGTCAACCTTTACGGAGAATCTTTCATGTCCCTGCGCAAGCTCGAGGCAATCATCAAACCTTTTAAATTGGAGGAAGTTAAAGAAGCCCTAACGGAATTGGGCATCGAAGGCCTTACGGTCAGCGAAGTCAAGGGCTTTGGCCGCCAGAAGGGTCACACGGAAATTTATCGCGGCAGTGAATACACAGTCGATTTTCTGCCCAAGGTGAAGATCGAGGTCGTCCTGCGCGAAGATTTGGTGCAACGGGCTATTGAGACGGTCCAAAAGGCCGCCAAGACTGGTAAGATCGGCGACGGCAAGATATTCATCCTGCCCATAGAAGAAGCGGTCCGGATTCGTACCGAAGAACGGGGCGAAAAGGCGGTCTAGACGCCATCCTCAGCTTCCCCTTGGTGCCTCGTCTGGGGAGATCGTTACATTGCCGTGACGGGCTTGATGTGCGGCTCTGATTCCGGTTAAACTGAGCGTCTCGCGCGACAATTAACCTCATACCGGAGACAAGACGATGCCTGACATGCTCAAGCAGTTCATCAGGGCCAAAAGCGGCAAGGAAGTAATCGCATTTGCGAAGGAACATCAAGTCAAGCTGGTCGACTTCAAGTTCACCGACCTGCCGGGCACTTGGCAGCATTTCACGACGACGCTGGCTGAGCTGACCGAGGACATTTTCACCGAGGGGCTCGGCTTTGATGGGTCCTCAATCCGCGGCTGGAAGGCGATCAACAATTCCGACATGCTCGTGGTGCCCGATCCGGCCACGGCGTTCATCGACCCCTATAACCTGGAGCCGACACTCAGCCTGACCTGCACGATCTTCGACCCGATTACGAAGGAAACCTACAATCGCGATCCGCGCAGCGTCGCGATCCGGGCCGAGAATTATCTCAAGAGCACTGGCATTGGCGACACGGCCTACTTCGGCCCTGAGGCTGAATTTTTCATCTTCGACGACGTGCGCTATGATCTGAAGAACAACAGTGCCTTCTACTCGGTCGACTCGAACGAGGGCATCTGGAACACGGGTCGTGAGGAATTTCCAAACGCCGGTTTCAAGATTCGCCACAAGGAGGGTTACTTTCCGGTGCCACCGACCGACACACAACAGGATATCCGCAACGAGATCTGTCTCGTTCTCGAATCGCTCGGTGTTACCATCGAGCGTCATCACCACGAGGTCGCTACCGCCGGCCAGGCGGAGATCGACGTCCGTTTTAACACCCTGCTGGGAGTTTCGGACGACCTCACACTCTACAAGTACGTCGTCAAGAATGTGGCCCGCAAGCACGGCAAAACGGCGACATTCATGCCGAAGCCGCTCTACGGCGACAACGGATCCGGCATGCACACCCACCAGTCGATCTGGAAGGATGGCAAGCCGCTCTTTGCCGGCAATAAATACGCGGGCCTGAGCGAGCTGGCCCTGTTCTACATCGGCGGCATCATCAAACACGCGAGGGCCCTGACCGCGATCACGAACCCGACGACGAACAGCTTCAAGCGGCTCGTGCCCGGTTTCGAGGCGCCGGTGAGCTTTGCCTACTCGGCGCGGAACCGGTCCGCAGCGATCCGCATCCCAACCTATTCAGCCAACCCCAAGACCAAGCGCATCGAATTCCGCACACCCGATCCGGCGGCCAATCCCTACCTGGCCAACGCCGCTATGCTCCTGGCCGGACTCGATGGCATTCTTAACCGAATCAATCCTGGCGACCCGCTCGACAAGAATCTTTACGAGCTCGCGCCGGAGGAATTGGCCAAAGTGCCGCAGGCCCCCGACTCGCTCCTTGGCGCAGTCGAGGCTCTGGAAAAGGACCACGAGTTTCTTCTCAAGGGAGACGTTTTCACGGAGGACCTGCTCGATGTTCTGATCGAGCAGCGCAGGAAGGACTATGATACGCTGCGGCTTCGTCCCCACCCGATCGAGTTTTTCCTCTACTACGACGTTTAACGCCGCAACTGGCGCGGGACATCGCACTGCGCCATGAGGCAAAACTCCTTGATGCAAAAGCGCGAGATGGGATATTGTCTTCGGCTCGCTTAGGAACGGGTCGTTAGCTCAATGGTAGAGCAGGCGCCTTTTAAGCACTTGGTTGTAGGTTCGAGTCCTACACGACCCACTCCTTAACATTTTGATAGCTGGGCACTTGGCTCAAGGAACTATTGTGTAGGACTGGGGCCCCAGCCATGCGACTGGTCATCCTTGGAGGGAAGTTCGGAAGGCAACGTTGAGTCCATGGACGTATCTTCCGTTGCGGCGCAGCCCACCAAGCCGATGATAACAGAACAAAGAAGGAGTATGAGAAGAACCCGTAAGGAGCAAGTCATTTAGGAATTAAAAGAAAGAATGAGATGGCTGACAAGCGAACGATGAAGGTTGGAGAGGCCAGTGAATATGGCCGGTAAAAAATGTCAACAGTCCGGAAAGCAGTGTTGATCGTGTGACAAAAAAAAGTGGCTTTGGCGTTGGGTGCCAGCGGATAGGGTGACAAACGGCCTTAACGAGGCCTTCCAGCCGCTAAGGAGGCCCTGGCCCTTAATCGAGGGCCATTTCGACGAAATGCCTGGAGAGTAGCCGGGGATTTTCGCTTTTTTTAGCCTTTTTCTTTCCACGGGGCTTGAGGGCAAACCGCCCCTCCTGCGTTTCCGGATGCGGGCTCCAGGCGAGACAGCTGCAAGTTAAGATGGCATTCATCTTTATTAATGACGCCGTATTCTCAAAAAAGTTTCTAACTTTTTTGCCCAACACGTCTTTTAGCGTAAATACGCCCTAATCGACTGCGGTCCAAGGAAAAGTGCAAAAAACTTCCTCGTGCCGCGGCAAAGGGCGCGATAAACGAATTTTTCATCCGCTGGAGCGGAATTTGTGTCAGAATGGGGCCGTTGGAGCCCCGGATCTTGTCAGGAAAGTTGCGGAGCCTCATTTTTTGACAGCCTCTATGGCGAATCGTGCAAATCAAGAGAGTCCTTTGCCACAAGGTGTCCCATCGACGCAAAATCGGGGTGGAAAGATTTCTTCCGCCAGACCGGTGAAGGTGCGGTGGCCGATTTTGTTGCGGATGCTGGTTATCCTTGCGGCGGGCGGGTGGATCTGCTGGCTTGCCTTGCGATCACGGGTGAATTCGGAATTCGCGCATATGCACAATAAGCTGGGGGGTATTTTGCTGCGGCGCGGCGACCTGGAAGGGGCGCTTGGACAATATGAGGAATCGATGAAGATCAAGGCGACTGATACCGGGACGATTACGGATCTGGGAACGGTCCTGCTGCGGATGGGACGTACCGATGAGGCGATTCGGGAATACGAGGAGGCCCTGAAACTCAACCCTCGTTATGCCGAGTCGCACAACAATCTGGGCAGCGCGCTGGTGAAGACGGGCCGGGTGAAGGAAGGAATGGACGAGTATGTGTTGGCCTTGGATCTCGATCCCGACGATGCCTCGGCGCATGATAACCTTGGGAGCGCGATGATGCTGGCCGGGCGTGTGCCGGACGCGATGAAACAGTTCGAGATCGCATTGCGGCTCAATCCGGATGACTCGGAGACGCTTAGCAATATGGGCAATGCGCTGGCGCAGCAGGGACGTTTCTCCGAGGCGATCGAGGAATTCCGCGCGGCCTTGAAGATTGATCCCGGACTTGCCGAGGTCCACAATAGAATGGGCGGGGCGCTCCAGCAGGCGGGCCAGATGGAGGACGCTGCGGAGCAATACGTGGAGGCGCTGAAGATCAAGCCCGACTACGCCGAAGCTCACTTGAATTTGGGGATTGCCCTGTCAAGGATGGGCATATATCCCGAGGCGGAAGAACAGATTCGGGCGGCGTTGAAACTATTGCCCGATAATCCGGTGGCGTTAACCAGTTTGGGAAATGTGTTCCTGCGCAGCGGAAAATTTCCCGAAGCGATGGCACAGTACCGGGAGGCGCTCAAACGCGATCCCGATTTTGCCGAGGCGCACAATAATCTCGGGGCGGCCCTGGAGCAGGAGGGGCGGCCGGCGCAGGCGGCGGCCGAATACCGGGAGGCCCTGCGGATCAATCCCAACGATCAGGAGGCTCAGGAGAACCTGGCCCGCGTGGAGGCAAAAAAGAAGGCGGCCCCGTCCCGCTAAGGGCGGTAGAATTTCATCAAACGAGCCGGCCCAGTTCACCGGGCAGCGCGGAAACGAAATGCATTTCTTCGCTGGTGACGGGGTGGGAGAAGCGGAGAGAGCTGGCATGGAGGGCGAGACGCCTGCCGGGATTGGTTTTGGCGCCATATTTTTTGTCGCCGACGATGGGACAACCGGCCTCGGCGAGCTGGACTCGTATCTGGTGGCGGCGCCCGGTTTCCAGGGTGAGTTCAACCAGCGAGGCAATCGTCCCCTTTTTCATGACGCGGTAGCGGGTGAGGGCGCGACGCATGCCGGGACCGGGTGGTGCGCGGCGAACTTTGAGCGGATCGGATTCATCGAGAGGGCAGTCAAAGAGGCCCGAGTCGTCGGGCGGTGCGCCTTCGACGACGGCAAGATATTTTTTTTCGGCGGCGGTCCAATTTTCCTGAAGCGCGCGCTTGGCCGCTTCGTTTTTGGCGAAGACCATGAGTCCCGAGGTTTCGCGGTCGAGGCGGTGGACAATCCAGACCCGTTCTCGGCTTTGACGATGGCCAAGGCGGACATGATCGGTGAGAATGGCGTAGGCGGTTTTTTCAGATTCGGACGCGCTGGCGATGCTGAGCAGGCCGGCGGCCTTTTCGATGACGATGATGTCAGCGTCTTCCTGACGAATGCGGATTCCATCTGGGAGAATGGCTCCCGGCGCGGCCCATCCCTTCGGCTGGATGACGATCTTGTCGCCGGGGCGCAACGGATGGTCAAATTGAGTGACGATCCTACCGTTGACCGTGACCGCTCCGAACTTGAGCCAGTGGCGGACCTGTTTCTTCTTTGTTTCCGGCCACGCTAGGAACAGGTGGTCGAGGAGTTCCGCAGGACGAGTCACGGTATGTGGAGGGGGCATGGCACTAGCATAAGCATCCGTAGAATCGATCGGCACGATCGTTTTAAAGTTAGGTTAATTCGATTAATTTTATTAAATGTATTTTATTTTTAAATAGTTAAGTAATGTAGTAAGAGATGTTCTTACGAAGAGTGATCCTTAAAGGCGCGGGGAGTCGCTTCAGCATGCCCATAAAGATTACAACATCGTTGCCTAAGCCCTCGGACAAGGAGATTGAGCGGCTGGTGCAACAGTTGCACAACGCCGATGTCCGATTGCGGGATCTGCTGGGCGATCGGGTCGACGCGGTGCTGGATTCGTCGAGCAGAACTTTTCTACTGCGCCGGGCGCAGGCGGTCGGTATTTTTGCGCTCAACCGGGACAAGGTCACGGTGGTGATCAGCGATATGATGATGATGCCGATCATGGATGGCACGGCGGCAATTGCTGCGTTGCGTCAGATAGATACTGGCGTCAAAATCATCACCGCAAGTGGACTGAATTCAAAAAGCAGAAGCACCAAAAGTGATCAGGCCGGAGTGAAGCATTTCCTAGCAAAACCTTATGCAACCGGTACCATGTTAATTGTGTTGAGAAAAGTCTTGGCTGGAGAAGGCTAGAGTCGCCGTGTTCCTCTTATTTCATCATGAAAACGATCTTGCTGATCGACGATGAAGAGTGCATCCGGTCGGTCTTTGGCATGGCGCTGAGGCATCAGGGTTACCGTGTGATTGAGGCGGAATCGGGAGACATGGGCATCGAATTGGCGCATAAACATTTGCCGGACTTGATCTTGACCGATATATCAATGCCGGGCTCGGATGGTCAGGCAGTTTTGCAGAAGATCCGGCAGGATCCGGAATTGAGCACAAAACAGGTTGTGTTGATGACGGGGCAGACTCACTTGGTGACGCTGCGAAAGGGAATGGAAGCGGGCGCGGATGATTTCCTGGTCAAGCCGGTCAGCATGGAGGCACTCCTGAACTGCGTGGCGGCGCGGTTGAAGCGGGCACAGATTCACTGGCGCGTGGAGGACCGCATGCTGGTCAAGTTGCAAGCCTCTCTCCACTCGACGCTACCCCACGAGTTTTTCACGCCCCTGGGCGGGATGATCGGTCTGATCGAAATCTTGCGCGACGGCATCACGACGTTTTCCCCCGAGGAAATCAAGGAAATGCTGGATGATTTGCATGAATCCACGCTGCGACTGCATCGCAGCCTGAGAAATTATTTGTTGATTCTTGATCTTCAAACGATCTCGTCGGAAACCGAGGTAATGATGACAGAACGGCTGCCGCCGCAGGATTTGAAGACAAGCCTCAAGGCGGGTGTGAACGAGGCGCTGCGCCGCAACGCGCGGTTGAAGGATGTCGTTTTTGAGGTGGAGGAAGGAACGGTGATGGCCACGGTTAGTGACATGACTCTCCTTGTCGAGGAATTGGTGGACAACGCTTGTAAATTTTCCCCCCATGGGAGCGAAATCAAGATCCATTTTACCCGGGACGGCGTGCTGACGGTGAGCGACTTGGGGCGCGGGATGTCGCCCGAGGAAATCGAGCAGGTTGGAGCCTTCCAGCAATTTGACCGCAAGAAGCATGAGCAGCAGGGTCTGGGCCTCGGTCTCGTGTTGGCACAAAGACTGGCTGCGAAATGCGGCGCGAAATTGACCATCGAGAGCGAACTGACGAAGGGAACACAGGTCAAGATTGCCTTTCTGATCGCAACGTCGGCCTGAGTCGAACCGGGAGATGATATGAATACGTCGTACGACCGGATTGCGGGGCAGAGCGTGGAGCGTCTGGCGGCGCTTAGCGACGGCATTTTCGGCGTGGCGATGACGCTGCTCTTGCTGGATCTGCATGTGCCGGGCCGGGACTCGATCCACGGCGAGGCCGATTTGCGGCATGCCCTGCTGGTGATGTTTCCACAGTTGCTGGTTTACCTGATGAGTTTTATCACGCTTGGCATTTTTTGGGTTGGCCAGCAGACGCATCTCAACCATCTCGAGCGTTCGGATCGGCACCTGACGTGGATTCACCTGGCGTTCCTGTTTTCAGTCACGTTGTTACCGTTTTCGACCCGGTTGCTGGCCGATTTCATGGCTTATCGCGCCGCGCTGCTGGTTTACTGGGGCAATATTTTTCTCTTCGGCGCAATTCTTTACGCGGGCTGGGGGTACGCGACGCGGGCGTCGTTGTACAAAGACGATATGCCGGAGCTGGTGAAAGCGGCGCTCTGCCATCGAATCATCATCGGGCAGGGGCTCTACGCCTTCGGGGCGCTGCTCTGTATTTTCAGCACCTACCTGAGCATCGGACTCATCGTCCTGGTGCAGATCTATTTTGCGATTTCACCCGGGACGTGGTGGCGAAAGCAAACGGCGGCAGAAAATTAAAGATAAGGCGCGAAGAGGCGCGCGATTCCATCGCGTAACTTGACCGGCAGGGGCCGGGCGTCGATCTGCTCCAGGGTAAGGGGGCGCGATTGGGCCAGCCGGGCTTGCGTCAGCTGCTTCATTTGTTGGCCAAGTTCTGTGCTGTAGCATTCCATGGTGAATTCGAAGTTCAGGCGCAGGCTGCGTGCGTCCCAATTGGCGGAGCCGAAAAGAGTCCAGGCGCCGTCCACGAGCATCAGTTTGGAATGATCGAACGGGCCGGGATGAAGCCAGACGCGGCATCCGCGGGAGAGCACCTGCCAAAGCTGACCGAAAGCGGCCCAGTGGACGAAGGGAAGATTGGAATGTTCCGGCAGTACAATATCGACTTTCACGCCACGCAGAGCGGCGGCATCGAGAGCGGAAATAATGGCGGGATCGGGCAGAAAATAGGGGGTGACGATGCGTACGGAACGTCGTGCGGCGTTCAAGGCGCCGATAATGACCCAGCGCAGGCGCTCAAAGTTTTCGTCCGGACCGGCTTCAATGCCGCGGACGAACGCATTTCCGACCGACGGCAGGTCCGGGAACCATTTTGCGCCGCGGAGGGCCTCGTTGGTGGTGAATTGCCAGTCGTCGGCAAAGACTTCACTCAAATGGGCCACGGCGGGACCGCGCAGGCGGAAGTGCAAATCATGGAACATCTCCAGTCCGGATTGCCCGTATTCCCGTTTGATGTTTATGCCACCCGTGAAACCGGTCGTTCCGTCGACAACGAGAACTTTGCGATGGTTGCGTAGATTCAATGCGGGTAACCAGAGTGGCAGCAGGGGCGGATTAAAGAGGTCCGCGGGGATGCCGTGCTGGCGCAGACTGCGCTCAACCGACGGCCAGGAATATTTTGCACCGACGGCATCGATCAGGACGCGCACTTCTACGCCGCGGTGTTGCGCGTGGATCAGCGCCCCGACAAACCGTTCCCCGATGCCGGTGCTGTCAAAAATATAAGAAGCCAGTCCGATGGAGACGGTCGCCGAGTCGATTGCTTCGAGCATGGCGGTGTAGGCCTGCGGGCCATCGACCAGGGGCTCCACTCCGTTGCCCGGCAGCAGCGGGCGGGACGCCACACGATCGACCAATCGCTCGAGGAGGCGCAGGTGTTCCATTTCCGGGCGGGCAAAGACCGGGTCTGAGGCGAAGGCGTCCGGGGCGGTCTGCGGAGTCGTACGATGACGGATCATGTCGCCGCGCAGGGCGACCGCCGACCGGCGTACGCGGTTGATGCCCAGCAGGAGATAGAGCACGGGTCCCGCGACCGGCAGCAGCCAGATGGTGAGGGCCCAGAGCGTCGCCGAGCGGGGATCGCGTTTGTAGATGATCGCGTGACCCGAGGCGGCCAGGGCGGCAGCCAGGATCGCGATGCCCAACGGCCATAGGATCAGGTGGTGCATGCCGGTGCCGACAGGCTAGGACTTTGTGGTGTCGGTCACAACCCCAGTCTCACGACAGGACACGACCCCGAGGTGCTGCGCATGGGAGGGAGGCTTCGTCGCGCTTGCCGATGAGGAGAAGGTGGTTGCCGCTTTGGCGTTGGAAGAGGGCATCCATCGGTCCCTTGATTGCATTCGGTGCGCTGATCCAGATGCGCCCGGCCACTGACTTAACAGAAGTTATTTGCCTGACAAACTTCCCGTGCCGGAGATGGTCGAAGGTATCGTGGACAAAATTCAGTCGGCGGGCGATGGGTTTATAAAGCGCAGCTTGAACATTACCTGGACGTTGAGCCGAATGAAAGCCTTGATCTAAGGCTTACGTTCGACGTCATCCGCATGAAGGTCTTGTAGAACGTCGAAAAAAATGAGGACATTCGCGCTGAAAATGAAAATTAAAGCACAGTTAAGATATTTAGCCGTGTTGGGGTCAATGTGGTGTTGATTACGCCAAAAGGCCGGATTGATGAAGTGAAAAACAATGCGGTAAGGAGAAGACAGTATTCATTTTGAGATAAATGCATCGCACGCCGCCCATTTTAATTTTGACTCTAGCATCTAATATTTTAGTATTATTTAATGGAACTGCCTGATTCTGGACTCATTGAGAAAAGGAGCCGCCTTCGATACAGCATTATCATCAATAACTACAACTATGGCCAGTACCTCAAGGAAGCGGTAGATAGCGCGTTGAGCCAGACTTTATCTGCATATGAAATCATCATTGTAGATGACGGCTCAACCGATAACAGCCTTGAATTACTTAAGGCTTACCGCGGCAATCCCAAGGTCAAGATCTTCACCCAGGAAAATAGCGGTCAAGCCGTTGCTATTGCCCATGGCATTGAACAAGCCACGGGCGACGTCTACTGCATGCTTGATTCCGATGATGTCTATAAGCCCGAATATCTTGAAGAAATCAATAATATCTATATTTCAAAGCCATATGTCGACCTT
>Ga0206881_10043_pt1 | contig 47475 bp, 41 predicted proteins | sample Alteio_BWOrgCont_3_FD_152867 | JGI IMG/M metagenome (GOLD analysis project Ga0206881, IMG submission 152867) | Enriched cells from forest soil in Barre Woods Harvard Forest LTER site, Petersham, Massachusetts, United States -... | ecosystem: Environmental > Terrestrial > Soil > Temperate forest >...
CGTGCCCGTTGGATTGATCGGCGATCCTCGCGATGGTGGCATGGCGGTTCTGGCGGCGATATACCAGCTCGAATTCGCGACGCTGGGCCTCAACCTGCGCCAGCAGGCATTCACGAAGGTCGCGGGTGGCGATGCCTACCGGATCGAGCTGGCGGACGACGGCGAGGCCAGCCTCGAGGTTGGCTTTCGCACGGTCAAGCATGGCCTGCGGCAGCTGCGAGAGAGCGTATGCGGTGCTGCGGGCGGCCTTATGCTCTCCGTTGCCCGCGTGCGCCTCTGCGTTGGGTTCGTGGCTTGACTCATGATATGCGTCTTGATTTGCGTCGGGGACGGGTTCCGGCACGAGCTGCTCGCGGAGATAGCCGGTGAGAAGCTCTTCATCGCTGGCGGTGAGATAGCCATCCTCGTTGAGGTTGCCGACGATGTATTCAGCAGCGTCGCGCACCGCGGGTGTGAGCGGCATAGAGCCCAGCTGCCAGAAGATGTGGTCGGTCAGCGTGCCCGGCTGGGAGAGGAAGTTTTCAAGAGAGGGCGCTTCGATGGACTCGAAGTTGTTGCCGGTGCGGTAGCCGGGGTCGAGGTAGTCCTGAAAATACGACCCGAAGTCGATTTCTTCGAAGGGATCAGTCTTCTTCTCGGGCTCGGCCTCGGCGGCACGCATCTCGACGGAGCGGTCGTGCTCGATCTCCTGGCGGGCGACGTCGTCGAGCAGCGGGACGTTCTCCTCGATCTCCTCGAGGATGGGGTTCTCGGTAATCTCGGCGTTGATCATTTCCTTCAGCTCAAGCTTGTTGAGCGCCAGGACGCTGACCATCTGCATGAGGCCGGGCGTCAATATCTGACGTTGAGCTACTTTCAAGCTCAGCTTGGGTTGAAGTAATGCCATTCGCGTCCTTACTTATCCGACAAAATAACTAGAGAAGTTGCCTCACAGTGTACATCCGCGGAGGGACTCCTTAGAAGCGCAGAGCCACCGCCATTTGTTCGCCGCACCACACTAAAGTCAGGCGCTTAGATGCTCCTGTGTCAGCCGAGCGTAAATCCTTCTCCCAGGTAGACCCGCCGCACTTCCGGATCGTTGCCAAGCTCTTCCGGCGTGCCATCGCGAAAGATCTTGCCTTGGTTGATGATGTACGCCCGGTCGGTCACCGATAGCGTCTCACGAACATTATGGTCGGTTATGAGCACACCGATGCCACTGGCTTTAAGGTCGAAGATGATTTCCTGGAGGTCGATTACCGCAATGGGATCAATTCCCGAAAAGGGCTCGTCCAAAAGGATGAAGGAGGGTTGAATGCAGAGGCAGCGGGCGATCTCGACGCGGCGTCGCTCGCCGCCGGACAAGGCGTAGCCGCGGGTCTTGCGGATGTGCTCGATGTTGAGCTGCTTGAGGAGCTTTTCAGTGCGGGCGCGGCGGGCCTCGCGGGTGATGTTCTGCACTTCGAGCACGGCGAGGATGTTTTCCTCGACGGTTAGCTTGCGGAAGACCGACGGCTCCTGGGGCAGATAGCTGATGCCGTACTGGCGAGCGCGCATGTACATGGGCACGCGGGTGATGTCTTCGCCGTCGGCAAGGATGCGGCCGGAATCGGGAGGGATGAGGCCGACGATCATGTAGAAGCTGGTGGTTTTGCCGGCGCCGTTGGGGCCGAGAAGGCCGACCACTTCTCCCTGGCTGACATGGATGCTGACGCCGCTGACAACCTGACGCCGTTTGTAGGATTTGCCGATATCGTCGGTTGAAAGCTTTTGCATCTATTTCGGCGCCCGCGTCTCGGTTACGGCGCTCGACTGCCCCCCGCTCACCACGACGCTATCATCCTGACTATTGAAAATCAATGTAACCCCAGTAGTAGTTCCTTTGGATTGGTCGGTGATGCGGGGAGGGTTTCCGGGCGCGCCGGTGAGAATGTATTTTCCGTCGTCGGCGGTGTAGATGAGCTTCTCTCCAGAGGCGCGGCGACCAGGCTGGGTAATGACGACGTGGCTGGTGGCGACGATACGGTCCAACTGAGTTTGTGCAGGTTGCGAGGCGGATCCGGCCGGTGGTTTCTGCGCGGGCGTGAGGTAGACCTGCGCCTGGTCGGCGTGGATGACGCCATTGGGGTCCTCGGCGGTCACGGAGCCGCGAAAATCGCCGCGGCGTTCAGTGTCGGAGTAGACGAGGGTCTGGCTGTGGACCCGGACGACGCCGCCCTGATGCTTTGCGCCGCTTGCAGAGGCGAGATTGGCGCTGACGACGGGAGCGGAATTGCCTTCTTCTCCGTGGGCGCGGAGGGTTTGCGGATTGCGGGTGAGCTCGAGCACTGGGGCGAGGATGGAGCTGTCTGCCTGCCAGATGCGCGCCGGGGCGGTGGGTGAGCCGTAGAAGATGCTGATGTTGGTCGCATGGTGCAACTGAGCGCGATCGGCGGTGATGTGGACGGGGCCGTCTCCGCCAAGACTCGGGCCAGGATTCGCGGCGGGCTGAGTTCCCTTCTGATTTTTCGGCTGCGTGTAGATGGCCTTTACTGCGCCTTCGGCGAAGGCGTCGCCGGAGTCGCGGTGGTAGTCGAGCACGGTTGCGGCGAGCTGCAGGGATTGGCCGTCGTTGAGGCGGGGGTCGCCGGTGAGGCGGAGGACCTGCGTCGCGGCATGATACTCGCTGTGCTTTGCCCAGGCGGTGACGGTGGCGGGATTGGTTGTCGCGCCGGGCTTCTTCACGGGCGTCTGAGTCAGGACGACGTTGCCGTCCTGTATGGCGGTCTCGACCTGGATATTTTGTGAGCCGGAGGGGTTGGCGGATATTGCGGGTTTATTCGCGGTCGCATTAGCCGTCTGGGCGGCAGCGGGCTTGCGCGCGAGCTGAGGAGCGAAGGTCACCTGAAGGCTATCGCCGGTACTGGTATTGGTTGATCCGTCGGCAGCAAGATCGACGATTTTGGTATGGCCGGAGCCGTCGAGCTGCTTCAGTGTCTTTCCATTTACGAGGGTGGCGAGGAGCTGATCGCCAGTGATGTTGGTGAGCTGCTGCGGACCTTTAGAGGAGACGGTATGGAGGTTGACGGCAGCGTTCCCGGTGGCCAGCGCCTTCTGGGCGAAGCTCTTTTTAGGATCGGCGCCGGGAGCGAAATCGATGTCGAGCTTCGAAGCCTGGACTTCGCGGGAGGCGGTGCCCCGGGGATCGTCGGGCAGTGTCAGAAGCTGGTCGACGAAGCTGACGGCGTTGCGAAGCTGGGCGTGGCGCAGCGTGGACATGGGGCCGAAGGTGAGCGTGCCTTCGACCGCGTTGCCGTGCATGCTCTGGTTGTCAGTTTTAGAAATGAAGTTGAGGCCGCCGCCCATGTCGATCTGGAGGGGCTGGCTCTTCGCGTCGAGCTGCACGTGGGATGTTTGCGCGGTCAGAACTGAGTCGTTCTCTCCGGTGACGTGGATGTGGCCCTGCGCGTCGATGTGCTCGACCGAGCCGTCTTTGCGGAAATAGACAAGGGCCTGGTCGGCGGAACTTTTCTGGGACTGGTAGTCGAAGACGGGGTGGAGCAGGCTGGCCTGCCGCGAGTCACGAAGCAGCTCGGCGTGAGCCGCGTGCACGACAGCCTGATTGCCGTTAGCGGTGGTTGTGATCTCCACCTGATGATCGAGCACGAGCAGGCCGGTTTTGGAGTTGTAGCTGGCGCCGGTGGATCCGCCGGAGGCGCGCGGAGTGGTGAACTCCATGTGCTCGGAGGTAACGGCATCTCCGGTTTTGGTGTTGAAGACGAGGCCGCTGGTTTTGACGTGGACGGTGTTCGGCGCTTCAGCAGCGGGAGGCGAGACAGGGTTTGCCGGCTGGGCCGGAGCTTTGGCTGCCGGATTGGGGGCAGCGGGGTTGGCGGCAAGTCCTGCAAGGTCGATCTGGACCTCCCCCTTGGCCGAGGCGATTCCCGCCTGGGGATCGTAGTCGAAGTCGGAGCCGTAGATTTTGTCGGTGCGATTGGAGCCCTCGGGGCCGTAGAGGATGATGTGCACGTCGTGGAGGGTGGCGTGGCCTCCGGTCTTGTACTGGATGAGCTTGGAGGCGTGAATCGTGAAGTAGGTGTGTCCCTTGCTGGATTGCGAGTAGGTGAATCCGCTGGCGGTCTGCTGGATATCGATGCCCAGCCTGGCGGGCAGGTCTTTCGCGAGCCGGTGAATGCGGTAGCGCGCGTAGACAAAGAATCCAGCGAGGGCAGCGAGAAGCAGACAAGCGAGGAGGATGATCCCGAGGCGGAGCCTGGCGATGGTTACGCGCATGGGGAGATTTCTTCGCTCACCTTAGTTGACGCTCTGCAGACGGGCGATCAGCTTTTGGGCAAGGCTGTCTCCGGACTCGGACCAGAGGAGACGGGTGGAAATGCCTCCATGCTGTTGCACGGCGTTGGTGAAATCGACGAGAAGCTGCACATTCTGTTTGACGTAGTCGGCGGCATCTTTGTCGAGGTCGACTTCCTCCTGCAGGAAGGGGGTATCGGGTCCGAAGTCGATGCGGACATGGCCGTTCTGCTCCCAGGCGGCTTCGTCAAACTGGGGCCCGAAGCCGACGATGCGGACTACGTTCGGTTCACGGCTCCAGACGGCGTCGAGACCACCGCGCCTGTCGGGTGTCCATAGCTCCCAGACGAGTTCGAATTCGTAGGCGAAATCGTCGTGGAGCAGCTCCATTGCGGCGGGGATGGCCAGGCGCGGCTCAGAGTCCACCTCGTCGGGTTCATGATCCTTGTCGTAAACGCGCTGATAGGCGGGAGCTTCGTTCCAGGAAAGGGGGTAGGCGGCAGCGGATTTCACACGCGACGATCCGGCGACAGCGCCAAACTGCTCCATGACTTTTTCGATAGCGGCGGGCAGAGATGTGAGACGGAAATTGGGGTACCAGAGGCTGAGGTAGAGTTGATCGGCCATACTTTGCTTTCTTTGCTTGATTTTAGACGCCTTAGGCCGGGCAAGCGTTGCAGAACGTGACAGCCTACCATGTGAGATTCACAAGTTACAGGCCCGAGGAAGCAATGAAAGTCGAAAGTGGGCGGCCATCTTGGCGATCTTGATGGTGCAAGCAGCGCAAATGGGGACAGCTAGATGGGAAAATTACCAGCGGGTTCCGGGGTGTTGAGAAAATCTTCGTTCCTACGTAAGAAGGAACGGAAGCCAAGCAGCTGAGAAGAGTGCGGACATGACCGGGATCGCCACGCGGCCTGGTCCTCTTCCGAGTCAGCTGCTAGGGATAGAGAGCTCACGCCAAAGACCGCCGCTTGCCGGGCGAGTTCTAGTGATTTGTGGGGCGCGAAAAGGAATAAGGCATCCGCACCGATCGCCAGAGCAAATATGGCCAAAGCAATCCACACGGTTCTGGTCCGACATCCAGATATTGAAGATACGGAAGACCGACGTCTCCGAACCAGCACTGCTCCGATCGCAAGCGTACCAAGTAAGAGCTGGCCGATGTACGCGTATAGCAAGACTCCAAGACCTTCGGCCACCCAACCTCCGTTCCGTGACAACGACGTTCATTATGCACGACAGCGGGACCTCGGCAGCAGCAGACACTCTGCGAACTGGCCAGGCCTAGAGGCTGCTTTGGTTCTACTTCGCGAGCGGCTTGAGGATTTCGCCGAGTACGTCGGAGGTGTTGTCGACGCGCTTCAGGACGGGGAATTTTTCTCCGTCGTGATAGTCGAGGTGGACGGTGCGGAAGTACTCGGTGTTTTCAACGATGAGGTCGATGGGTTGGCTGGTTCCCTTCGCGGATTTGAGGGCGAGAGCGAAGACCGGTCCGGAGAAGGCGCGGCCGTTGACCGCGATGATCTTCTCTGCGGGTCCGAGGCCGGCTTGGAAGGCCGGGGAGCCGAAGAGGACATCGGAGATGGTTCCATCACTGCGGGCGAGGATGCCGGCGGAGAAGTAAGCGTCGACGACTCCGCTGCGTCCGAAGACGGCGCGCTCGAAGGATGTTGGCTTGTCGGCGTAGATAAGGGTGTGCCCGCTCTGGGTGATGCCTTCGAGGGGCGCGTGCGGAGCCTTGGAAGTGATGCGATCGCGGAGAAAAGCTGGCCAGTCATTGGGGACGACCAGGTTGAGGGTGGCGACGATTTCGTCGAAGTCGTAGGGCACGACCTCGGGCGGGGTGTTGCCTCCTTTGCCGAGGAAGAGCACGCAGAAATCGTTGAGGCTCTTTTTGCCGCCGGTGAGCTTGCGGATGGTGGTGTCGACGTCAAGCCAGAGGAGAGCGCCTTCCTGGTAGTAGTCCTGGCCGCGACGCCAGTTGCTCCACTCGCGGCTGCCGCCGCGCAGGATGGAGGAGGAGACGGCTGTGTCCTCGAGATCGCGCCAGGTGCGGCCGGGCTTTACGTCAAGATTGGCGGCGGAGAAAGCCAGCGCTTCGCGGAATTCTTCGGGCGTGGTGAAGCCGCTGCGGACAGCGAGGACTTCTCCGAGGTACTGCGTCATGCCTTCGTAGACCCAGAGGAGTTTGCCCTGCATGGGCGTGGCGTAGTCAGGCGTGGCGAGACCGGCGGGGCGGCGATATTTTCCGTTCCAGGAGTGGGTGTATTCGTGCGGGAGCAAGTCGCCAAAGAGAGGGGCGAGCGACTCGTCGGAAAAGGTGTGCTCGGGAGTGCGGTTGTCGCTCGATTGATGATGCTCGAGTCCGTTGCCCTCTTCGCGATCGCTGAGGCCGAGGAGGAAGTGATAGCTGTTGTAGTGGCGGGAGGCGTACATCGCTCCGGTCTCGTGCACGAGTTTAGAGAGCGAGTCGAGCATGGCGGGTTTGAGGTCGAGGTCTTCGGGTGCGTCGGCGGCCAAGTCGAGGAAATGCTTGGGAGTGACGTCGGGCGCAAGAGTGATCTCGCGGAAGTATTTGCCGGCGATGACGGGCGAGTCGATGAGCATCTCGATGGTGGTCTGGGCGAAGTGGGTAGTGTCGCCATCGGTCGAGGTGGGAGTGAGGGCGGTGCCGAGCTTCCAGCCGGCGGGCAGCTTGACGGACGGAATGACGGCGATGTCGCGTACGGGAGTGGCTGCGGGATAGAGGGCTACTTCTTCCCACTCCATGGTGGTCTGGAGGCCGCTGGTGGAGCCATCGTCGCTGCTTATGGTCGAGCCGGCTACGGCAAGGAAGTCGACGTGGATGTCGAGTTTGGTGACGCCCTGCGGGACGTCGATGTGGAAGGCGTAGAGGTCGACGTCATCACGGCGCCAAGGCAGTTCCTTGCCGGCGGCGTGGACGACGAGTCCGGTGAAGTTGTCGATGGGGCCGCTGGGGCGGTGGGTGCCGGGTATCCACTTGGCTGCGGTGAGGGTGACGGGGCCGGGCGCAACGGGCATCTCGATGTCGGCGTGGATGAGCTTGCGGGGCGCGTCCGTGAGGTCGGCGGTGATGAGGATGGGCTGGGATGACGGGGTGGTCTCCGCGAAGGTAAATGTGGCGAGAATTGTGACGAATGGCAGGATCAGGGCCCGCAGATGTGCTAGATGGAACACGGCTGTCTCCTGAAGATGGCTAGAGGCAAGATTAGCATTGGCTTCTTCTTTATATTGGGACTCTATACTGGTTACAAATTTTTCAAGAGGTTCACCCGATGGCAAGAATTTCTCCGCTACTGGCTGCGCTGCTGGCCAGCGCGATTTCTGTATCTGCCCTGGCAGCAGACGATGACACTCCGAATGCCAAACCCAAACCAACGTCTGCGCCTGCGCCGGTGGTGGCTCCTGACTCGACCACCGAAGGCTCGCTGACGGCAGGCGGGGCGACGATCGCCTACAAGGCAGTGGCGGGAACGATCACTGTAGGCGCGACTGAAGAGCAGGATGCGCAACTGGGTCCGGACGGCAAGCCTCTCCCTGATACGGAAATGGCGCTCGCGGCGGCAGCGTCGAAGGATCCGAAGGATTCGCCGGCGGTCGCGCGCATGTTCTACGTGGCTTATTTCAAGAAGGATGCCAAAGAGGAAGACCGGCCGATCACGTTTCTGTATAACGGCGGACCGGGCAGCTCGACGGTGTGGCTGCACATGGGGTCGTTCGGGCCGAAGCATGTGGTGACGGCAGATGACAGGCACCTGGCGGGGGCTCCGTACAAGCTGGTGAACAACGCTTACAGCCTGCTGGACGTGAGCGACCTGGTTTTTATCGACATGCCGGGGACGGGGTTCGGACGGCTGGTGGGCAAGGATAAGGAGAAGGCGTTCTGGGGCGTGGATGAGGACGCGCACGCCTATGCGCGATTTATCGCCCGGTTCATCAGCAAGTACAACCGGTGGAATTCGCCCAAGTACCTTTTCGGCGAAAGCTACGGGACTACGCGGTCGTCGGTGGTCTCGAACATTCTGGAGAATGACAAGAGCATCGATCTGAACGGCGTGATTCTGCTGTCGCAGATCTTTAACTTCACTTCGGATATTGATGCGGCGCGGACTAATCCGGGTATCGATCTTCCCTTCCAGCTGGCGCTGCCGACTTACGCTGCGACGGCGTACTACCATCACAAGCTGCCGAATCAGCCAGCGGCACTGGAGCCGTTCTTGAAAGAGGTGGAAGACTTTGCGATGGGCGAGTATGCGCATGCGCTGGCCCAGGGTACGGATCTGTCGCCGAGTGAAAAGCAGACGGTGGCTGAGAAGCTGCATAACTACACCGGACTGCCGGTGACGTATCTGCTGAAGGCTGATCTCCGCGTGAGCGGCGGCGGCTTCTCGAAGAATCTGCAGGACGACCAGGACCTGACGACGGGCCGGCTGGATACGCGGTTCTCGGGTCCGACCATCAATCCGCTGAGCGAAGAGGCGGAGTACGATCCGCAGAGCTCGGCGATTTCGTCGGCGTATGTTTCGCTCTTCAATGACTATGTGCGGCGCGATCTGAAGTATGGCGAAGGGCAGACTTACCTGCCGCAGGCGCAGTTCGGGAGTGCCGAGTGGGACCTGAAGCACAATGGCAATCCGATCAATCTGAACGTGAGCTCCGATATCGCGACCGCGATGAAGACGAATCCGCGGCTGAAGGTGATGGTGAACGGCGGCTATTACGACCTGGCAACGCCGTTCTATGCGGCGTACTACGAGGACAAGCACCTGCCGATTCCAGAGAGCCTGGCGAAGAACATCGAGTTCGACTGGTACGAATCGGGGCACATGGTTTATGTGCGGGACGAGTCGCTGCAGCAATTGCACGATCGCGTGGCGGCGTTTATCCGGAGCACGGAAGCGGGGAACCGGTAGGGGCGTGACCGGCGACCTGCTAAAGGTCGCCGGTCGTCACACCCGATGTGAATTTGGTTGAATGCTGGCGATTGCTACGACACATTGCCGACTGGGGCGCGGAATATCTGAAACAAACGCTCGAGAGAGGGTGTCGTGATGTCTCCCATGGTTGCGATCTGTCCCCAGTTGCGAGCCCGCAGATAGTTGGATTCGCTAGCAATTTGATAGCCCGCCGCCAGGCACCTGCTCGAAAACGATGCTGTGGGCAGCACGAAGGTGGTTATGTTGGGTGCTGCAATTTCGTCCGGAACCAGTGGTTCGATCCCGATTGCTCTCAGCTCCCGGCGCACGTACTTTCCGAGAGATGAATAGTCTTCGAACCTGTGTCGGATTGAGGCCGAAGAACCGTAGTGTTCCTGAAGTGCGCAGGCAAGAGCAAACAATGAGGGCGAAGGAACCGTCGATACGGGACCTCGCGTTCGGAGCATATTGAGCAAGTCGAATGAGGTGCACAGTGTCTTGCCTGCCAGAAGGCTCTTGCATGTTTTACTGACGAAAACGAAAGCGAGTCCTGCGTAAGATCCGAGTGATTTACCGGACACTCCACTGGCAAGGAACAGCGGCCCTGCCTCGCTTGCGATCGGCACCGCGCCCAGACTGCTGACACAGTCCAGGGCGACTGCCGAGCCACTCAGTCGAGCCATGGCCAGCAGAATCTTTACGTCATTCACCGTACCGGTGCTGGTTTCGAGATGAACGGCCCAGAGCCAAGCAGGTCTATTTTTCATCGCTTCTTCTACTGCGGAAAGCGACCATGGGGTTCCCCACGGAAAGCGGAGGTGGCGAAAGCTCAGCCCGCTTCCCGATGCCTGGCCAATGAGACGTTCGCCGAACTCTCCGTTGCTAAGGACCAGCCCTTCTTCAGCGCCGAAGAGAGCCTTCAGGTTTGCTGCTACGGCATCATTAGCAAGAGTTCCGGCCCCGGGAAAAAGAGTCACTTCCATCTCAGGAACCAGCGCCTCCAGATGCCCCTGCACATCTTCGAAGCACTCGATAAAGTTTGCGGAACGATGTGAAACCGGGAACGAGGAAAAACTCTGAGCCACTCGGGGATGGATATTTACGGGGCCAGGTAACAGACTTATCGGCGTTGGATTCACAGTAGAGCGGTGCCAATGACGACGATGCAGTTCAACGCGGCCAAGGATATTTGGCCGGTAATCCACCAACGGCATCATCATTGGGATGAAGCGGGCAGACCCATCGGGCACAGCGGGCCCAAGAGGCACAAAACCCAGCTTGCGGTACATCGATTCCCGCTCGATGATACCGGAAATAAGCAAATGCGAACCTTCTTGTGACCTTGCAAAGTCGTAGACTTGCCAGAGTAATCCCGCAAGGACTGTGCGATTTCGGGCCTGCGGCTCTATCGCGAGCAAGCGTATCTCGAATGGACGGGAGAGAGTGCGAAGAACCTCCGGGTCGGGCAATCTTCGCGCGATAGAAAAGTCGGGTCCCGCATGGATTGAAATCATCCCGATCACGGTGTCGTCATGCAGTGCGACAAAGTAACGATTTCGACCGTGAAAGCGATCGATCAGCAATCCGGAGGGGTTCGTCGGGTGCTGTGCAATCTCCTCAGAAAAGACGCGATGGTTCAGAGCGTGAATCTGTTGCAACTCGCGGGGATTGTCAGCCTCTTTAAAAAGCAGCTTCTGCATGACAGATCAGGTGTTGGAATATTAACGGAATATTAGAGTGACGACCACACGCTTTGAAACGGAACATGTAGTGCAGTCGCTCGATTGTTCGGCTGGTATCTTTCCTTCACTACCGATGGAATACCTCACACTTTCGGAGACGGACGCGCCCCAGAGTCGATACTCAGAATCTTGTCAATCTCTCTCTGAGAGAAAACTTCTTGACCCTCCCGTTACTGGAGACCCTACAAAGGGACCATGCTGAAGATCGGCGACTTCTCGGCGCTGTCGCAGGTTTCGATCAAAACGCTGCGGTATTACGACGAGACTGGACTGCTGCGGCCGGCGCATATCGATCCGGAAAACGGGTATCGGTATTACCTGGCGAGCCAGCTCTCGCAGCTTCATCGCATTCTTGCTCTGAAAGACTTTGGGTTCTCGCTGGAGCAGATTGCGGAGGCGCTGAAGGCTGGCATTTCGGCGGAGCAGATGCGGGGGATGCTGCTTTTGCGGCAGGCGGAACAGCGGAAGCGTGTCGAGGAAGAGAGCGATCGTCTCAGCAGACTCAATAGCCGAATACGGCTGATCGAACAGGAGGATCGCATGCCCTACGATGTGGTTTTGAAGTCTGTGCCCAAGCAATGGATCGCGTCCGTACGGGAGACGATTCCCGCGTACAACACAGTAGGAAGCCTCTACGGCAAGGTATCGGCGGGGCTGGGGCCGTCGATGTCGGCGTGCCAGTACGGAGTGGCACTGTGGCATGATCCGGAGTTCAAGGAGAGCAATGTGGACGCCGAGGCTGGCTTTTATCTGAAGCAGAAGGTGCCGGCGGCGAATGGCGTGGATGTGCATGAGCTTCCCGAGGCGACGATGGCGACGACCATTCATAACGGGTCGTATCAGCGGCTGCCGGAGGCTTACGATTCGCTGCTGAAGTGGGTGGCGGAGAATGGCTACCAAGTGGCGGGGCCTATTCGCGAGCTGTATCTCAAGATCTCGATGCCGGTGCGGCAGGACGATGAGTCATATGTGACGGAGATCCAGGTGCCGGTGGCGAAGGCAGCGTAGACAGGTAGACTCGCATTTTCCCAGGTCCCAGAAGCGGGACCTGGGGCACCCGAGTGAGCAGCGCGCGGAAGACTCTTCGTGAAATCCGATTCGTCGACTACACTTCCCTGCATGTCTCGGATTCGGATTGTGTTTCTTCCTGCTCTTCTGTCTCTCGCTCTCGCGGCTTCTGCGCAGAGTTTTTCTGTTTCTTTCCCGGCGGCGCGAAGCGCACAGCCACTCGACGGGCGCGTGCTGCTGTGCCTGTCAACGGATTCATCCGACGAGCCGCGTAACCAGATCAACGACACACCGAAGTCGCAGATGGTTTTTGGCGTGACGGTGGATGGGCTGAAGCCGGGCGAGCCGGTGGTGGTTGATGCCCAGGCGTGGGGATATCCGATCCGGAGGCTGAAGGATGTTCCTCCGGGCGAGTACACGGTGCAGGCGGTGCTGAACAAGTACGAGACCTTTCACCGGTCGGATGGGAAAGTCATCAAGCTGCACATGGACCAGGGCGAGGGGCAACACTGGAATATTTCGCCGGGGAATCTGTACAGCAAGCCGCAGAAGGTGACGGTGAAACCGGGCGGCGGCGTGATTGCGGTGTCGATGGATCAGGAGATTCCGCCCATCCCCGAGCCGAAGGACACGAAGTATATCCGGCACATCAAGATTCAGAGTGCGGTGCTGACGAAGTTCTGGGGCCGGCCGATGTACTTATCGGCGATTGTGCTGGTGCCGCAGGGATTCGATGATCATCCGAATGCGCATTTTCCGCTGATTATCTTTCACGACCACTTTGTGGATGGGTTTGATGACTTCCGGACCGAGCCACCGGATTCGAACCTGAAGCCGAACTACAGCGACAGGTTTCATATCTCGGGTTACAACCGGATTCAGCAGGAAGAGGCGTACAAGGAATACCAGCAGTGGATCAGTCCGGGATTTCCGCGGGTACTGATCGTAAAGATTCAGCATGCCAATCCGTACTATGACGACTCCTATGCGGTGAACTCGGCGAATGTGGGTCCGTACGGCGATGCGATCGAGACGGAGCTGGTTCCTGCGATTGAGAAACAGTTTCGCGGGATCGGGCAGGGGTGGGCGCGGTTTGTGTATGGCGGATCGACGGGCGGGTGGGAGGCGCTGGCGGTGCAGGTGTTCTATCCCGATCACTACAACGGGAGCTTTGCGGCGTGCCCTGATCCGATTGATTTTCACGAGTACACGAATATCGATCTCTACGACGACAAGAATGCTTTCTTTCTGTACGGCGCCCACAAGCAGGTAGCGCAGCCGGCGATGCGGGACTATCTGGGGCACACATTCATTACGACCGAGCAGATCAATGGGTATGAGCTGGCTCTGGGCGATCACGGGCGGTCGGGCGAGCAGTTCGATATCTGGCAGGCGGTGTATGGGCCGGTGGGCGAGGACGGGTATCCCCAGCCGATTTTCAACAAGGAGACGGGCGAGATCGATCACAAGGTCGCGGACTACTGGCGCGAGCATTACGACCTTGAAGGAATTCTGGAGCGCAACTGGAGCACACTGGGGCCGAAGCTCGAGGGCAAGATTCATATCTATGTAGGCAGCGCGGATACGTATTTCCTGAACAATGCGGTGTATCGGATGGAAGATTTTCTGAAGACGACGAAGAATCCTCCTTATGGCGGCGAGGTGAAGTATGGGGATCGTGCGGAACATTGCTGGAATGGCGATCCGAACCTGCCGAATTATCTGTCGCGGCTGCACTACAACACGATGTATCTGCCGAAGATCATGGAGCAGATCCAGAAGACCGCGCCAGCCGGGGCGGACGTTACGAGTTGGAAATATTAACTGGCGGCCGGAGCCCCGCAGCATTCACCACCTACAGGTGAACATGTAACGGCCGCCCGGTAAGAGATAGGACTCATCCTTCTTCGGACTCGTTGCGTAGGGCGAGAGGCCCGGGAACTTAATCTGCACGTCTTCCGGATCGAATCCCTGAATCGATGCCGCTCCATTGGCTCCGGTGCGCCCGTTGATGGAGCGCGACGTGGACATGGACTGGACAGAATAATTGAGCTGCTTCGAATCGGATGAGGAGTTGCTGGAGACGGTTATGGTGAAGGGCCGAATCTTGAGCGGGCTCCCTGCCGGAGCGTCGAACCGAAGATTTTTCATCGCCCAAACAGAAGGCGCAGGAAAGTCATCCTTGTGATCCGCAAAGTAACGGTTCAGTGCACCGAGATCGGCGGCGCGCTGACTGAAGCTTTGCGGAAGCTGCGTCTTACCCGTGGCCTGCTTGTAGACCTGAGCATCGATGACCGTGAGCTGGGCCGGGGTAAAAATCTCGCCTCCAACGAAGAGATAGAAGCCCTCGGTGCGATAGATATGCACGGCGCCGGAAGTGAAGAGTTCCAGCCAGCCTGCGGCGTTAGTGACTGAGACGGCCGGATGGCGCTGAAGAATTCCGTAGCTCTTTGACTCCTTACCCTCCCTGGTCTGCACGACGGCCTTGATACGCATAAGCTGCCCGCGCGAGCCGCAATGCTTTTCTACGGCTGTGTGCGAGTCCGCCTTGACCTCGATATAAAACTTCAGGTTCCCGTAAACCTCCGTACGGTCGATGTCCTGTGCCTGTATTTCCGAAATCTCACCGCTCGTGTCTTTCAGCAAATGCTCTTTGGCAACGAGCCTCTTGTCGAGAGATTTATTTCCCTTTGGGATGCCGATCTTTGTTGGAGGACCAAGTGATTTCAGAGCAGAGCTGAGAGTATCAAGCACCTCCGAGGCGCCGCCCTTGTACCCGCCAAGGCTATTGGCGTTCTTATATTCCGGCTCAATCTTCTGGTGAAACAAGTCATAGAGTCGAAGTTTGAGCGTGAGCGCTTTCATCTGCGCAATCCGATCACACATATCAAGAATCTGATCGAAGAAGTCTTTGTAGAAGGGATCATCTTGACCGAGGCGGTAGATATTCTCGGTTACACGCAGCCATGAAATTTTGGATAACTCCGGGCAGAGCGATACCAAGAGCGGCTGGCAAAGCCCTGCGACCTTCGAAAATTCAGGAGGCACGGTGATGGTGGACACCACAACCGGGGCGACGTTCTTTTCCGTTTTAGTGGTCTTGGTAAATGGGATTGGAAACGGCTTCTTAGCTTCAGTCGTGTAAGCGGCGGCGATAACATCCCACACCTGTCCAAGAACCTCTTCCGTCGCGGTCTGCTTTCCCCTTGCCTTGCTGACGTCGATTTTGAAGCTGTCGAACGCTCGAATGAAGTCACTCTTGGATGGGTCGCTCGTATACGGCGGCTGCTTGAGCAGCAAGCCGAGCTGAGTCAAGTCGTTTTTAATGCTGTCTTCATTGACGATGAAGGGTGTCGCGCGCCCTGCAATTCTGAGTTCGACTGGCATGGCCGAAATTTTGCCACTTAGTAGCAATGTTCGCAAGATAGATTAGCCGATATCTACTCGCGGTTGAATTAACTTGGGTTACGCGATGGTGCTAACATGCCTTTTACAAATGCGGCGGTCTTCCTAGTGCTCCTTTCGCGGGTGAAGCTTCATCTTGGCCAGCATGCCGGTCCACTTTTCGGCGTCGTCCGAGGAGAGGTTCATGCGGCGGATGAGGCGGCGGGCTTTCTCTTCGGTAGCGGGTTCGGTTCCGGGCTTGGTGTAGCCGCTGACGCGAAGGGCTTCGAGGAGTGCATCCTCCATGCGGGCGAGTTCTTCGCCGCTGGCTTGTGCGATGGGTTGTTGAGCGACGGGTGCGGCTTCGCTGCGAATCAACTCATAGAGACAGACTGCGACGGCCTGGCCGAGGTTCATGGAGATGTGCTCTTCGCGGGTCGGTATGCGCATGAGCCAGTGGCAGTAGCTGAGGTCGTCGTTGCAGAGGCCACGCTTTTCCGAGCCAAAGAGGATTGCCGCGTGGGCGCCGGCGGCGATGTGTTCGCGGATGAGCTGGGCGCCGAATTCGAGACGGTGCACGGGGTGGTCGAGCTGGCGTGATCCTACGGCTGTTGTGCCGATAACAAGGGAGCAGTCGGCGATGGCATCGGCGACGGTCGCGCGCTCCTGGGCGTTGTGGAGAAGCTCGGATGCGCCGACGGCGGATTGCGCCTCGCGGAAAGCGACCTGATAGCGATTGACAACGCGGAGGCGGAGAAATCCGAAGTTGCTCATGGCGCGAGCGGCGGCTCCGATGTTGAGCGGATTGCGCGCGGCCACGAGCACGATGACGATGCGGTCGAGCTGGCCCTTATCCAACACGGCGAGATTCAGCAAGGTGAGTAAGCACGACCGCATTCTAAAGCAGGACTACATGGGCATGACTAGGCGGGGAGCGGCGCTCCAGGCGCGACGGGCTGGCCGCAGTGCGAGCAGCGACTGGCGGCGGCGGGGATATCGCTGAGGCACTCCGGGCAAGGCTTCATGGCGGGAGGTTCCGCTGCCACGGGCTTGAACTTCGCGAGCAACTTGCCGAGCGGCATGACTACAAAAAAGTAGATAGATGCGGCCACGAGCAAGAACTGGATAACGGCATTGAGGAAGTTTCCGTATTTGATCTGTGCGCACGCATTCGCAGCTTTGGGATCGCTGGTGACTACACATGCATGGCTATGTACGACCGCCACCATATATGAGAAATCAGGTTTTTGAACGATCGCCGCAATCGCTGGATTGATCAGGTCCGTTACCAGCGAGTTGACAATTCCGCTGAAGGCCGCGCCAATCACAACGGCGACCGCCAGATCGACTACGTTGCCACGAAGAATAAAGTCACGGAAACCTTTCAGCATCGGTTAGCTCCTTTAAAAGCTGTTTCAGTTGTGATTCGAGCCGGTAATTCCGGGCACTGTGCTGACGATGCCATGCTACCGCATCCTTAGCGGGCGGGGGCGGCTTTGCCTCATTCGGATGCGGATTGCGGCGCGGCTGGCTTGATGTGGGGGCATCCAGTAGACTGCTCAGTGGTTTTGGCTCAGCGGTTTCGGCGGGGAGGATTCAAGTTTGAACAAGGTGGTGGCAAGCGCGGATGCCGCAGTGGCGGATATTCCCGAAGGCGCGACGCTCATGGTGGGCGGGTTCGGGTTGTGCGGCATCCCGGAGAACCTGATTGCGGCGCTGGTGCGGCTCGGAGTGAAGGGGCTGCGCACGATCAGCAACAACATGGGCGTCGACCAGTTCGGCATGGGTCGGATGCTGGAGACCGGGATGATCGTCGGGCACACGGGCAGCTATGTGGGAGAGAACCGGTTGCTCGAAGAGAAGGTGCTGAAGGGCGAGATCGATCTGACGCTGCTTCCGCAGGGCACGCTGGCGGAGCGAATTCGCGCCGGGGGGGCGGGGATTCCGGCGTTTTACACTCCGGCGGGCGTGGGGACGCTGGTTGCCGAGAACAAGGAGACGCGCGAGTTCGACGGCAAGCTTTACCTGCTGGAGCATTGGCTGCGTGCGGACTTTGCGCTGGTGAAGGCGTGGAAGGGCGACACGATGGGGAACCTCGTGTACAAGAAGACGGCACGGAATTTCAATCCGATGATGGCCACGGCGGCAAAGGTCACGATTGCCGAGGTTGAGGAACTGGTCGAGCCGGGCGAGATCGACCCGGATCACGTGGTGACGCCGGGGATTTACGTCAAGCGGATCCTCAAGGGTGAGAGCTACGAGCGGCGGATCGAGCGCCGGACAGTGCGCAAGGCCTGACGGACAGCGCCTGATACCTGGCAAATGCCAGAGCCCGTTGTGAACACGCTCTAGGCGCCGCCGGAAAGCATCTTCATGAGCTGGTAGTAGAAGTCGACGCCGCGGTAGTACGACTCGATGGGAAGGCGCTCGTCTTTTCCATGGGCGCGGACGTCGTTGGTCTCGATGGCGATGCCGGAGACGCCGTAGCTGGGCATGCCGGCGGCGTTGGTGTAGACGCTGTCGGAGGCTCCGGTGGCCATAGTGGGGATGACAGGCGCGCCGGGCCACATCTTTCCGGTGAGCTTTTCGACAGCGGCCATGACTTCGGCATTGAGGGGCGGCGGCGGGAGCTGTTTGCGGTCGGGAGCCACGTCGTGGATCCCGCCGGCATCGTTTACGTAGCGGACCGTGACTTTCGGGTCGTCGAAGATCTTGATGAGCTGCTGGCGGATCTTTTCGAGGGAATATCCGGGGAGGATTCGGCAGTTGACGTTAGCCTGGGCCATCTGCGGGAGGGCGTTGTTGGCGTGTCCGGCCTGAAGGCGGGTGGCGACGCAGGTGGTGTGCATCATCGAGTTCCACTCGGGATTCTTTGAGAGGCGAGCGATGGCGTCGTGGTTGGGATCAGATTGCGTGATGGCCTTGAGGTCGGCGGCGGTGTCACCCATCTCGATGGTGCTGAGGCGCTCGAAGTAAGCGCGGGTGACGGAGTTCAGTTCGAAGGGAAATTGGTAGTGCTGCAAATTCACCAGCGCGCCGGCGAGGTGATAGATCGCGTTGTCGGAAACGGGCAGAGAGCTGTGTCCGCCGGGATTGGTTACGGTGAGCTGATAGTCGCCGTAAAGTTTTTCGGTGGCGTCGACATCCATCGAGACGGGCTTGCCGTGGTCGAGGTCAACGCCGCCACCGTCGGGGTTGAGGACGTAGGCAGCCTCCATCAGATCGGGGTGATTCTTGAGCAGCCAGTCGACGCCGTTCGACTTGCCGCCCTCTTCGTCGGCGGTAAAGGCGACGATCAGGTCGCGGTCGGGCTTGTAGCCCTCCTGCTTGAAGCGGATCAGGGTGGTGGCAAGGATGGCGTCGCTCTCCTTCATGTCCTGCGTGCCGCGGCCGTAGTAGAAGCCGTCTTTCTCGGCGAACTTGAAGGGATCGGTGGTCCAGTCCTCGCGGCGCGCTTCAACGACATCGAGGTGACCGATGAAGAGGATGGGCCTCTGCTTTCCGGTGCCACGGTAGCGGACGACGAGATTCTCTTTGCGGTCGTTGGGCCCGCCGAGGAACATGTCGGATGGCGAGAAGCCGGCGTCGAGCAGGCGCTGCTGTAGGGCCCTGGACGCGGCGCTGACATTGCCGACCGAGTCGGTGGTGTTGATCTCGATGAGCTGCTGGAAGATATCGTGCGCCAGCTTGCGGGGCTGGTCGTCAACCTGGGCTGCGGCGGAGTGCGGCGAGATCAGCGCAGTGGAGAGCACAGCAGTGGCGAGTGCGGAAGAGACGCGGGCAATGGGCAGCTTGCGACACAGGGCGGACTTGGGCATGAATGGAGTTCCTTCTGACCGGTTCGGAATCTGTACGAATCACAGTACCAGAATCGCCGGCGAGGATCGGGGCAGGTATAGTGTTGTCATTCCGATATGAGAATTTCGTGCACGCGCATTCTTGTTTCCGCGGCCATTCTTTGTGTTGCCGCGCAGGGTCAAAGCACGCCAGCAATTTCACTCGACGAGTTCATGAACGCTTCGGATGTCAACGAGGTGCGCATCGCTCCCGATGGCTCCGCGGTGGTGATGGCCGTGTCTGCGCCCGACTGGCAGCAGAAGCGGTTCAATGAGGACCTGTGGCTGTGGAGCAGGAAAGACGGCAAGCTGCTTCCGCTTACGCATTCCGGGCATGACTCGGCGCCGGAGTTTTCCCCAGATGGGAAGTACATTGCGTTTCTCTCAGACAGGCCGATGAGTCCCGATGAAGACAAGAGCGACGACAAAGACGACGACAAGAGCGATACGAGCCGCGTGTGGCTCATTCCGGTGAATGGCGGCGAGGCGTTTCCGCTGTATCGCGAGAAGCTCGATGCGCACACATTTGCGTGGTCGGCGGATGGGACGAGCGTGATTTTCTCGACGACGCAGCCGTTGTCGAAGGATGCAGAGGATGCGAAGAAGGCGGAATGGAAGGATGTGATCCGCTGGCGTGAGCAGGAGCGCGGCGATGTCCTGATCGGGTTGCCGGTGGCCGGGGCAATTCGTGCGAGCATCCAGTCGCCGGCTGCAAATCAAGAGGCGAAGGCGGCGGATGACAAACCTGCGCTTCCGGCCGATGCACAGGTGCTGGCGCACAGCGCGCTGGAGATTGCGGAGATTGCTCCGTCGCCGACGGGCGACCAGATTGCGTTTGAGACGGGACCGATTTCACACCGGCTGGAGAATCCTGGCGATTCGGAGATGTTTGTGGTTCCGGCTCACCCTTCGGCTCAGGGAGTCGACGCGCGGCAGGTGACGCACAACCTGGGGCTGGAGAGCCATCTGACGTGGAGCAAGGATGGAAAGCGCATCTACTTCGCCGTGCATGCGGGTTCGGGATCGATCGAGGGCGCGTATCAGGATGTGCAGGGCCGGCTGTATGTGATCGATGCGGCAACGGGAGCTTTCACGCGGCTGGGTGGGGATTTTGCCGGGTCGTGGGATGACTTCACGATCACATCGGACGGGAAGATTCTGGCGTGCGGGCTGACGGGGACGGAGGTACAACTATATGGCGTGGATGGAGCGAAGTATGAAGTGATCGGGAGTGTGCCGGGAACCTATGCGAAGGTAGTTGCGGCACGCAAGGGTCAGGGATTGATCTTTACGCATTCGACGATCAACAGCCCGACGCAGGTGTATTTTGCAGACGGCACAGCGGGCGTTGGGGCGGCGAAGGCGATTACGGCGTTCAATCCCCTGTTTGCGGAACGGGCGCAGGTGGAATGGGCGACGTACAAGTGGACGTCGAAGGACGGAACGCCGGTTGAGGGGGTTTTGATTTATCCGCCGGGCAAAAAGGGCGCGAAGAATCTACGCATGCTGACGCTGATCCACGGAGGACCGGAGGATGCGGATGGGAACCACTTCGGCGCGGACTGGTATGACTGGGCGACCCTGGCGGCGGCGAAGGGATGGTTGGTGTTTCGGCCCAATTATCGCGGGTCGACGGGTTATGGTGACAAGTTCATGCTGGAGATTGCTCCGCACCTGGTGTCGGTGCCGGGGGTGGATATTTTGTCGGGTGTCGACGCGCTTGTGAAGGATGGCATTGCTGATCCAAACAAGCTTGCGATCGGCGGATATAGCTATGGCGGATACATGACGAACTGGCTGATCACACAGACGACGAGGTTCAAGGCGGCGGTGACCGGTGCGGGCGCGGTGGAGCATGCGGCCAACTGGGGCAACGACGATCTGACGTGGGATGATGCGTGGTACCTGGGTGGCACTCCGTGGGAAAAGCCGGAGATTTATCAGAGCGAGGCGGCGCTTTTTCAGATTAATAAGGTCACGACGCCGACGCATATCGTGGGTGGGAACGCCGATGTGCGGGTGAGCTATCTCGAACAGGTGCTGCTGGAGCGCGCTCTGCAGAAGCTGAATGTGGCGCACACCCTGCTGGTGTTTCCGGGAGAGAACCATCCGCTGGACAAGAATCCGTGGCACGGATACATCAAGGTGCGCGAAGAGTTGAAGTGGCTGGACAAGTATGTGCCGGAATGAGGGGCACTTTTGCAGGGCTAAAGCCCCAAAATTTAGTTACCTCTTACGGCACGGCTAAAGCCGTGCCCTGATACGAGGCGTGGCACGCTAACTTCTCAAAAGGTCGGGCACACGGCTATTGAGGCTTCAAGGGCTGGGCCTGCTGCTGGAGTGAGTCGCAGACGTCTCGATAGCGGCGCACGTAGCGGAAGTCGGCGAAGAGCGTGGCAGCGGCAATCACCAGCCATATCACGAGAAACCAGCGATGCGAGCGGTCGGGGTGGCGCGCCATCTGGCGAAAGCAGATGGCCATGATGAAGGCAGCGAGTGTGGCCAGGATGGTGAGCGGCGGCAGAGTGTTGCAGTCGATCGCGGGGCCCGGCCGCATATACCACCAGGATGCGACCGCGGCGGCGACGGCTAGGACGGCGGGTACGACGAGGCGGAAAGGAAAGCGGGGCTGCGACAGAGAGCGTGGCAGAGTTGACTCCTAGAAGACCATCGGCTTGAGGCTGGGGCTCGGGATGAGCTCGGCTTCAGTTGCGCGCAGCACGTCTTCGACGGTGAGGCCGGGCGCGATCTCTTCGAGCACGAGGCCGGCGGGTGTGACTTTGATCCAGGCCATTTCGGTCGCGATGGTGTCGACCACCTTGAGACCGGTGATGGGCAAGGTGCAGCGATGGAGGATCTTGGGGCGGCCGTCTTTGGTGGTGTGCTCCATGGCGACGATCACGCGGCGCGCGCTGGCGACAAGGTCCATGGCTCCGCCCATGCCTTTGAGCATTTTGCCGGGGATCATCCAGTTGGCGAGGTTTCCTTCCTCGTCGACTTCCATGGCACCGAGAACGCTGAGGTCGATGTGGCCGCCGCGAATCATGGCGAAGGAGTCGGCGCTGGAGAAGTAGGACGTTCCGGGAAGCTCGGAGACGGTCTCTTTGCCGGCATTGATGAGGTCGGGGTCTTCGGTGCCGGCGATGGGATATGGGCCGACGCCGAGCATGCCGTTTTCGGACTGGAGGACGACTTCGACGCCGGGCGGTACGTGATTGGCGACCAGGGTGGGCATGCCGATGCCGAGGTTGACGTAGAAGCCGTTGCTCAGCTCGCGGGCCACGCGCTTGACGATGCGTTCGCGCTTGTCGGCATCAGAGGGCTTCTGCGTGGAGGCCGGCTGGTTCTGCAATGTAGTCATAGGCGACTTAAAATGTTAACAGTTCCCCTCATGCCCTATGCTGTTTTCAATCTTCGGGCGCGCTCACTGGTTCGCGGAACCGTTCTGGTGCTGGGAAGCCTCTTCGCCGCATTTCTTCTGTCGGGATTCCCGAGGGTGCATCCTGCCTGGACGGTGGGTTTTCCGGCGATCGCGGCGCTGTGGGGCACGTATGAGACGCTTAGGTGCCTGCGCCTCCGCTGGAGTTTCTATCACGGAGGCGTGCTGCTGCTGCTCTACATGGATGTGATGGCGCTGGCGATGATCTTCTTCCTTTTGCTCTATCCGTATGCGGGTTGGGAGCAATAGCGGCTATCGGCCCCTTTAGAGTCCAGATGCGGCCGACTCCAGCTCCTGCAGTGATTCGGAGTAAGGCGCACGCAGCACGCCGCGCTCGGTGATGATGGCGGTGACGTACTTTGCGGGCGTCACGTCGAAGGCCGGATTCTCGATGCCGACGTCGTTGGGCGTGAGCTGCTTGCCGCCGTGGTGTGTGACCTCGACGGCGGGGCGTTCCTCGATGGGGATGTCCCGGCCGGTGGCAGTCTCGAGATCAATGGTGGACCAGGGGGCGGCGACGTAGAACGGAATGCCGTGCTCCTTGGCAAGGATGGCGACACCGTAAGTGCCGATCTTGTTGGCCACGTCTCCGTTGGCGGCGATGCGGTCTGCGCCGACGACTACGGCGTTGATTTTGCCGCGGAGCATGAGGCTGGCCGACATGTTGTCGCAGATGACGGTGGTGGGAATGCCGTCGTGCATGAGCTCCCAGGCAGTGAGGCGCGCGCCCTGGAGGAAGGGACGGGTTTCGTCGGCGTAGACGCTGATCTGATGGCCCTGCTCGAAGGCGCTGCGAATGACGCCAAGGGCGGTGCCGTAGCCGCAGGTGGCAAGGGCTCCAGCGTTGCAATGAGTGAGGACGCCGCCGGTGGCGGGAAGCAGGGCTGCTCCATACGCGCCCATAGCCCGGCAGGCGGCGATGTCTTCGTCATACATCTGCTGGGCTTCGTCGGTCAACGCGGCGCGAATGGCGGGGATGGTGATGCCCGGCTGAGCGGCCAGCGCCGAGAAGCGATCGCTCATCCTGCGGATTGCCCAGAAGAGATTTACTGCCGTGGGACGCGTGGCGGCCAGCACGCGGCAGATTTCGTCGAACTCCGCCTTGAGAGCCGGGATGGTTGTGGCGGTGCTCTGGGAGACGCCGAGGGCCACTCCCATGGCTGCGGTGACGCCGATCGCGGGCGCGCCCCGGACGATCATGGTGGTGATGGCGTCCGCTACTTTCTGGTAACTAGTGGCGAGGACGTAGGTTTCCTCAAGGGGCAGGCGGGTCTGATCGAGGAGGCGTATGCCGTCCTCTGTCCATTCAAGTGTGGGAATCATGCTTAACCAGTGTAAATCCTTCAGGGCAAAGACAGATCGCATTGCGGTGTGCGTCCTGGCGGAACGAATGCTCGTCTATGCGAATTAGCGTCCGGGTGGCCTGAATTTGTAAAACTTGCCAGAGCGGACATCTTTTCATTTTGAGAATGTTACTAATGGGTGTTATCTCTAGTTACAAATCACTTTGCTCCCGTGTGGGGAACGCAGCTTTGGTTCATCGTCCCGCTGTATAGGCATTTTTCCCCAGGTTTGCGTCATTAGGGCGTCCGGCAGTTTGGCATGCCAACCCAGCACGAGCGGGCGAAACCTGTCTCAAAGGGAAATGGATGAGTAAGAGAAAGAAAACCTGCCCCAACTGCGACGAGATCGAGTTAACCCGGGTTGCCAGACACGGGTTTCTGCAGGAGCGCGTCTATCCCAAATTCGGGATGTTTCCCTGGGAGTGCGCGCAGTGCCGCCAGATTTTTCTGCTGAAGAGCCGCGGCTACAGCTATCGCAAGGCCGGTCCAAGAAGCGGACCTGAAAAGTAATCCGAGTTCAAGAATTGAGTGGAGACGAGGCGCACAAGCAATAGGACGCGCGCTCGTCTCCGATGCTGCAGGGGCGCTGGAACTACCGCCAGTGGCCTCCGATCCATACCCATCCGCCCGGGCGGGCATCCCAGTGTCCGGGAACCCAGACTACGCCGGCACGCGGGGGCATGACCCAGCGGCCGGTCACCCAGACGTAATGATGGCCATCCCAGCGGTGATAGCCGTCGGTCCAGACATACCTGGGTCCGGGAGCGACAGGGCGACGCTCGACAATGGGAGCGGGAGGCGCGACGCGCACGACAACCTGGGCAAATGCTGCACTCGCTCCGAGTAAAGCTGTGGCGGCGGCAGCCAGGAGAAACTTCTTCATCGGTAGATCCCCTTTCAGAAAGAAAGTTTGATTTTTTGATGCCTGCGGGCCGGAATCAATCCGAATCCGCATTCGTTCTTTTGAACACGACATTGCGAATCAGGTCGCGGAGTATGTGCGTGGATAAAGGAGTGTGATGTTGTCAGAAGCGAGACGAAAGGTTGCCTGAGAATTCGCGATGTTTATGCGTAGATGCGAAGCGCGAAATTAGTTTTGGAGGTTAGGCTACAATTTGCTCATTGTGAGCGAGCCTAAGAGCAACCGCGTGAGTGAGCCCAAAGGCAGACTGCGAAACGCCTGGAACTGGCTGCTGGTTGTGCCTGCGCTGGCGCTGGCTTTTCCCGCGACCTATTCGCGACCCACGCCGGAGCTGTTCGGCTTCCCTTTCTTTTACTGGTACCAGATCGCGTGGATTCTCATCAGCGCGCTGATTACCGGCATCGTTTACTTTGTGACCGAGAATAAGTAGATCGCAGTCAGCGCAGGCTGACAGCATTCACTACCGTTGCGCCCCAATCGGCGGGGCCGAGATCGCGGGCGTGCCGCGAGAAGAGCCAACGATGACCGTCGAGGTCTTCGACTCCATACTGGAACTCGCCATAGACGGTTTCGTGAGGGTCTTCGAAGATGCGGGCGCCGGCAGATTTTGATCTCTGGAAGTGTTCTTCGACGTCGTCGATGAAGATGGTGAGGCTTTGCGTTCCGTGGCCGAGATGGGCGGGCGTTGAATATCCGGGTTTAGTCTGGCTGACCATGATCCACGCGTTGCCGAGATGCATTTGCGCACCGCTGACCGGGTCACCGTAGCGGTAGTGTTCGGTAAAACCGAAGGTGCGGGTGAGCCAGTCGATGGCGGCGGGAAGATCCTGGTAAATGACGTGCGGGAGGATGGTATTGGTGGGCACCGAGCGATTGCCGATCATCAATCTTCGCCTCGCAGAAGGATTTGCCCGCAGCCAGCCACTGAGCAAGAAAGCCCGCACAAGGCGGGCCTTCCAGGGTCAAAGACGACCACTACAGCCGTAACGACTGGGACCGTAAGGTCTCAGGCCGTGGTCTTTGCACAGATCTCGTCAAATGCGCGGGCGAGCTCCTGGCCGATGGCCTGTGCCGGGTTCGACTCGATCACGAAGCGCTGCATGATGTAGACCAGCTTTCCGTCGCGCAGGATGGCCACAGCGGGCGACGTGGGCGGCTGGCCAGCGAAGTAGGAGCGCGCACGCTCGGTGGCGTCGCGGTCCTGTCCGGCGAAGACGGTGATGGAACGGTCGGGCTTGACGGAGTTCTGCAGAGCCAGGCGAACGCCGGGGCGCATCTTCCCCGCTGCGCAGCCGCAGATGGAGTTCACCACAACCATGGTGGTGCCGGGCTGGGCGAGTGCGGCGTCGACGTCTTCGGCGGTGCGGGCTTCCTTGATCCCTACGCGGGTGAGCTCTTCGCGCATGGGAATGACCATGATTTCTGGGTACATTCGTGGTTCCTCCGGGGCTTGGTGGTGCCTGCCTTCATTGTACTTGGCGGCGTGGCGGAGCGCCACGGCCTGGACAGATCCCCGAAGCGGCTGGGATCGTCATGGCCGGGCGTGCCGTCAATCTTCTTCCTTTTGCCGGGCGCCTTCGAGGGCGAGGTCTTCGACGACATTGTCGTCGTACTCCTCCAGCTCGGCGAGCAGCCCTTTGTCGGTGAGATCGAGTGGCCGGGAGTTCTCCCAGTCGTGGCGCAGCACATCGTGAACGCGCCTGACGACGTGCTCATCGCTGACTTCGATGGCCAGCTCGCGGCGGCTGTCGAAGCTGCCGGGGGCGAGATTGATAGAGCCGACAATGGCCCGATTTCCGTCGGCCAGAAGCACCTTGGCGTGAAGTTTGACGTGCTTCAGCTTGTGGATCTTGATGCCTACATCCTGAAGAATGCGCAGGCCACTGACTCCCTCGACGAGCTTTTCTTTTTTGAGCTTGTGGGGAGGCCGCGCCATGACATGCACATGCACGCCGCGCTCTTTCGCCCGGACAAGATGCTCGATGATCACCGGATCCTGATAGCGTTCGTTCTGTAGATACAGTGAATGCTTGGCGTCATCGATAAGCTGGCCCAGCCGCTGCCGTCCGTTTCCGACGCACCAGATCAGATGCGAATGCGCGCCGGGAGCAAATTCGGCGCGGGCCCAGTCGGCTTCGAAGCACTCGATGATCTCGTCGACCTCATGCTTGTTTGTGGTGACGACGGCGTAGTCGCGCGTTTCGGTCAGGTTCTTGGTCTGCCAGTTGAGCGATTTGACGTATGCCGTCTGGTCGTCGACAACCATGGACTTCTCATGGGTGACATCGAATGCCGGGTTGCTGTCGATTACCTCGACTCCAGCCGATGTCAACTGCTTTCGCGACTTGTCGTTCTCCTTTTCGCCGCTGCGCCGCGCGGGATTCAACATGATACGGACGTTCACGCCGCGCTTGTGCGCAGAGATGACGGCTTGCAAGAGCGTGGGATCGGAGAAGACGAACATCTTGATCCGGAGGGACTTTCTTGCATTGTTAATTGCTTCGACGATCGGCAGAGCGGAATCGTCTGGCAGGACAATTACGGAGCGGGACATGGGTTCCTCGGAGCCAGGTTGCGTTCCCCAGGCTTTAGATTCGTGACTCGTTTTTACAGCGCCGGCTCTGCCTATGACAAGCGGGGACTTTCTACGCGTTGACCTTCGCAGTGCCCGTGTCAAATTGGGTGCGATGAAGTTCGGCGTAGATGCCGTTAAGGGCGATCAACTCATCGTGAGTTCCCTTCTCGGCGACGATGCCGTCGCTGATGACAATGATCTGATCGGCGTCGCGGATGGTGCTGAGGCGGTGGGCAATGGTGATGACGCTGCGGCCCTTCATTAGGCGCTCGAGGGCATCGATTACCAGCTTTTCCGATTCGCTGTCGAGGGCAGCGGTCGGCTCATCGAGGATGAGGATGGGGCTGTTGCGCACCATGACGCGGGCGATGCCGATGCGCTGGCGCTGGCCTCCAGAGAGTGTGGAACCTCGCTCGCCGACCATTGTCTCGTATCCCTTAGGCATGCGGGAGATGAACTCGTCGGCGTTGGCGAGCTTTGCGGCGGCAATGATTTCGTCTCTAGTTGCGTTCGGGCGGCCGAAGGCGATGTTTTCGAGGATGGTGCCGCGGAAGAGGACAGTTTCCTGCAGGACATAGCCGATCTGGTGGCGCAGGGCTTCGAGCTTGTAGTCGGTGATGTCTTTGCCGTCGATCCGGATTGCGCCGGACTGCACGTCGTAGAAGCGGGGGATGAGGCTTACGATGGTGGACTTGCCGGCGCCGGTCGGGCCAACGACGCCGACGAACTCTCCGCGCTTAATTTTGAAACTGACGTCAGTGAGGATGGGCGTGGCAGGATCGTATCCGAAGGCAACGTGTTCAAATTCGATGTCGCCAGCGAGCGTTTCGGGTTCCAGCGCACCGGGCTTCTCGGGGGTGACACTGTCGGTATCGAGGATTCCGCGAACGCGTTCGGCGCCAACGGCGGCCTGAGCGATGGCGTTGGTGCTAGTGGCCAGGTCTTTGACCGGCTTGAAGAACTTGGTGAGATAAGCGAGGTAGACGGTAAGCTCGCCCACGGTCATAGAGTCAGTGAGGATAAGAGCCGCCCCACGCCAAAGGACGATGGCAGTACAGAGAGCCACGGTTATGGTGACAACAGGTGACAGGAGGGCCTTCACGCTGCGAGCTTTGAGAGCAGCGCTGACCGTGGCCTCGCTGACATCTTCAAGCAACTGCTCTTCAGTCTTCTCCTGGCCGAAGGCTTTGACGACCTGCATGGACTCGAGGCCCTGCTGGACTACAGCGACGATCTCGCTCTGCTCTTTGCGGACTTCGTGGGTGGCTTTCTTCACGGCCTTCTTGAATCTGGAGACGAAGAGCAGCAGGAAGGGCGTGACGGCGACGGCGATAAGGGTGAAGTCCCAGTTGAGCCAGAACATAAGCCCGAGCATGCAGACGATGGTGAGTAGGTCGACGAGGATGTCGAGCGTGGAGGACGACGCGAAGCCCTGGAGGGTCTGGATGTCGGTGGTAATGGTGCTGAGGATAGTCCCGGTCTGATGGGTGTTGTAGTAGCCAAGGGACAGGCGCTGCAGATGATGATACATGCGCAGGCGGAGGTCGTGAGCGACGTATTGGCCAACGCTTTCGGTGTAGTAGTTGTCGATGTAGGTCGCGATTGCTCCCAGGACGGAGATGATCACGAAGGCCAGCGCAGCGAGGCCGGCATAGTGGATCCGGGAGCTGTATCCGGATATATGCGGGACTGCGTGATGCAACAATGGGGCGGCCTTGTGGCTAACTCCGATGACGTTATCGAGGATGTATTTGAGCGGCCAGGGAGTGGCGAGACTCGTGAGAGTTTCGACGACCATGGCCAGCAGAATGATGATCAATCTGCCGCGATAAGGCCGGATCAAGCTTAGGACGAATTTCAGCACCTGTGGAATTCCCCGGGTAGATTCCTCGCGCCCGCTGTCACGGGGCGAATCATGTTGCGCGTCCAGTCTATTGCGTCGAAGGCCGGTTGTAGCAGTAGATTTACGAGCGAATCGCAACGAGCCATCGTGTAATCTGGGTTTCTCACCGAAACTTCAGGAGAATGTCCATTGGCTGATCGCCATCCCCTGCCTTTCCAACGCGCAATCGCGCTGTGCTGCGCACTCTCTCTTCTCCCAGTCCAGGTTCTTCCGGCGCAGAGCGTTGCGCCTCCCCAGAAAGTCTTTGGTTATGGCGATTTCTCCGCGCAGGCAAAGATCGACCAGAGCTTTATGGCCGTGCCGGACGCGAAGTTGGCGGGCGAGGAGTTGAAGACGCTGACGGCGGCTCCTCACGTTGCCGGATCCAAAGAGGACTATGCGACCGCGGAGTTTGTCGCGCAGAAATTCAAGGCGGCGGGACTGGAGACAAGCATTGTTCCATACAGGGTGTGGCTGAATCTGCCGGTGGAGATTCGCGTGGAGGCGACGAGTGCGGACGGCAAGACGCTAATGACGGGGCCGACGCGGGAGCACGTGGATGGGGACCGCTATGACAGCGATCCGCGCGTGGTGATGCCGTTCAACGGGTCGTCGCCTTCTGCGGATATCACGGCAGACGTGGTGTATGTGAACTACGGGCGGCCGGAGGATTTCCAGAAGCTGGCGCAGATGGGCATCGACGTGAAGGGCAAGATCCTGCTGACGCGCTACGGCAGGAACTTTCGCGGGGTGAAGGTTTACATTGCGCAGGAAAAAGGGGCGGCTGGGGTGCTGATCTACTCGGACCCGTCCGACGACGGCTACTACAAGGGAGATGCGTATCCCAACGGGCCGTACCGGCCGGCCACGGGCGTGCAGCGGGGAGCGGTGCAGTACATGTTCAAGTATCCGGGGGATGCGACGACGCCGGGAGTGGCTTCGACTCCAGACCTGCCGATGTCGAAGCGGGTAGCACCGGAGAAGGCGGAGAGCCAGCCGACGATCCCGTCGACTCCACTGTCGTATAAGGATGCAGCGCCGATCCTGGAGAACCTGAAGGGGCCGGCGGCTCCGCATGAGTGGCAGGGGGCGCTGCCGTTCACGTATCACCTGGGTGGCAAGGGCAACGTAAAGGTTCACATGCTGCTCAAGATGGATTATCAGTACCGGCTGATCTGGGATGTGATCGGGCGGGTGCAGGGTGCGGAGTATCCCGATGAGTGGGTGGTGGCGGGAAACCACCGCGATGCGTGGGTGTATGGCGCGGTTGATCCCAACAGCGGGACGGCGGCGATGCTGGAGGCGGTGCATGGCATCGGGGCGCTGCTGAAGCAGGGATGGAAGCCGAAGCGGACGATCATCTTCGGGAGCTGGGATGCGGAAGAGGAAGGACTGATCGGGTCGACGGAGTGGGCTGAGGACAATGCGCAGCGGCTGGCGCATGCGGTGGCGTATCTGAATACCGATGTGGGCGTGGCGGGGCCGAACTTCGATGCGTCGGCGGTGCCGTCGCTGAAGGTGTTTGTTCGCGAAGTGACGAAGGAAGTGCCGAGCCCGAAGGGTGGGACGGTCTACGAGCAGTGGAAAGTGAGCCAGGCGGACGAGAACCAGCATCGGGCGAACAACGGATTCAACGAGCACAGGCGGCCTAATGCCAAGGTGGATGACGATGTGTCCGTTGGCGACCTAGGCAGCGGATCAGACTACACGCCGTTCATCCAGCACCTGGGCGTACCGTCGACGGATATCGGCTCGAATGGCCCTTACGGCGTGTATCACTCGGTGTTCGATAACTATCAGTGGTTCACGATGAATGCCGATCCGACGTTTGTGTATGAGCAGCAACAGGCGCGAGTCTTCGGGCTGGAGGTGCTGCACATGGCGGATGCGGATGTGCTTCCGTACGACTATATGACTTACGGCAAGGAGATCGAGCAGTATCTGGATGCTGCGCAGAAGAAGGCTTCAGAGGATCATGTGAGCCTTGATTTTGCTGCGGCGAATACTGCGGCCAAGCGGTTTACCGCGGCGGCAGAAAACGTAAAGCGGAAGCAGGATCATCCGGCGGGCGATGAGGCGGCCCTGAACACGGCGTTGCGCGCAGCGGAGGGTGACCTGCTGTCTCCCGAGGGACTGCCCAAGCGGCCGTGGTTCAAGCACACGATCTATGCTCCAGGGGAGTACACCGGATACGCGGCGGTGGTGATTCCGGGCGTCAATGAGGCGATCGACGCCAAGGACGCGCAGCGCGGGCAGGCACAGCTCGCGGCGCTGACGGCGGCGCTCGATCAGGCGGCGGGAACGTTGGAGGGTGCAGCGAAGTAGAGCGTTCTATTGTGCGAGGGGCCGGTATCGACCAGGATGGCCCCGCGCTCTTTGGCTCACATGTGGTGTAGACTCGCTCGTGCCAAGGGTGACGAGGCATCGATCTCCTCCATTCTGTCTCGGTTCCCATAGCGAAACTTGAAATGCGTTTCGGGGAGCGGACTTATGCGGGAGAGGTTATTCATTGCGGATTTGATATTTGTAGTGTTCCTTATAGTGCCCGGAGGCGCTCTGTCGCAGACCACGCAACCGAGCGCGACACTCACGGTAAATGGGCATTCCGGAGAAGCTCCGGTGATTCAGGCGGGTGGGCGATCTTATGTGGACGTCGAAACTCTGGCTCGCATCACGAATGGGTCGATTCGCTTTAACGGAAATCAGATCCTTCTCACGCTGCCTGCGCCCGCTCGTGGCGCACGCATGACGGTGCCACCGACAAGACAGGCTGGTGCGGCTCCTGCTGCTCCCGCCACTCCTGCCGGATTCTCGAAAGGGTTTCTGAAGGCCGGGATCGAGGCTATGGCAGAGATCCGGGAATGGCGAAGCGCGCTGGAGAGCGCGGTCCAATATGGATTTCCACCAGGGGATAACTGGATAAATCGTTATAGCGGCGCGGCTGCGACGGCCATCAGCCACGCATCGGCGGCGGCGTCAACCGATGACGATCGACAAGGCTTTCAATTGCTGCACAATGAGTTCAACAACATGCAGAGCTTGAGCAACCAAATGCTGTCGAGGCGGAAAAGCATGAATTACATTCCTCCGAATGCGCTCCAGAATGATCCCATTGACCAAAAGATTCTGGCCTGCGCGCGTGCGCTTGGCGAGATGGCTGCAGCCGGACAATTTCAAGATGCCGCGGCGTGCCATTGAATGCGGTTACAGAGACGGGATGTGAATGGGGCTACGGGTTAGCGCTCTGGGTCCCGACAACTCCGGTTCGCGCGGCGTAGAAGCGCGTGTAGACGAACATTGTCAGGGGAGCCAGCAGGGCGTAGCAGGCGATGGCCGGCAGGGCGCGCTGAGCACGGAGATATTGTCCGGAGAGCAGGAGCGCCAACCCCACGTGACGGTTGGCGTTGCAGATGGCGAAGGTTTCCTTGATCCGCGGCTGGCGGAACGGGAATATGAGAATCGCGGCGATCGATCCGACGGCCAAAATCAGCGCTGCGACGGGAACCAGCGGGGTGATGTGCTCGAGCGCGGGACCCATTTTGAAGAGCACCAGCACGATCATGACGGTAAGCAGAACGTTGCCGAGGATGTTAAGGGTCGACTGAGATCGCTGCGACGCTTTCGGGGCGACCCAGGCGAGGACGATTCCGACAGCCAGGGGCAGGAACTGCTTGAGGATGATCTGCCACAGGAGAATGCGGGAAGGAATCCAGATACTGCGGCCATAGAGACGGGCACCGGCCCAGACCAGGAGCGGGATCATGATGGGGACCATGAGTGCGGCCCACACCTGATAACTGGCGGCCATCTGCATGTCAAACCCGCGCCGCGCGAGATTGCGGGTGAGGAGCGGGGCTCCAGGGACCACGCCGACCATGAAAAGCCCCGCGGTGTCGCCAAGGGGGAGGCGGAAGAGGTTGGCAATGAGCAGCGCCAAGGCAGGCGGGATGATGAAGGTGGAAACGATCAGGATGGTCCAGGCGAGCCTATCCATGCGGCGCCAGTGGGCCACGACTTCGGTGAGCTTGAGGCTCATACCGATAGAGACCATCAGGAGAAAAACGGCGCCGGGCAGAAGATATTGCATAGGCCTATCGCGCACGGAGCTGTCACAGCGTCGCGGACCGAAGTGTAACACCGCGGCGGACAGGCCTTGCCGCGAAGTTGTGCGATATTGACTCAACGAACACGGGGGGATGCCCGGGCGATGATCGGGTTCTTCAGGATTCGAGAGTAATGGCTACAAGGATTGTGGTGTTGGTCGCGGTGGGTGTGCTGGTTGCTGTGGCGGCCATCCTCATACTTGCAGCAACCAAGCCGGACAGCTTCCGGATCGAGCGGTCTGTGACGATCCAGGCTTCTGCGGAGAGAATTTTTCCGCTGATCAACGACTTCCATAACTGGAGCGAATGGGCGCCTCAGGACCGGGAGGATCCGTCGATCAAGCGGACCTATAGCGGACCGGCGAGCGGGGTGGGCGCGGCGTCGGAGTGGACGAGCAGCGGTAAAGCAGGCAGCGGGAAGATGTCGATTACGGAATCGGTGCCGCCGTCGCGGGCAGTGATCGACGTGCATTTCGTGAAGCCGTTTGCGGCGCATAACGTGAATGTGTTCACGCTGGAGCCGGATGGGACGGCTACCAAGGTGACGTGGACGATGGAGGGCACGAATCTCTACTTTATGAAGCTGATGAGTGTTTTCTCCAGCATGGACCGCATGTTGGGCGGGCACTTCGAGAGCGGGCTGCGGGATCTGAAGGCGGCGGCAGAGAAATGATTTCCAGGCGGGCGCTATTCGAGGAACTTGCCGATGAGCCACATGTGTCCGAAGGGGTCGACAACGGCTCCCTGGAGCATGCGACCGATGGGGTGGGGACCGGTCGTCGGGTAGTTGTGCTCTTCGACCGGGCTGTGCTCGATGGCTCCGGCAGCGATTGCCTGGGTGTGCACGGCGACGGGATCGTCGACGAAGAGCTCGATCCTCACGGTGGTGAAACCGACGGAGGCGGAGGCACGCGTGCCAAATGATGGCGACTCGCTGGCGAGAAAAAACTGGGCACCGTTGATCGTGAGTCCGGCAACGACGTGTTCGTCTGCAAGACGCCAGAGGAGGATCGCGCCGACTGCACTCTCGTAGAACCGGATGGCGGCGTTGCCGTCGCCGACGGCTAACATTGGAGAGATCTGTGTCTGCATAGTCTGCTCCGTTCTCTCCGCCTGGGGAGCCTGGACGATCACCGCGGGCTGCCGGGTCGATGCCAGCCGACTATGGAATCATGCCGCAGTCGAACATCTTGTTGGCAATGGGCGCGGCGATTTTGTTGATGAACTCCCTGCGCATCTGGGGATCACTTTTCAGGAACTGGACAGCCTTCTGTTCCTGGGGCGTGGGGGGCGCGGGGTGCTCTTTCTTCATGATTAATTCCTGGCAGGGCGTGGTCTGGTATTTCTGAATGACCTTGTTGGCAAGAGCATCCAGGACCGGGTGCTGGCTCTGCTGTTGGTTCTGAGCCAGGGGTCCGCTGATAACGATGAGGAACGCGGGCAACATGACGAAACGTGCGAAGAGACCGGCGCGGGTGAGCTTCATATGGATGATTCCCTCCTGAAGGGAAGTTGCCCGGCCAGTGTACGTGACAGCTCAGGACGTTGAGCATAAATTTCCGCCGCCTGAAAATTGCGGGATTGAAATTGCCAAAATTCCGGCCGGGCGCGGACCGAGGAGTATCGGACACAGCAATTACTTGCCGAAGAGCTGGGTGATGGTCGCGTTGCGGTGGTCGAAGATCTGGTTGAGGGAGCGGCGGACGAAGAGCTGTCTTACCAGCGCTCCGAGCGGGCCGAAAGGCAGCTCGTATTCCACGCGATCGCGCACCTCGGTGCCGCCAGGGACTGCCTCGAACTCATGCCGATGGTGCCAGCGCCGATAGGGGCCGGAAAGCTGGACGTCGACGAAGGAAGACGGGGGCGTGAACTCCTCGATGCGCGTGCACCATTTGACCGGCAATCCATGCAGGTTCAACTGGTAGTCGATCAGCGTACCGGCCTTCATCGCGACGGGACCGGGCGTAAGGATGCGAAAACGGAGGGACGCAGGCGTGATCTGTTCGAGGTTGTGGGCGTCGGCAAAGAAGGCAAAGACTTGTTCTCTGTGCCGTGGAATGAAGAGCGATCGTTCGAGAAGATAGGACATTTTCTTCGATACAGATCAGCGATCCAGATCAGCCGATGCTCCGACAAATTCAGGACCGGCGCGCATTCCGGCGAATCGGGGCATGCGATGCACTCCGAGCGCTCTAAGAAGCCGGCATGAGGCGGGCGGCACGAAGTTCGCTGGTGGTGCAGCGCAGGGTGAGGGCGGCGCGTCCGTGGGCAGCGAGGTCTATGCCAAGTTCGCAAACCCGATGTTCGTCGAGGCCGAATTGCTCCCTGAGGATCCTGGTGAATGCTTCGCCGGAGTGGGTGCTGGCGTGCGGGTCGGCTCCGTCGGCGTCGATAGGCATGACTGAGACGCTAAGCTCGTCGCGCAGAAGCTTGAAGATATCGAGCCTGAAGTTCTGCTTGTCCTCGTCGGGCATGGCGTTCCTCACTCGACACCCAGTGTACCCTCCTTGGGAAAGCACTTATTGGTTTATGGGCCGGGTCGCGCGCTGAGTTGGCGAGACCAGAACCACGTCGCCGATCTGGACCTTGTCAGTGTGGGTGTGAGCCCGGGGCTGGATGACGACACCGCCACCCGGCGGGAAGGCGAAATCGTAGTCGTCGTAGCAGGTTCCGCAGAGCCAGTAGTGCTGGACAAGGGTCTGGTCGTTGTCGCGGTGCATAACGCGGATGACTCGGCCGTCACGCAAGTAGCGCAGCTCTCTATCGCAGGCTGGGTTGAAGCATTTGTGCATCATGGCTTGTCTATTAGCTCCCCTGCTGAGTTTTGGATGCGATTGGCGCGCCAGAGTTACCGGGTAAGGGCCTGACCAGTGGACGCAGGTCGATAATCTTCGTCATCAAACTTCGTTACCTTGGGGATGCAGGGTGGGGAAATCCTACTTTCTGGACGAATATCGGCGGAGTACACTCATTCCTTAAGTTTCCAAGATAAGTGGGCCCTGAGCTCCGAAGGTTGTTTGGGCAAGATTCTGCCATCTGGCTTGGGAGGCACGCTCTGCGTTGTATTTTTGTTAACTATCGGCGGCACGACTCGGAAGGTGAGGCCGGACGTCTGTTCGATTACCTGACGTCGCAATTCAGTCCGGACGCTGTGTTTATGGACGTGGCGGCGATTGAGCCGGGGCGGGATTTTCGCAAGGCTATCGATCAGAGCGTGGCGACCTGCAGTGTGCTGCTGGCGGTGATCGGGCAGGAGTGGGTGGACCTTAAGGATTCCGAGGGGCGGCGGCGGTTGGACGACGTGAACGACTTTGTGCGCATCGAGCTGGCCTCGGCGCTGCGGCGGGATATCCCGGTGATTCCTGTGCTGGTGCGCGGGGCGAAGATGCCGCGGCCGGAACAGCTTCCGCATGATCTGAAGGAACTGGCGTTCAGGAATGCGGTGGAGCTGACGCATTCGCGGTGGAAGACGGACCTGCAGGTGCTGATTGAGGCGGTGCGTCCTTATCTGGAGGAGCCGGGCGGGCGGCTCCCTGGGGCGGAACAGGCGCGAGCGGAGGCTCCGAAGGCAGAGCGGCATGCGTCGCCTGCGGCAGACCAGGCGACTATGGGCACGATGACGGGAATCCAGATGATCGGGCCACAGGCGGTGGAGAGGATCAGCAAGGTGCTAGCCGGATATATCGGGCCAATTGCGGATGTGATTGTGAAGCAGGCGGCGAAACGGTGCTCGTCGGTCGAAGAGCTTTGCGCGAAGGTGGCGAAAGAGATCGACGGCGAAGTGAACCGGGCCAACTTTTTGCGGTCGTGCCGGTCGTAGGGTGCGGTGGACGACCAGGAGTTATCCGCGAAGTAAATATCAGAGCGAAAATTAACAGGCTGGCCGGCGGGGTTTGGGACCACATTAGTGAGTGAGGTTCTCGATGACCGATTCCCCGCGCATCCCGTACGTACTGTGGCCGCTGGCGATTGTGCTCGCCTTCATCATCGCCTGCGTCGTCAACGTGATCGAGAAGAACTGGCGCGCTCCCAGGCAGAGGCGGTCGGCAGACTGGAGAAGGACGGCCGGGTGAGTCCGGGCGTGCGGCGTGGCGCAGCCGCAGCATCCGAGCTGGATCAGATGATTTCCCGGAGGGCGCCGGCTACCTTCTCACCAGCCATCTTGACGGCTCCGGCTGCTGTTTCTCCTGCGGCCATCGTGTGCATGAGCGCCGATTTTCTTCGCGTTCCGCTGTGCTTAACAGGGAGGGCCTCGATGCCTCCGCCGAAGATGGTGTGCCGTTCTTCCAGCTGGTCGAGCGCTGCGTTCAGCTCGGCAACGACTGCTTCGGCTTCGTCGGCGAAGACGATCAATTCCACATTGATTTTCTTGTAAGCCATTTTGTGTGCACCCAGGTGCGATTCTATACCTCGCTTTGCGCGGTGCGAGGCTGGAAGGCGCACTTTTCCCGAGTCTTTCTGAGCGCGGCTCGAGGTGGAATCATCCCTGAGGCCATCCGCCTATGCTGTCGTTAGTCTGATGTCCATCTGATAAAAGCGGAAGACATTTTCTTCGCCCGGTCCGGTGCATGCGACTTTCTGATAGCGATCCAACACGTCGGCAATGAAGTCGAGACAAGCGGCCTCGGGAAGATGCTGCGTCCACTCGACAAAGGTGACAGAACCGAAGGCAATGAAGGCGGCGCGGGACTGGAAATCCCAGCTCTTGTCGGCGGTGTGCGTGCTGAGAACCATGAATCCATGCTGTTCGGCAACGACTCCATACTGCTCGGGAGTGAGATGGAGATAGGGATCGTGGAAGCCGGCGAAATACTGTGCCCAGGGCGGCGAGTGGCGCGTCTCTTCAATCACGTCTTCGAGGCTCTTGCGATCTCCTTTGGGAACCAGTCGGAGTTGAGCAACGCCGGAGGGCCTGATGGCGGCGCGGATCGAGTTGAGGGCCAGCGATTGTTCGGGAACCCAGTGAAGGGCGTTGAAGGAGACGACGAGGTCGAATTCGTGCATGAAGGGCAGGCGGCGAGCATCGGCGACGGCGAATTCAAGATTGAAATGAGGCAGTGAGGCAGCGTGCTCTTTAGCGAAAGCGATCATCTTTTCCGAAGCATCGACTCCGACAACGTGGCCGCGGGGAACGCGGGCGGCTATCTCGCTGGTCGTTTTGCCGTTTCCGCATCCGATATCGAGGACGCTTTCGGAACCGCCAAGGTCGAGCAGGGATAGAGTCTCTTCGGCCATCGCTGCCTGCAGAGCGGACAGGCGGTCATACTCCGAGGCGTTCCATTCGGTCATCGTTCAGGTTTCCCTCGAAGATAGTAAAGCGAGACCGACAGAGATACTACCTATCGACGCGGGAGTTGTTCGGAGCGTCGAGTTGATTGCCTCCCACTCTCGCTTGTGGAGTCAGAGGGTCGGGGCGTATTGCTAGACTTGCCACGAGATGCACATGCTCCGGAGCAGTATGCGGTCATCGCCTGTGAGCATTCCGTCGAACTCTGGATCGCTCCACCGTTTGTATTGATACATCGCAGGAGGGCCGATGAGCTGGCTGTAGTCTTCTCCGCATGGATCTACCACGGTGGTGCTCTCGTTGTGGTGTGGACAGAATGGATGATGCAGAGGCGTGCTCCATGTGCACTCGGGACAGCAGGCCGCGCTCGGATCTTCGCTTTGAGGCTTTTCAAACCACATCACTCACCTCTGTTACTCTCCGCGGCCACTGGGGATGTCTCTCTGAACTCCCCGGGGGTGGGAGTGCTTCTGAGCTAGTATGGCCCCGATGGTAGCGCCCTTTGCGCAGCGATGTAAGCCTCATAAGAGCGGAATTTCGTTAATCCTTTTCGGGGACAAAAACTACACCAGTTTCGGCTGAATTAATGGCGTGCGATCGTTCCTGTTGAGACCGGGCCTCGCCGGGCGAGTCTGGAGGTGTCGGGCAGGATCGAGGCAGCCCTATCCACGCCGGTTTAGGATTTCATGGGTAGATCATTGATTTTGCGTTGGTTACGCGCGTATCCCGACGGGCGCATTGCTGCTAGATCATTGATTCTACGGATATTGCGAGTATCTCCCGTGTTTTCTGCGATCTGCGCCGCTTCCCTCAACCTGAATAGTTGCGAGCGCTGCATTGATTACACTGGGGCTCTTACCTGCCCCGGTTCCCGCCAAAAAGCAAAGGGATCGCCGAAGCGATCCCTTTTTCGACTTCTACTCTGTTATACCAGCTCCGGGGAAATTGTCGGCCATGGAGCGGCAGCGAAGTGCGGCTCATGGGCCGGCAACCAGCGGTTTTGTGCTGCTTATCCGATCGGCGCGGGTAATGGCTCCGAATCGTTCGACTCCTCGTCAAGCTCGCAGGCGCCAATCAGCTCACGAATGATCTTTTTGTAGATGTCGAGGATCTGTTCCGCGGGAATCAGTCCCATGGCGATCGGCTGCATCGATGTCGGGTTACAGTTCGTGCCATTCATGACTCTGACTTTACAAATTCGGGGGCGCTCGGAGTATCCCCCGGAACGCTTAGCCCTATCCCCAAAAACGCTTAGCCCATTATTCCCAGAAGGCGGAATGCATAACGCAGACCTGCTAACATGGCGGCCCTATGTTCATAACTTCGATCAAACGGAAGAATGAAATTCCCAGTACCGTTGTTCACTTGCGTTGCCGGGAATTACGGCTGGTGGGCAGAATCGCGAACCGCGCCGACACTCGGTCCCACTCCAATGGTAGGCGCTTCATACGAGCGCGCGTAGCCGATCTGACCGCCGATCGGGCCGCATTCATCGACATGGTCATCGCGTGGTCTCCTCAACGCGAGAACCCTGTCCTACAGTCCTTTCTTGAATTAGCGAGGAAAAGCGGTCCGACAATCGAGTAAATTCTGACGGTGCGTAACGCGAATAGTTCTGGTCTTAGACCGTCGCGCCCCCGGCGTCAGGCGAAAACAAGATAAACAGCTCGCTGTCTTTTGGCCGACAATTTCCGCCAAACAGCTAAAATAGAAATAGAGACAAAAGGCCGTGCAGCGCTATCACTGGCTTTCGGGATTCGATGCGCCGCTAACTTCCCTGCGAAGATCGATCGCACTATCCGGAATGATAACGACCACCCACGGCATGTCGCGAGACACGATGCGGGCATGCCAAACTGCTTCGCCAGTCCTTCCCGCGGCCAGGTTCACCGTTTTCTTATCTGTCCCGGCGATTTCGAGGTTTTCAGCCCTAATCGAGAACAGATGTTTTCCCTCACCGCGACCTCTAACTCGTAGAACGAGATCATCCGTACCTTCTGTTTCCGCACTGACCTCGAAATCGAGCGCCTTGTCACGCCGAAGTTCCACACTGTACGTACCAGCGGACAATACCGTTAGCGTTGTACTCGTCGCGCCCTGTTCTACAGCGTAGTTTCCTCGCGGCAAGAGAAGGCGAAAGGCCCCATCCGCAGGAATCGCCGTTCTGGTGAGGCCTGTGCGCAGATCGTGAAATACAACGGCAGCATGATTATCCCGATCCGTGATACCACGGACGACCGCCGAGCCGCTGAGGTCCCGCATCAACCATATCCACTCCCCGACCGGCTGCGTCCACACTTCTTTATATGTCCAGCAGATCTGCGTCGGCCAATACGGCGCGTCGTTGTTATCTCTCGTCTCAATACCTACAGGAAGAGCGCCTACCATTTCGCCGGAGCGCACGCTGTAGAGCGGAGTCCAATCGTACCCTTCGCCATACATAATGCTTGCTGAAAAAGGATTGCGCCCCACGAACCATTGCGCCTGTTTTTCAGCCAATTCATCTGCATCCAGATCGTTGCGAACTTGCGCAGCTAAAGACAGAGCTTTCGCCTCTGAGAGCAGGATGCTTGAGTTGCCGCGAAAGTTAAACCATACCGGAAAACGGCGAAGATAATAGCCCCCGCCCAATGGCACTCCATTGCGGACCTGCTCAAGATACGAATCACGGTCGGCTGCTCTCAGAGGCCTCCACTTCTCGGTCTCTGGAATCAAACGCACTTCGCTTTCGCTGTAAATAGCAGCGGGGAGCACGTCGTAAGGTGCATCGAGGGCCGCGGTTGCCTGCTGATAGTACTTAGAGTGGAGCACGATCGCCGAATACCATTTGATCCAATCCGGGTTGTCAGGAAATACTTCACATAGATGGGCAAGAGCAACGATCGGCTGCTCTTCCTCTCCGATATGGAAGCGGTGAAAGAGGCTGGTGCGCCTGGGGCTGGAATAGAAGTAGCCGGTCAGGGGAACAGTCCATGGCTGGAGATGGCGTTCCTGCGACTGCAGAATGAGACTCCCGAGAGATATCGCCTCATCGGCGTACATTCGGTCACCGGTCGCCTCAAATAACTCGACGGAGGCAATCGCGCCAAAGGAAATACGCTCTAGTTCGTCCTGCGCACCGTAGACCTCTGCTGGAGCGGGTGCGGTCTTGAGGCCTTCGATAGCGTATTTCCAGTCGTCTTTCGCCGTTGCCAGACTGCGGTTCGCAAGTTCCGGATCGCTCTCTTTCAATACGCGGGCGGCGAGAGCTTCAACTCCCGCCACTCTGAAGTTCCATTCCGGATCGTTCACCGCTTGACCAAAACGATCGTCCGCGTCACCCATGATTCCATTGGTCCAGTAGCTGATTAACTGTCCAGTGCTGCGAAAGCCGTCTCCAAAATTGGTCTTTAGAATCCAGGCAAGTCCCCACTTTGCTTCCTCGAGCAGCCTGTCTCGAAGTTCAGGGTCTTCTTCTTGCTGCTGCAAGCGGTCCACATAAGAGAACAAGGCATAGGTCATGCCGGTAACGTTTCCGGTGGCTGTTAGATCACCCGCGTCGTGGTATCCGCCGTTAACGATGATGCGCTTATCACCGTGGACGGTGTAATCATCCTGATGACAAACTCCATGAATGGCTGGAATCACGGTTCCACAGCGCTCGCTGTACATGAAGTTCAGTGCCTTCAAGACGCTGCTCCTCCAGGCGTCGTCGCTCACAACGAATGGCCGGGTAAGTTCGTTGCCGGCACGAAGTTGATAAGTTCCCGCCATTGCGAGCGAGGAAAAATCCAACATCTGATACGTGCCAAGGCCGGTTTTCCTTTCTTCAACAGGTTTGGTAAGGACCACCTTGCCCGTGCTTTGATCAATAACGGAAAATTCGCGCGCAGTGAGGTCGCTGGCGATCGCAGATTTTGAGGAGCCGAAAGTGTATCCGCTGTGACTGAAGGCTATCTTGCCGGCGGCGACATCCCAGCCCTCCACATGATCGGGAACTACAGTCTGCAGCTCCAGCTGATCGATATACAGAATCGTGTGGTCGCCGGGATCAGGAAACATCTTGGGCAGGCTGTATGCGAAGTCAAGCGCGGTGACCTTGTCGCGATCGAGCGGTGCGATCTCCCACACGAGATGCGTCCAGGCGTGGTTTTTCAACAAAAGCGACTCGTCACGGCCCTCGTTATACTGGTCCGGCAGAATATGTTTGCCCTCATTGTGCAGTGTGAGAGAAGCGGCAAGAGACGGGGCGCCGGCGACGTCTGCGTAGACCCACAGAGAGATGCGATTGTATTTCCGCCAATCCTCAGAAGGAAGCTTGCGTGTTGCGACGAGATCTTCCCACTCCCCGCTTCCGTCGACGCGCGCGATATTGTGCGTTGATTGGATTTTCAGCGAGTACCGGCCGTCCTTCTTGTAAGCGTCGGAAAGCGTCATGTCCCCTTCGCCGCGAAAGGCCCAGTGCGAAAGATCTTCCATGCTGTCCAGCAAACGTGAGTCAAGGACGGGCTTATCCAGCCAGCGGTATTCCGCCCCGTCTTCGACCTTAGCCTCCAAAGGCTTTCTTGGCCCATCCTGCTGGGCAGGAAGCGGTTGACATCCACCAGCGAAGAGCAATCCCGACACCAGTGAACCCCCAAGAGTCGCTTTGCACAAGCCAGGTTTCATCTTCAGGAATTGTCGAAGCACTTTTCCCCCGATCTCTAAGGGTTACTAAGCCAAGATGACACAGGGGTCGTATGATTAACGTTCTCAATGATTCAGAAATCAGGATTCGGCTCCTGATTTCTGCCGCCACAACCCGAGGACAGGAGTGGGTTTCTTAAGACTGCCCGGTGCACATAGCGGCGGAATTTGCCAGCAAAGGAAATGTAAAATCACTGCAATTTTTTGTTGATTTTTTGGGTACTTCGACATACGCTTGTCCCTAATTCCGTCGCAAGCCTTTCGCACGAACTCAACTGACGTCTGAATTCACGCCTACTACTGTATAGACAGCTGTACAAGTCGACTGCAATCGAAATCTGACCTTGGGAAAGCGATCATCGCGCTCGTATCGGTTCTTCCGATACGACATTGGGGATCTGCACAACATTTAGGAGCAATCGGAGGCAGCATGAAACGAGTCATCTTATTGAGAAGATTCGCGCTGGGACTGTTTCTGGCATGCCTGTGCGTCTGTCGATCGACATACAGTCAGCAGATCACGGCGGCGATCACCGGCACAGTCGCGGACGCGGCCGGCGCGGTTATGAATGGCGCCTCGGTCACCGTAACTGATATCGAGCACGGCAACATCTACAGCACGAAAACGATAGACGGCGGCATCTTTAACTTTCCCCACGTCCCCATTGGGACCTATACGGTGAAAGTAGAATCACCTGGTTTCGAAACTGCCGTTCAGTCCAACGTCACTCTGGTGCTGAACCAGACGGCACGCCTGGCATTCAAGATGAAGGTGGGCGCCGTAACCAACACCGTTCAGGTCACTGGAGAAGCCGCACAGTTGCAATCCGATACGACACAGGTCAGCACGCTGGTCGATTCAAGAGCCGTAACCAACATCCCGCTGGCCACTCGCAACTATGTCGAGCTGACATTGCTCGCTCCAGGGAGCGTCCACCCCGACAACTCAACCTTCAACAATGGAGACAACACCGCGAACGGCGGCCGGCCGTATATCAACGGCAATCGTGAGCAGTCCAACAACTTCATCCTCGATGGGATGGACAATAACCAGACCTCCGACAATCTGCTCGGATATACACCTTCACCCGACGCCATTGCAGAGTTCAACCTGATCACCTCGAATGCGCCGGCCGAGTTCGGCAACTTCCAGGGCGGCATCGTCAACGCATCGATTAAATCCGGGACGAACCAATTCCACGGTGATGTCTGGGAGTTCTTCCGCAACGATGTCCTGAATGCCAATCAGTGGGAGAACAAGTTCAACGGCGGAAACGAACTGCCCCGACCAGCGCTGCGCTGGAATATGTTCGGCGGCACTATAGGCGCTCCGATCCTCAAGGACAAACTGTTCTTTTTCGCAGATTATCAGGGCCAGCGCTTCGATCACCCGGCAACGAGCAACTTCATTACCGTGTTCACGAATGCTGAACGAAACGGCGACTTCAGCGCCCTCCTGCCAGGAACACAGCTAAAAAATCCGATTACAGGCCAACCTTACCCAAATAACCAGATACCCCAGTCGCAGGAAAACATCGTTGCCGCGAATCTCTTTGCTTCGAGCTTCTACCCTACGCCGATCAATGATCAGCCCATCAACAATGCGGTTAATGTCGTCACGCAGGCCTACAATGCGGATCAGGGTGATATCAAGGTTGACTACAACGTCTCTGAAAAGCTCCATTTCGACGGGCGCTACTCGCAGGCGTATCAGAATGATCCGCAGAGCAACTCTCTTCCCATATTTGCCAACACGTACACACACGCCCCGATCCACAACGTAGTCGGATCCCTTACTTACACATTCAGCCCAACCATCCTGAATGAACTTCGTTTCGGAACAAGCTGGATCACGCTTTTGACCGGAGCCAGCTTCAACCCGACCATCGGTGACTTGGGATCACAGCTGGGAATCGCGAACGCCAACACAGCAGGGCCCGGTCTGCTGTTACTCGGCTTTGGAGGGGGCACCGCGCCGCAACCGAACCCCGGGACGATCCTGACCAACGTCGGCAACTCCGTCGTGAATCAGGACTTTGCGGATACTGTGATCCAGTTCAACGATGGGCTGACGATCACCCGCGGCAAGCATGTCATCAAGACAGGCTTCCAGATGTGGCGGTACCGTATCAACACCTTCTACACCGGCAACAGTGGCGGATTCGGCTCCATTCTGTTTGCAGGCGGATTCTCGGGTGATCCGGGAGCCGATTTCTTCCTCGGCTACCCAGAAGCAACCGGCAAGGGAAACTTGACCGGTTCGACATGGCACCAGTTTTCGTGGACCTTTGCCGGATACGGTCAGGATGACTGGCGCGTTACACCAACCCTCACCTTGAACCTTGGCCTGCGTTATGAAGCGCATACCCCCTGGGTTGAACTTAATAACCTCCAGGACAACGTGAACCTTGTCACCGGCGCAATAGAATATGCGGGGGTCGACGGCAATAGCCGCTCACTCTATAACTCTGTTTACGGTCTTCCGGATTTTCAGCCGCGCTTCGGCTTTGCCTGGTCGCCGTCGTGGTTGCAAGGCAAGACTGTTCTTCGCGGGGCGTACACGATTTCTTCTTACCTCGAAGGGACAGGCACAAACCTTCGGCTTCCGAGAAATCCTCCTTTCACCCCGCCTGAAGTCACTGCCGTATACAACACACCCTCCTACACCACGCAGCAGGGGCCGGGAGGCAGCGTTCCGGGGGATCCGTTTGCAGGCGCAACCTTGTTGGTCTGGGCGCCAAAAGTTCAGCCGGCAATGTCCCAGCAATGGAGCCTTACAGCCCAGCAATCTATCACCCCGTCAACGACCTTCCAGATTGGTTACGTCGGGCAAAAGGGCGATCACCTGATGGTTCCGACGCCTTACGCACAGAAGCAGTTGATCAATGGGCAGGTTGAGCCTGGCCTCTACTTCCAGGGCAATCCTGCGCTGCTTGCGGACATCTCGACTGTGTCCGGAACGTCTTCCACCGGCTACATGACTTATAACGCCCTGCAGACTGTTCTGCAGCAGCGCTTTTCCAATGGGCTGGAAGGCCAGGTCGCATATACCTGGTCGCACTGCCTGACCAACAACAGCGGATATTACGGCACATGGGGCACAGCGACACAAGCGACCCCGGCATCGCCGTATTTCCAGAACCTTTACAATCCGCGTGCGGATTACGCCAGCTGCTACTACAACTCGCCTAACATACTTTCTGCCTACGCCACATACGAGTTGCCGATTGGAACGGGCAAGAAGTTCGGCGGAAACATGAATCGTGCCGTCAATGCGGTCGTTGGCGGTTGGCAGGCGTCCACAATCATCTCTATCCACAGCGGTTTCCCATTGGCCGTTTATAACGCGACCGATTCTTCCAACACCGGATCGCGCGGTGCTCGGCCAAACTGTGGCACTCAGCAAGTGTTCGGACGCCAACAGAGCATCAGTTCCAGTGGCGTCTTTCAGGGATACCAATGGATGAGCGCCTCCGGATATTCCGAACCATCGGATGGCACTGTCGTAAACGGAGTCGCGACTCCGTATTCCTTCGGCAACTGCCCGGCGCAAGGGCCGGTGTCTGGTCCGGGATTCAGCAACACCGATCTCGGCCTGATGAAGAACTTCCACATCACCGAGTCAAAATATCTACAGTTCCGCAGCGATTTCCTGAATGCCTTCAACAATGTGCAACTGGGACATCCGAACGTCAGTTATTCCTGTTCCTACGGCCAGCAGTGTAGTTCTGGGGCCTTTGGACTGATCAATACTTCACAACCGGCAAGAAACATCCAGTTCGCGCTCAAGTTCTACTATTAGGTGCGGCTGATAGACTCGGGGGCAGACATTCTTCAAATGGCTGCCCCCTTCGGTTTTATGCATAGACTCTCTGAGCTATTCCCTCTGATTTTCCTCGCAGCCGCGATGAGCGTCTCGTCTACAGCGCAGATTTCCAGCAAGACAGCGCCTGCCAGTTCAAGCGCTGCCGAGCATGCTGCGTCGCTTGCTGAGAGCGGCCAGTGTTCTGAGGCTTTGCCGCTACTATCAAGGACTGTGGCACACCTTACAGACAAAGAGCTGCAAAAGAGGGCCGGCCT
>Ga0206881_10045_pt1 | contig 46465 bp, 39 predicted proteins | sample Alteio_BWOrgCont_3_FD_152867 | JGI IMG/M metagenome (GOLD analysis project Ga0206881, IMG submission 152867) | Enriched cells from forest soil in Barre Woods Harvard Forest LTER site, Petersham, Massachusetts, United States -... | ecosystem: Environmental > Terrestrial > Soil > Temperate forest >...
ATCATGCCATCCTGTAATTCGCAATGAAGAATGTTGTTACCATTCCTCGCACCATGCTGTTGAACTGGCAAAGAAATTGGGAACAAGACTGCATATAGTACATGTTTCCACTGCTAAAGAGACAGGACTGTTTGATGATACCATTTCATTAGAGCAGAAAAAAATAACTTCGGAAGTATGCCCCCATCATCTTTGGTTTTCCGATAAAGACTATGCCGACAAGGGCAATATGATTAAGTGGAACCCTGCTATTAAAACAGAACACGATAAAACAGGACTCTTAGAGGCACTGCTTGAAAATAAGATTGATACCATAGCCACGGACCACGCTCCGCATACCCATGAGGAAAAGGAACAAGTCTATTTTTCATGCCCTTCCGGTGGGCCTATGGTGCAACACTCGCTTACCGTTATGCTTGAACTTTATCACCGGGGGAAAATATCCTTGGAAAATATTGTTCAAAAAATGTGCCATGCCCCTGCCACCTGCTTTCATGTTCAAAAGCGTGGATTTATTCGCGAGGGATATCATGCAGACCTCGTACTAGTTGATTTGAACTCACCCTGGAAAGTGGAAAAAAGTAACATTCTTTATAAATGTCAATGGAGCCCCTTGGATGGAGAAACATTTCATTCAAAAGTTACCCACACCTTTGTAAACGGAAATATGGTTTATTCCAATGGTTCTTTTAGTGAATCACCCAAAGGCCAAAGGATTTTATTTGAGCGTTAAGTCCCTGCTCCTACTCCCCGTAAATCCGTTTCATAAATATCCTTCTCATATTCGGATCAGCTGTTGCAAAAGAGAATTTTCCCTGTTTCCGCTTATCTTCTTTTAGTGTACTGATAGCATTATTAAAGGCATCGTTAGAGGAGGTCACCTGCATCAATCCGCTATTGTATGTGAAAAAGTACCAATGCGTGGGATCAAGCTCTATGTATATGTTTAATTCGTCGCCTTGTTTTCTTTTACGTATTTCAATAGCGCCACTTGCTTCTTTATTTACCATTTTACTGCCAATGCTTCCTACTCCAATGGTCCCTTGCGAAACATACGAATGGGTTGCATTATTCCATTTCATTTTTATACCACACAGAAAAAGCTGCGAAGTCAATTCTTTGGGTAATTTTTTAGCAGTACCGTAAAGTGTAAGCTGCGAAATCAATTTATCACCTTCATCTTTCCCCATTATTTGGCGAAGGTTCTTTTGGAAATTCTCATCCGAAACATCTACCGATGGTAAACTTGCCATACCCGCTATATCATCAGCCATTTTACCTATAGCCCCATCATCAAAGAAGAAGTTGAGCAGCATATCTATATTGCACACCGTAGTGTCGGGGATAATGTAATCTGTAATATCCCCCACAGTTTTCATATCAAGTGGCATTAAATTGGCTCCCAAATTCAGGTTGCCTTCCCCATACTCTATACACTTGCGCGTATCAAGGCTTATATAGTTTCCCGGTAGGGTTTGTGCGGCTAATTTCTCTTTGCTTGCGATACGGTATTGCTGGGTTGGAGCGTCAAATGTGAGATACCCGCCACTATCAAGAACAATTACCATATCCTTTTTAGGATTAATTACCGGTGATAAAAAGGTTGGATAAATACCCACAGAATCTCCATTGGAAACAACAGGAGATGCCGCCAGCGGAACATTGTTATCGCCCATGGAAGAGCCTATCGGTATTTGTACGTTATCAGGATCTACTTCTCCCGAAAACTTAACCCATGCAATCTTTACCTCATTGCAAGTATGTTCAATAAGGCATTCCCCTTTAAAATCGAGAAATGGATTAGAGGCTTCCAACGCCACATTGCCTTTGTATTTAAAATTGGGGCTTATAGAGAAATTAGCTGCTTCCGCAATTTCGGTATTCGCAACCGTCTGCAAAGATGTGTCTACGTGTATATTACTGAAGAACATAGGCCTTTTATTTTTCGATCCGTCAATAAAATCATAGGTTCCCGAACCAGTATAACTTTTGCGGGACGATATGCTAAGGTCTGCTTTATAAATATCGTAATACTTGGTAACCTTATTGGCCGTGATAGATGCATTAACCAATGGCACCATAAAAGCATGTTTTAATATGGTAACATTACCGCTATCCGGAACTATTCTTGCATCCGCCACATCTATATAGGGCACCTCGTGGGCTTTAATTTGATGCGTTCGTAAACTATACCGGGCTTGTGCAGAAATAAACTCGAGTGAATCCTGTTTCGGGCTGACGGAAATAAACCGCGTACCCGAAAGCTGAACATCATTCTCATCCGTAGTTTCAGTCAGTTTTTTCTTGCTGCCCATTTCAATATCATCTTGATCCATCATCCATTTGAATTGGTCCATGTATGCTATGTATTCGTTTTCGGGAAACTCAACCACAGAGCCGCTTTGGTTGCTTACAAAATCACCTTCTCGCTTACTGAAATCAATATCAGCTTTCATATTCTTAGTTGAAAAGCCAATCCCGGTTGAATCAAATGATTTCAAGGCGAAGTCAGAGGTATCTGCGATTACTCTTTTATTAAGCAAATCCATGTGTTCGGAAGCCAGTTGAGCCCTAAGGAAAGTCATTTGCCCGTTACCGGATAACAATTCCGGAGATAAACTGAGAGTACCGTGGAAGGTCGCAAATTTATTGTAGCAACTAAAGGGTTTAAACAAATCTTTTACAAATAATAGGTTTTGCTTAGGAAGCCAATGTTCATAAACGGTATCGCCGAGAACATCGGGAAATTCAGGCTCCGATTCTTTTGGCGTGACAGCAAAGGTTTGAGCATGAGAATTCATTGAATCAGGCAGGAATATAAATTTATCAGATTGGGAAACAGAGGTTACATATTTGAATGTTCCGTCCCCAATCAAGCCCTTATTACTCAGTTTGATTTTATTGAACAGTTTTCCTTTTCCTTTGTATAATTCGAGTCCATCTGCCGGTATGTCATGAACAAAGCCAAGTGAGGTATCGGGCTGCAAGCGCAACGTTTCCCGCATTTCCGGAATAATGTCGTCAGAAACAAATGTACCATCAAAATGAAGCCGTGCATTGGAGAAGCTAGCTACACTATCAATTGTAAAGGGATCAGCTTTAAAATAAAAACTGTCGCGCTTGTATACACCGCTTTGGATGCTTTTTCTATCATAATAAACAAATGTACTCGTGTCGCTTATTACAATAGGGTATTGCTTCAAAGGTTTAAGTCCTGATTTGTTATCCGTTTTATCAATCACCAGTTCACCACTTACATGGTTAATAGTATTTCTTACCCTTAAAAGAGCTGATTTACCAGATGAATCTTTATTGAATGAATTAGCATAGAGCATGGTAGAGTCTACGTCTTTCATCTTGATTTTAAAGTCGGAGTAATTAAAATCAAATTGTTTTCCGAAGAAAACAAACCTGCCCGCCCTTACAACACCCGCAAAAGTAGCTTCCCTGTTACGATGCAGAACGAGGCGCCGCTTTTCAGGAAAACAAAATACACTTTGAGAGTCACTAAGGTCAATTACTTTTACGCCGTTTATCGTAATATCATATTTATTATCCAAATCCATTACGCCATTATCCCTGGTAGAAGAATCGCCAGCAGCAACCTTGGCAGGGTCTTCTGAGTGGAAGTCTATCACATCATAATCCGATTTTCTGGCTTCATTACTGATAAATGTAAATAGCTTGTCTTGCACCTCTATCCGATCTGTTTGAACATTATAATTTAAGAGCCCAACAATAGCGAGGCGAAAAATAATGGGGCGCACCTCGTTGGCAGTAAGACGCATGTATCCTGCAATATCATCAACTGACATATCGCGCGAATGAATGGATTGGGAGTACTTGGCTATTAAGGTCACGGGGTTTACTCCATTAGGATCTCCCAATTTTTCAAATAATTCAGGACGGAAAAAATTTTGCGATTCAAAATCAGCCGTAGTTTGGGTGCTTCCTTCTATCATCCTGAATTCTATGGTAGGTTGGTCAGTGTACCAGGATAATTCTTCAAAATACATATTCACTTTATGGTACGTATCGAAGAACGGAGCTTGTGATAGGCCCTGGTCCGAACGGATAAGCGATATGTGTTTCTTATCTATGCTATATACCATTTGTATATCCGGGTGGAAAATAGAATCTCCATCCAACAAGAAATTAATACGGGCATCGTCAGCCAGGATATTCTCCTTGGTAATCCCGAAAAAAAGTGAAGAGGCTGTAAAAAAAACTTTGCCATTTCTTTTAAAGATCAATTCGGCAGGCTCCTCTTCAGTACCCGAACCCACAAATCTTCTCCCGCGCATCGAAAACCCCCCATTATAGGTAACTTCAGGCGCCAGATTAGGGATGCTCACCCGTTTATCATACGATATAAAGCGAGGGTACGATTCCTTTTCTTTAGGTTCAGTAATGTCCCGTTCAATAAGTTTTCCTTGTATGGGTTTATCAAAATAATTCTTATTCCAGAAGGTAACAGAGTCTGCTACAAAGCCTCCTTCTTTAAGGGTAATATTATACCTCGTCAGTTCAGCATACACATCAGCAGCATCAAGCCCTGTGCGGGTCCAGTCAACTTTACCGCCAACTCCTTTCCAGTTGCCCCTCAGGATAGTGTATACTCCTTTCGTATCATAAATCAGAAGAGTATCTTTATTTTCATTGGTGCACTTAAGAGTAACGTTATCAAAAATGATTTCCTGCACACTATCGGAATTAAACTTGTAATCAGTTGAACTAACACTCCAATTAGCAATAGCTGACTGAAAAATTGTGCCGGAACCAAAAAAACTTTCGGAAACAGTAAGAAATGTATTGAGATTAGAGTATGGTTTTTTGCTCATTTGTTTTTCAAAGCAAGTATCCCATTGGTCAAATTTTTCCTGTGGAATACCTGATTTGGCAATGTTCATCATGACAAAAAGAAAAGACTGAAAGGTAGGATATACATCCATCCTTTTCGCCAGCATTTTATCAGCAATGCGATAGGTGGCCCGTTTATAATAATTGCTGTAAGCCCGCGAGTCCCACACGGGCTTAAATTGCTTCATAAAATCTTTTATGCTGCTTTTATCAGCGAGGCCCGTATTCATATAGGCTTCCAGATCATCTAAAAATTTGACAGAATCGTGTTGAAACTGCGAAATTTTACCTTCCTGAGCATTACAAATTACAGCAAATGAAAGAAAGAAAAGGGGAGCAACTATTTTTCGGAAAAAGCTCATTGAGGAAAGGAATGAATAATCGTTATAAAATCTTTTGCAACAAGGGCAGCGCCACCAATTAATCCGCCATCTACATCGGGGCAGGCAAATAGCTCAGCTGCATTTTTGGCGTTGCAGCTCCCCCCGTATAAAATGGAAATGTTATTGGCAATTACTTTGCCATAATGTTTTTCTATAAGCTTACGGATAAAATGATGCATCTCCTGTGCCTGGCCGCTGGTAGCGGTCAAACCGGTTCCTATAGCCCAAACTGGTTCATATGCCAACACTATTTTACTAAATTCATCAGCAGATAAATGAAACAAACTATTTTTTATCTGTTCTTCTACTACCTCAAAGTGTTTATTGGTATGCCTGATTTCCTTGGTTTCGCCTACACAAAAAATAGGGGTAAGCGATTGTCCGAGACATATATTGACTTTCTTTTTCAAATCTTCATAGTTCTCTTTGTAATAGCTTCTTCTCTCTGAATGCCCAATAATAATATAATCCGCCTCCAATGATTTTATCATAGCTGCGGATACCTCTCCGGTATAGGCTCCGCCTTCTTCTGATGCGCAGTTTTGCGCTCCGGTAAACAAATTCTTTATTCCATGCGAATGCCTTACAACCTTCCGTATATAGGGGAAGGCGGGGATAATAATTTTAATTATATCGCCCGCTTTATCATCATCTTTCAGCATAATGGTAATTTCATCTACCAATTCAACCGCTTCGGAATAAAGCTTATTCATTTTCCAATTTCCTGCAACAATTTTTTTTCTCATAGTTTAGACTTTTACTCTTGGGTCAAGTACTCCATACAAAATATCGACCAATATATTAATAATTACAAATAGGGCTGATGTTACCAATATAATACCCATAATAACAGGCATATCAAAAGTTCCTAATGCATCTACAATATTTTTGCCAATGCCTTCCCACCCAAAAATATATTCTACAAATACAGCTCCGGCAATCAAGCTGGCAAACCATCCGGAAATAGCAGTAATTACCGGATTCAGCATATTTTTCAACGCATGCCTCATTACAATAGCTCGCAAGGATAGGCCCTTTGCAAAAGCAGTGCGTATGTAATCTTTAGTCATAACCTGCAACATAGAATTTCTAGTTAACTGCACAATAATAGCAAGTGGACGTATCCCCAATGTTAAGGCAGGAAGAATAAGATTTTTCAGTTGAAGGATTTTATTTCCATCGGCATCCATAATAAAAAGGTTGCCAGTAATGTTCAGTCCGGTATACTGGCGAAGCACGTGCCCGAAGATCCACGCAATTATCAACCCTGTAAAAAAAGAGGGGCCGGCCAATCCCAACACCGAGAGAATGATAGAGACTTTATCATACACGGAATCTTTAAATAAGGCTGCTATTATACCCATAATAATACCTATCAGAGAAGCGATAATAATAGCAGAGAACGCCAACACTGCAGTATTGGGTAGGGCAGATGAAATTATATCGCTTACTTTTTTTCGCGATTGATATGAACGCCTTAAATAGGGAAACTTTAAAACAAGCGAGCGGTTTAGCGTAAAGTGAAACAAACTGACTGCATGGCTATATTTCTCCGGATCTAAATAAATGTGGCTCGTTAGATCCTTTTCATTATAAACAGAAACTGGAGAAAGATCATTCAGATATAAAAGAAAGCGATTATATACGGGTTCATCAAGCCCCATATCTTTATGAATAATATCGAGTGATTTTTGATTCACCCTTTGTCCCATCATTAAGCGTGCAGGGTCGCCGGGCAGTATATTGAATAATAAAAAGACAAGAACAAGCACCCCCAACAATACTAAAAAGCCATGCATTATCCGTTTGATAATAAAAGCCAACACAGTTAGTGGAGGTATTGGGCAGTTACATCAGCAAATGTTGGTATGGAATGATAATGCCACATGGCTTTCACCACCCCACCTTTAATTAATACAAGACCCGGATTGGACCGTATCATGGTCTTTAAAACAGTTCCATCCGTACCATAGAATTGATATGGAGGATTGTATTCTTTTTGATATGAAGTAATCTGCGTTGGGTCAGAGGCCGTAAGGCAAATAAACCCAATATGGTCTCTCATGCAATCAGATGCTAGTTTGTTTATTTTATCTACTGTTTCTTTATCTTTATTGGCTTCATCTATAGACATGGAGATGAGTAAAAATGTATTTCCGGGAACACTGAGAATACTGTCGGTAACATCATTTCCGGCAGGGCTCGTAATACTAAAGTCTTTTATTTTAGCGTCAATACCTTTCTTCAGGGTTTCTGTTCTGCTGCCAACAAAGGTCCAATCATTCTGATAATTATCGGGGAACTTTTCAAACTCTTTCGTTTCCCCGCTTTTCTTGTTTTTCAGGGTATAATAGAATTTAACCACATCAGGCGTTCCCTGCATATCTTTCTTAATATCAGTTCCAACTTTATAAGGACGGAAATCTATTACGGGCAAATAATTGTAACAGTAGTACGAAAAGAAAGTAGACCCTGCCAATAAGATAATCAGCACTACATTTTGGGCTCTTCCTTTTATAATAGGCGATATGTTTTTAGCGCCTATTACCAATATCAATATAAGCACCATTAATACTATATTCTTCCAGAACGACTGCCAGGATGTCATGGGGACGGCATCGCCAAAGCAACCGCATTCAAGCACTTTGTTATAATGAGCTGTATACCATGTAAGGAAGGTAAAAAAGATTTCCATCAATACAAGGAGCGTAAGGGTGAGTTTCTTTTTTGAACCTAAAAGAATCATAAAGCCCAGCATCATTTCAATAATGGGAATTATGAATGCAATGGTAAAGCTGAACTTATCCAGCCAAGGCATGTTCAATGCATCGGGAGCAAAATATTCACCTAATTTGATGGTAAACCCGGTAGGGTCATCGGCCTTTACAAAGCCTGAAAAAATAAACAGTAACCCTACTAGTATTTGTGAAACCTTAACGACTTTCTTCATGCTCTACTTTTTCAGTTAAACGTATTAAGGCAAAGATAGCATAATTCATTACGTCGTAATAGTTGGCATCAATGCCTTCTGATATAAGCGTTTGCCCTTTATGTTCTTCAATTTGCTTGATGCGCATCAGCTTCATAAGTATCAGGTCGGTGAGCGATGATATGCGCATCTCTCTCCAGGCTTCGCCATAATCATGATTTTTATCCTGCATCAGTTTGCGTGCTTCGCCAGCTTGCATATCAAAAAGTTTTTCTACCTCATCGCCCGGTATTTCGGTGCGGGAATCATCTTTCATGTGCAGTTGGATAAGGGCTATTACCGCATAATTGAATATTCCAATAAAATCACCTGTAATATCATCCCCTACTTTCTGGGTTCCTTTTTCTTCAATGCTGCGTATGCGTTGGGCTTTTATAAATACCTGGTCGGTAATGGAAGAAGTACGCAGTATCCGCCAGGCGGTACCATAGTCGTACATCTTTTTCATAAATATGTCCTTTGCCGATTGAACAGCCGCATCAAATTGCCTAAGCGTTTTTGTCATGTCTTAGCCTTAAAATAGAGTTCCAAATATAAGGGTAATTAATACTGGGGAATATGCGTTGGGGATAAGTATTAACAAATTTAATAATTTTGACAATCCTTATTACTTATTCTTTAATCATTACTCCTAATTTATGAGCAAAAAATCAGAAATACATATCACCGTTGAATTAGATGAAAACAAGCTGCCTGTCAAGATGAACTGGAACTCATCAGAGAACAATGAAAGTGGCGAGTGCAAATCATTTTTCCTTGCCCTGTGGGATGGAAATCAACAATCATCCCTGCACCTTAACCTGTGGACAAAAGAAATGAACGTGGAAGAAATGCGCCAGTTCGTCCATCAAATGTTATTGAACCAAAGCGATATGCTTAAAAAAGCAACCGGCGATGAAGCCCTTGCAGCCAGCTTGTATGACTATAGCCATCAATATGCTATGAAGTCAGGAATCTTGAAAGAACCGACGAAAAGCTAATATGTTCAAAAAGAAGAAAATAGTCAACGACCCTATCTATGGATTTATTACCATTCCCGATGGCATTATATTCCAACTTATTGAGCACCACTGGTTTCAGCGGTTAAGGAGAATTGAGCAACTGGGAGTAACACATTTAGTTTACCCGGGCGCTATCCATACCCGCTTTCACCATACGCTGGGCGCCATGCACCTGATGCATAAAGCCATTGAAACCTTGCGTTCCAAAGGTGTTGATATAACTGAAAAAGAAGAAGAAAGTGCTAAGCTTGCCATATTGCTGCATGATATTGGGCATGGCCCTTTATCGCACAACCTGGAGCATAGCATAGTACATCATATTACACATGAAGATATGTCTTCTATCTTTATGGAAAAACTCAACAAAGAATTTAATGGAGAGCTATCTCTTGCCATTCGAATATTCCGTAATCAATATCCTAAAAAGTTTCTGCACCAGCTTGTATCAAGCCAGCTCGATGTAGACAGGCTTGATTACCTTACCCGCGATACCTTTTTTACCGGCGTATCAGAGGGAGTTGTGGGTTACGACCGTATTATTAATATGCTGAATGTGGCAAAAGGCAACCTGGTGGTAGAAGCTAAAGGCATTTATTCCATTGAGAAATTCATTATTGCCCGGCGCATTATGTATTGGCAGGTTTACTTGCACAAAACGGTGCTTTCAGCTATGGAATTAGTGGTGAACATTATTGACCGTGCGAAAGAAGTGGCAGCAGCAGGTGGAGAACTTTTCTGCACTCCGGCACTGCGGGTTTTCATTTATACTAGTTTCAACAAAAAGGATTTTGAAAAAGATAAAGACCTAGTGAACACCTTTGCCATGCTCGACGACCACGATGTGATGAGTTGTATAAAGGTATGGATTAACCACCCTGACTTTATTTTATCTACCCTTAGCGACTGGCTCATAAACCGAAGACTATATTCAACCCGGTTGCAAAAGGAACCATTCAGCCAGATTAAAATTAAGCAGCTTATTAAAAGCGCTAAAAGCAAATATAAACTTAGCGATACGGACATTCCTTATTTCGTCTTTTCAGGTGAAGTGGAAAATGCCATATACAAATCGGAAGCCCAAAAAGTAAATAGTTCCGGGCGTATTAATATCCTTTATCCTGATGGAACGATTACAGATATAACCAAAGCATCTGATTACCCCGGCGCGGAAGAATTGGATAAAATTACCCGTAAACATTTTATTTGCTATCCTAAGGGGCTATAAAACAGCCCCATTATAGGCTACTAATGTACTTTAACGCAAGTTTTAAAGACCATTAGCGTCCAATTGTGTACCAACCAATAAAAAAATCATAATCATGAAAATTTTAAAATCACTTGCTTTCATAGGCGGATTAGCTTTAATAACTGCCAATGTTCCAGCACAAGCCCAAGGGGGAGAAAAACAACAAATGGACCCTCAGCAAAGGGCTCAAAAAATGACAGATAACATTAAACAAAATGTTACCGGTATTACTCCTGACCAGGAAAGTAAAATTTTAGCAGCCGAACAAACCTTTACAAAAGGTATGCAAGATGCCTGGAGCAGCAGCAATGGCGACCGCGATACCATGAAAAGCAAAATGCAACCCCTGAAAGATACCAGGGATTCACAAATTAAAACCATCCTTACAGCAGACCAATATACCCAATACCAAAAGCTGGAAGCATCTCACCAAGGTGGACATAGCGGTGGCGGCAATAGCGGAAACTAACAGACCTCTCATTCATAAAAAAAAGTCCTGTAATACAGGACTTTTTTTGTTTTTATACCTCCTATACTATCAATCCTGCGGATTACATGAGGATTTATGCCTATAAAGCATACCAATAACTTACCTTTGTACTTATAAGTAACACTTTTTAACAAAGGATGGATTAATTATTGCCGTCTAATAAGCTAGAAGAAACCCCAAAAATAAGTTCCTATGAAAACACTGATTTATTCAGGTATCCTTTTAGCCTTGAGCTTCACAGGATTAAAAGCCCAAACGTCAGAACAAGTTAGCTCGCACACACCCTGGACAAAAGAAGATTCGGCAGCCATTAATGCACTGGCGCTGTATCCCGATTCTGTAAGAATGGAAATATTCACAGCCTGTGAATATCCTGCCATTATTGTAAATGTAGCAAGCCTGCAAACCAACTCCAGCGCAGCTTTTGCTGATCTTGTAGGCAGCTATGACAAAACAAAACAAGAAGCTATTTGGAACCTCAGCCGTTATCCTAATCTTATCTCAAGGCTTGTAGATGGCGGTAAAAAATCAAAGGAAGCTATTGATACCATTTTGAATGACTACCCGCCCGAAATACATGACGATGCTTCAAAATATGGCAGGGATGAATATGACCTCCTTAGCAAGATAAATGATCTTCAAAATAATACCAATCAACAGTTCAATAATATCATCTCTTCTTATCCTCCTGATGTTCAAAAAACATTTAACGACCTGCTTCAACTGCCGGAAGTAATGAGCCTGCTGAACGACCACTTAAGCCTTGCCGTTAGGGTTGGAGATAAATATAAACGCGACCCGCAGTGGGTAATGCATAAGAGTGATTCTAATGCAGCAGCACAGGCAAAAGTAAATGCTGAACAGTTGAATGACTGGAAACAAAGCCTACAACAAGATTCAGATGCACAAAACGAACTTAAATCTGCCGCTAATGATTATGCCACCGATAATGGCTACAGCCAAAGCGATGTTGATGGCCCCTTAGATTCAGGCCAGGTAGACAATACTGCTGTATATCCTTATTCGTATTGGTTCGGCTATCCTTCATGGTACCCATACCAATATTGGTACCCATATCCATATTGGTACGACTGGGGCTTTTATTATGGGACCAATGGCAATATGGTGGTTTTCGGGTTTCCCTCCTTCTATTTTACCAACTGGTATTTCTGTTATCCAAACCATTGGAACAGATACCCACATTTAGGATCTGCCTATATTCATCATTATTATGGTCCCCACCAATACAGGTTAAATACTATGAGTAGGCAAGTAGTGCATAACTGGGTACATGCCAATAGAAGCTATCTCCCGGCCGATTTTATTAAGAGTGATGCCTCAAGAGTATCTGCCATGAAGCAATACGGAGAGTTAAATCAGAAAGTAGCAAATAAGAATGGCACTATCAACACCCAGGCTCGTGATGCTGAGTTTGCCAGAAACCAGGCTAAATATTCAGCATTAAACAACCATCCTCAACAGGCCAAGCTCCCGGATGAAAAACAAGCCGTTGATGTAAGGCAGCCTTTTGTCAGACAGCCTATGGTCACTCCTCAAAGAAATCAGCCGCAAGTGCAACAAAGGCAACAGCCGTCGCAACGGGTACAGACAAGAAACGCTGTACAGCAACCGAGATATAACTATAATACTATTCAAAAAGCGCAACAATATCAACGTGGTGCATGGGAACAAACACAACCTTCCTATCATCCGGCACCGCAATACTCAGCCCCTGCCCGTTCCGCACCGGCGCCCTCGGCTCCTGCAAGAAGTTCCGGCGGTAGCTTCGGCGGCGGCAGAAGATAATTACTCAGCTAATAAAAAAGAACTATAAGTTGCAACTTATAGTTCTTTTTTATGGAAGAAAGTTTTAAATATTAGTCTCCGTGCTCTACTTTTCCAACGCCTCCGCTGGTCTTCTCCATCACTTTGGCCGGGCCATAATATTTTAATCCCCCTACCCCATTTACATCGAGGTAAATTTCGCTATCGGCATATACCTTAGCAGCACCAACTCCACTCACACTGGCATGTAGAATATTTACTTTAAAGTCTTGTGCCTTCAATGCTCCTACACCATTATCTTCAATAGTAGCATAATGAGCCTTTCCCGCAATAGTTAAGGAACCTACACCATTTTCTGATGCTGTTACTGAATCGGCATTCAGTAATAAAATGCTTTCACCCACCCCGTCAGATTCATACGTAAATCTTGCTGTTTTAATTGTATCCATAGCCTTGGTTTGGCCTACCGATTCCGTCTCCATTGCCTCCAATTGCTTAAATGTAACATATATGTCTGTCTTCCTGATTCCAATATTGCTATGCGTGCTAAGTGTATCCATAATGATAAGCGTATTGCCTTCATTTATCACTTTCAGATCGCTTGGATAATCTCCTTTTATCACCACGCTTTCAGTAGTGCCCTGCTGAAGAATAATATTGAATACTCCATTGGCCTTAATAGCGCTGAACGGCTGAATAGGCATATTTTTTCCTCCTGCGGGAAGGGTAGTATATTTAATATTAGAACCTATGCCAATATTACAGGCAGAAAATAAAATGGGAGACGCTAATGCGGCTAAAATTAATTTTGTTTTCATCGGTCTATTTTTTAGTGTTTTTCTATGACGTAAAGATAGAAGGAAAAGTTACAGGCTATATAATTCACCCCAACAACAACTTCCAGGCTTCCTCCGTTTTATTTTGCTCCAATAGTTTTTGCACTTGTTTATGAAGTTCCACCTCCGATAGTTTTTTAGGATTTTCGGCTGCATATTGTTTTACTTCATCATCCGAGGGCAGATGTGTAACATTTCCTAATTGCCCTAAATTATTCCCTGTAAGTACTTTACTGTTTCGGATAGAGGCAGGAATAGCATCTATTCCAATACCCAAATTAAAATTAGGTTGAGCGAGCTCAAACAAAGCATCTCCGTGCGCCCGGCAATACCAATGACCACCCATGCGGCCTACCGTATCTATTTTTTGCTGGTCAATTCTTCCATCGGGAGTTAAAACATCTTCACTTATATGCATGTGAATCACTTCACATATAATCAGGTTCCCCGAACCACCACCGGTGCCTGTATGCTTCACTTCCAATACCTTGCATTCCATTTGCACAGGCGATTCTTTTACCCGGAAAGGCCTGATTTTTTCAGACGGAATAGATGTAAAACCCGATTTGACAAACTCATTTACTCCTTTGGGATATTCAGCGCTGGCAAGCGATGCCTGCTGAACCATGCTATATGTTACTATATTTATCACTACTTCAGGTACTTCCAATACATTTTCAAGGGTATTCTTTTGTTGTCCGGTTCTGCCTGAACGGGCCGGAGAAAATACAGCAATAGGAGGATTAGACCCAAAAACATTAAAGAAGCTAAAGGGGCTCAGGTTGGGGTTGCCTTGGGCATCAATAGTGCTGGCAAAGCACACCGGCCGGGGGCCTACGGAAGATACTAAATGGGAGTGAAGTATGTTTTGTGGAATATCGGATGGAGAAAAGGTAATCATATTATAAGCTTTTAAGGTGGCCAAAATTAGTACATTTGTGCTTTATATCACGAGTTATTATGCAAGCCGAAGTACCCCCCTATAAGCCTAAAAACAAAATACGAATCGTAACAGCCGCTTCGTTGTTCGATGGGCACGATGCTGCCATTAATATCATGCGCCGCATTATGCAGGCAAGCGGAGCAGAAGTAATTCACCTGGGACATGACCGCAGCGCACAGGAAGTTGTGAACTGCGCCATACAGGAAGATGCCAATGCTATTGCCATGACATCATACCAGGGTGGACATAATGAATACCTAAAATATATGTACGACCTGCTGAAAGAACAAGGCTGCGGACATATTAAAATATTTGCCGGAGGTGGAGGTGTGATACTTCCATCGGAAATTGAGGACTTGCATAAATATGGCATTTCCCGTATCTATTCGCCAGACGATGGGCGTAAAATGGGCTTGCAAGGCATGATAAATGATATACTTGAAAAGTGCGATACTGTTCCATCATCTAATCACATAGACCAAAATATTAAGCACTTGGGTGATAAAGAGCCTAAGTCGATTGCCCACCTTATTTCAGTAGTTGAGAATTTTCCTGAAAAGGCAAGCGAAGTACATGCCAAAATCAAAAAACAAAAGGATACCAAAGTAGTCCCTGTGCTTGGTATTACAGGTGTTGGCGGTGCCGGTAAGTCCTCGCTTATTGATGAAATAATACGTCGCTACTTAATTGATTTTTCTGAAAAAGGGGATATTACCAAAGGCAAAACCATTGCAATTGTTTGTGTGGACCCATCCAAACGTAAAACAGGCGGGGCATTGCTTGGTGATCGCATCCGTATGAATGCCATTGCTAATCCACGTGTGTATATGCGTTCGCTAGCTACAAGGCAAAGCCACTTGGCTCTTTCGCAAAGCATTTCGAAAGCAGTTGAAATATTAAAGGCATCCGACTTTGACCTGATTCTACTCGAAACTTCGGGCATCGGTCAATCAGATACTGAAATTGTAGACTTCTCCGATGTGTCATTATATGTTATGACCCCTGAATATGGCGCGGCTACACAATTAGAAAAGATAGATATGCTCGACTATGCCGATGTGGTTGCTATCAATAAGTTTGATAAACGCGGCGCTGCCGATGCGCTGCGTGATGTGAAGAAACAATATAAGCGCAACCACAAAGCATTTACGAAGAAAGACGAAGAATTGCCCGTATTCGGCACTATAGCCTCCCAGTTCAATGATCCCGGAATGAATAGCCTCTATAAATCATTAATGGATACGGTTGTCGAAAAAACCGGGGCTGATTTGCATTCTTCCTATCATCATTCCGAAGAACAATCACAAAAAATATTCATTATTCCGCCTGACAGGGTGCGCTATCTTTCTGAAACTACCGAGACTATCCGCAGCTATGATAAATGGGCCGAAGACCAGAGCGAGATTGCTGAAAAGCTCTATGCCCTGCACAAAGTAGAGGAAATGCTCGATGGAAAAGAAGAGGCTTCCGTTAAGAAGGTAACTCAAAAAAGAGCGAAAGAACTGGAAGAAAAACTGACACCTGAAAACAGGAGGCTGTTGGAAGGCTGGGAAAGGGAAATGCAACGCTACATAGACGAGTTCTATGTATACAATGTGCGTGGTAAAGACATTAAGGTAAAAACCCATACGGAATCACTTTCACATACCCAAGTGCCTAAAATTGCAGTACCCAAGTACAAAGCCTGGGGAGAAATATTGCATTGGTGCTTGCAGGAAAACTTTCCCGGAAAATTCCCATATACAGCAGGGGTTTATCCATTTAAGCGTTCGGAAGAAGACCCTACACGTATGTTTGCGGGAGAAGGTGGGCCTGAACGTACCAACAAACGCTTTCATTATGTAAGTGCCGGGATGCCTGCCAAAAGGCTCTCTACCGCATTTGATTCGGTAACATTATATGGCCGCGACCCGGAATATCGTCCTGATATTTATGGAAAGATTGGCAATGCGGGTGTATCTATTTGTTGCCTTGATGATGCTAAGAAACTCTATTCAGGATTTAATCTTTGTGATCCGAAGACGTCTGTTTCCATGACCATTAACGGGCCTGCATCTATCCTGGCTGCTTTCTTCATGAATGCAGCTATCGACCAGCAATGCGAGCTTTACATCAAGCAAAATGGACTGGAAAAAGAAATAGAGAAAAAGATAAAAGAGCATTTCAAAAAGAAAGGTGTAAAGCGTCCGTCGTATAATGAAGATTTACCTAAAGGCAATGATGGCCTCGGACTTATGCTACTTGGTATTACCGGAGACCAAGTGCTACCTAAAGAAGTATATGAAAAAATAAAAGCACAGGCTTTATCGCAAGTCAGGGGTACCGTGCAGGCCGATATTTTAAAAGAAGACCAGGCACAGAACACTTGTATATTCTCTACCGAATTTTCGTTGCGCTTAATGGGCGATGTTCAACAATATTTCATTCAAAATAAAGTACGGAATTTTTATTCAGTGTCCATTTCGGGCTACCACATTGCCGAAGCCGGTGCCAATCCTATTACGCAAGTAGCATTTACACTCGCAAATGGATTCACCTATGTAGAATACTATTTATCACGCGGAATGCATATTGACGATTTCGCACCTAATCTTTCATTTTTCTTCTCCAATGGTATAGACCCCGAATACGCAGTGATAGGAAGGGTTGCGAGAAGGATATGGGCCAAATCGATGAAGCTGAAATATGGGGGCGATGAGCGTTCGCAAATGTTGAAATACCACATTCAAACATCAGGCCGTTCCTTGCATGCACAGGAAATTGACTTTAATGATATTCGTACGACCTTACAGGCTTTGTATGCCATTTATGATAATTGTAATTCCCTGCACACGAATGCCTATGATGAAGCTATTACCACACCTACTGAAGAAAGCGTGAGAAGGGCTATAGCTATTCAGTTAATTATCAATCGGGAATTAGGATTGGCAAAGAATGAAAACCCAATGCAAGGTTCATTCATTACAGAAGAATTGACCGATTTGGTGGAAGAAGCCATCATGGCTGAATTTGACCGTATAACGGAAAGAGGCGGCGTATTGGGCGCTATGGAAACCATGTATCAACGCGGGAAAATACAAGAAGAAAGTCTTTATTACGAAACACTGAAACATACCGGGGAATATCCGATTATAGGAGTAAATACATTCCTTTCATCAAAAGGTTCGCCGAGCATTATTCCTAAGGAAGTAATCCGTTCTACCAAAGAAGAGAAGGAATTTCAGATAGACATGCTGAAAGACTTGCATAAAGCCAATGCGGATAAAGCGCCGGAATTATTAAGCGACTTGCAACAAGCAGCCATACATAATCAAAACCTTTTCGAGAAACTAATGGAAGTGGTTCACCATTGTTCCTTAGGGCAAATCACCAATGCTTTGTTTGAAGTAGGCGGACAGTATAGGAGGAATATGTAGGCTCTGCCCTACTCCTAAACTTTAATTTAAGTTCTCTATCTTAACCGTTGGCGGCGACTTTCTTAATATAACGGCAAAAACAAGTGTCAAAATAAGTCCCACCTGGAGAGGGTCGGTAAAGGCATAAGCAGCATTAATAAAAGGATTTGTAAGAACCTTTTTTGATTCCTGGAACTGGGTTTGCGCATCAGCAATATCTTTTGGAAGTGCACCATGCAGTTTTAACTGAGCCATATAGTCCTGGAAATATTTATCAGGAAAATCGGGAGAAACCCAGTAATAAAGTATCACCCAGGATATGGCATAAAAAAAACAGGAAACAACCAATATCAGCACCCCTGCATTAAAGCCTTTCCAAAAGGTAAGAAGCCCTCCCCCAACAGTTTGCCTATATTCGCGTATTCCAAAAAATATTGGAACAAAGGCGGCTATTTTTCCCAGGAACATAATCATGCCCACGGTATTAAACCCAACTTTTGGAGCAATAGGGATAGAAAAAAAGAGTAAGACAGCCATCAATAATCCAGATATCGTCCCGTATTTTAAAACTGTGGTTTTCATGTATAAATAAGAGTTTTTATAAAATTGCCCTGCAAATGTAAAACTTAAAATTTAGAGGGGTTTTGCAGATATACGGGAGAATTCACGTATATATATTATATGAATCTGTATATTTGCAACTTTTCAAAACTAACCTAATTAATAAAATATAGTAAAAATGAATGTAATTGTCTATTTAGTTCCTGTTTTCGGTGTTATCGCATTAATATATACCATTTTTGCTTCTGCCTGGGTTACCAAACAAGATGCCGGCGATGCTACTATGATTGAACTTTCAGGTGCCATAGCTAAAGGCGCTATGGCCTTTTTGAAGGCTGAATGGACCTTATTAAGCGTCTTTGTGGTTCTGGCCGCCTGCGTATTGGCTTGGTCAGGAACTACAGTACCCGATTCAAGTCCTATTGTTGCTATTTCATTTTGTATTGGAGCCATTTTATCGGCTACCGCCGGATATATTGGTATGCGCATTGCAACCAAAGCTAACGTACGCACCACACAGGCTGCAAGAACCAGCCTTGCCAAGGCTCTTAAAGTATCCTTTACCGGTGGAAGCGTTATGGGACTTGGAGTAGCCGGACTCGCTATTCTTGGTTTAGGAGGCTTATTTATCGTTTTCTATCAAATATTTGTTCACGGAACACCTGTTACAGGCCCTGAAATGAAAAGAGCCATTGAAGTATTGGCAGGCTTTTCACTCGGAGCTGAATCTATTGCTTTATTTGCCCGTGTAGGTGGAGGTATCTATACCAAAGCTGCTGACGTAGGTGCTGACTTAGTAGGAAAAGTAGAAGCAGGAATCCCCGAAGATGACCCACGTAACCCCGCCACCATTGCCGATAACGTTGGTGATAATGTTGGTGACGTTGCCGGTATGGGCGCTGACCTTTTTGGTTCTTATGTAGCAACCATTTTAGCTACTATGGTATTAGGCCAGGAAATAGATGCTTCGAAAGATAATTTTGGAGGATTGTCTCCTATCATTCTGCCTATGTTTATTGCCGGTATAGGTTTGCTCTTTTCTATCGTAGGCACCTGGTTTGTAAAAATCAAAAATGAAAACTCGAGCGTTCAGAAAGCATTAAATTTAGGTAACTGGTCATCTATACTATTGACTGCAGTAGCTACTTACTTTTTGGTAAATTATTTATTGCCCGTCGGTGAGATGCGCATGAATCGCCTTGATGCTGTGCCATTTACAGCAATGGATGTTTACTACGCCATTATTACAGGATTAGTTGTTGGAACCTTAATGAGCATGATTACAGAATATTATACCGCAATGGGCAAACGTCCGGTATTATCCATTATTAAACGTTCGGGAACAGGACATGCTACCAATATATTAGGTGGTTTATCGGTAGGTATGGAATCTACTGTTGCTCCTATTCTTGTATTAGCAAGTGGAATTATGGTTTCCTACCACTTCGCAGGCTTATATGGAGTATCAATAGCAGCCGCAGGAATGATGGCTACCACCGCCATGCAATTATCTATTGATGCCTTCGGGCCTATTGCCGACAATGCAGGCGGAATAGCTGAAATGAGCCGTTTGCCGGAAGAAGTGCGCCACCGTACCGATAACCTGGATGCGGTGGGTAATACCACAGCCGCCACCGGAAAAGGATTTGCCATTGCTTCAGCAGCATTAACTTCTCTTGCACTTTTTGCCGCGTTTGTGGGTATAGCTGGAATTTCTCATATAGATATTTATAAAGCGCAGGTACTAGCAGGCTTATTTGTCGGAGGTATGATACCATTTATCTTCTCTTCTCTTTGTATTGCTGCTGTTGGACGTGCCGCTATGGATATGGTGAACGAAGTTCGTCGCCAGTTCCGTGAAATACCCGGCATTATGGAATATAAAGCCAAGCCTGAATATGAAAAATGCGTAGCTATTTCTACCAAGGCCTCTATCCGAGAAATGATTGCACCCGGTGCCATTGCCTTATTAGTTCCTATATTAGTAGGTTTCTCTTTTGGCCCTGAAGTATTGGGCGGATTACTGGCTGGTGTTACCGTGAGCGGCGTGCTTATGGGTATCTTCCAATCGAATGCAGGCGGAGCCTGGGATAATGCTAAGAAATCATTTGAAAAAGGGGTTTCTATCAACGGTGAAATGTTCTACAAAAAATCGGAACCACACAAAGCATCAGTTACAGGAGATACCGTTGGAGATCCGTTTAAAGATACTTCCGGCCCTTCTATGAATATATTAATCAAGCTGATGAGTATTGTTTCCCTGATTATAGCTCCACACATAGCTGTGCATACACAATCAGCTACCACATCTGTTCAACCAACTGCTAAAACCATTGTCATGGCTACTGCTCCCGCCCCAATGATGGTGAAAGCAAACAAGTAAGCCCATTTATGGCTGCCTTTAAAGTTGGACCTGATTTTTGGAGAAGAGTTCGGCTATATTCATTCGGGTTCCTTATCGGATTACTTGCCACTTATTTAATGTTTGGCGGGCGCGGATGCAATTCGCTAACCCCCGGAATGCTCAAGTTGGATGACCTTGCACAACATACTAAAATAGTATTCTCTGATACTGCTACCTGCCAGATGAAATGCGAGCAGGTTTCAATGGATGAAGTGAAGGAATCATTTACCTATGGCAAAGTAGATTCCAAGAAGAGCCAGGATTTTCATGTGCATCACCCTCTTTACAACTTTACCGGACAAACCCGAAAGGGGAAAAACCTGAATGTAATTTGTATGGAATTTGACAGTACCACGCGTATTATTTTTGTGCACGATTTGGCTAAAAAAGATACTTGCAAGTGTCCTTAAAACACTTCTCCTACATTAAAGAAGAACCCTTGCGAGCCTCCATCGCCCCAGCCATAATCAAGACACAGGTTAGTTTTGGAGTATTTGTTCAATTTTATCCGTAAGCCTATTCCCTTACCTACATGAATAGCTGAAAACCGATTCGATGGATAATTAGGGACCGATTCTCCATTGCAAAACACTACTCCCCCTAACAGCCCGTTATTCAATATATCAAAGCGGTCTTCTCCTTCCAGGTACACCATGTCGCCCCCTCTGAAACGGCCTTGTATATAGCCCCTGCCCGAATTAGAGTATTCGTCCCACCCTGTGCTGGGCAAATCAAAATAAGGCACCGAATTCCGGGTGGGGCCGTATGTAAATTCATTCCAACTCCAGAATGCCAATACATTTCTCGGATATTGGCGAAGCCTAATATATTTCCGGAATTCAACGGATATTTCCTGCCAATCATTCGTGCTGCCCAATAAAGTCATATTATCCCGATATGTAACATCAGCATAGAACGCATTTTCAGGGTTATTTATATTGGTTCTGTTATCGTATTTCAAACGGGCTACCCAGCCCGATGAAGTCGTTTGCGTAGTTCCATCCGTGTATCTTTCATATTGACGGTTATCACCAAACTCCTGGATATTGTAATGATAGTCTAGGCTATATCCTGCCCCACCATATAAATTATTCATTATGCGGTAAAGCGCTTCCTGGGAAATCTTTATATAGGAATAGTCCACCGAATCAGATTGTGACAATAGCCTTTTTCCACCCAGTCCATAAGTTAACGATGGATATTGATAAAAGCGATAATCGCCCAACAAGTTAATTTTGTTGTTCTTTAGCCAAATGCTGCTTATAAGGGGAACTATGGTTTGTTGCTTGAGCGAATAAAGCGGATTTAAGGTAATTACCGAAAGATTGGTACTATCGGGTTTAGCTGTGTAAAATGAAAAATTAGTTGCCAGTATAAATGTAACTCCGTTTGATAAGGAATATCCGATAGCAGGAAAAACAGCAACAAGTATTTTGCCGGGTTTTAAACTCTCACTATCAACCGGTTCCTTTTCCCGCACTTTAACTACTTTCGTAATCATGTCCATTGCATCTTCCTGCTTATATCGGCGGACACTATCCCGGTTTTTTACCTGGGTAAGAGAATCGCTTACAGGAAAATGAGGTAATTGAGCCAGAGCAGATAAGCTACAGCCAATGGAAAATAAAACCATTAGAATAGCTCTTGAACCACTCCTTATCGATTGTTTCCGGATCCTCTTCAAAAATCATATTAAATTAGGTAATCTTACCTCATTCTATTCGTTTTATCTATGTCCATTGGACGATTATTACTGTATAGTCCTCCTTGTGCACTCCTTTTTATAGACATTTGAAGAAAACTAAGGTTTATACCAATTATCATTATTTCGTGAAAAAATTAAAATACCTCTCCAAGGTTAAAAAAGAAGCCATGCGAACCCGTAAATCCGACAGCATAATCTATACACAAATTAACATCGGAATATTTATTGAACTTAACACGCAAGCCAACTCCTGAAGCCGGGTCAACGTATTCAAACTTATTGCTTGGCCACTGAGTAGCGCTTCCCGCATTGGAAAACACAACACCGCCTAACAAGCCATTAGAAGTCAATCCAAAACGATATTCAGCTTCCAGATAGACTAAGTTCGTTCCCCGATAAAAGCCTTGTATATACCCTCTGCCTGTATTAGAATAGGTATCCCATTGGTCAGCAGGCAAATCAAAATAGGGCGCAGGGCCTGATGTAAACTCATTCCAACTCCATAATGCCAATACGCTGCGGGAAGATAATTTGATATACTTTCTAACTTCCAGTTGAAGATATTGCCAATTTTGGGTGCTTCCCAAAAAGGTGAAATTAGTACGTAAAATAAGGCTTACCAGCATAGCATCTTTCGGATTATTAATGTTTTTTCTGCTGTCGTACATAAAGTGTACTAATGGACCGGATGAGATGGTTTTTGTTTCCCCATTATTGTATTCATTGCTATATTGCTGAAAATCGGTTTCATTATCATAATCCCTGATATTGTAGTGATCATCTAGGTTGTACCCAAGGCCTGCGTAATAATTGGAATTGAAATGACGCAACACTTCCTGATATACTTTCACATACGAGTAATAAGTCGCATCTGTCCGCGATAAAGATGTATTAGAACCCAAGCCGTATGTAGTAGATGGATAACTGTAATATCGCCAGTCGCCAAGCCAATCGAATTTATTATCCTTCGACCATATATTGCTAATAATGGGAATCATCAATTGGTTATGAAGAGAATATTCCCCGCCAAATGTGAAAACCGAAAGATTGGTAGTTGCGGGATCGCCAGTATATAATGACGCATTTATAGTAACTACTGCAATAGGGCCACCTTCCAGCGTATAGCCAGCCGCCGGGGCAAATGAAAAAAACAACTTACCCGGTTTTTCCACATTACTGTCTGGACTCTTGACATGCCGTTTAAGCGCCTTATTAAATATATCTGCCAAATCTTTTTGAGCAGCCATACTGTCAGCAGTTCTGTTATTGGTGGTGTTGGTTTGTGTCTTGGATGCCTGAGCATCAGCATAATGGGAAACAATTATAAAAAGTATAAAAAAGCAGCCATTCCTCATTCTCCCAATCAAATTAATTACAAACCATTCAAGCTCAAAAACAAACTTATGTTAAATTAAAGCAGGCAAAAAAACATTTAGACCAATCTGCTATTCCTTCGGTTTAAGACAAGCATATTGCCGTCCAACTATTTAATTTCATTCCCGTTTTTATCGTAGTGTTTTATTATCCTGGCAATTCCGTTATAATAAGTTGTCTCCGTTTTTAGTGCCCCGTTTTCATAATATTCCTTTTCAGTACCATCTTTCTTTCCATGGTTATACGGCACTTCCAGGTAAAGAATTCCATCCGGGTAATAAAACTTCCCTGTGCCGTTTTGCCAGCCATTTATATAGTTAATCTCCGATTCTTCCTTCCCACTTTTATAATAACCTTTTTCAATGCCATTTTTCTTGTCATTTGTAAAAGGGGTTTCAAGCATTACTTCGCCGCTTTCATAATATACTTTCATTTCCCCATCTTTTTTATAATCCTTATAGGTGGTTTCGGCCTTTAACTTACCCTCTTTGTCATATTCTTTAGATATGCCTGTTTTACTGTTATTGGCATACACGCTCTCCATATGCACCTTGCCATTTTCATAATATTCTTTTACCATCCCCTCTTCCACACCATTTATGTATGGAATTTCCTCTTTCAATTTCCCGTTCTTGTAATAGTTTTTTTCCACGCCATTCATAACACCACCTGTATACGAGATTTCTCTCTGCAAAATTCCGCCCTCATCATACATCTTCTCTATGCCGTCCATTTTGTCATTTATATAAGGAGCTTCACTTTGCATTATTCCGCTTGAGTAATACGTTTTCTCCATACCATTCCTTTTGCCTTCCGTATAAAAAGCTTGCAAGCGCAAGGCTCCGTTTTCGTAATATACTTTCATGGTTCCGCTTAACTGCCCATTGGCATAAGTGGTTTCATTCAATAAGGTATCCTCCGGGTTGTATATTTTCTCTTGCCCATTTAACTTGCCGTTGGCATAAGTGGCTTCATATCGTATAATTCCGGTTTCAAAATAGTCTTTCTCCGTTCCGTTTTTTTCTCCATGTGAGTAAGGTATCTCAGCCCGCAGCAATCCATCTTTATAGAATTCCCATACTACCCCATTGGGTACTCCTGATGTATATTCGATAAGACGGTAAAATAAAGTTAAAGCGGTATCATGGGTAATCATGTCGTGGTTATCTATATACTCCACCCACTTGCCTTCTTTTACTCCATTTACCAATTGATTCTTCGCATCAGCTTGCGGCGGGCATTCCCGCATTTGCGCTACTGAAACAGAAGCAACCAGGCTAAAACCGGCGATTAACAAGCTCTTACTTAATTTTTTTGCCGTTTTCATCATATTCTTTTACTCGGCCTGCTATAGTGTCGTCCGCATAAGGGGTTTCACTTTTTAATTTCCCATCTCTATAATACATTTTCTCTATGCCACTTCTTTTATCCCCCTCATAAGACACTTCCGACATTAGCGCCCCATCATCATAGTACACTTTCATAACCCCTGCTCTCACTCCATCGGCATATATGGCCTCGCTTTTCAGGTTGCCATTTTCATAATATAATTTTCCTACCCCAATCTCTTTTCCATTTACATAAGGGATTTCATTTATTACTCCCCCGTTTTCATAATACGTTTTGGCTACACCGTCCATTAAGTCATTTTTATAAGGAATTTCTTTCAGCAATTTACCGCTCGGGTAATATAGCTTTCCTATTCCGTTTTTTTCTCCATTAGTATACGGCATAATGGCTGCCAGTTTATTATTCTTCTCATAATAATAGTGCTGTATTCCCAATGGCTTGCCCGCCTTGTAAACCGTGAGCCTGTAATAAAGATAATTTTTGTAGGGTGTAACATTCCCCCGTTCATCAATATTCTCAATCCACTTGCCTTCCTTCAGGCTATCCTTTAATATGTTTTTAGCTTCAGCTTTGTTCGTAAAACCCTGTTCAGACTTATCTGCAGGACGTGTGCTGTCTGCAATAACGTGCTGCCCCCGGGCATTAACAGTGATTAAAAGCGCCAATATGGAAATCAAGAAACCTTTCATGGATTAGGTATAACACAATTTGGCGTCCATTTATTATACCCGGAAAATGTCAAAAATCATTTGCAACATCATATTGCTACTATAAATTTACCTATGGTATATCTTTATGCGCGCCCTGCAATTTTCATCCAGCCATTTCCGTGCTTTTTCTCCGCCGCCATAGTAATATGCCGAATTAAAATCGTCGCAGGCATTCCCCTTCATATCCTCTTTCATGTAGGCATAGCCTCTTCCTAAATATGCGTCTACATAATTCGGCTGCATCCGTATGGCACGCGAAAAATCTTCAATGGCCGGATTATACTCTCCCAGGGAATCAAAAGCTGTTGCGCGCAGGCCATACACCAGGTAATAGCTGCTGTCATTACTTAGCGAAGCGGAAAAATCATTCATCGCATCTTCGTAATCCCTCGACTCCAGAAAATCGCAACCCCTGAAATAATAGGCATCCATATAGCCCGTGTCTATCTGTAGTGTCGTAGTATAATCGCTTATGGCATCTACTGTATCATTTAAAGCATCGTAAGACTGCGCCCTGCTAAACCATGCGTCAGCATCAGACGGCGCGAGCTCTATAGCCCTGCTAAAATCATTAACGGCTCCATGATAGTCATCGAATACCATTTTTAAATGCCCACGGTTGTAAAGCGGGTCAGGATAAGTGGTGTCCGCTTTGGCAGCGGCCGTAAAATCTTGCATAGCAGCCTTTCCATCGCCTACCATATATTCTGAATTTCCTCTGTTATTATACGCTACAGCATAAGCAGTATCCAGCGCTATGGCTTTAGTATATTCCCTTATAGAGTGGTAGTAGTCCTGGGTTTCAGACCACAAAAAGCCCAACTTAAAATGAGGCCTCGGGTCACGTGGGCTCCATTTGCTCAATTTCTTAAAATCTTCACGCGCTCCGGCAAAATCGCCAAGCCATTCCTTACAAAGTCCCCGGTAGCCATACGCATCTGTATCGTGCTTGTTAGCCTTTATCAATGCATTGAAAGCATCTACAGCTTTTGCATATTGCCCGTTATTATAAAGCGCTATCGCCTGTGCATTGTTTTGGCCGCTTACATAACTGCTTATGAAAACTAAGCCACATGATATAAGCCCGATACCCCAATTTGCACATATCTTATACCTCATAGCTCACAACTTGTTTGGTAAAACTCAACTGAACTTATTCCTATGCTTTTTAGCTTGTTGTATGTGGGCAAGGTGATGGTTGCAATGCCATGCATAAAGAACTATGAGATGGTTTAATTTTATTTCCTTTTTCTGTTCGGGGTGATAGTACGTTCTTTCCAAATCTTCATCATTCATTTCAGATAACAACATCGCCCAGCGTTTGTGCAAGCCCTCTATTAAGAGTACAGACCACTCTATCGGGGCCTCACCTGCATCGCCTGTATTGGCCCAGGCGCTTTCATCGTATGGTTTTACTTTAGGATTCTTTTCCGTGTATGCCAGTTTTGTTCGCACATAGGCATTAATATGGCTATCGGCGCAATGATGAACCAATTGCCTTATTGTCCAGCCACCGGGGCGATGCCGGTAATCCAGCATATCCTCATTAAGCTTACTTGCTTCTTTTCGAAGTTTCGCGGGAAAACTTTCAATTGTCTTTATTCCGGACTCAATTTCTTTTTCCGAAATCTTTTTGGAAGTCTTAAACTCTCCGATAGGATATTTTAATTTTTTGAGTTCCGCTTTCTTCATTGGATACTGTGATTGATTTGCAAATCTAAAACTAATTTCACACATAGAAGGGGGCATTCTATCCACATAAATTGTTAAAACAGAGAGTTTATAAAGCCAAATAAAAACTTTATACGTTTCTTACTATAATTCCTTCCATTTTTATGTAAATAAAATTTAGACCTTTGCAATATTCCATTTCCTCATTACGGATGAAAAAATTATCGGCCCTTTTTATTTTTTTGTTTTATCTAAGTAGCGGGCTATTGGGACAAAACCAGCCTTACACTACGGAGAATAGAAAAGCCATAAAATTTTATGAGGAGGCAAAATCATATTACAGCGCCAACCAGGATGCAACGGCTATTGAATTGCTGAAAAAAGCCATACGGGAAGACAGCACCTTTGTAGAAGCACAAGGTATACTTGGCTACATATACGATGATTTGAATGATGATTCGGATGCCGTTATACAGTACAACAAAGTACTAAGGATAAATCCCCGCTTTCATCCTGATATATATTTCTCTGCCGGTCAACTCGAATTATCCATGGGGAGATACGCTATCGCAGAAGATCACCTGGAACATTTTATGGAATATGGCAGCAATGATCCTGAAAGGCTTGCCATTGCTGCAAAGATGCTTGGAGATTGCAAATTTGCCGTAGAAGCCCTGACACATCCTGTTCCATTTAATCCTGTGAATATAGGCCCCGGGGTGAATACTTCTGTTTCAGAATATTTTCCAACCGTAACCGTAGATGGCTCTATGCTGATATTTACACGCCGGCTCGAACGTTCTGAAGAAACAAGCCGCCCAAAAGGATATGATGATTACAACGAAGATTTATACGTCAGCCGTAAAGAAGACGGGCAATGGGCCAAAGCCGTGAATATGGGGGCCCAGATAAATACCGAGTACATGGAAGGAGCTTCAACCATATCAGATGACGGCAACCTATTAATATTTGTATCAGATCGCCCGGGCGGTTATGGCAGCGAGGACCTTTACTATACCTTCCGTGTGGGTAATGGGTGGTCGCGCCCCCGAAACCTGGGTTCGCCTGTAAATACAAGCAACTGGGAAAGCCAACCCTGCCTTGCTTCGGATGGAAGAACACTTTATTTTGTACGGGGAAAAATAGCCGCAGGGGAAATTAAGAACTCAGACATTTTTGTAACTGCACTCGACGATTCAGGTTATTGGAGCGTTCCACAACGATTGAGCGATACCATCAACACGCCCGGGAAAGAAGAATGCCCCTTTATTGCCCCCGATAATCAAACGCTCTATTTTGCATCAGACGGTCACCCGGGCTTTGGAGGAACCGACTTATACTTATCGCACAGGCTGCCTAGTGGCAGTTGGGATATACCCATCAATTTAGGATACCCCATCAATACAGCAAAAGATGAAACAGGTATAATGGTTGACCCTAATGGAAAACTGGCATACTTTACATCAAACAGGCCCGGAGGATATGGAGAAATGGATATATATTCTTTCGCTCTGCCAGATTCCCTGCGTCCGCAACCGGTTACCTATATGAAAGGGAAAGTATATGATGCGATTACCAATCAGCCTTTGATTGCCTATTTCACACTTACCGACCTTACAACGGGCAAAGTGGTTTCACAATCTACTTCAGCGCCTGTCGACGGAACCTTTTTAATTTGCTTACCCAGCAGCAAAAACTATGCCCTTACGGTGAATAGAGACGGTTACTTATTTTATTCCGACAACTTTTCATTGAAGAACGTGAAAGCAACATACGAACATCCCTTCCTGAAAAATGTGCCCCTACAACCCATAGATACAGGTGCCTCCATTGTGCTGAACAATATCTTTTTCGAAACCAACAAATACGATTTGAAACCCGAATCGGAAGTGGAATTAGGCAAACTGATTGCTTTCCTGAAAAATAACCCTACCGTTAAAATTGAGCTTAGCGGGCATACCGATAATCAGGGTACTCCGCAAAGCAACATCATTCTTTCGGAAAATAGGGCCAGGGCAGTTTACAATTACCTTATCGCCCACTCTATCGATGCAAATAGGTTAACCTACAAAGGTTACGGACAAACGAGGCCTATAGCCACTAATGACACCCCCGAAGGACGCCAGTTAAACAGGAGAACCGAAATGAAGATTACGGGGAAATAAGTCGCAAAGGCAATCATTTAATCTCATGTCCAGTCGAGTCGTAGTATTTGACATTCTCAGATTTACCATTGATATAAGTTGCTTCATGAAATATTTTACCATTTTCATAGTAAAATATAACCTTTCCATTTATAACTCCATTATTGAATGTGCGCTCATCCTTCAAAGAACCATTTTCAAAATACTCTTTAGCAACTCCATCTGTCTCACCATTTACAAATGGCATTTCAGACATTAGTCCACCACTTTCATAGTATATCTTTGCTACTCCATTTTTCATATCTTCTGTATAAGGAGTTGCTTTACATAATTTACCGCTCTCGTAATATTGTTTCTTAATTCCATCTTTCTTATTATCCTTACATGGGTTTTCAATCCATAGTTGACCGCTCTCAAAATACATTTTTTGAACACCGTTTATTTTCCCATTGACATAAGGGGTTTCACTCACTAGTTGACTATTTATAGTATAAACCCCCACTATACCGAGAGGATTGCCTTTATCGTAAACAGTAAGCGCGTAAAAGGAAGGACTTGATTCAGTTGTTATCCTGAGAGCCGAATCTAGGTATTCAACCCATTTACCTTCCTTAAGCCCATTCACCATTTTATTCTTAGCTTCTGCTTTATTAGTAAAACCCTCCTTTGGTAAACTATTACAGGCGACTGTAAAAAATAGTATCGATATTATAATTGCTTTCATGTTTTGTCTGTCAAAGATAGAATATCTTTTATTCGGACAATATCAAAAATTGGGCTTGGGCTCAGCTTAAAAATTATTTGGTAATACCCTCTCTCTGCCGGAATCTCACCCATTTAGTAAATATAAAAATATTTACTTTTTAGATATTCTACTTTCTTTCTATATTTTGAGATAGAATCTGTATTAATCTGTATAGTTCCAATTACAGAATCAGACCAATTTGTCTGATTGGAACCGACACAATAGAACTTATATACTATAGTTCCATTTTTATCTTCGGCTGATCTCATTAATTGCTTACATCTCAATGTCGCGTCATTCCCTAAATTATTAATTACTTTCATTTTTGTGGAATCATTTAATGATTGTCTGTCTATAATACATACACCATCAGAATTGAAAACGTAGTACTTCCCTATTTTTGTCGGCTTTTGACCTCTTGTAATCAAAATATAAGACCATCCATATTGATGCTCGTCCAATTTTACCAATGCGATGTTATCTTGCTTTGTAAAATTGCAGGAAACCTCTATAATTGATATTGACAGTAATAAAATTAAAAATACTTTCATGTTTTGTCTGACAAAGATAGAATATCTTCTATTTCCGCCCATATCAAAAAAATGCCCTATTCCTTAAAAGTCATTGACCAAAACTGCTACTTTTTTATTTCTTAAAACCAACTATACGTGTGGGGCATTTGCCTCACATAAAAAATATAGCGGAATTGCACTTCTTTAACTCAAAGGTGCGACATGACTCGTAATTCACTGATTGCTTGAAGCTATTCTGGCTTAAAATCAAACTTTTCGCAACTTTTAAACATGGAAAAAGTGTGACATGTGTGACATGAAAAAATGGAAGGTTTTGAGTGAAAAATAAGGATGCTTCCGATAAGGTATGTTAATAAAAATATCCCTGAAAGAGGTCTGTTTAGCATTTTATAACATAAAAATATCGGGGCTTACCCTATCTTTGCACCTCATTAAATAAAGATATGGATACTATCGTAAAAGAGCCACAAGTTACTGCTGAAACAGCCAAGCAATTGGGATTATCGGAAGATGAATTTCAAAAAATCGTTGCTATTCTAGGCAGAACCCCTAATTATACCGAACTGAGTATATACTCCGTTATGTGGAGCGAACATTGCTCCTACAAAAACTCTATTTTCTATATAAAAACCCTGCCACGCGAAGGCAAGGGCCTGCTTGCCAAAGCAGGTGAAGAAAATGCCGGACTGGTGGATATAGGCAACGGATATGCCTGTGCCTTCAAAATAGAATCACACAACCACCCATCCGCACTGGAACCATACCAAGGTGCAGCCACAGGGGTAGGCGGGATAAACCGCGATATTTTCACTATGGGCGCACGCCCTATTGCGCAACTGAACTCATTACGTTTTGGCAATCTTAATTCAGACAAAACCAAGTGGCTGATGAAAGGCGTGGTAAAAGGCATCGGCGATTATGGCAATGCTTTTGGAGTGCCTACCGTAGGGGGTGAGGTATTTTTTGATGAATGCTATAATGTGAATCCATTGGTAAATGCTATGTCGGTTGGTATTTTAAAAGTAGGTGAATCTATTTCGGCTACATCGCACGGAGAAGGAAACCCGGTATATATTATTGGTTCAAGTACCGGTAAAGATGGTATTCATGGTGCTACATTCGCATCTGCCGATATAACCGAAGATTCTGCGGAATCACTTCCATCAGTACAAGTAGGTGACCCATTCCAGGAAAAACTTTTACTGGAAGCTTCCTTAGAAGTTATTAAAACAGGTGCTGTTATTGGTATGCAGGATATGGGGGCAGCAGGTATTACCTGCTCCACTTCTGAAATGTCGGCAAAGGGCCAAAGCGGTATGATTATTCACCTGGATAGAGTGCCCTTGCGCCAGCAAAATATGCAACCATTTGAAATATTACTTTCCGAATCGCAAGAGCGTATGCTTGTAATTGTAAAGAAAGGAAGAGAAAAAGAGGTAGAATATGTATTGGAGAAATGGGATTTGCATTATGCGGTAATTGGCGAGGTAACTTCCGGCGACCGCTTGAAATACTACATGGACGATGAATTAGTAGCCGATGTACCTGCGGAAACCCTTGTGTTGGGCGGTGGCGCACCTGTCTATAAAAGAGAATTTAAAGAGCCTGCTTATTATAGCGAGTTCCAAAAGTTCAATATAGATGATGTAAAAGAACCGGAAAACTATAAAGAGATAGCTGACTTCCTCCTTACTCATCCGAATATTGCATCTAAAAAATGGGTGTATGAACAATACGATTCGATGGTTGGTACTATTAACATGAGTTCCAATAAACCTTCGGATGCAGCTATAGTGAACGTAAAAAAGACAGATTCCGCTTTAGCCCTGAAAGTAGATTGCAATTCCCGTTACGTTTATGCTGACCCGCACAAGGGTGGGGCCATAGCCGTTTCGGAAGCAGCACGCAACATTACCTGCTCAGGCGGTGAACCAATAGCTATTACTAACTGCCTCAATTTTGGCAATCCATATAACCCGGAAGTTTATTGGCAATTTGTACAAGCCATTAAAGGCATAGGCGAAGCCTGCACCAAGTTTAGTACACCCGTAACCGGTGGAAACGTAAGCTTTTATAACCAATCATCCTATGAAGGCCCGGTATTCCCTACTCCTGTAATTGGTATGTTGGGAATGGTACACGATAAGAATAAAGTAATGACCCTTGATTTTAAAAATGAAGGTGATTTAATTTATTTAGTAGGAGAATGTCGTGATGATATTAGCTCGTCGGAATACCTTTATTCATGGCACCATGTTAAAGGATCACCTGCTCCCTACTTTGACTTATCGGAGGAATATGAAGTACAATCTGCCGTAAAGGAATTGATACAAAAAGGGCTTATTGAATCAGCACACGATTGTTCCGATGGCGGGCTTTTTGTAACCCTTGCAGAATCTGCTATGGCAGGGAACCTGGGCTTTGATATTGATACAGATATCAGCATACGCAAAGATGCGTTTTTGTTTGGCGAAGGTCAATCAAGGATAGTAGTTACCGTGAAACCTGAAAACGAAGATGCCTTTACCGACTTATTACTCAACTCCAAGGCCGAATTCAGTTGCCTGGGAATGGTAGATGGAAAAGAAATGGTTGTTGATGGAGAATCATTCGGCCAGGTAGGTATCTTAAAAGAAAACTATGACTCCGCCCTTGGCAAAATGGTGGAAGCCTAAGCAGTATCACTTTATTATTCGTCCTGCTGCCCGGAAGTATTTTTTGTAATACGCTTCGTCCAAATCGTCAATGATAACTCCGGCGTGTACACTGGCATGAACAAACTTATGGTTTTGCAAGTAGATTCCCACATGCGAAAGTGACTTGCTTTTTATCTTAAAGAAAACCAAATCGCCTTCCCTTAATTGAGATGGCTTAATGGGTTTGCATTGTTTATAAATGGTAGTTACCGCCCCCGAAACAGTAATGTCATAAACACTTTGAAGAAGTGTAGCGGCAAAATCAGAACAGTCAATTCCTTCTTTTGTTCTTCCGGCATATCGGTATGGGGTGCCATACCACAAATCAATAAAGTTGTAGAGTTTGTAATTAGTTATATCCTCTTTTGAAACTCCCAATTTGGCAGCATACGTAGTTGCAATGGGAGATTCTCTTTCTTTCGTAGCCTCTGTAGCAACAACCGTTTCTTTTACTTTTTCCTTTTTATGGTAATTATTTGCCGGACGGTTTTCAGGCACAGGTATGTAAACGCTTTCCGGTTGGGCTTCGGCAGGTTGTTCCTGTGTTTTAGCAACCTTCTTAGTTGAATGGCAGGCATCCAATAAAAAGGAGGCAACTAAAGCTACCACAAATACATAAAGAGATTTTTGCTTTTCCCGCATCATTACAAAGTAACTAAATCACATTCAAAGGCCTATACTATCTATAAAGTATTTATACAGGCTGGCCTGTTGATAATGTAGTTCTATTAAAGTATTAACCCCATATTGCCAAAGCAATACAGGGTTAAATTAAGATTGATTTTACAAATGCTTACTTGCCTATTTTTTCAATCAGGTCAACTAAACGGTTGGAATAACCGGTTTCGTTATCGTACCAGCCGCTAACCTTAACCAGGTTGCCTATTACGGCCGTTAAACCTGAGTCGAATATACAAGAGTGGGTGTTGCCAACAATATCAGCCGAAACCAATGGTTCTTCAGAGTATTCCAATATACCTTTCAAGGCACCTTCTGAAATCGTCTTGAATGCAGCATTTACTTCTGCAACGGTTGGGGCTTTCTTCACAATAAATGTGAAATCGGTAATGGAACCATCAGGAACCGGTACACGAATGGAATCGCCTGTAAGCTTGCCTTTCAATTCAGGGAATACTTCGGCTATAGCTTTAGCAGCCCCGGTAGAAGTTGGAATCATAGAAAGTGCAGCTGCTCTTGCCCTGCGCATATCCTTATGCGGAGCATCGTGGAGGCGTTGGTCGCTGGTGTAAGCATGTATAGTAGTCATGAAGCCGACTTCAATACCCCAGTTTTCATGCACTACCTTAGCCATAGGAGCGGCACAGTTAGTAGTACATGATGCATTGGATATCACGGTATCTGAATCTTTCAAATCTTTATCATTAATTCCCAAAACGATGGTCTTAATGTCTGTCCCTTTGGCTGGAGCTGAAATAATTACTTTTTTTGCTCCGGCAGCAAGATGCTTTTCGGCGCTTGCCTTATCAATGAACAGCCCGGTTGATTCAATAACGGTATCTACTCCCAGTTCCTTCCATGGAAGAGCCACTGGGTCACGGTGGGCAGTAATTTTAATATGCTTTCCGTTAATCTTGATACCATCATTTTCAATTGATACGGTTCCATCAAATTTACCATGAATGGAATCGTATTTAAAAAGATGCGCAAGGGTAGCGCTATCGGTAATGTCGTTTAAAGCAACAACTTCGATGTTGTCTCTTTGCAATAATGCGCGCAGGGTTACTCTGCCGATTCGTCCAAAACCATTGATAGCTACTTTTATTTTACTCATTGTGTTTTTATGTGGGTTTAAAATTGGGTTGCAAATGTAAATCAAATCAACCGTTTTTTACAAGATTTTTATCATAAAATATGTTGATATTACGCTGAATGCCCATTTTATACTGCAAAAACGGTATTTCTTGCTCTTTTTAAGCACTCTTGCTTATTTCCATATTGGGTGTAAACCCTACCTTTGCAGCCTTTATAAAGCCATGCTACCTACATATGCCATACAAAGCTTTCATCTTCTGGGGGAAGACATCCGGAATTTCCTATCAGGAAAAGCCCCGCAAGCCGGAGAATGGGAACAAACTCTCTTATTAGCCGAACAGGAAAACCCTTGGTTTACTCAAGACAATATACATAATGCCTTAAAGGGAATATCCCTCTGGTTAGATAAAGACAAGCTGAGCAAATGGCTTTCGGCCTATCCTGAACTATCCACGGGAAACAAAAAGCCCCTAATAGTAGGGGTTATAATGGCAGGAAATATCCCCCTCGTTGGATTTCACGATTTTCTGTGTGTACTATTCAGTGGAAATATACTTCGCGCTAAGCTTTCCCATTCTGATTCCAGGTTGCTTACTTTTCTTGCCAATAAATTGATAGAAATAGAACCTGAATGGAAAGAACGTATACAATTTGTGGAAAGGCTGAACGGTTCTTTGGATCTAGTAATAGCAACTGGCAGTAATAATACAGCCAGGCATTTTGAATATTACTTCAAGAATATTCCGCATATCATTCGTAGAAACCGTAATGGTATGGCTATTTTAAACGGTTCGGAAACTCCTGAAGAACTAAATGCCCTGGGAAAAGACATCTTCAGCTATTTTGGACTTGGTTGCCGGAATGTATCAAAACTATATGTACCTGAAAGCTATAACCTGGATACTTTCTTTAGGAGTATAGAGCCATACAAGGATGTTATCAACCATAATAAATACCATTCCAACTATACATATAACCGTACCATTTATCTGATGGACGGTAAAAAATTTACCGATAACGGATTTTTAGCTGTCATTCCTAATCCGGCTCCCTCCTCCCCCATTGCAGTATTGAATACGGAGGAATATGAAAACCTGGAAAAGTTATCTGCCAGATTAATGGAAATGGAAGAACAAATTCAATGCATAGTTGCTACTAAAAAGGTAAAAGAGGTAATGGCAAAATATGCTGCTTCATTGCCATTTGTAGATATAGGCGAAAGTCAAAGCCCTTCATTATCTGACTATGCCGATGGTGTAGATGTAATGAAGTTTTTGCTATCTCAATCAGCATCATAAAAGCACCTGTATTCAGGTCTTTGCAAGCATTTTTTTGTAAGTTTGTACCAAGCAGATGAACACGAACGAAATAGAAAATACAGTTAAGGCGCTTGAATTTAAGCAAGGCATGCACTTGTCTTTAGACTCACCTTTGGTGATGGGCATTATCAATATCACCCCTGATTCATTTTATGATGGAGGAAGATATATTTCACGACAAGCCGCCATTGAACGCTCGGAGCAACTTATTGCCGAAGGTACAGACCTGATTGACTTAGGCGCAGCATCCACGCGTCCGGGTGCGGAAGATGTTACCCCCCATGAAGAGTTAGAAAGACTCGTTCCTGTTTTAGATTACCTGGTGAAACATCACCCAAAGACCCCGGTTTCCATAGACACATTTCATGCATCTGTCGCAAAAGAAACATTAGAAAGAGGGGCTTCCCTTATAAATGATATTACTGGTGGAGCGGATTCTGAAATGTATACAACAGTGGGTACATATAAAGCGCCATATGTATTGATGCACATACAGGGAACTCCAAAAACGATGCAACAGGAACCACATTATACAGATGTGGTAGAAGAGGTACATGAATATTTTGCTGAACGCATACAAAAACTTCAGGCTGCGGGAGTTGAACAAATCATTATTGACCCCGGGTTTGGATTTGGTAAAACAGTGGAGCATAATTATACCCTATTACGCCATCTTGACCGATTTAAAGATTTGGGCTTACCTATTATGGCCGGCGTTTCCCGCAAATCGATGATTAATAAAGTGCTGAAAACAAAACCTGAAAACGCTTTAACCGGAACCATATCATTAAACACCCTGGCGCTATTGCAAGGCGCTCGAATTTTAAGAGTGCACGATGTAAAGGAAGCTAAACAGGTTATTGAATTGGTGAAACAATATCTACCCACTAACGTCATCACAGATTAATGCTGACTTTATTCATAACATTCCGCTTTATTGATGCCATAGATATCCTGTTGGTAGCCATTTTACTTTATGAGCTTTACAATTTAGTGAAAGGTACTACCGCCATCAACATACTTACAGGAATGATTCTGCTCTATGTATTATGGCTTATTGTAAAGGCACTTGGCATGACTTTATTAAGCAGCATACTCGGAGGCTTTATAAATGTGGGTATCATTGCCATTATTATTGTATTCCAGCAAGAGTTACGGCGCTTTCTGCTTTTAATTGGGAAAACGGAGTTTTTTAACCGCCGCAATTTTGCCAAAAATTTCCTGATGCTGCAAATGAGCGATAAAAGGCCATTGGATGTGCATCCACTTATAAAAGCCTGCCGTAACATGAGTGAAAAAAAGACAGGCGCTTTAATTGTTGTGTGCAACGATTCCGATCTTTCATTCTATGCTCAAACCGGTGATATTATTGATTCTCAAATAACCGAATCTATTTTAGAAAGCATTTTTTATAAGAATAGCCCCTTGCATGACGGAGCTATCATTATTCAGAACAATCATATACATGCTGCGCGCTGCGTATTGCCCAGCACGGAAAAAACAGATTTCCCCGCCCACCTTGGTATGCGCCACCGGGCAGCAGTTGGCATTACAGAAAAATCAGATGCGATTGCGATTGTAGTTTCTGAGCAAACAGGGTCTATTTCGCTTGCCTATAACGGTGAACTTCAATATGACCTTACACCTGAAAAGCTGGCAAATCTGATCCAGGAAAAAGCAGGATAAAAAATCTTTATGATAATTAAACTATAAGAGTTGTACATTTGGTGCCCGAAATTATCTGCATATAATGCTATGCTCTTAAAATATTAAAAACCTAAAAAACAACCCATGAAAAACCTCTCACTTGTTCTTAACGCAGTATTATTAGTGCTTGTAATTATTCTGTTTGTAATGTTCAATAACTTAAAAAAGAGTATTGGACAAGACGGTAGTACGGCGACTATAGCAAGCAAAGGCAAGTTACTGCGCATTGCTTATGTAAATGCGGACAGCATCAATGCTAATTATTTACTGATGAAAGATTTTAATAATGAAATCCAGGAAAAGGAAAACCAACTCCAGGAAATATATGCAGCCAAAGCAAAGAAATTGCAAGACGAATACCAGGCTTATATGCAAAAAAAGCAAAGCGGCAATATATCCGAGTTAGATGACCAAAAATCTCAGCAGGATCTTCAGGCTAAGAAAAGTGAACTGGATGGAATGCAACAACAACGTGACGAATTGGTGAAAGATGTGCAGGAACGTAACTATGCTTTACAAAAGAAAATTCAGAAGTTTATTTCGGATTATAACAAGAAAGCAGGCTTTGATTATATTTTAGGATATGAAAATATAGGAGGTTCTTTACTATATGGTAATGATAGTCTTGATATTACAAAACCTATTGTTAGCGGGCTTAATCAACAATATAAAGACAGTGCACAGAAAGCTCCTGCAGGAGGCTCTGCCCACTAAGCTTTCCCGAAGAAAACATTATATAGCAATACCCCTCCGCAAACTATCAGGGCTATTGCCATGATGTAATGGACAATGCGCATTAACTTGTATGTTAAAATCTTTTTTAGCCTATTGGCAGCCAATGATTTTAACATATCAAGAAGGAGTATAACGCCTAATGTTCCTGCAAAAAATGAGAGTATTTCTTCTTTCGTATTATAACGCGAACTCACTGTACTCACATAGAGTATCCATGTAAATAAAACAAAAGGGTTAAGCAAATTGAGAAAAAAACCCTTTATGAACATTAAGGGTAATCTTCTATTTATGTTAGCAACAGCCGCTATTCCTATTTTTGCTTCCTTTTCTTCTTCATGCTTTTGAAAAAGCTCGTATATACCGAATATAAAGAGAACCGCACTTCCGCCAATACCTTCATATAGTTTCACTTTCGGATTATCCATAAACTGGGCTGCACCCAAATAAGCCAAGAGAACAAGAATAATATCGCTGAAAGAAATACCTACTGCCATAATAGCCGCAGAACGGAAGCCATTCTTAATGCTGGTTTGTATGAGGGCAAATAAAGACGGGCCGATAAAAAGAATAGACAATGAAAACCCAACAATAGCCCCTCTTAAAAACGTTACAACCATATATCCCTCATATTACTTAAGGTTCTAAAGGTACTATTTTTTATAAATCGTACCTTTGCACTTTCAAATTAACCCTTTATGCCAGTTAAAAACAATTTTAAAATTCAACCTGCAGCCTTAAAAGGCACAGGTGTTGCTATTATTACTCCATTTAAAAAAGATGGATCTGTTGATTTCAAATCACTTGAAAATCTTATTAACCACCTTATCAAAGGCAAGGTTAATTACATTGTGGCATTAGGAACCACAGGCGAATCAGTAACCTTAAGCAAAGAAGAAAAGCCTGAAGTAGTGAAGCATATCGTTAAAGTTGTCAATGGCAGAATACCGGTTGTTCTTGGCATTGGAGGAAACAATACAGCAGAGGTTATCCATAGCCTTCTAACAACAGACTTGTCAGGTATTTCAGCTATCCTTTCTGTTTGCCCTGCTTACAACCGCCCAAAGCAGGAAGGCCTTTACCAGCACTTTAAAGCTGTTGCGAAAACAGCAACCCTACCTATATTGCTATATAATGTGCCGACCAGAACAGGTTGTAACCTTTCCGACGAAACAACCCTGCGCCTTGCACATGAGTTTAAAAATATCATTGGCATTAAGGAAGCGTCGGGTAACATTGCACAAGTAATGAGTATCATACAAAAACGCCCGAAAAACTTCCTGGTTATTTCCGGCGATGACCTTATTACGCTGCCATTAATTGCTTGTGGAGCAGATGGAGTTATTTCTGTGGTTGCAAATGCCTTTCCAAAAGATTTTTCAGAAATGACCAGGCAGGCTTTAGCAGGTAACTATGAGCAAGCCCGTAAACTACATTATAAATTAACTACCATTACTAACCTGTTTTTTGCTGACGGAAGCCCGGCTGGAGTAAAGGCTGCACTGAAGATGATGAAGATCACTTCAGATCATGTTCGCCTTCCTTTAGTTAATATCAACGAAAAGGTTTATTCTTCCCTGGAAAAAGAAGTGAAAGCATACAAGTAACCGGTACGTAGTTTATAAAGTTATGAAGTTGAAACCTGCTTTATACACTTTACGAACTTTATAACTTTATAAACGAAAAATGGCACACGATCACGGTCACGAACATCATCACCACCATCATACGGTTCCTGTCGAGGAAATGAATACGGCCTTTGTTGTTGGTATCGTGCTCAATTTTTCCTTTGTGCTTATTGAGGTTATTGTGGGCATCTTTATTCACTCTCTTTCCTTATTATCAGATGCAGGACATAATTTGGCAGATGTCGGCACTCTTGCCCTATCACTATTTGCTTTCCGGATGATGAAAGTAAAATCGAATGAGCGTTTCACCTATGGCTACCGGAAAACCTCGGTATTTGTATCCCTAATCAACTCCGTGATATTGCTTGTATCTATTGGAGCCATTGTATACGAAGCAGTCCGTCATTTATTTAGTCCGGAGCCATTACCCGGTTCCACTATTTCCATTGTTGCAGGAATTGGTATACTCGTAAATGGTATATCTGCTATGCTGTTTATGAAAGGAAAAGATAAAGACCTGAATGTAAAAGGTGCGTACATGCATCTCTTATCAGATGCGGTGGTTTCCCTGGGCTTGGTAATTGGTGGCATTATTATATCATTTACCCATTGGTACATTATCGACAGTATATTTAGTCTACTGATTGCAGGTATCATCCTGGCAAATACCTGGAGCCTCCTGCGTGATAGCTTGCGCCTCTCTCTAGATGCAGTACCTACAGGTATCAGCATTGAAAATATCCGTAATGCCGCCTTAAAAATAAAAGGCGTTAAAGACCTCCACCACATTCATATATGGGCCATCAGCACTACTGAAAATGCCCTTACTGCCCATATGGTACTCCCACAAGGAACAACCATTGAACAAGAGCAACAAATAAAACATAAATTAAAACACGAACTGGAGCATAATAATATCCATCATATCACCATTGAATCGGAATATGATAATATGTCGTGCAAGGAAGAGAAGTGTTAACTTGTTAAAATAAAAATCCCCTGATGTTTAAGCCAGGGGATGTATCAATTCTCATTTATCTAATTATTCAGCAGTAAATTCCGCGTTGGCTATAATAGCAACTTCATTGCTAAGTGCAATGGTTGGGAAGTTTGTACCGAAATTAAAATCAGACCTTTTCACTTCGCCTGTTACCTTAAATCCGGCAATTGTAGTTGTTGGTTTCATAGGATGTTGTACAACATTTCCTTTTACATCCAAGTCAATATTTTTAGTTACTCCATTAAAGGTCAGGTCGCCATTCAGCGCATACTTTTTATCGGCAACCTTTACAAACGATTTGCTTTTAAAAGTAATCTGAGGATTTTTTTCAGCATGAAAGAAATCATCCTTCTTTAGGTGATTATCGCGCATTTCATTAGCTGTATCAATGCTATTTACATCGGCAGTAAACTCAATTTCAGCTCCTGAGAAATCTTCATTTGGAACATTTAGCTTTACATCAAAATTCTTGAAAGAACCTTCTATTTCTGATACCAGCATGTGTGTAATTCCAAATCCTACTTTCGCATGGGCCTTGTCTAAAGTCCAAACTTTAGCTTGGGTTTGTTTTTCTTGTGTTTCCATTTTTCTTTGTTTTGTTTATTGTTGTTTTAATTATTATTGGTCGGAATGAAGTTTGATTTATCCTTTAAAAAGAAAGATACCCAAAATAGAATCAGTAATAGGGCTGACATAGGTGGTTGTGCATGACCTAATTCAGTGGCCAAGGCACCTCCCAAATAGCAACATAATAAATAGAATCCTATTTTATATGTTTTAGGATAAAAGAATAATATTAAGGATATGACCTCTATGATACCGAACAGCTTAATATATGAACCGAACCCACCTGCCGTTAAACCGGTCACCATTTGGGCATTACCTGAAATTTTCATAAAAGCACTCATTAAAACCATTACAGAGGCAAGCGCGCCAATAATAATGGAAACTATATTTTTTGTTTTATTTGTCATTTTCTTTTTTTTATTGATTTTAGGATACAAAGATACACCATAGTTGGTATACAAAAGTTATCACTATACTAAAATATACCAGTATACTGCAATATACTAACCTGCTAAAATATGAGGAAATGTGTATTTTGATTCAGGAAGTGGTGGCTTCTCCCCATACCTTCTCAAGTGTTCTCAGAAAAACATCCTCGGGCTGAGCACCCGAAACGGCATATTTACGATCAAATACGAAAAAGGGAACCCCGCTGATGCCAATTTCCCTCGCCTCCGCTTCATCCTGCCTCACATCATGGCTATATTTATCGCTCTTCAGCATCTTCTCCGTCTCTTTTGAATCAATTCCAACCTTATCTGCAAGCGATATGAGCGAATTATCTTCGTCAATATTCACTCCTTTTGTAAAGTAAGAAGAGAAAAGCAATTCCTCCATTTCATTCTGCACATTATGCTGCGCCGCAAGATGTGAAATGCGGTGTGCCTTAAATGTGTTTACGGGAATTGCTTTATCAAAATCGTAGGTCAATCCTACTTCCTTTGCCATTTTAGTAACATGGTCGTTCATTTCCTTAGCCTGTTCAATAGTCCATCCTTTCTTTTCAGCAAGCATTTGATGTATGCTTTTTCCTGGCTCCGATTTTCTTTCCGGATCCAGTTCAAAACTGTGCCATATTAATTCCACATCATCCTTATGAGCAAACTTTTCAAGGGCATGCTCAAAACGTCTTTTCCCTATGTAGCAAAAGGGGCATATAACATCCGACCATATTTCGACTTTCATAGCTTGGGAATTAAAAATAAATTATTTAGATTGTTTGCCCGCATCCCTATTAACAGGTGGTTTGAAGAACAAAGATACCACATAGTTAGTATATAAAAGTTACCACTATACAATAACATACCAGTATACTTTATGAAACTACCTTTCTTTATGGCAAAAGAACTATCTTTGCTACACTGAAATCAATATCAACAGATATGTCAACAGTCTTGGAAAGGGAAATAAAAAAGAAAAGACTTAATGGCTTTTCTCCCGCAGAACAACACAGTGAATGTAAAAAAAACCTATTGCCAGTAAAGGATGCACTCGATATCCTGAGTGGCAAGTGGAAGATTCCCATTATTATTGCCCTCACTTTTGAAAAAAAACGCTTCAAAGAAATGCAAAGAGAAATTGAAGGCATTACACCCAAAATGTTGTCGAAAGAATTAAAAGAACTGGAAATTAATCAATTGGTAAAACGTACGGTTTACGATACGCTACCTGTTACCGTAGAATATTCTCTCACCAATTATGGGAAGTCCCTACATAAGGTAATTGAAGAATTGAGAACATGGGGACTCCAACACCGGAAAAGACTACTATCAAAAAACTAATCCATTATATATGAAAACTATATACACTAAAAATGCTCCTGAACCTATTGGCCCATATAGCCAGGCAATACAGGCTGGCAATTTTGTTTTTGTTTCAGGCCAGGTAGGAAAAGATCCTGTAAGCGGAGCCATGAAAAATGAAAACATAAAGGCTGAAGCCTTAATGGTGTTGACCAATGTGAAAAATGTGTTGGAAGCTGCGGGACTTAGTATGTCCAATATTGTAAAGACAACTATATTTCTCAGCAATATGGATGACTTTGCCCAAGTAAATGAAGTATATGGTTCCTTTTTTACCGGAAATTATCCTGCCCGTGAAACGGTTCAGGTATCTCGCCTACCTCTCAATGCCAACATTGAGGTTTCGGTAATTGCAGCAGCAGAGTAACTTCAAAAATCTTTTCGGCTCCAGGCTTTGTAAGCTTCTTTTTGCGCCGGAGTTGCACCTTGTTTCTTCACCACAAAAAAGGAAGGAAAGTATTCCTTACCTTCCGTTGGTTTAATAGTTACATATCGCCTTATACTATGAGCCACCAAGCTTAAGGTTATTTCATCGCGGTCATAATAAGCGCACCAATCGTGAAAGTTGCACTTTACCGCATGTCCGTTTATGGAATGGATTTCGTCATGAACACAGATGCCAGCCTGTTCGGCAGGAGAGCCCGGCAGCACAGCGGTAACTTTATACTTGCCGTCTTCATCCAGTACTTTCATTCCGTAATACCGTTCACAGTGTTTTTTAGCAGGAGCTGTTTGTAATACCAAGCCAATATAAAGGAGAGCAGTAGTTAATGGCTCATCAAAGCTGGCCGCTTTATTAACGTAATTATCAAATATTTCTTTGCATGACTGCCCTGCTATTTTTTCAATGATACCCCAATAGTCTGTTTCACTATAAGGCTTGCCATGCTGGGCATAATCGTGGTAAAGCGTTTTCATTACGTCATCAAGCGACTTCCTATCGGATGTATGACTCCTAATAAAGGTATCTACAATAAAGGCGATTAAAGCGCCTTCTGTGTATATAGACACTTTGCGGTATGGAGCACCTTGCGAATATCCATCAATCCATGTGTCGAAAGAAGAATCGGCAACGCCAAGGTTGAACCTTCCATAATTATCAAAATGTTTCTGTATCTGCTCTTGTACAGCTTTCAGATAATCAAATTCTGAAAAAACACCTGACCTTAGCAATAGATAATCTCCATAATAATCGGTTACTCCCTCATATACATATCCGAGGCGGGAATAATTCTCTTTTGTATAATCGTATGGGAACATTTCAACCGGACGAATGGTCTTTATGTTCCAGCAATGAAAAAATTCATGGCAAGAAATCCCAAGGAAGCTGTTAAACTGCTCGTACTTCATCAGATTGTATGATGGCCCAATAGCTATAATAGTTGATGAAAGATGTTCCACACCATGCCGAAACTTATAAGGTAAAGCTTGGTATATGAAATGATATTCAGCTACCGGGCAGCCGTCCATCATTTGAATCTGTTCATGTACAAATCTGGAGAAATTGTCTTTTATTTTATCCCAAAGAGGCTTTATTTCACCCTGAAACCAAATATTTACTTTCAAGTTATCTACCTGAATAGTTTCTACCTGTAAGGTAGGGCTGGCAATTAAAGGACTGTCAGCAAGTTCATCATAATTAGAAGCATTAAGCGTATGTTGATGGCGAGTTTCCAGCTTTTCAGGCTTATCCGTTTTCATCGATGTTGCTATCCGGTATCCTTCGGGAAGAAGTATTTCCATAGTAACGGCCTCGTTTCTTAACTCAGGTACGTACATGCAGCAATTTACCGGATTCATATACAGTTGCCTATCATCAAGATAAGTAGCACCAGCATTCATATCAGCGGCATAGTAACTATAAAAAACATGTATTTCCTTACAATTAGCAGTTGTTACCTCCCATAAATTTTTGTTGACTTTATGGTATGGAAGCGCCTCGCCATTTTCATTAACCGCTTTCCAATTCCGCACGTTCCCTGCAAAATTACCCAGCTCATATCGTCCCGGTCTCCATACAGGGCATTGCACGCTTGTTTTATTGCCTGAAACTTTGGCTATTATTTCTATATTTATAAAATGCTGGTGATGGAGGGAATAAGAGACTATATATTTC
>Ga0206881_10044_pt2 | contig 46464 bp, 36 predicted proteins | sample Alteio_BWOrgCont_3_FD_152867 | JGI IMG/M metagenome (GOLD analysis project Ga0206881, IMG submission 152867) | Enriched cells from forest soil in Barre Woods Harvard Forest LTER site, Petersham, Massachusetts, United States -... | ecosystem: Environmental > Terrestrial > Soil > Temperate forest >...
TGCCATTGGTAATTATGGTTATGTAGGCACAGGCTCTTATATTTCCGGTAATTCTTTAGTTACTACAGATGATTGGTGGGAATATGTACCCTCTTCTCTTGCTGTAAGTGAAATTAGTAACCCGGATGAGTTTAGTTGCTATCCTATTCCTGCAAAAGATTTCTTAACTGTAGAGAATACAGGAACAAATACTAATGGGGATATGAATTACTATTTATATAACATGACCGGACAATTGGTAGCTCAAGGCAGGCTTGTCAATACGGATAATAAATGCATCTTGGATGTTTCAGCCTTGTCCAATGGGCAATATCTCCTTTGCCTAAGGAGTGATGACACTCCTATTGTATCTAAAAAGATAATGGTGCTCAGGTAAACTTATTAAGAAGAAATTTCTGTATGGAAAACAAGGGTTTGCACTTAATAGTGCAAACCTTTTTTAATTCTGGGAGCAGAAAGGGTAAGAGTTGAACCCATTAAATGATTTTACATTGATATATCAATCCCTGTATTTATTCTAAACCCAGGGATATGCTGCTTTGCAACAAGTAGCTATATTTATGGCCTGCTTATCAACTCCCCATCGTGCAAAAGCATAATTTAAATACAAGCTGCGCTGTCATATACATAAAGAATATGATCAGCAATAGTTGTATCAAAATTGTAAAGCAGGAGCTTGAAAGAACAGGCTTTATAGAGGTTATCCAAATCAAGCTGGGTGAGGCTGAGGTGCAGTTCGATTCGCAGGTAATTAACCTGGATGTGATAAATACCATCTTGAAAAGGGATGGATTTCAACTGATAGACGATAGTTCCGATAAACTGGTACAACGAATAAAAAGCTGTATCATCCAGCATATCTTTTTTGGCAATAATGCCAATTCCATCATCCGCAATTCCGATTACCTTAGCGAAAGCCTTGGCCAGCCTTATCTTCACCTGAGCAAAGTGTTTTCAGAAAAAACAGGAATGACCCTTGAAAAGTATATTATCCTTATCAAAATTGAGAAGATAAAGGAACTCATCATCTACGATGAGCTTACCCTGAGCGAAATAGCCTATAATCTGGGCTATAGTAGCATTCAATACCTCAGCAAGCTATTCGACGCGCGGATTATCGGCTTATCGTACGAATCGCTGGAACCCGGCATATATATGCACCACCTGGTTGATAAAACCTACCAGGTTCCCTTGCCTACTGCCGGAAAAGCCGCTTTAATAGAACGCCTGAAATATATCCATTCCATAGAAAAAATAGATGTTATCATTCCGAATTTCGATGCGGAACTATTTAATTTCATAAAGCTGGTGGATACGCTTAAGAAAGATATGAAAATAAATGTGTTCCTTCCAACCCTTGAACAGTTTGAAGAAAGGCATAAATCCAATCTCCCCGCGTACGGTAAAACACACAAAATAAAAATACCTTACAGCAAATTAATATTTAATGTAAGGGAAATCCCTTCGCTCACTTCTGAGTTTACTTATCCGGTGGTGGTAAAGGGGAAATTTTATGATGCCTCCATAGCCTACAGCCCCGACCAGGTTGCTACTTATTTCAACAAACTAAATGCGAAATGGGGGCTGCCAGTAATCATACAGCAATTTGTACACGGCCAGGAAGTGAATGTAACCGCCATAGGCGATGGTAAAGGCAATACCATAGGAGCAGTGCCCATGCGCAAGCAATATATTACCGATAAAGGAAAAGCATGGTCGGGAATTTCCATTGATGACAAAAGCTTGCTCCGCATGACGCAAAAGCTTATCAAATCTACTAAATGGAGGGGAGGCATGGAACTCGAGATTATAAAAACCAGTGAAGGCGATTATTACCTGATTGAGATCAATCCCCGTTTTCCGGCATGGGTTTATTTAGCCGTGGGCTGCGGCCAAAATCATCCCGAAGCCCTTGTACAGATGGCCCTGGGCAAAAAAGTAGCACCATTCCGAAAATATGATATCGGTAAGCTTTTTGTACGCTATTCCTGGGACATGATTGTAGACTTAAAAGAATTTGAAAAAATATCCACCCTTGGTGAACTCTAAAAAAACAAGTATATGAGCGCGAAAAAATTGCAATACGAACGCCCCGTTATCCAAAAGCTCAACGTGGGCCTGATGAACAAGTTCGGCACCCGTACGGAATATAGCCCCGTAACCCACATTGATGGAAATTCCGTTAAAAGTCTTTTGGAAAAATTTGGTTCTCCCCTGTTTATCATTTCAGAAAGAACCTTGCGAAACACTTTCCATGAAGCCAATCGTGCCTTTAAAACCCGCTACCCTAAAGTGCAGTTTGCATGGTCGTATAAAACCAATTACATGAACGCCGTGTGCAATGCCTTTCACCAGGAAGGCTCATGGGCAGAAGTGGTTTCCGGCTTTGAATATCAAAAGGCCTTGAATAATGGAGTGCCGGGAAATAAAATCATTTTCAACGGTCCGGACAAGACGGAAGCGGAACTAAGAACAGCGATAGAAAATAACTCCATGATTCATATTGATCACCTGGATGAATTGTACCTGATAAAGGAATTGGCGCTGGAGACAAATAAAAAGCCCCGTGTAACCATCCGTGTAAATATGGATACAGGCGTTTATCCTATGTGGGACCGGTTTGGCTTTAACTATGAAAACGGGCAAGCTTGGGATGCTATTAATAAAATTCTCCTCAACGATAAGATGGAGTTGGTTGGGCTTCATTCACACATCGGTACATTCATGCTTACCCCAAGCGCTTACGGGATGGCTGCAGCCAAGCTTTCAGCCCTCGCGCTTGAAATAAAAAAGAAGTACAAAAAAAGTATCCAGTATATTGATATGGGTGGAGGATTCGCTTCTAAAAATACCCTCAAAGGCTCTTATTTACAAGGCGTGGATGCATCACCTACATTCGATCAGTTTGCCGAAAGTATTTGTACTTCCATTTTAAATGCAGGCTTTACCGAAAGTGATTTGCCTTTATTAATTCTGGAAACAGGCAGGGCACTTATTGATGAAGCAGGCTATTTGCTTGGAACCGTTATTTCAAATAAGCGCCTTTCAGATGGAAGACGTGCTACCATATTGGACTTTGGGGTAAATATTCTTTTCACATCATTTTGGTACGACCATAAAATAAGCCCTGCGCAGGAATTTAGCCAGTATACCGAAGATGCCGTGCTTTATGGCCCACTTTGTATGAACATTGACGTAATACGGGAAAATATTACCTTGCCTCCGCTTAAGCGCGATGACCATGTAGTAGTGCACCGGGTAGGAGCTTATAACATGACACAGTGGATGCAGTTCATAGCCTTGCGCCCTGCTATTGTTATGATTGATATGGATGGAAATCCGAACATTATACGAAAACGTGAAACCCTTAGCAGCATTGAACAAGATGAGATACTGCCAAAATATCTTAAGAACTTTAAACTATAAATCCCTTTATTGCTGGTGAAAGAGCAGATAAAGTTTTTCAGAGACAGTGTTGCCTGTAGCTATAGCCAGGTTTTCTTTTCAGATAACCGCTGGTTTGCACTACTGCTTGGCATTGCCAGTTTTGTTGACCCATATACCGGACTGGGCGGACTGCTTAGTGTGTTGTTTGCTGTCGTTCTGGCAAGGTTACTAGGTTTTAACCCCCTGCTGATACGCAATGGCACGTATACCTTCAATGTATTGCTGGTCGGCCTTGCCATGGGGTTTTATTTTAGTTTCAATTTTGCTTTTCTTATCATACTTTTACTTGCATCGTTCCTTACTTTAATGGCAAGCGCCTGGATGGCTTCTTCCTTTGCTGCCAAACGCATTCCTTTTCTCAGCCTGCCATTTATCCTGGGTATTTGGATTGTTTTGTTAAGCACCCGCGCTTTTCAAACCATCAAATTAAGTGAGCGCACGGCAGGACGGCTTTTCCATTGGGGAAGCTTAGCCGGAGCTCCTTTGCTCTCCATCTATTATAAAGCATCCGCATTTATTCCGCACCTGGTCGTTATTTATTTCAAATCCATAGGGGCCGTATTTTTTCAATACAACATTATTTCAGGCTTGCTAATAACAACAGGCTTATTGCTTTGTTCGCGCATCGCATTTTCTTTGTCGGTCATCGGGTTTGTTTGCGGGTATCTTTTTTGCTATTTCATCCAATACAATATGTCGGAGCTGGAATATAGCTATATAGGTTTTAATTTCATCCTTACATCTATCGCTATTGGAGGGTTTTTCTTTGTTCCATCAAACCGCTCTTACTTGCTCGCCATTATTTCCGCTCCCCTGGTGGTATTACTTATAAGCGGACTTGGCAATGTATTGATCAGTTATACCCTTCCGCTCTATTCGCTTCCCTTCAGCCTGGTGGTAATCCTGGTGGTATATGTTATGGAAAACCGCTATACAACTTCCAAACTCCACCTAGTAGTATATCAAAAATATTCACCGGAAAAAACCCTGTACGCATTTCGCAACAGCATGGAGCGTTTCAAAAATGATACATACGTTCATATTCATTTACCCTATTTCGGCGAATGGGTTGTTTCGCAAGGACACAGTGGAGGAATAACGCACACCGACGATTTCCGCCATGCATGGGACTTTGTAATAAGCGATGAAAATAAAAAGACGTACCGCCTTCCGGGTATGGAAGTAACTGATTTTTATTGTTATGATAAACCTGTTCTTGCGCCTGCACCCGGGCAAATAGTAGCCATAGAAGACGGGGTGGATGATAATTCCATCGGCGACGCGAATGTGGAAAAAAACTGGGGCAATACCATTATCATCAAGCATAGCGAGTTTTTATACAGCAAGCTAAGTCATATTAAAAAAGATAGCTTTAAAGTAAAACTATGGGATTATATAAAAAAAGGCGATGTACTGGCTTTATGCGGTAATTCCGGCCGTTCGCCGGAACCGCATATCCATTTCCAATTGCAGTCCACAGCCTATTTGAACGCGAGAACTATTGACTATCCTATTTGTTATTACCTGGCAAACGAAGCGGGAAAATATAATTTCCATTCTTTTGAAAATCCCAGGGAAGGTGAAACCGTTTTGAAAATTACACCAACGCCTTTAATAAGCCGGGCATTTCATTTTATACCCGGAATGAAAATGAATTTTGAAGTAAAACGAGATAATGAAACCACTGAGGAAAACTGGGAAGTGTTTTCCGATTCGGCCAACCAGCCCTATATATATTGCAAAACAACGGATTCAATAGCTTTCTTCACCAACAATGAAACGCTGCATTATTTCACCAGTTTCAAAGGAGATAAAAATTCCCTCCTTTATTATTTTTACCTTGGCGCAAACAAAATCATACTCGGCCATTATACCGGAGTAGAGATAAAAGATTCCTTGCCTGTTTCTAGCTTCTACAGCGGGTTTTCAAAATTCATGCAGGACTTTATTGCTCCATTCCATATTTATCTCAAGGCAAATTATATTGCTTTTTATGCCGAAGCGGATAACGAACAGAACCCGGGAACGATCAAGATTATTTCCAGCGCTTATAAAGGTTCGGGGAAAAATGAAAACGGTAAAATCAACTTTGAAATGGAACTGGATAATAACCGGTTAAGTACTATCAAGGTTACAAGGAACAACGTATGTATAAGGGCAGAAAATATTGGTTAATGCTTGTGGGGCTTCTTGTCCTGTGTCCTTTTTTAAGGGCGCAGGACACGTTGACGTCCGCTACAGTGGAATCCAATTCCTATGCGCTCTATTCGCAAACAAGATGGGGTGAGCTTATCCGCTATGGCAACAAAGCCCTGAACAAAGGCCTCGACTTCTACTACCTTCGTTACAGGCTTGGAGTGGCCTATTACATGGAGAAAAAATACCGGAATGCAGCCATCCAGTTTGAAAAAGCAGTGGTTTTTAATTCCTCCGATGAAGCTATGGAATACCTCTACTATTGCTATATATATACGGCCCAATACGATAGAGCAAGGTGGCTGACCAAGTCATTTTCTCCCGGCGCCACAGCTTATACAGGCAGTGGCAAACTTAAACCTGTTTCATTTGTAGCATTGGAAGGAGGCATCGGAACAAGCGATAGTTCGCAGCAATTTCAACAAGAAACTTACGTGCAGGCAGGATTGGGGCTTTATGTAAACCGACGATTTTCTCTTTTCCAGGCTGCCACTTATTTTTCACAAGACGCGTTCCGGGGCAATATAAAGCAAGTTCAATATTATATCGGCGGCAATATCCCGCTAAAAAAAGGCTGGACAGTTAATTTGGGTGTGCAGCCTATTTCCCTGAATGTGATACCCAAATACGCAAGGACAGATTCTGTTTCTGATGGGTCACCAACGCCGAAAGGAGCTCCGCCACGGAGAAAAAGGCCTGTGCTTGTTGACTCAACCGGCACAGCAAAAAGCAAATTTAATTTTGTGGGCTCTGCAAGTGTGAGCAAGTCTTTTTCGCATTTTGATGTTACCCTGGGAACTGCAATCGGCGCATTTGATACCACTTCGCAATACGAACATTATTTGGGAATCACTTATTATCCTTTAGGAAATAATGTACTATTTTTGGGTGTAACTGCTTATGCGCACACCGAAAATTATTACAAAAGTCTGCATTACGGCTTTGTTCCATACATCACCGTTTCTCCTTTAAAACCTCTTGCATTGACTATTTCCTACCTGCATAATTCAGGCGGAAACCTTATGGAAGATAATGGATATTTGGTAAGCGGAACTCCCGATTTTATGGTTATCAGGATTTCGTGTCTTGTTGCCATCACGCTGTCGAAACATTTTGGTATTTACATAGCATACCAGCATGAGGATAATAAGGAAGAACATCGCCAATGGCCATTTTATTACAATATATATACAACCGGAATTAAATACATCCCTATATGAAAAACCTGAAACCATTCCTCGTTATCAGCCTGTGCTTATTAGCCATCAACTCATATTCGCAAAGCGGAACCATAGCCGATGCTTTTTCGAAAAGCTATGCCAGTGAAAAAAAATCAGATTATAAAGGGGCTGCCACTTTGCTGAAAACGGTATACGACAAATCATCTTATGAAATAAATTTACGGTTAGGGTGGCTTACTTATAAAGCAGGTGCCTATGCCGAATCAGAAAGTTATTACCAGCTGGCGATAAACCTGAAACCCGGCGCCATTGAAGCAAGGCTGGGATACATTTATCCGGCGTATGCCCTGGGCAATATGAATGAGGTAGTAGAACAGTACACCAAAACACTCATCATTGATCCGCAAAACACCACCGCGAACTATGAAATGGGCCTCATAGCATACAACAAAAAGGATTACCAGGTTGCTTACAAATATTTCGATAAAGTAGTTACGCTCTATCCTTTTACATACGATGCCCTCATCATGCTTGCTTGGTCAAATTATCAATTAGGAAAGAAGGATACAGCGACAGTTTTATTTAACCGGGTATTATGCCTTTCTCCCAATGACTCTTCAGCGGTTGAAGGATTATCTTTGATAAAGAAGTAACGACAGGAGGGATTACTTATCCCGCAAAGGAATTTAGTCTTTTGTTTAATTTGTTAGTTTGCAAATAATTAATAGCAAAAGACGAATTCCATAGACCAATGCAAAATACTTTACCACTATCAGCGGAGAGAGGGGGATTCGAACCCTCGGTACCCTTGCGAGTACAACAGTTTTCGAGACTGCCGCATTAGACCGCTCTGCCATCTCTCCAATTAAACGGGGCGCAAAAATAAAGGAAATTAGGATAGGTTCAATAGGTTTCTGCAATCTAAGGATTTCGGTTTGCTGAAATTAGGAAATGGAGCGTAATGCGTACCTTTGCAGGGCATGGAAATCAAGGAAAGCCTTAAAGTTACGCTCAGTTCACTGCCCGACTCCCCTGGTGTTTATCAATACTATGATAAAGAAGGGGAAATTCTGTATGTGGGCAAGGCAAAAAACCTGAAAAAGCGGGTTAGCTCTTATTTTCAAAAGAACCATGATACGGGTAAGCTTTATATGCTGGTAAGGCGGATTGACCGCATTAATTACATTGTTGTAAAAACGGAATGGGATGCGTTGTTGCTAGAAAATAGTCTTATTAAAAAGCATCAGCCTAGGTATAATGTAATGCTGAAGGATGATAAAACATACCCTTGGATCTGCTTGAAAAATGAACCATATCCCCGCATTTTTCCAACCCGTAAGCTAATAAAAGACGGTTCAGAGTATTTCGGGCCTTATGCTTCAGTCAAGGTAATGCATGCCATGCTTGAATTGGTAAGGCGGCTCTATCCCTTGCGGAATTGCAACCTGAACCTTACGGAAGAGAACATACAAAAAAAGAAATTTAAAAAGTGCCTGGAATATCATATAGGCAATTGTAAGGGGCCATGTGAAGCTTTACAAACAAAGGAAGACTATGATAATTCAATAACGCATATCAGGCAAATTATTAAAGGGAATATACAAGGCTCTATCCGTTTTTTAAAAGAAGAAATTGAAAAACATGCGGCTAATCTTGAATTCGAAAAAGCGCATGAATTGAAGGAGAGAATGGAAATGCTGGAAAGGTACCAAAGCAAATCAATGGTTGTAAGCCCCACTATTGATAATGTAGACGTATTTAGCATTGTTACTGATGAAAAATGCGGTTACGTAAATTATCTGAAAATAATCAATGGTGCTATTGTTCAATCGCATACCATTGAGCTGAATAAGAAACTGGATGAAACACCGGAAGAATTATTGTTATTAGGTATTGCAGAACTCCGCTTGCGATTTGAAAGTCATTCGGCGGAAATTATTATTCCATTTGAAACGGAAGCTGAAGTGCCTGATGCTACTTTTTTTGTTCCACAAAAGGGTGATAAGAAAAGGCTTTTGGAGTTATCGGAAAATAATATACGCTACTATATCAAGGAGAAGGAAATGCAGGAAAGCCTCAAATCTCCTAAAACCCGCACGGAGACTTTACTGGAGCAAATGAAAAAGGATTTACGGATGAAAGAACCTCCGGTGCATATCGAATGCTTTGATAATTCAAATATCCAGGGAGCTTTTCCGGTAGCAGCTATGACTGTTTTTAAAGATGGTAAGCCAAGCAAACGAGATTATCGCCATTTTAATATTCGCACGGTAGAAGGTCCGGATGACTTTGCTTCTATGGAGGAAGTGATTTATCGCAGATATAAAAGACTTGTAGATGAAAACGAATCACTGCCCCAGTTAATTGTTATTGATGGAGGCAAGGGGCAATTAAGTTCTGCTATGGAAAGTTTAACAAAGTTAGGGCTTGAAAATAAAGTGTCAGTAATAGGCATTGCCAAGCGATTGGAGGAAATATACTTTCCGGGTGACCCAATACCTTTATATTTAGATAAACGTTCACCTACCTTAAAGGTAATACAACAAATAAGGGATGAAGCCCATCGTTTTGGAATAACTCATCACAGGAAAAGGAGAAGTAAAGGTGCTATACAATCTTCTCTTACCGGAATTAAAGGAATAGGGGAGAAGACGACCCAAAAACTGCTCAGTCATTTTGGTTCACTGGAACGCATAAATAAGGCTTCACTTGAAGAAGTAGCTAATTTGGTAGGAGAAAAGAATGCCCTTCTAATAAAGGATTTTCTAACGAAAGAAGAAGCGAAACCTATTTCGTAGTACCGGAAGGCGGAGCCGGTTCCATTTTCTTCATATCTACACCACACATACTGCATTTACCTGCTTTTGCACTGGTCATATAGCATTCAGGGCAGTAGTAGTCGCCTACTTTTACCATAGCAGTTTTATCTTTTGGGCAATCACAGGCTTTAATACTAGTATAGCCACAAACAGGACAACGATAGGTTGTTGTAGCTTTGGTGGAAGTGGTGTTGGTTTTTGTTGCTGTAGCTTGTTGAGCGAATGCTCCTAAGCTCAATGAGCAAAATATGATAGCAGCAAATAATGTTTTCATAATGGTTGGTTTTAGAATGCGAATTTACGAATTTAAAAGATAAGGAACAGTGAGAATGATTACTGCTTTTTATATCACATAACCAACGTTTTCAATAACTCATTCGTTGTTATCTACCGGAAGTAAGGTTTTGTATGGTTTCTGTTTTTGTAAATCGTAACAAGAGCTATATTAGCATTTTTTAAATAAGAGTACAATATCAATTTCATATAAAACAACAAAAGCACTATAAATGAGGAAGATTTACCTGCTTTCTTTTACCGCTGTCTTATTGGTTAATACTATTTCGTATTCACAAAGCACAACAGGAAATACAAAGAATACTCTGGCAAAATGGAAAACAGACCCATTCGACCAGCAAGTGTTTATTGAAAACAATGGACAGTTTGACGATAAAATAAATTCAAGCGAAAAGATTTTGTATGGAGCTCAATTAGGTAAAGTAAGTGTCTATTTTACCGCTGATAAAGTAATATACCGGTATGATAAAATTCTTCTGAAAGGAAAGGTTTCGGCTAATGCCGATAATGATGATGTTAAAAACCTCAAACATGAGGTCTATTTCCTTAGCGCTGCATGGGAGGATGCCAATAAATCAGTAACTCTTGAAGCAAGCGATAAAAGATACGATTATTACACATATGGAAAGGGTTCTAACGGCACCATAAAGGCCAGTATATTTAAACGGATTATCTACAAAGATATATATCGGGGTGTAGATGCGGAATACCGGTTTATAAAAGGGAAGCAAGGGATGAAATACTCACTTATTATACATCCGGGGGCTGATATGTCTAAAATAAAAATAGCGTACAAAGGAGTTGAAAACATCTCGAAAAACGAGGAAGGGGATATCATTATAAATAGTAAACTAGATGAATTGACAGAGCATGCTCCTTTATCTAATTATAGTGGGGAGGTGGGGAAAGTTAATGTATCAAGTGTATTAAATGGGAATACGGAATCTTTTATAGTATCGGGGAATTATGATAAATCTAAAACGCTTATTATTGACCCTTGGGTAACCGATCCTTTATTTTCAGCTCCGGGTTGGGACAGGGCTTATGATCTTGATTGGGACTATCACGGCAATGTGTATGCATACGGAGGAAATGTGCTTACAACTATGCAATTTGTTAAAATAAACAGCGCAGGGGTAATTCAGTGGACATATAATGCATCCTATCTTTCTAACTATACCTACGGAGATTTCTGTACCGACAAAAAAAGTGGTTCCAGTTATCTGTTGGAGGCACACCCGGATGGCAATGTAGCAAAAGTAAGTACCAATGGCACCTTATTGGGCATATTTTCAGGCAATATGGATTCGATGAGTGAACAATGGAGAGCTGCCTTTGACGAATGTCACGGTGTTGTTGTTATTGGAGGAGGAGGGAATGTGTATGACAACCATAACCAAGCCGCTACACTAGATACCGATTTGTCTTCCATGCATTGGGTGAATGTATTGGGACTTCATACCCCCCTCCATGATATATCCTTACTAGCCTTAGACCCTAATGGAAGGCAATGCTATATGTACTCCGCCAAAACCATTTATGCGGGAGGCGATAATATGGCTATGCAATTGCCTTTGCCAACCCTTTCTCCCACTGCCTATCAGGCGCACGAACAATTAGGATTTTATGAAGTAGCCAGTATAACCTATACCGGCAGCTTTTACGGAGAACAAAATGCAAATGGCATGAACGGTGCGGCCGCCAGTCCCAATTGGCTTTACCTGTATAATGGAGACACCGTACGGCGATATAACAAAAATACGGGTGTGTATGTTTCAGGAAAACCTATACGGGCACACGCTCCATTCCGGTATGGAGGGATAGATGTAGATGCTTGCGACAATTTATTTGTAGGTGTTGCCGATTCTCTTTATATACTGGATTCCACCTATGCCACCAAAACAATTATCCCACTGCACGATACGGTATATGATGTTCATTTAGGGCAAAATGGAGCAGTGTATGCCTGCGGCAAAGGATTTGTGACACAATTAAGCGACCCAATTCCACCGGTGCAACCTTTCACCACTTCCTTCACCTATCCCAGTTCATGCAGCGCATGTAACGCAACAGCTACTATAAACCCTACATGTGGAATAGCTCCGTTTGCTTTTTTATGGAGCAACGGCAATACCAATGAAACCGATACAGGATTATGCGCGGGCGTGTATTCTTTTAAAATGACCAATGGGGCATGTCCGCCACAAATTGATTCGGGTACCGTGATTATTAATGGCAAGGCTGGATATACGGCTTCGGTAAGTGACACGAATCCGGGATGTATTTACTCCAAAGGAAATATTACTTCTTACCCCAGTGGTGGCTCTCCTCCTTATACGTATAAATGGAGCAACGGGGAAACAACCCAAAAGGATACTGGCCTTGCCCCCGGAACCTATACGTGTACTATAACAGATATAACGGGATGTAAAACCTTTGTTATCGCTACTCTTATCAATACCAGTCCTCCCTTTATTACAGTATCTCCTTCCAACGATACTATATGCAGTGGCAACAATGTAACATTGAATGCGTCAGGAGGTGTCACTTATAATTGGAGCCCTCATGCAGGATTAAGCTGTTATAATTGTCCTTCACCTACTGCGAGCCCTCTCACCACAACTACCTATACGGTTGTAGGTACGGATGGTAACGGATGCAAAGGAATAGATACCGCCATAATCAAAGTTATTTCTAAACCTAAGATTACAATTACAGGAAAGGATTCTATTTGTCCGGGAACGGCAGATACTTTAACTGTATCAGGAGGAAGAACCTATATATGGTCTAACTTAGACACTGCTTCCACCATTATCATAAATCCTGCTACAACAGAAACCATATCAGTAACCGCATACAATGGCCTGTGTTCATCCGATACCACTTTTACCATTTATGCAACAAATCCGGTTTCGCATATAGTACCAGGTAAAGATTCAATATGTTTGGGTGAGGCAGATACCTTAAAGGCATTTGGGGGAGGTAGTTACAGGTGGAGTAATCAAAGCACCTCAACCAGCATTATTGTAAGCCCAAATACTTCTACTACTTATACTCTTTATGTAAAGAACGGGATATGTTCAGATTCTACCACCATCAATATTGGCATATTGAAACCACTTTCATCTTCTTTATATCTAAGAAAGGATTCGATATGCAGCGGTGATACTGCAAACATAGCTGCTATTGTCACTGGCGCTATTCCAACATCATACACTTGGAGCACTGGAAGTACAGCTTCATCCATTTCCGTTACTCCTGCTGTTACTACTACGTACACTTCAACTGTTTATGGAAAGTGCGATACTGTATCCAGAGTTATTACTGTTACAGTAGTTCCACGTCCCATACTCTCCATTAATTACCCTAATGAATGTGAAAATACTCCTGTTTTAATACAGGCAAATGTAACAGGTCAGGGGCCGTTTACTTATTTGTGGTCGCCCGGTGGACAAACTTCAGATACGCTGAGGGTAAAAGATACCATACAAACATATACCGTAAGCGTTACAAATGTCTGCAGTGTTGTGCAAACATTTACCTTAATCCCGGATGTGCCGGTTCTGAATGCCTGCTGTGACAAAACCATAATAGCCGGCGACGATACTACTATTGTAGCGAATGGAAACGGAATAATAAATTATCAATGGCTGGATGCAAATGGGGTAACATGCTTAAATCCAATTTGCGATTCAGTAAGAGTAAACCCTACCGTAACAACCACCTATACCGTAATTGGAACAGATACCCTGGGATGTGAAGTAGAAAGAATAATTACCATAGTGGTTGAACAGCCTTGTGCCGACTTTAATGTACCCAATGTATTTACCCCGGCCAATGGAGGAAGCATAGGAGTAGACAAGGTATTCTATATAAACACCGGTAACGTAAATTCATGGTCGATAAATATTTACAATCGCTGGGGACAGGAGTTATTTAAAACAACCAATCCAAGCCAATATTGGGATGGAAATACTGAAAGTGGAGGGCAAGCTCCGGCAGGAGTATATTACTATATAATAAATGCTACTTGCCACGGTAGTAATTATAAAAAAGACGGATTTGTACAGTTGATAAGATAGATAAACAATATCAGCTTTGCAGTGGCAAAATCTTTTTAATGGTTAAGATGTCCGCTATAGAAGGGTACATGTTTTTTTGAAGTTTTAATATATCTTTTTTCTTAACCCAAACGGCTTTTTCAATACCTTCTTCTCTTTGGGGCGTGGTTGCCCTCTTGCCCGAATAAGTCATTTCGTACCATTGAGTTTGTTTAATAGTCAGTTTTCCTTGCAGTAAATATATATGATAGGTTTTGTGCAAGGGTGCCACTATTTTCAGTCCTTTTATACCGCATTCTTCTTCCACTTCTCTTTTAGCTCCGGCCTGGGCAGTCTCTTTTTTTTCCAGTTTGCCTTTGGGTAAATCCCATTTTTTATTGCGGAAAATTAAAAGATACTCCCCCGATTTATTCTTTACAAGGCCTCCACCTGCTTTTACAAGGTTAAATTCCGCAACTAGTTCTTTTAAAATTTTAGTGGCATTGCCGTTGATATACAGGGTATTTATTTTGCTGTTCTTCTTGAATTTTTTCCATATAGAAGCAATAGGCTCCTTAGGGTAAACAGATACTTTCACTCCTTTATTTTTTACAGGAATGTTAGTATTTTTTCCGGGGATAATTACTCTGTCGTTATAATAAACTTTATACATTTGCACCATGATTCAAAACAGGGATTCAGCCCGCAAAGTTGCCGATTTTTTATTACAAATCAAAGCAGTAATGCTACAACCTGATAAACCATTTACATGGGCATCGGGTATAAAAGCGCCTATTTATTGCGATAATCGCAAAACGCTATCCAATCCAAAAATAAGAACCTATTTGCGTCAGCAATTTGTTTCTGCTATTACGGAAGAGTTTGGCAAACCCGATGTTATTGCGGGTGTTGCCACCGGCGGTATTCCGCATGGTGTATTGGTAGCGCAAGATTTGGGATTACCTTTTGTATACGTTCGAAGCGAAGTTAAAAAACATGGAGCCGGCAATTTGATTGAAGGAGAAATTCAGGCAGGGCAAACCGTGGTTGTTATAGAAGATTTAGTTTCAACAGGAAGCAGTACCCTCAAAGCTGTAGATGCTCTCCGCAAGGAAAAATGCGTAGTAAAAGGTGTAGCTTCTATATTTAACTACCGTTTAAAAATTGCTGAAGAGAATTTCAAAAAGGCTAAACTAAGCTGTATTTCCCTTTCAGATTATCCTACTTTGATAGAAAGAGCTGTGGAAACAAACTACGTTACAGAGCAAAATATAGAGACCCTTGAAGAGTGGCAAAAGAACCCGGAAGGGTGGGGGAAATAGTAAATTAACCTTGGGTTACCTTGCGATAAAGGTTTTCATAAAGAGGTAATATCTTCTCAATATCAAAATTTCCGGCCTGTGCTTTGGCATTGCGCTTGAATTCTGACAGCTTTTCATCACTTCCCATTATATATAGGGCATTTTTTGCCATATCTTCCACATCGCCTACATTGCTTAACATTCCTGAATAACCTTGCTTGTTAATTTCCGGCAGCCCTCCTGTATTGGTCGAAATAACAGGAACTCCCGCAGCCATGGCTTCTAATGCAGCAAGCCCAAAACTTTCTGTTTCCGATGGCAAAACAAACAAATCGGCTATGCTGAGAAAACTTCCCGGTTCACTCACCTTTCCCAATGACGTTATTTGCGAACAAGTGTCCAGTTCACGGCAGAGTTTGTCAATATTGCTTCGTTCAGGCCCGTCACCAATCAGGATAAGCCTTGCTGGTATTTTTTTTCGTACTATGTCAAACATCCTTAATACATCTTCCACCCGCTTAACCTTCCTAAAGTTGGATACATGCATTAATATCTTTTCATCGTCTCCGGCATATTTTTTGCGGGTTTCAGCGGTATCAGGGAAAATATATTCATCGGGGCAAATGAAGTTTGGAATAACCTCTATTTCCCTCTTTACATTCCTGAAATACTTGTACGTATCTTGCTTAAGGCTTTCTGAAACGGCAGTTACTGCATTCGACCGGTTTATGACAAACGAAATGGCTGATTCAAAAGAAGCATCCTTGCCTACCAGGGTAATATCTGTTCCGTGCAGGGTAGTAATGAAAGGAAGGTGTATGTTTTCATCCGCAAGAATTTGCTGTGCCGTGTAAGCTGCTGCTGCATGTGGAACCGCATAATGTACATGCAAGACATCCAATTTTTCATATTTGGCTACTTCCACTATTTTGTTGGCAAGTGCAAGTTCATAAGGCGGATAATCAAATAAGGGATAATTGGAAACAGTAACTTCATGGTAAAATAAGTTGTTTGTGAAAACATTCAATCGTACCGGTTGGTCGTAGCTTATAAAATGAATTTTATGCCCTTCGCTGGCAAGAGCTTTACCAAGTTCTGTGGCTACAACTCCACTTCCGCCAAATGTGGGATAACATACTATTCCGATATTCATACTAATTTTTAGAAGGGAATGCTAAGATAACTATATTCTCTGATTGGAAAGAAAGACGCTAAGTAGTGGTAATTACTTTATGCTCTATTAACACTAAGCAGGGCATTTCTTATATCGGTTGGTTTACTCCGGCAACGTATATTGCACAGGAGTTATCAGGACATTGCTTTTATTACCCGCCCTATCATACATCCATATTTCGAACTCAAGTCTGTGGGCGTCTATCATTGTATCATAAGGTGGGATTTCTGTCAAAAAGGCATTAATGTCTTCTTGAAAAAGACCTTCAAAATTAAATTGTATTATTCCATTCAGTTCTTTATCACTGCCTGAGGGGGTGATATAAGGAACATTATAGGCGAATTCAATGATACTGTCGTTTACGGGAATAGAGCCGTATGTTTGGGTACGTTTGAAAAACATTAACGGTACAACATAAAAATCAGGAGAAACACCTTCCTGTTGCGAAGGGTAACCAATATCTCCATTTCCGTCAGTAAAATTAACGCGTAAAATGGCAGAATCAATCTTCGGACCTGAACCATCATAATAAGGAGTGAAGCTATTGAAGGTTATAACAGGAACATCGGGATAATTAGCTTTTTTTACACAGGATGAGTATAATAAGCCTAATATGCAGATAATGAGTGTGGCTTTTAAAAATTTCATCCTTACATTGTTTCTAATGCAAATATAGATATTAATTTTGAACCAATTATGAAAGACACAGCTCCAAAGCTAATTGCAGATAGGTTATTCCCAAAAGGGGGTTTATCCAGCCAAACCCTTTCGGAGAAAGAGTTTGAAAGTTTGACGCTACAGTTGTTCCGGTTTCAATATGAAAATAACAAAGTATATGCCGACTATGTAAATGCTTTGGATATAAATGTATCGGGCATAACTAAGATTACTGAAATACCGTATCTGCCCATTTCTTTTTTCAAATCGCATCAAGTTATTTGCGGCGATGCTGAAAAACCGGAGCAAATATTTCAAAGTAGTTCCACTACATCTGATATTCCATCTAGTCATTTTGTTAAAGACATATCCATCTACGAAAATAGCTTTAGGGTAGGATTTAAGCTGTTTTACGGGGATATTTCTAATTATTGCCTGCTTGCTTTATTACCTTCTTATTTAGAGAGGAGTAACTCATCCCTTGTTTTTATGGTTGATAAACTCATTAAAGATACCCATAATTCGGGGAGTGGATTTTATATGAGCAACTATAAAGAATTAGTAGATAAAATCAGGCTGAATGAAGCCCGGGGACAAAGAACTTTATTGATTGGGGTTACCTATGCACTGCTAAAACTGGCAGAGGAGTACCCGATGGAACTGAGGAATACTATTATAATGGAAACAGGCGGAATGAAGGGTAGGAGGGAAGAGCTGACAAAACAGGAAGTCCATCAAGTTCTGTCAACTGCGTTTAAAGTGGAGGCTATTCATTCGGAATACGGCATGACAGAATTATTGTCGCAAGCTTATTCAAAGGAGAAAGGCATATTTCAATGTGTTCCCTGGATGAAGGTTTTAATACGGGATATTTATGACCCCTTTCATATTGGATTGGTAAATGAAACAGGAGCAATTAATATCATTGACCTTGCCAATATCTATTCCTGCGCCTTTATTGCTACCGATGATATAGGTATAGCTTTTCCTAATGGTAGTTTTGAAGTGGCCGGACGTCTTGACAATACTGATATACGCGGATGCAATATAATGGCAGCTGAATTGTAAGAATTTGTCGAAAGAACCATAATCTTTTTACGGTTTCCGGCCGTTTTTTGTAATTTAGTGCAATCTTTCTGTAGCTATTAGCTATCCAATAGCTTAAAATAATACAACTTAATGACAAACACACCTGAAATAACTGCTCTTACTGCCATTTCACCCATTGACGGACGTTACAGGAAAACAACGGAAGCGCTGGGGAATTATTTTTCTGAATATGCCCTTATCCGATACCGGCTTCGTGTAGAAGTAGAATACTTTTTGGCATTATGCCGCCTTCCATTGCCTCAGTTGGAAAATATCGATGAAACAGCGATAGCGGTTAATTTGAGAAACATCTATAACAATTTCACACCCGAAGAAGCAAAACATATTAAAGAACTGGAAGCCATTACTAACCACGATGTAAAAGCGGTGGAGTACTTCCTGAAAGGGAAACTTGACGGTTTGGACATGGGTAACAGCAAGGAGTTTATTCATTTCGGGCTTACTTCACAGGATATTAATAATACGGCTGTTCCTCTTTCTTTAAAAGAGTTTAAAAGCGATGTGCTCCTGCCAGTACTGGAAGATGTGCAGAACATGCTTGAAAAACTGGCTGAAGATTGGAAAAATATACCCATGCTTGCCCACACGCATGGACAGCCTGCTTCTCCTACCCGTTTGGGGAAAGAAATAATGGTTTTTGTAGAAAGGCTTTCTTCACAAACAGAGGTAGTGAAAAGAATACCCATATCTGCTAAGTTTGGTGGCGCTACCGGGAATTTTAATGCACATGCCGTAGCTTACCCATCTATTAACTGGAAAGAATTTGCGGACCGCTTCCTGCACGATGAATTAGGGCTTTTTCGCCAGCAATATACCACCCAGATTGAGCATTACGATGGGCTGGCAGCTTTATGCGATGCCATGAAAAGAGTTAACACTATTCTGCTTGATCTTAGCCGCGATGTATGGACATACATTTCCTTTGATTATTTCAAACAAAAAATAAAAGCAGGCGAAGTTGGCTCATCTGCTATGCCACATAAGGTTAATCCTATTGACTTTGAAAATGCAGAAGGAAACTTAGGGGTTGCCAATGCCTTATTTGAACACCTGGCTGCCAAGCTTCCTGTTTCACGCCTTCAACGCGACCTTACGGATTCAACTGTTCTGCGTAACATAGGCGTACCATTTGCGCACTCCATTATTGCATATAAATCATTGCTGAAAGGCTTCGGCAAGCTCATTCTGAATGAATCTGCACTAAGACGGGACCTTGAGAATAACTGGTCGGTAGTGGCAGAAGGTATACAAACCGTGCTAAGACGTGAAAATTATCCTTCTCCGTATGAAGCGTTGAAAAACCTGACACGCACCAATGAAGTTATCACCCAAAAGAGTATGGAAGAGTTTATCGATTCCTTGGAGGTAAGTGATGAACTGAAAGAGGAACTAAAAAGAATTACACCATTTAATTATACCGGAATTTAAGCATGAAGGTATCGGGTTTTACAATTATCAGGAATGCTCTTAAATATGATTTTCCTGTAGTGGAATCCATACGTTCTATTCTCCCGCTTTGTGATGAAGTTATTGTAAGCGTGGGCAAGTCTGAGGACAATACCCTTGATTTAATTAATAACATTGGGTCCCCAAAAATAAAAATTATAGAAAGCGTTTGGGATGATAGTGTTCGTAAAGGAGGCTTGCTGCTTGCAAAAGAAACCAATAAAGCTTTTGATGCCGTTTCTCCCGATTCTGATTGGGTGATGTATATACAGGCTGATGAGGTATTGCACGAAAATGATATTCCTGTGATTAAACAGGCCATGCAGAATTGGGAAAAAGATAAAATGGTAGAAGGGTTGCTTTTTAATTATAAGCATTTCTACGGTTCTTATTCTTTTTTGGAAGATTCAAGGCTATGGTACCGCAGAGAAATCAGGGTTATCCGGAATAATAAACATATCCGGTCTTATCGTGACGCACAGGGTTTTCGCATATATCCTCAATTGCAACCCACCGATGACGAATTACTAAATGGAGGGCGTAAGTTGAAGGTAAAACATTCTGGTGCCGGCATATACCACTATGGCTGGGTGAAGAACCCTATCGTACAGCAAAATAAGCGAAGTGTTTTTTATAAGTTATGGCATGAAAAAGACTCCGTTGAGAAAAACCTGAAAGAAACTCCCGAATACGACTATACCGTAGTGTGTGCTTTAAAAAGTTTTGAAGGCACCCATCCGGCTGTAATGCTTGACAGGATTAAGAATCAGGATTGGAAATTTGATTTCGACACTCGCAAAAAGAATCTGAGCCCCAGGGAAAGTATTGTCCGCTTTATTGAAATAAAAACAGGTTGGCGGCCTGGTGAATATAAAAACTACAAACTAATATAACTATGTTTTTCATCCTGTCAAAGCTGTTGGCCTTTGTTATTGCCCCGGTTGTTTGGATCACGGTTCTATTGATTTGGACTCTTTTTACCGAAGATGCTCGAAAAAAACAGGAGAGGCTTATTATAACTTTTATTGTCTTTTATTTTTTTTCCAACAGCTTTATCCTTGACGAATTTATGCGCCCATACGAAACTCCTGCTGTTTCTGAAAGTACCCTACCAGGTAAATACGACGCCGGCATAGTGCTTGGCGGAATGATTGCTTATGATCCTACCTTGGTGCGTCCGCAATTCAGCAGGGCAGTAGACCGGCTCATGCAGGCTGTTACATTATATAGAGACGGAAAAATCCGGAAAATATTTATCAGCGGAGGTTCGGGAAGCATATTGGAGAAAGATGTACTGGAAGCCAAAATATTGAAAAACTATCTAGTAGAACTGGGGATCCCTGATTCTTCCATCATGGTGGAAGCTCATTCAAAAAACACCAGGGAAAATGCACTCTTTTCCAAGCCTCTCCTCGATAGCTTAAATAAAAACGGACGATTCATACTTATTACATCTGCCATGCACATGCCTCGTGCCAAACGATGTTTTGAAAAAATTGGGGTACATGTCACTCCTTTTAGCGTTGACAGATATTCGGGGCCAAGGAAGTTCGTCTTCGATCACGTATTTATTCCTACCACGGCGGCTTTGGACGGGTGGAATGTGCTGTTGCATGAGTGGCTAGGGCTTATTACCTACAAAATTTCAGGCTATATCTGATAATTAATTGATTACAATATCAAGGCGAGTATTCGAAGGTTTTTTTATATATCTTTGGCGTCCTTAAAAAAAATATAAAACACAATGGGAAAAGGAGATAAAAGGTCACGTAAAGGAAAAGTATGGAGAGGGTCTTATGGAAATACCCGCAAAAGAAAAGAGGATACAAAGCCAGCATTTGTTCCTAAATCAAAAGCGAAAAAGGTAACTGCACCGGTTGAAGCTACTACGGAATCAGTGGAAGCTACTGAAATGGTAACACCGGAAGCCGCTGCTGCAAAACCTAAAAAGGCTGCTGCCAAAAAGCCTAAGGCTGACGGTGAAAAGAAAGCTCCTGCTAAAAAGAAAGCTCCGACTGAAAAGAAAGCCGAAGAATAAACTCCATTTTTAGAAACTGTAATGTGAAAGTAATGCTATAAACATAGCAATTACTTTCACATTTTCATTTTTACTATTCTATAAAGAATAGATCCTTTTATATTTTGACTAAAAGAATAGCTTACTGTACCTTGATAGATACTTCCACACTAAGTCCCGGGCGGAGCAGTTTGTAGTTTGGATCTTTTGTATCCAATACAACCTTGATAGGTATGCGTTGCACCACTTTTACATAGTTACCCGTAGCATTATCAGGTGGAAGCAGTGAAAATAAAGCCCCGGTAGCTCCGGCAAAAGAACTTACTGTGCCTTGCAGTATTTGTCCGTTTAAGGCATCAATAGTGACATTGGCAGTTTGTCCGGTTTTAATATCACTCAATTGAGTCTCTTTAAAATTAGCCTCAACCCAAACGCTATCTTCCACTACAGCAAGTAGGGAGGAGCCTACACCAACAAGTTGGCCTAATTGAATAGACCTTTTAGATGCAATTCCATTGGCAGGGGCGGTAATAGTTGCATAAGATAGTTGCAGTTTTGCAAAGTTCAAATCAGATTGTTTTACGTCAACAGAAGCTTCTGAAGAAGCAAGGTCAGCTAATGCAAGGTCATATTGTTTCTGAGCTGATTCATATTTTTTATCAGCAATATCCACTTGGTTAGAATCACTTTGCATGGTGGTTCTGTATTTGTCAAATTCTTCCTGGGTTACTGAACCATCCTTATATAGGTTTTGATAGCGTTCATAATCCCTCGAAGCTTTACCATAGTTAATCTTGGCAGAATTGATTTCATCTTTGCTGGTGGCAAGGGTTGATTGTACTGAAGCTGCATTTGCTTTAGATACGTTTGCCTTAGCCTGAGCGTCATTCAAATCAGCCTCTGCTTGTTGCACCTTAATGGTAAGGTCTTTATCGTCTAATTTAACCAATAATTGTCCTTTGGTAACATGTTCATTATCCTTAAAATTAATGGATGTTACATAATCTGAAATTCTTGCAACCACCGGGTCAATGTTGCTTGAAAGTTGGGCATCATCAGTGGTTTCTATATTCTTATAGTGTAAATATTCAGTTACTCCAAAAATAATACCGGCCAATAATATAACTCCCAGTATTATAGTTGTAGTTCTGTTTCCTTTCTTCTTTTTAGGTTCTTTTTCAGTAGTGCTCATTTGTCTTCTTTATTTAGTAGTAAATGCTCCTGCCGACTTTAACATAGAGTAGTATGCAAGAGTGGCATCGGCTTTGGAGGAAATAAGGTTTATTCTTGCATTTAACAGATAATTGTCGGCATCTAACAAATCTGTCAATAAAGCAATATGATTATCGTATTTCGATTTTACAATTTTATAGTTTTCTTCTGCCTGGGTTAACGTTTTTTCAGCAACATCTATTTTTTCCAGCGATTCTTTGTACTGCAAATAATCCCGATTAACTTCCATTCTTGCATTGTCCGAAAGGTCATCGTACTGTGCAGCAGCTTCTGCATACCTGGCACGGCTTACATCGGTTTTAGTTTTATTATCATATAACCCGGTAAGGCTGTATGATATTTTGAACCCAATATCCCATGTAGGTTGAAATTGATCCAATGGAGGTACAATACGTGGATTTGGACGTAGGTAATCATAATCAGCGCCTATTGTAAGGTGCGGGTACAAACTGCTTTTCGTTTCACTTATCAAAGCATCGGCTGCCTTTTCTTGCATATCGGCTGCTTTCAAATCATTACGGTTTTGCACATTATTCAGGTAAAAAGGGAGGCCTTGTACCGATTTATTAGTTAAGATAGAATTACTATCAACTCCTATTCCTGTACCCTCCGGCAAGCCAAGCATTACATCTAAATTAAAGCTTTCAGTCTGTATTTGGCTCTTGATGTCAATTTCACTAAGTTGAGCATTAGAAAGTTGCAATTGTGTACGCAATAAATCATTCTGAGTTGCAAGTCCGTGTTTAGTGAAATCGGTTACTTCATCCACGTGAGCGCTTATTTGCTTGATATTCTCTTCCACGGCATCATGTGCACGTTGCAGTTTGAATAGATTAATGTACTCCATGGTTATAGTAAGGGATACATTATTCTTTTGGTCTTCCAGTGAAAACTCAGCGCCTTTTTCTGCAAACTGCATATTTTGAACTGCGTATTTCCATTGGAAACCATTAAAAACATTCTCGCTCACGGAGGCGGTTGCTGAGTAATTATTTAATATAACCGGGAAAAATGCCGTAGAAGGAATTTCAAATGGAATACCCGGAATGTTAAAGTATTCTGTAGGGATATCACTTACTCTTTGGTAGCCTACTCCCAAATCAACATCAGGAACAATACGGTTATTGAGATCCTTCAAAGAAGACTTGCTTTCATTTACCCTGGCAGTTGAGTATTGTAATTGCCTGCTATGAAGCAGCCCCATGCTTATGGCGCTGTCTAAAGAGAGTGTTTTTACATTCAGGCTATCGGCCGCGAAAATAGTAGAAGAAATTAAAAGACCTATAAAAAGAACCGATAAGTGCTTATTTTCAGCTGTATATCGCAACTTTTGTTTCTTGTTCTTCGTAGTAGTTACTAACTTTTTTAGTATCATATTTGTCAGAAGACGATTCGAAATTAGAAAAACTTTAATGAAGCCTAATTTTTTTAATTAATATTAAAAAACCGATGATTCTCAGGTTGAAAATCATTTGACTGACACAATCAAATAGTTTAAGCCTAAGGCCGAAATTACTTACATTGTTTTTAACTCTGCCACCAAATCAGTTACCACCTTTTTAGCATCACCGAATAACATACTTGTTTTAGGGTTGTAGAAAAGCTCGTTGTCAATACCTGCATAACCTGCTGCCATGCTTCGTTTATTTACAATGATGCTCTTAGCTCTTTCAACTTCCAAAATAGGCATACCATATATAGGACTTGCCGGATTGTTTTTAGCGGCAGGGTTCACCACGTCGTTTGCACCTACTATAAATACTACATCGGTAGTTTCAAACTCGGGGTTGATATCCTCCATTTCGCAAAGCTTGGAATAATCTACATTACTTTCTGCCATCAATACGTTCATGTGGCCGGGCATACGTCCTGCCACAGGGTGAATAGCATATTTTACTTCTACGCCTCTTTCTTCCAAAAGGGCTTCCAATTCATGCATTACGTGTTGTGCTTGAGCTACTGCTAATCCGTAACCGGGAACAATAACCACTTTTTTAGAATAGTTCATCAATACAGCAGCATCAGAAACAGAAATATCTTTTATGGAGCCTCCGGTTGCACTGGTACCTGCACCAGCCGCCGCAGCGCTGCCTTGTCCAAATGCACCAAATACTACGCTGAACAATGTACGGTTCATGCCTTTACACATAGCAATGGTAAGTATAGTTCCGGCTGAACCTACCAAAATACCACCTGTAAGCATTACTTTATTATGGTAAAGGAATCCGCCTGATGCAGCAGCAAGCCCCGTGAAAGAGTTCAATAATGAAATAACTACCGGCATATCTGCACCGCCGATTGGCAATACAAACATGATACCATAAAACAAAGCCAAGGCCAATACGATGCAAGGCCACATAAAGTCGGTTACACCTCCGAAAACAACGTATGCACCTGTTCCTAATGTTATAAGAAGTATAATCGCATTGATTACATTATAAAAAGGAATGCGAGGGTTTGAATTGAGATTACCATTCAGCTTCATGAAAGCAACCATACTACCGGAGAAGGAAATGCTACCAATAATAAGTCCCGCCATCACCATCATGATAGATTTCATATCGCCTGCATGCACATTGAATTCCATAATGGAAATTAAAGCAGCGCAAGCGCCACCCATACCATTAAACAAGGAAACAAGTTGGGGCATGGCGGTCATTTTTACCTTTTTAGCAACCATCCAGCCAATAATGCCGCCAATGGCAATTGCCGCGAATAATAGAATGTAAACGATTGGCTTAACTTCCTTATCATGTATAAAAATGGTGCCCAGGATAGCCAGGGTCATTCCAACTGAAGCATAGGTATTTCCTTTACGGGCAGTATCGGGTTTGCCCATCATTTTTAATCCTAAAATGAAGGTAACGGAGCCAATAAGATAAATTATTTCTAATAAAATAGATTGATTCATAACGCTGATTCTTAATTATTTTTTAGCAGGTTTCTTTTTAAACATTTCAAGCATACGGTCGGTAACTACAAATCCGCCAACAACGTTGAGCGTACCAAGTATTACCGCAACGAATCCGAGAACAAGTGATATTATATTATCGGGGTCGGCATTAAGCAATACCAAAATAGCTCCGATAATTACTACCCCGTGAATAGCATTGGCCCCCGACATAAGCGGAGTGTGCAATACAGACGGAACACTGTTGATTACTTCTACACCCACAAATATCATGAGGATGAGAATGTATATCATCTGAACATGTAAATTGATAAACGAAAGTATTTCTTGCATGACTATTATATTTTAAGATTGTTTTACACTTGGATGAACAGCTACTCCCTTGTGAACAATGAGAGAGCCTTTGGTTATTTCTTCTTCCATTTCCCATTTAAAGCCTTCGCCTGTAGCAAGGTGATAAAGGAATGTAGATATGTTTTTAGCATACAGGTCGCTGGCATTAAGCGGCAACATGGCCGGAAGATTGGATTCTCCTATTATTTTAACACCATTACCCTTTATTACGGTTTTATTCATTTCGCTGCCTACTACGTTTCCTCCTTGTTCAACAGCCATATCCACAATTACTGAACCATTGCGCATACTGTTAACCATGGCTTCTGTGATAAGTACCGGGGCTTTTCTGCCAGGTATTAGAGCTGTGGTAATTACAATATCAGCATCAGCAACGTGCTTGGCTATAAGTGCTTGTTGATTCTTTAAAAACTCATCAGAAACATTGGTAACGTATCCACCAGCCATTTTTACGGAATCATCACCTTTCAGCTCAATAAACTTTCCACCGAGCGATTGCACTTGTTCCTTGGTTTCCGGCCTGATGTCAGATACTTCTACTATAGCGCCTAAACGCTTTCCTGTGGCAATGGCTTGTAAGCCTGCAACACCCGCACCCATAATAACGATTTTGGCTGGTTTTATAGTTCCTGCTGCGGTCATCATTAAAGGAAATATTTTGCCCAATGCATCGGCTGCAATAATTACCGATTTATATCCCGCAAGGTTGGCTTGCGAGCTAAGTGCATCCATTTTTTGAGCCCTTGAAATACGAGGTATAGCATCTACTGAAAAAGCGGTGATGCCTGCCGATACACATGCCTTTACTAAATCAGGGTGTGTAGCAGCATACATAAATGATATTAGAATGGCTTCTTTTTTCATGGAAGCAATATCTTCTGCTGATGGCGGATTCACGGCCAATATAATATCAGCATTCGCAAAAAGCTCTTTACGGCTGCTTGCAACAGTAGCTCCGGCTGCTGTGTATACGTCATCTTTAAAATAAGAATTTTCTCCTGCACCGCTTTCAATGGTACAAGGAAATCCCTTTTTTATCAATTCTTTTACCGTGTCGGGTGTAATAGCTACCCTGTTTTCTTTGACTTTAGTTTCCTTTGGAATTGCAATTTTCACTTCAGTGGTATTTTAAGTTTTATATGCTATTTTATTATCGTTTCCTTGCCTGTTGTTGTTTCGCCATTTCTTCCAACCTTTTTTGGAAGTTTGAAACTTTCACAGGTTTCAGTTTATTAGCTTGTATTTTGCGGTGTAATTCGTCTTCATTTATAAACTTACGGGCCAGGAAAGTTTGCCCAAAAGTAATAAGATTTGCGAGAAAGTAGTAATAGCTTAATCCGGCTGAGTAGGAATTAAGGAAACTCAGGAAGAAGATAGGTGTAATATACATCATCCATTTCATGGTTTTAGCCATTTGGTCGGTGCCTCCTGTTCCCATTAACTGCTGATTTGCAGACAAATAAAGGTATTGGGATAAGGTCATTAATAAAGCAAAAACGCTGATGTGGTCCCCGTAAAATGGGATATTAAAGTGGAAGTTATAGATAGAATCGTAGGTAGAAAGGTCAGTTGCCCATAAAAAATGTTGTTGGCGGAGTTCTATAGATGCCGGGAAGAAACTGAAAAGGGCATATAGTATGGGGAGTTGGAAAAGCATAGGCAAGCAACCCGCCATAGGGTTTACGCCCCCTTTCTTATACAATGCCATCACCGCCTGTTGCTTTTTCATGGCATCTTCCGTTTTAGGGAATTTTTTGCCTATTTCATCTATTTCAGGTTTCAATACCCGCATTTTGGCAGATGAAACATACGTACGATAAGCAATAGGAAAAAGAAGGGACTTTATAACCAGAGTTAGAATCAAGATTACGATACCATAGTTCAGATTGAATCCGCTAAGAAAATCGAAAATAGGAATTACTAGAAACCGGTTTACCCAGCCAAAAATTCCCCAACCCAGATTAATTTCCTTGTTTAACTGAAGGTCATTATCAGAGGAGTATTTTTTGAGAAGGTTATAGTTATTAGGCCCGAAGAAGAAACTCATGCCAAAGCTTTCATCCGGTGTGCGGGAGTATGGAATATATACTTCAGCCGTGTAGTTTTTTACAAATCCCGGATTAGCATTTTTCAGGCATCCTATGGAAGGGCTGTTAAATTTGGTATCTGCAATTAATATGGAGGAGAAGAATTGTTGCTTGAAAGACACCCAGCTAATATCAGAAGCAAGGGGTTTCTTTTCATCTTTGGTGATGGAAAGATGGTCAATATCATCCTGGTAAAACTTGTAGTATATAGTAGATGCTCTTTGCTGGTTTTGAATGTTTGCTTCCTGCGAAGGGCCTTGTATGCTCCAATTTAATGCAATATCCTGGGTATTGGAGGCCAATACATCTTGCATTCCCACAATATGTATTTTGCAATGTAAGAGATAAGTTCCCGTTTTTAACGAATAGATATACTGTATATACTTATTCGGATTCCCGGTGTTTAGTTGCATAATTGCAACAGATGAGTCTTTTCCATTAATATTGGAACCACCCGCCAGGCTAAAATACAATGAATCGGTAGCTGTTTCCCTGGAATAGGCATTTAATATCAAGCCGAACCGGTTGGAGTCGGGTTTGAATAATATCAATGGTCCGCCTGCGCTGGTTTTAAAGTTTTTAAGTTCTACCGATTCTATTTTTCCGCCCTTGCTGCTGATGGTGGCTTTTAATAGGTCGTTTTCAAGGATATACGTATTGTTTACTGCTTTTAGCGCAGGATAAAGAACACCAAATTCCGACTCCAGCTTATGAATAGAAGCTAAAGAATCGTTTGAATGACTGGCTGTATCATGTGCAGAAGTACTGGTATCTTTTTTTACCGTTTTGGCGGTAGCGGCAGCTATTTTAGTTTCTTCCTCACGCTGTTGCTGAACTTTTACAATTGAATCGTGTGTCGCTTTCTGTTTTGCCAGTTCTTTTTCCGATGGTTGAGTCCAATACATCCACCCGAAAAGTATCAATCCTATGGCAAAAAGACCTATGTATGTGTTTTTATCTGAGCCCATTAAGTGAAATAACCCTATTTTGAGGGACGCAAAGATAGGTTAAATGTTGAATTGTGAATTATGAATTGTGAATTTTACCCAAGTGTTTTACTATTTCGTAACATAGAAATATTTCACTATTAATTATTTTGTTATTATTTTTGTCGCAAACAAATAAACCATTTAATATGAACAAATTGAAACTTACAACCGGATTATTAGCACTATGCTTCAGCATGGGTGTAGCTACTGCACAATCAAGCACTACCAATGCGGCTCCTGCTAAACAAACAACTACCCAAGCGGCTCCTGCAAAAGGAACAAGCACTACTACTGCAACACCTACTCAACATTTGAAAAAAGATGGTACCCCTGATATGCGCTACAAAGAAAACAAAGCAGCAGCAGGTAAAACTACCACGAAGAAAACAACCGGAACCCCAGCCGCTAAAAGCGCAACTCCGGCTCCTGCTTCTTCCGCTACCCCTGCAAAGTAAGTATACAAGACTTGTTTTAGTCCATATATTAGATAAGAAGGCATTAGGTTTTTTAACTTAATGCCTTTCTTTATGTGTTAATTCAATTAGAAGAGGGTTGGCTGAGTGTCTTTGCCCTTGTCTTTGGGCTTGTGCTTGACTGGTTTGGGTGCAACAGGCTTCTCCGTAAGAATTATTTTATGTTCTGCCACGGCCTTTTCAATTGGTGATAATTCACTTTCATCCGTACCATTTGTTCCTTCTTCAATGGCAGCTAAGGCAACCAGGTCGCCGGTAGGCTGATTGGGGTCGGGCAATAGTTTAATCTCTTTAACCTTATTCAGATTAATGGGTTTTCCCTGGGCTTTTACACCCATAAGTGGAATTTCATTGGTAACATTAATAATTTCATCGGGCAGTTCTTTGCCTTTTTCCTGGCGGAATTTTACTTCTGCTATTAAAAACGACTCGTCTGAAACCATTTCTAATACAGAACCGGGGGTTTCTGAAATTATCAGCATTTTCTTTTCCGATTCTTCAGGCAGGAAACGCTTGATGTAGTATTTCTTCTTTTCTCCTTCCCAATAAACCGCCGTTAAAGGTCTTTCCTTATCCAGCTTTATAATAAGAATGGTATCGGCATCAAAGTGTGTTGTAAACTCAAATCCGCAGGTACGGTAATGGCCATCACGGGTTACTACCAATATTTTATCATCTCCCTCAAACTCTCCGAGGTATTTGCCATGTTCATCCGCATTCAATCTAAGAACAGTATCATCAAACCACACTTTTTGTGCGGTAAGTGTTGAAATTCCCTTTTCCTTTATGCTTACTTTCCGAACCGGGTGCTTGGTGAGGATATTCCCCATGGCATCCCTGCCCTTAATAGCCAGTTCAGCAAAATCGGCATCGAAAACTTTATTACGTGCAGTAGCATTGGCTTTCAGGAAAACAGTAACTACTTCCGCCTCTCCATTAGGATTAGCCGTCAGGTAAAGAACTTCCGAATTGGGGTTGCCCCGTGTAAGCAGATAATCTTTATCCCGAATGATGGATGTAACGGCAAAACGCTTCATCATGGTATTGCCCCTGGCACCATCGCGGTATATCATATTATAAATGGTGCGCTCATCATTGCGCTTGAATACATTTATATAGAGGACATCTTTACCTACGAATGTTTTTTCCGTGATTTTAGTAACCAGCATGGCTCCATCGCGGCGGATAACAATAATGTCATCCAAATCGGAACAATCGCATACAAATTCGTCTTTTTTAATGCCATATCCCGCAAATCCTTCTTCCCGGTTTACATATAGCTTTTGGTTGATGGCTGCCACTTGTGTAGCCACTATGGTATCGAATGCCTTTATTTCCGTTTTACGTTCTTTGCCTGTTCCGTATTTTTTCTTGATCTCCTTGAAGTAGTCAATAGTATATTCAACAATGTTTTCCAGGTTATGTTTCACGGTTTTCATTTCCTCCTGGATAGATTTCATCAATTCATCAGCCTGGAAGGTATCATACCTGGAAATCCTCTTGATCTTTATTTCTGTAAGCTTGATAACATCGGCACGGGTAATTTCCCTTGGAAGTTTTTTACGATAGGGTTTTAACCCTTCTTCAATGGTATTGAGTACATCTTCCCATGTTTCAGATTCTTCAATATCGCGGTAAATGCGTTTTTCGATAAAGATCTTTTCCAATGAAACATAATGGAATTGCTCTACCAGTTCAGCAAGGCGAATGTCCAGTTCCGTTTGCAAGAGCTTCTGAGTACGTTCTGCCGATAGTCTGAGCATTTCGCCAACGCCCATAAAACGGGGCTTATCGCCTTCAATTACGCAAGCATTGGGAGAAATAGACAGAGCGCAATCGGTAAAGGCGTATAGCGCATCAATGGTTTTATCAGGTGAGAACCCGGCAGGCAAATGGATAAGGATTTCCACATTTTCAGCCGTGTTGTCCTCTATATTCTTAATCTTTATTTTGCCCTTTTCATTAGCTGTAACAATAGAATCAATAAGGGAAGAAGTAGTGCAGCCAAAAGGTATCTCGGTAATAACCAATGTTTTCTTATCCAGTATGCTAATCTTAGCCCTTACTATTACCTTTCCACCTTTAATTCCATCGTTATAGTTGGAGAAATCGGCCATGCCACCCGTAGGAAAATCAGGGTAGATATGCGGCTTTTTACCCTTTAGGACACCTATGGCGGCATCTATCAGCTCTAAAAAGTTATGCGGAAGTATTTTGCAGGCAAGCCCTACCGCTATACCTTCGGCACCCTGGGCAAGTAACAGGGGGAACTTTACAGGCAAGTAAACAGGCTCTTTATTTCTGCCATCGTAGCTATTTTGCCAAATGGTAGTTTTTTCATTGAATATGACCTCCAACCCAAACTTAGAAAGCCGTGCTTCTATATAACGGGGTGCAGCAGCCGAGTCACCGGTGAGTATATTGCCCCAGTTACCTTGAGTATCAAGTGCAAGTTCTTTTTGACCTAGTTGTACCATAGCATCGCCAATGGAAGCATCGCCATGGGGGTGATATTTCATGGTATTGCCAATTACATTGGCCACTTTGTTATAGCGTCCATCCTCCAACTCCCTCATAGAGTGAAGGATACGCCTTTGCACCGGCTTTAAGCCATCTTCCAGGGCCGGAACGGCACGTTCCAGTATTACATAAGAAGCATAATCAAGAAACCAGTTCTTATACATCTGGGAAAGATGTATAACCGAAGATGAGCCATTGCTGTTGATGGGCTCATCGGCATCCGGGCCTGATTCTTTATTTGTTTTGTCTGACATTTACTTTTCTTGCGGCGCAAAAATAAGTTTTATGAATTATGTATGATAAGCGTCCTACCATGAGTTATGAACTATGAGGTATAAATTATGAACCGTTGAGCTATATGTACACCGGATTCCTATATTTGTCAAGAGATTATAAGAAATGCATTTGAAAAATCTATTTCTGCTACTAGTTTTCTTGGTTGTTTACAGTTCCTGTAAAAACAGCTTTAGCGTTCAGGCACCTTATAAAGATGAAACCATAGTTTATGGCTTGCTGGACCAAAGCGACAGTGTTCATTATATACGTATTAATAAAGCCTTTGAGGGTAATGGTAACGCTTATGTAATGGCGAAACAATACGATTCTCTTTATTACCCGGTAAATGAGATAAAAGCCGTATTGAAAGATTCAAACCCCAGTACCAACACCATTGTAAAAATAGATGCCCTCGACACTACTACTAGTGTTCCATTAGGCCCCGGCGTATTTTCCTATCCAAAGCAATTGCTTTACTACACCCGCACCAAGTTTAATCCCAATGATTATTACAGCCTGGTAATAGTAAATACTAAAACAGGAAAAACAGTAACCGGCTCCACCGCGTTGATTCCTGATATTGGTATATCAATATCAGAATATGGCAAAACCCTTCCAATGTCCTTCAATAAAGAGTACCCCAGTGTTATTGGCTGGCAAACTGTTCCTAACGTAAGGATATACCAGTTGACTATTCGCTTTTATTATGATGAATTTATGAATAATACAAGGAATGCCAAATCGCTCGATTGGGTATTTGCACCTTTAACTTCTTCCAATTTGGGTGGCCAGGAAGGATTAGAATATGAATATAATGCTCAAGGGTTCTGCACCCTCATCTTAAATTCTATACCTTATGAGGCAGGTGCTACAAGATATGCCGATTCGGTAGGTGTTATTTTTTCATCCGGTACAGATGACCTGAATACGTATGTGCAGCTAAGCGAACCTTCCGGCAGCCTAACCGAAAACATTCCTTTTTATTCTGACCTTAAAAATGGGGTTGGCTTATTTACAGCCAGGCACATCCAGACGCTTTACAAACAAGTGGACGGTACCGTTATTGACACACTTGTATACGGGCCTGAGTTTTCAAAACTGAATTTCCAGTTGTAATGCCTTTATAATATCCCCTGCTCGTGCATTTTATTGATGCGGGCATCGTAGTCCTTTTCCAAATCGGCCTGGTTGCTTGCCTTTGCCAGGTAAGCTAAGTTTTCCAAAATATTCACGTCTTCCTGCATTTGCCCGGTGTAATATTTTTGGTTTTCAGGGTCCAGTGTTTTGTAATACTTCACCCAGCTTTCAAACATATCAAACATTTGCCTGGATATTTCATTAGCCCTGCTATAGTCGTGGGCCTCATAATATCCTTGAAGTATAAAGGTTTCAAGGTAATCGTAAGGCGAGCTTGTTTGAGGGATGGAGTCGGTTACAAGGTCAAGCACTTTTATAGCTGAATCTTTTTTATTTTCCCGGTTTAATTGGTCGGCAAGAAATGCCACTTGTAGCCGCAAGTCTTCAGCCATGGCTCGTACGTTTTCATCCAGGTAAACGCCTGAACCCATATTTCCCCAACGGAATTTGTGTATTATATTGGAGTACATGGTATCGCTTGCTACCCTGTGTCCGTCTACGCTGTTGGAAGAGGTATTTAAAATAGGCACTAATTGGTATACCAATCCATTTGTTTGCAAATATTTCTCAAGTCCCAGGTAGTTATCCTGTGGTAAGGTAGTGGCAAAGCAAATAGGCCTTTTCCAGTCATTGTGCGCAATGGCATCAAGCATCAGAATCCGGTTCCGTTCAAGAACGGTTCCCGGTACTTTAAAGTCTATTTCGGGTACAATGCTGTCAGCCATAGTAGCCGGTAGCACTCCATTTTTTAGCACCTGTTCTTTATTTACTTTTATAGAAAAACTATTGGTGGGGAAATAATTACTTGTTTTTCCGTCTCCCAGGTCAATCATATCAGCCTGATCACTGCTTTTAATGTAATTAATAACTCCTTCCAGGTCATAATAGCTTCCGGGCTTATAACGTGGGTTGGCATTGGGCGCTACATAAAGGTAATCTCTTGTTCCTTCCCTGTACTGGTCATGCGTAAGCGAAAATGGCATCCTGTCCGACAGGTAAGCTTTGCGGTTCATTTGGTCGGCGTACCAAGCCATACCAAGCAATTCTAAATTGCAAACCCTTACATCGGTTCTTATGCCTTCCACTTCCTGTGCATACCAAAGAGGGAAAGTATCGCAATCGCCATCGGTAAATAGAATAGCATTGGGCGGGCACGATTGTAAATAATCAATGGCAAGGTCGCGGCAGGTATATCTTCCGCTGCGGTCGTGGTCGTTCCATTCAGCATGCGCCATAACAACCGGCACTACTAATGCAACCACCGTGGCAGCAATAGCTATTGCTCCTGTCTGTTTGCTTTTTGCCCATTTGGAAAAAAGTTCAAACAACCCAAGTACCCCAAGCCCTATCCAGATGGCAAAAGCGAAGAAAGAAGCTACATAGGAATAATCCCGTTCGCGAGGTTGGTAAGGAGGCTGGTTGAGGTATAAAATAATGGCAAGCCCTGTGAAAATAAATAAAGTGGCTACTACTATAGCATTGCGTTTATCTTTATAAAAGTGAAAACCCATACCAAGCAAGCCAAGTATTAAAGGCAGGCCATACATGGGGTTTCTTCCTTTATTGTTGGCAAGCTGTGCAGGCATATTATCTTGCGGCGATTTCATATTATCAATAAAGGGTATACCCGTAATCCAGTTGCCATGCAGGTTATCGGCGGGGTCGCGGCCCTGGAGGTCATTTTGCCGCCCGCAAAAATCCCACATGAAATAGCGCAGGAACATGAACCCGATTTGATAGCGTAAGAAGAAACGGATATTATCACCAAAGGTTGGGCAATCTAAATAAGTAGGTTGTCCATCTTGCCCTACAGACTTTACTTTTACCGAGGCATCGCCACCCCAGTTTTTATATCCCCTCGGACGGCCTAATGACGGATCATACATGCGCGGGAAAATGGTACACATGGCAGGGTCAAATTTTACAATGTCTGTATTTGCTATTTTTATGTATTTGCCCTTCTTTTCGTCTTTGGCATATACGGTACTTCCTACCGAGGTGCTTATTTCCGGGGCATTGTAATATTGCCCGTAAAGCTGTGGCCAGGTGCCGTATTGTTTCCGGTCGAGGTAATCATTAAGCGTCATAGGGTCGCTGGGGCTGTCCTCATTTAAAGGGGTAAATGCATTGGCGCGAATTACCAATAGCCCGAATGAACAATATCCAATTATTAACACAGATCCACATAGAATGGCCGTGTTCCAGCCCGGCTTGTTTTTTTCTTTGGTGTATTTAAGTCCCCATACAGCTAGTCCTGTAAGGAGTAATCCATAAATGAGTATTCCGAAATTGAAAGGCAGCCCAAAGCTGTTCACGAAAACCAATTCAAACCAGCTTGCCAACCCCACCAAGCCCGGTATTATAATGGATTTTACAAGGCCAAGAACCAGTCCGCCTGCCAGGAAACCGGCTATGCCTACTTGCTTTCGCTTGTCTTTGGTAACAATGGAAAGCAGCCTGGTAACGAATTTGGATGGAATTTCTTCCTGGTAATTTTTTAAGAAATAGAGTAAAACAGCTGCCGGAATAAACAACAAGCAAAGGAAATGGACACCTACTGCAAGCCCTACCAAAAAAGAAAGTAAAACAATCCAGCGTTCGCTATACTCAGTGGCGCTTGCATATTTGGTAGAACACCAAACTAGAAGGGCAGTAAAACAAGCCGACATGGCCCATACCGAAGCTTCGGTGGCTGAAAACCATAACGAATCGGCAAAGGTGAACGAGGTGGCTGCTATAAATCCCGCTCCCAATATGGCATACATTCTGGCTTCAGTCAGTTCACCATAGCGGGCATATAGGCGTTTGCCGAAAAAGGTGGTTATCCAGAAAAGAAACATGATGCATAGTGCGCAATAGGTAGAACAGGCGCGGTTTACAATAGGAGCCACCGCGTGTACGTTGCCAAAGCTAAGCAGCGATATGCAATGTTGCAGCAATTGCAAAAAAGGCTCACCCGGAGGATGCCCTATTTCCAGTTTATAATAGATAGACAGGTTTTCGCCGCAATCCCAAAAACTTACCGTAGGTTCCACTGTTTTCCAGTAAACGGTGGCGGCTATCAGAAATACAAGCCAGCCAATGATATTGTTGAGTTGGGTGAATTTCTTTTCAATGGGTGAGGCGTAAGTCATTTTATATCAGTATTTGCGGTGAAAGTAAGTATTTATTTTATTTGCAAATATAGCAGAGTGTTTTTTTAACGTCTTTTAACCGATGCCAATAGATAGGGGCTAGTGGCGGATTTCTGAATTATGCGTGACGGGCGTCATAAACTAAATTATTCGTACATTGTCAAAATATGGCGTAAAGATTCGGCATACAGGTTGACCTACCGGTATAAAGACTTAGCATATCAAATTTTGATAATAGCAATTTAGTTTCGGATTCCTTTATTAGCCATAATAGAGTGTATAATTTTTTTTATTCCAAAAAGATGGAGACTATTTTGCTTATTGAAGATACAGGTGATATTCTTGTTAATTTAATCGAGTATCTGGAAATAAAGGGGTACACCGTTATTGCGGCAAGTAATGGCAAGCAGGGAATTGAAATGGCTGAAGAAAATAGGCCTGATATAATTATTTGCGATGTATTGATGACTGATATGAATGGCTACGAAGTTTTACGCAGTCTTAAAGAATCTCCCAAAACATCTAAAATCCCCTTTATATTCACCACCTCTTTATCCGAAAAAATGGAGATAGCTGAAGCCTATAAACTGGGTGCCAATGGCTATCTTATAAAGCCTTTCGACCTGGAAGCGCTATTGAATATGATAAGAACGCAATTAGAAAAGAAATAGACCAGGTTTTTTAATTATGAGTTATGAATTATGACCTTTAGGGGGCATTTCGTCATTGCGAAGCTCAGCGAAGCAATCATTTTATAAGAGTGATGAATTATGGGTTATGAATTATGACCTGTAGGGGTTTTCGTCATTGCGAGGAACGAAGCAATCTCTGCTCTATTTTACTCCAATGCCTTTGTCATGTTGAACGAAGTGAAACATCTCTGTAATATTGAGATTCTTCGCTTCGCTCAGAATGACAACCCCGAAGGGCTCATGAGCTCCTTTAAAATAAAATTGGCTTTGCGAATAATCGCACTGGGCACAACGGCTTATTATAGTTATGAATTATGACCTGTAAGGGTTTTCGTCATTGCGAGGAACGAAGCAATCTCTGCTCTATTTTATCTAATGACTTTGTCATGTTGAACGAAGTGAAACATCTCTGTTTTTTTCTCCGCCCCAATATAACATTCAGAAATAATAATTCTAAAAGTCATTGACTTTTTCTGAAACCACTTTTTGAAGATTGACCTTTGTATAAACCAATAAAAACGGATATACAATGGCCAAAAAGAAATCATTTATTCTGTATACTGATTTGATAAGTGTAGTGGAAAAACTTCCTCCTGATAAAGCGGGAGAATTGTTCCTGCTAATTCTGCAACATGTAAATGGCAAAGCTCCTGACGTAAACGATTTGTTGCTTCAAATTGCTTTTGAACCCATCAAAAATCAATTGCATCGTGATTTTGAAAGTTGGGAAGATACCTGCAATAAAAGGGCTAAGGCTGGAAAAGCAGGTGGACTTAAAAGTGGAGAATCTCGAAGCAAAACGAAGCAAAATGAAGCAAACGAAGCTGATACTGTTACTGATAATGTAAATGAGACTGTTACTGATTATGATAATGTAAATGTTAATGAAAAAGAAAATGAGAGTGAGAATGATAATGTAATACATCAGCCCCCTCTTTCTTCTTTTTCTTTTAACCAATTCTGGAATTTATATAACAAAAAGACAGGCTTAATCATGTGCCAAGCGATATGGGAAGAGCTTACCGAGGAAGATAAAACTCTTATAAAAGCAAGGCTGCCCGCTTACATAAAAGCTACCGAAAGCGAAATAACATTCCGCAAAGACCCTTATACATGGCTCAATGGCAAGCATTGGCTGGATGAGCATATTCCGGCAGCAGCCAAAAAATCGGCTTATGATTTAATACAATAACAAGTAGCAGAAAATGGAAAGAAGAATGTTTGAATTATCGAAGAAAGAGGTTGGAGATTTACTACGAATCAACTTCTTTAAAGTTGGTATTAATACAGAGCCAACGGTAGAGGAACTGGAAACATTTATAAAAGACATTTATAAAAATAATGGCAATAAACCTCCCGAAGTGCTTTCAGATGCTTTTAATGAATTATCTGCCGGAAATATAGAAGTAAAGGAGAAATGGTGTTTTGCGCCTTTCTTTGTAAACAGGCTTATGAGTGCTTACCGCGTAAGTAAATTCGGTAAGCAGAAATCAATTGCACCACCATCGGTAAAGCTTACCGACGAAGAAAAGTGGAAACGGTTTTACAGGCATCTTGTTTTTTATAAATCATTGCCCGGAAACCCGGATTGGATGGCTTTGTTTAACCACTGTGTTTCCAAAGGTTGGATTATTGAAGTGCCACCTATAAAAGTATTTAATGCCAAAGCTTACAGGCTGGCTGAAAAAGATGTAAAAACCTTTGTAATGGCTAATTGGGGCGAATTAATTACGGATGTAAATGTTTATAAGCAATTATGAGTGATGAGTTATGACTAAGTATGACTCATAGTGTAATATGGATTATAATTGTCATTCTGAGCAAAGCGAAAAATCTTAAATATATAGATGCTTCCTTCGTCAGCATGACAAAGGCATTGGGTAAAATAGGGCAGAGATTGCTTCGTTCCTCGCAATGACGGAATGCCCCTACAGGTCATAACTCATAACCCATAACTCATCACTCATAATTAACCCTCCTTACTTCGTTCTTTTTTTAATATAAAAATTCCTGTATAAAATAGCATTACTGCTATCGCCGGTGGCTTGGTAATACTGTGAAAGTACCTTGTAAGGTTGTGCAAAGGAAGAATCAAGCGCTATGGATTTTTTCCACAAACGTACGCCTTCGGCATAATTGGTATCGCCCTGGAAAACGACCAATCCCAAATTGAATGTGGCCGTACTGTTGGTAGGGTTCCGGCGCAATAGCAAGCGCAAGGTTTTTTCAGCCTCGTAGTAATTGTTCAGGCAAATGTAATCTCCTGCCAGGTTCAGGTAGGTTAGGGCATGCGAGGAATCTCTTGCCAAGCCTTCTTTATAGGCATCTATGGCTTTGTCATACATTTTTTCCTGCTCGTAATGGGTAGCCAGGTAAAGGCAAGGAAGCAGGGCATGAGGCGAGTTTTCTACTGCGCTTTTATCAAAAGCATAACGGTTTGCAAATATGGGGAGGCGTTTATACGAAGTGAAAAGAAATACCAAAAATGTAATGCCAAGCAAGGCTATTCCTAACCTGCTTTGGCTGGATTTATTATTGAAATCAGCAGCCTTTACCACATCAAACTGCGACGCAACCATTATAATGCCAACAAGCGGCAGATAGGCTCTGTGCTCCAATCCGCTAAAGCTTGAAAAGAAGGAAGGAATGAGAAATAGCAGGAACCAGCACAAGCCGAAAATGGTAAAAGGGACATTCTTTTTTTTGCTCAACAATATTCCTGCCAGCAACAGTGCAATAGCCAATAAGCCTATAAGATAATTGGTGTCGGCAACGGTAGTCATCACCGACAGGTTAAATGGCAATACCGACTTGGATAGGTATTGAATAAAGTAAGGAGTATTCGACAGCATGGTTCGTATAGTGTCGGAAAATGCAGCCCCGCCCGCGTTGCCGCTAAGCGCCGCCTGGCGCATTACAAGCCAGGGAATAATGCAGAGGGCGTAAGCAATAGCTAAGGTTATATAGGTTTTTGCAGGAAATTTTTTCTTTTGCACAAAGCCTAAATACAGGAAGCTAAGTGGAATAAACAATACCGTATTTTCTTTGGTGAAAAGAGCCACCAGGAAAAAGAAAATATGCCATACAAGAAGCCAGTTTTTGTTTTTCTTGATGTATCTTAGCAGGGATATAAAAGAAGCAAGGATAAATATGGTGAGTAGTGAATCGTTTCTGCCGGGTATCCATGCCACAGCTTGATTGAGCAAGGGGTGTACGGCAAAAATAAGCGTGAGCAATAAAGAGGGCAGGGGAGGGACTTTTAATTCGTATAAGAGAAATAACAGCAGCAGGCATGCTACATAATGGTAAAAAATATTCGACCTGATATAGGGTGCAGGTATAGGAAAAGCGGATTTCTTGGGGGAGATATAAGTATCTGCCATAAATGACAAGGTCATTACAGGGCGATAGTAGGAGGTAAGGGTATCTTTCTCGCCCTGCGCCTGGAAAACCCCTTGTTTAAAGGCTTGCCCGGCATTTGAAAAGTCTTTGATGAAATTGTAATTCCTTACGATGATGGTCATATCATCCAGGTCGAGGAAATCGTTCTTTACTGATTTGTGGTAAAGCCCTAAAGTAACAATGCAAATAAGGATAACAGACAAAGGAAGAAACCATTTATCTGAAGCGGGAGCCTTTATTTGTTTCTTATTATTCTTACCCGGCATAGCGCGGTAAAGATAATATTTCTACGACGTTTTCCGGTAATTGAGAATAGCCCAGGTATTGAGCACAAGCCCTATGAGGAACACACATAATATGTGAATGCGAATATCGTGCAGGCCACTGCCTTTAATAACTACCATGCGCATTACATCAATAAAGTAGCTGATAGGGAAAAGGTGAGAAACGAATTGCGCCCAACCGGGCATACTGTCGAATGGGGTGTAAAGTCCGCTCATCATGTTAAATACCATCATAAATAAAAACATGATGGAGTTGGCTTGTTGCTGCGTTTCTGAATAAGTAGAAATAAGCAATCCGAAGCCGAGAATTGCGAAAAGAAACACATACAAAAAGAGATAGAGAACAGCAATATTGCCTAAGGGGACAATGCTATAAAGCGCCCATGAAATTAATAGGCCTACCGTGAAAACTACACCACCCACAGCAAGGAAGGGGATAAGTTTTCCTAAAATGAATTCGTATTTTTTAATGGGCGTTACATTGATTTGTTCAATGGTTCCTATTTCTTTTTCCTTTACAATGTTAAATGCTGCTGAAAGCCCTGCCACGCCTGTAACAAGCGATACTAAAATAGCGGGCACCATGAATATGTAATATGTTAAAAGCGGGTTGTACCAGAAGGAAGGCACCACCTCAATGGTAGGCAATGGGTTGGTGCGCTCAGGCTGCACCCATTCGGCACGCAGGTCATTATTGTAGTCGGTTATAATGCCGCTCAGGTAGCCAAATCCAATACTGGCTTTTACGCCGTTTATAGCATTTACTTCTATCCCTATTTTCTGGCCATTTTCACGAATGAGGTTTCTTTCAAATTTCTCCGGAATTTCAAGTACCAGGTCTGCTTTGTCCTCTTCTATCAGTTTATCGGCTTTCGAAGCAAAGTCGGTATAATCAGCCAGTTTAAAATAGCCCGACGACAAAATTTTATCCGATAGCTTTTGCGATGTAGCCGAATGGTCGTGATCTACTATAGCAATGTTGATATTTTTAATGGTGTAGTTGGCAGCCATAGGCAGCAAAATAAGCTGGATGGCAGGAGCAATGAAGAGCCTGCCCGTAAATCCCTTATCACGGAACATCTGGCGGAATTCCTTTTGCAATAAAAATCGGAGCGCTCTCATTATTCTAAGCGTATTTTGAAGTTTCTAAGACTCAGAGCTGTGAAAAATACCGCCATGCCCGCAAGTATCAATGTTTCTTTCCATATAAAAGAGAAGCCAAGCCCTTTCAGCATAACGGCTTTTACAATGACGTAATACCACCGTGCGGGAACAATATTGGAAATAATTTGCAGCCCTAATGGCATATTTTCTATAGGAAACATATAGCCGCTTAGGAGCATAGTTGGAAGCATCATCCCCAGCATAGATGCAAACATGGCCGATTGCTGCGATGATGTAATAGTGGAGATAAGCAAGCCTAATGCAAGGGCAGTTATAATAAGCAATATGCTTTCTCCCATAAGTAGGATAAGGCTGCCTTTTACAGGCACGTCGAGCGCATAAACACTAAGTAGCAGTATAACGCACAAGTTGGCTATTGAAAGTACAAGATATGGGATTGCCTTAGCTATAATGATCATGATGGGTTTAACCGGAGATACCAGTAGGATTTCCATGGTGCCCATTTCCTTTTCACGTACAATGGATACGGAAGTCATCATTACGCATACAAGCAATAATACCATTGCCATAACACCGGGTACAAAGTTTGGAGCGCCTTTCAAATCAGGGTTGTAGAGCATTCGTACTTCGGGTTGAATGGTATACGGTATTTGTGCATTCGGAGAGAGTTGCGTTTGGTAATCGCTTACTATAGAAGTAATGTAGTTGGTGAGGGTTTGTGCTGTATTAGGGTCGGAAGCGTCGGCAATAACTTGTATAGATGCTTTGTTTAAGTGTAATAAATCGGTATTGAAGTTAACCGGAAATACTACAGCCAATTTTATCTTACCTTCTTTAAAGGCTGCGTCAATTGACGAGGGTGTCATTATTTCCTTTTGAACATGGAAGAATTTACTGCCTTCTAATTTGTCAATTATTTGCTGCGATGCTAAGTCTTTGGCATTATCTACCACCACAATGTTGGCATTTTTAAGCTCATTGGTAAGGGCAAAGCCAAAAAGCACAATCTGCACGATAGGGAAACCGAAAAGCATGATAAGCGTTTTCCTGTCCCTGAATACGTGGGCAAACTCCTTTTTTATGAATGATAGAAATTGTTTCATAGTTGGCTTGTTTATTCTGAGCGTTTCGCCTTTCGGGCCAGTTTATAAAATACCTCGTCCATAGTTGTAGCTTCGTATGTTTTTCTTAGCCCTGCCGGGGAATCAAGGGCTTCAATTTTTCCATCTACCATAATGGATACCCGGTTGCAATATTCAGCTTCATCCAGGTAGTGCGTAGTAATAAAAATAGTGATTCCTTTATCAGCACCTTCATATATCAAATCCCAGAACTGGCGGCGCATACTGGGGTCAACACCACCGGTTGGTTCATCGAGGAAAACAATTTTCGGTTGATGGACGATGGCTACCGAAAACGAAAGCTTTTGTTTCCAACCTAAGGGTAAGGATGAGACCAATTTTTTAGCTTCGTTATGCAGGCCAAGTTTGTCAATAAGCTCTGTACTTTTCTCTTTTATTTCCTTGTTGCTTAAACCATATATTCCGCCGTAAAACTCAATGTTTTCCTTTACCGTTAAATCTTCATATAATGAGAATTTCTGACTCATGTAGCCAATGTTCTTTTTTACTTCCTCCGGCTCTTTGAAAATATCAAAGCCTGCTACCATAGCCTCACCCGAGGTAGGTATAGAAAGTCCGCAAAGCATACGCATGGCCGTGGTTTTTCCTGCTCCGTTAGCGCCCAGGAAACCAAATATCTCACCCTTGTGAACATCGAATGTTATTTCGTCCACAGCCACAAAATCGCCGAAGCGCTTAGTTAGCTTATTTGTCTTTATTACTATTTCGCTCATCTTGATGTTTCAGTAATCGTATAAAGCAATCTTCAACCGTGGGGGCTATTACTTTAAATTCAATATTGGTATGGCCTTTATCCTCCAGGTATTTTCTCACTTCTACTTCGTTGGTAGTTATTGACAAGTGCAAGTATTCACCAAATGTGTAGCAATTAATAGTGCCTTCATAGGTTCGCAAATCAAGCAGCAGGTGATAGATTGAATCCGCTTTAACAGCATATAATTTTTCAGGATATGCTTTAATGGTGTCCTCGGGTGATGCTATGGATAACATTTTACCATCCAATATCAACCCGATCCTATCGCACATGGTGGCCTCATCCATATAGGAGGTAGAAACTAAAATAGTAATATCCTGCTCTTTCAAACGCTTGAGCATATCCCAAAATTCTTTTCGTGAAACCACATCAACGCCTGTTGTGGGTTCATCTAAAAAGAGGACTTGTGGTTTATGAATTAGCGCGCAACACAGGGCCAGCTTTTGTTTCATTCCACCCGATAGTTTCCCTGCACGGCGGTCTTTGAAAGGCTCTATTTGAACGTAAATATCTTTAATTAAATTGTAATTTTCTTCAATGGTTGTATTGAATACAGTGGCAAAAAAAGTAAGGTTTTCTTCTACCGTTAAATCCTGGTAAAGTGAAAACCTGCCGGGCATATAACCCACAATCCCACGGATAGCTTTAAAATCTTTCACTACATCTAATCCGCCTACGGTTGCAGTGCCGCTATCGGGAAGCAGAAGCGTAGTGAGCATACGAAAGATGGTGCTTTTCCCTGCTCCATCCGGGCCTATTAGTCCAAAAATTTCTCCTTTCCCTACCGAGAATGAAATATTATCTACCGCAAGAACAGTTTTCTTGTTGTATGTTTTAGTTACGTTATTTACGGTTATAGCATCCATTCGTTCGGTAACAGATTATTATGGAAGAAGGTAAAAAATGATGGCTACAATCAAGCCAAACAAGATTCCCATGTTAATCATCCGCCATGCCTTGGCCCTGTCCTTTTTGAAGTTTTCTTGCTGGTCAACTGTAAATGTTTTTCCAATATCTCCGAAGTTAAATACCCCCCGCAAGCCAAAATTCACACAGAAATGATAATACAATTGCAGGTAGCCAACACCAAGTGAAGTAGCAGGAATAAATAAGGTGAGTCTCCATAATTTAACCGTATGTAATGCTAAGAACAGAGTAATGAGTACAGCACTTAGTATAGCAGAAAAAACAGCGGATTTTTTCCGTGCTTTTATTTCTTTCGGGCCTATGTTGCAGGTTCCGGGTATATATTCTGCTGGAGTATTCATATTGCTTGGGTTTATAGGTTTTTAATTAAACTTTACTTCTCCGTACATGCCGATCTTTAAATATCCGTCATTGGGAACTCTTACTTTAATGGCATATACCAGGTCTGCACGTTCATCTTTGGTAGGGATAGTTTTGGGTGTGAATTCTGATTTATCAGAAATCCAGTAAACTAAACCTGAATACATTCTGTATTGCGAATTGCCCATGTCAGTCCTTACATTTACTTTTTGTCCCAGTTTTACTTCCGTAAGTTGTGAGCCTGATACATAAGCCCTCAGTATGAGTGTATCGGTAGGCGCAATTTTGTACAATGCCTTTCCGGGAGTAATTACTTCATGGTCTTCACTGTATTTGGTAAGAACAGTTCCCTTTACAGGATTGATGATTTTGCATTTTTGCAATTGATCATTAATTTGCGCTATCTGGCGTTGTAAAGGCGCTACGTCTTTTGAAAGCGTATTGGATGTAATTCCAAGGGCTGATTTTTGCGCGTCTATCTGTTTTTTGTAAACATCAACCTGGGTATTGGCATCATCCAATTGCTGTTGTGTGGCTGCACTTGCCTTGAACAGGTTTTCCATCCTTTGCTGGTTTTTTTCAGCATCGGCCAATTGCGATTCCAGGGAAGCTATTTGTACAGGTATATTGGGGGTTTGGCTAATAGTAGATCCAATTTGTGCCTCCAACTGCATTTTGTGGTCGTAAAGCTGGGTACTGTCAATATATCCAATGAATTGGTTGGCTTGCAGTGTTTGGCCTTCTTCTATCTTAAATTCCATAATGGTTCCTGAAGATTCATTGGAAACAATGGTTTCTACCGATTCGAATGCCCCGGCGGCATCCCAATCATTTTCACTGTTGTGGCACGATGCAAATAGGGCTGCAATAGCAAGTATTCCTATGGCTTTTTTGTATATCATGATGAAATTTATTTTCTGTTTTTTTATATTAATTTCCTGTGGTATTTTGATAATTATATTGTGCTTGCCATAACTGTATT
>Ga0206881_10046_pt1 | contig 45744 bp, 46 predicted proteins | sample Alteio_BWOrgCont_3_FD_152867 | JGI IMG/M metagenome (GOLD analysis project Ga0206881, IMG submission 152867) | Enriched cells from forest soil in Barre Woods Harvard Forest LTER site, Petersham, Massachusetts, United States -... | ecosystem: Environmental > Terrestrial > Soil > Temperate forest >...
TTCAATCAGCGCCACATGGCTAGGCGGAAGCAGCGCCGGCCTCTCCACCCATGTCCGAAAAAGCGTCGCGATCACCTGCGCTGCCTCTACATGATCCCGGGTGATCTCTGGCGCGTTATAGAGACGCGCGTAGAGATATCGCTTCGCTTCGAGCCGCAGCTCTTCCATTTCCCGTGAGAATCCCGCTAGTCGTTCGGGAGCCCGCCGAATGTCATCCAGAGTTGTCGCTCCTGCCTGCTCAACGCGGCGGCGCGTATCGGCAATCAGGTCGTCTACCAATGCATTAAGCACGCGCTTGAGGGCCTCATTAAAGACCAGCTTCTCCGCCGCGTCCGGATACTTCGCGCGCATCGGAGTGTAAAAATCCTCCAACAGTCGCACACCCCCGCGCGCCTCTTCAAGTGACAGGATCTCCGCCTCGAATCCATCATCGAGATCTGCCGTAATGTAGGCAATTTCATCCACCAGATCGATCAGTTGAGCTTCGAGCGGCGGCCGCTGATCGAGAAAATACTCCGCCAGCTCCGGATGGTCCGCGGCCGAATAGTCGCGTGAGTGTTTGATGATGCCCTCGCGCGCTCCCAGCGTCAGGTTGAGCCCGCGAAACTCCGCGTACCGGCTCTCGAAGTGTTCGACAATGCGCAGCGCATGTAAATTGTGGTCGAATCGCAAGCCATGCTCGCGCAAGGCATCATCCAGAGCCCTCTCGCCCGCATGCCCGAACGGCGGATGCCCAATATCGTGAACCAGCGCCAGCGATTCGGCCAGCCCCTCATTCAAGCCCAGCGCCGCCGCGGCGGTTCGCGCTATCTGCGCTACTTCCATCGTGTGCGTCAGCCGGCTGCGAAAGTGATCGGAGTAGCGGTGTGTAAACACCTGTGTCTTGCCGGCGAGGCGGCGAAAGGCCCGCGCGTGAATAATCCGCGCGCGGTCGCGTTCAAAAGGGAGCCGGTAAGGATGGGCCGCTTCAGGATGCTCTCGCTCGACAAGCACTCCGTCGTCAGGAACAGCGCACCCGGCGGGCAGATGCAACGATGCTTTGCGGATCAGCTCTTCGTGGATCAAAGACCGGGTCAAGGGACTGGATCAAGGCTTCTCAGGCTGAGTTACCGGCCCTTCGCGCGCGATGCGGACTCTGACGGTGTCGAGCTTCTTCTGCAGCCGGCCCTGATCACCCGGGTCCATGTCTGCGGCCATCGTGTGGGAGTACTCATTCAAAGACTCTTCCCACTGCGCCGCCGCCAGCTTCAGGCGGCCTGTCTTCTCGTAGACCTCGCCGAGGTGGTCATGAACCGTGGCGTCTGCCGAGTTGCGCTCTACAGCCTTGCGCAGGTCAGTCTCCGCCAACCCGTACTGGCCAAGCTTGAAGTAGGCCCACCCCAGTGAATCGAGATAAGCATAGTTCTGCGGATCGAGTTCGACGGCCTTCTTGATCATGCCCAAGGCTTCTTCGAGCTTTATCCCATGGTCCGCCAGCATGTAACCCAGGTAGTTCAGCGTCATGCTGTTGTTGGGATCAAGAGCCAGCGCCTTGCGAAACTCCGTTTCTGCCTGGTCGTAGAGTTTCTGCCGCTCGTAGAGCGTTCCGCGCAGGAAGGCGATAAAGAACTTGTCGTCGCTCTTTGACGAGAGCTGATCCGCCTGGTCAATCGCGCTCGCCGCATCCTGCCAGCGCCGCAGCCGCGTGTAGATGTTAGCAAGCTGGCGGTAAACCTCAAGATCAGCCGGGGTCTTGGTCAGCATCGACTTCGCCAGCGCGATGCCCTCCTCGGCGTGACCGTTGTCGGTAAGCTGCAAGGCATACATCAGCTTGATGCCGCGATCCTTGGGCAGCTTTTCCGTGGCCTCGCGGGCTACTTGCGTGGCTTTGTCATAAGCATGAATGTCGCGGTAGGTATCTACCTCCGACTCGTAAGCATGGCTGACATATTCACCGCCCAGCTCTGCCATCTTCTGATAGGTGGCAATCGCCTGGTCGATCTTGTTCTGCTCGCGATACAAAATCGCCAGTCGCTCCAGGAAGAGGGCTCGGTTGCTCTTTTCCGATTCAGAGTACTGGCCCGAACTGTGCTCCGAATCCGCGACCATCTTCTCAAAGATCTGCACCGCGTCGTCATACCGGCCGAGAGCGTCGTCAATCAGCCCTTCGTTGAAGTTGATCTCCAGGGAATCCGACACCAGTGCCTTCGCCTTCTTCAGCGTGGTCAGGGCTTCTTCGTAATTGCCCTGGCGCCGCTGAATCTCCGATATGTGCAGATAGGCATCGGGATCCGTCGGGTCGCCGGCGGCAATGTCCTGGTAGGCTGCGAGCGCCGCCGTCAACTGGTTGTCGCTCAGTAAAGCCCGCGCCAGCGCGCGTTCCGTGTCTAGATTGTCCGGCTCGAGCTCCAGCGCCTTCTTGTAAGCCTCAATGGCGTGCTGGGTATCCTTTAGTCGGTCGTAGCTCGCGCCGAGCACAAACTCCGTCTTGCCGGTCTTGTCATCTTCGGGCAGGCTGCTCAGAACTTTGATCGCGCGCGTGGGGTCACCCTGCTCCGTATATAAACGGGCCAGGTTAAGAGCCGTTTCCTCCGAACCGGGATCGATCTTTTCCGCCGCCGAGAACTGCTCCTCCGCGTGAACCGAATCATGCGCGAACGAGTACAACTGCCCCAGCAGCAGACGGTTCTGAACATCATTCGGCTCAAGTGCAACAATCTTCGTGTATTCGGCGATCGCCAGCTTCAGCACATCCTCCGACGCGCCGTTCTGCTGCCCGTCGCCCAGCGAGCGCAGGTAGATATTGCCGAGCAATTTGTGGGCATCCAGATTGTTTGGATCCTTCTTGATCTGCTCCTGTGCCGCCATAATCGCATCGCGCACATGCCCGGTGCGGAAGTAAAGCTCAGCCAACCCGTTATTGAGATACTTCGAGGTCGGATCCGCGTTGAGCGCCAGCTTGTATTCTTCGATCGCTCGCGTTGCATACTCAGGACGGCCATAGGTGTTGGCCATGTCCTCGTATTCGTGCGCCAGCATGTAGTGGTAATAGGCGCCCGCGCGATCGGGATCGGCCGAACTGCTGGCGGTGTCCGGTGCGGTCGCGGCCGATGGCGCCGGTTTCGCGCTCTGCGCATGCGCCGTCAACACGCAGGCAAAAACAGCGAACGCCAAAGTGCTGGCGCCGATCTGGCAAGAGGTTCGAGGACGGGAGGTGGTGCTCATGTTAGGCAAGCTGCTCATGATCGGTGGGAATCCCCTGGTGCCCGGACCTCGCAGATGCCCTGGCTTGACTTGACTCGATAACTTCAATAGGACGACTGCGGACACTCTTCCGTGGCTTCACGTCCGTGCAAATAATAAGACGATTGTAACTCCATTCCGGCTACAGTCCTCCCAACCTTTGATGCCGCACAAAGCTGCCTAGTGGCGGAAATGGCGCATCCGGGTGAAGACCATCGCCACTCCCAGCCGGTCGGCTGCGGCGATCACTTCCGGGTCTTTGACCGACCCGCCCGGCTGGATCACTGCCGTCGCCCCCGCCCCTATAACCACCTCCAGGCCGTCAGGGAAGGGAAAGAAGGCATCCGACGCAGCCACGCAGCCATCGAGCGGCAACACTGCCTTCATCGCTCCGAATTTTGCCGCATCCACGCGGCTCGTCTGTCCTGCCCCCGCGCTGAGCATCTGTCCGTTCCGCGCATAGACAATCGCATTCGACTTGACGTGCTTGCATACCCGCCACGCGAACAGCAGCGCCGCCAGTTCGTCTTCGGTGGGCCTGCGTGCGGTCACCGTCTCCAACTCGCTTGCCGTGATGCGGCCGCGGTCGGCATCCTGCAGCAGCAGCCCCCCCGAAACCTGCTTGAGTACGAATGCCGAAGCGGCATTGCGCACCTCCACCAGCCGAAGGTTCTTCTTCGCGGCAAAGCGCGCCCGCGCCTCTTCCGAGAAGCTGGGAGCGGCAATGGCTTCCACAAATAGCTTGGCGATCTCTTCCGCCGCCGCCCCGTCCACTTCGCGGTTGACCCCGATTACCCCTCCAAAGGCCGAAATCGGATCGGCCGCCAGCGCCTTCTGATAAGCCTCAAGCACGGTTGTCCCGGTCGCCGCGCCACAGGGGTTGGTGTGCTTGATAATCGCCACACCCGGTGTGCCCGAGTCGAACTCCTGGGCCAACTCCCAGCACGCCTCGAGATCGACCAGATTATTGAAGCTCAGCTCTTTACCCTGTAGCTGTTTCGCGCCCGCGACTCCCGCCCCCGAGCCATCGGAGTAAAGCGCCGCCCGCTGGTGGGGATTCTCGCCATAGCGCAGCGGCATCGCCAGTGGATACGAAATACGCAGAGTCGAGGGCAGGTCAGACTTCGCCGCATCAGCAAACTTCACCGGCGACTCCGCCTCTTCTGCGGTCGCGATCCGCTCCAGCGTATTCGCAATGGCCGTGTCGTAAGCCGCCGTTACCGCAAAGGCCTTTTTCGCCAGCCGCCAGCGCGTCTCGCGCGAAAGGCCGCCACTGTTCGCCGCTAGCTCCCCGACCAATACTTCGTAATCCGCCGCCGAGGTCACAATGGCTACGTCCTCGAAGTTCTTCGCCGCTGACCGGACCATCGAAGGGCCACCGATATCGATGTTCTCGATCACTTCGGCAAAAGTTGCACCCGGCTTGCCCGCCGTCTGCTCAAAGGCGTAGAGATTTACCACCACCATGTCGATCGGCTCGATCCCATGCTCCTCGACCGCCTTGCGATGGTCGGCTTTGTCACGAATATGAAGAATCCCGCCGTGTACCTTAGGATGCAGCGTCTTCACCCGCCCATCGAGCATCTCCGGAAAGCCCGTCAGCTCAGAGATATCGCGGACAGTCAGGCCCGACTCGCGCAGAGCCCGCGCTGTGCCTCCCGTCGAGATGAGCTCAACGTCCTGCTCGGCAAGCTGCTTCGCAAAAGCAACCAGGCCGGATTTATCGGTGACGCTCAAAAGGGCTCTCCTCACCTGCCTGATGCCGATCCCGGTGCTACTCTTGGTGCCGCTCAAAACATTGCTGAAAGTCATGTGGGTCCTGAAATAGGGGAGTCGAAAGAAAATTGTATGGGCCGGCGCGCCGCGTTGTCACATCCGGCCCTATTTGTCAGCAGGACACAGTGACGATAGGTTAGAAGAGACATGGACCGAAGCTGGCAGGAAAACGTCGCACATCGTGAGGATGGATCCGGAGCAGCCGGTTTCCGCTCCGGTGGCGTCCGCCCCGAGATTCTGCCGCCGGATGACAGCGGAGAAAGTAGCTGGTATCCGCCTCCCGGTCAATATCAGACCCAACCACCTCCCGCCTCCCGGCCGCAGAAGCGCGTCACCTGGGCGAGCGCTCCGGCAACTTACACGCTTCTGGCCATCAATTGCTTGGTCTATGTAGGCATGGTTCTGACCGGCGTCTCATTCATTTCGCCCACCGTCCGGCAGCTGCTTTTCTGGGGCGCAAATAACGGCACACTGGTGCTTCAATACGGAGGGTGGTGGAGGCTCATCACCGCGATGTTCGTCCATGTCGGCATCATCCACATCGCCACCAACATGTGGTGCCTGTGGAACCTCGGCCTGCTCGCCGAGCCTCTCATGGGCCCGATGGGAGTTTTCTCCGCCTACATTCTCACCGGCTTTGCCGGAAACCTCCTGAGCATCGCCAAAAATCCTGGGGTTGCAGGTCACCCGTCGATTGTCGGAGCAGGCGCTTCCGGTGCCGTCTTCGGGCTCGCTGGCGTGCTCATCGTGCTGCTCAAGTCGCCGCTGCTCCCGGTCCCGCAGCCCGAGCTCAAGCGCCTCCGCTGGAGCGTGATTCAGTTCGCCCTGCTCAACTTCGCCATCGGCCTCTACACTGCCTTTGGCCCGAGTCCGGTACAGATCGACAACATGGCCCACCTCGGTGGATTTCTCAGCGGCCTGGCGTTAGGTGTCCCGCTCGTCCCGCGCATCGGCGCGCCCCGGACGACCTTCATCCGGCGTCGCTGGCTGGCGGTTCTGGGTATGGCATTCGCTTTGACCCTGCTAGCTTTCGGCGTAAATTCCTTCTGGCAAGGGTAGCCTCGTGGCCGCGCAGCCATTCTCCAACAGTGATTGACTGCAGACGAGTGGGTGCGCGCCTCGGATGTCGGGCGCTTGTCAGGAGATGAGTCGGCGGGGGAACGCCGTAAAGTGGGGGAAAGAAGGGCTACCGGACAGCCGTTGCCGCGAACTTCTTCACCATGGCGAGCAGCAACTTGCGGTCGCTGTCGTTCAGGTTTGTGGAATAGCGGCGAATCTGGGTTAGGAAGCGAAGCTCATCGTCTGAAAGCTTCTGCGTATTGAGTTCCCGGCCAAGTGAATCCTCCGCAAAAAACTGTGCCAGCGGAAGGTCCAGCGCATGCGCAATCTTGGACAGGGTATCAAGAGATGGAACGGTGTGGCCGTTCTCAACCCGAGACAGATAGCAGCGTAAAAGTCCGGTACGCTTTTCGATATCGCCTTGAGATAAACCCTTTTGTAGGCGAAACCCCCGGATCGTCGTTCCAATTTTCATAAACTTGCCTTCAACTACACTTCCCCCTCGTGAGTTCAGGTGGGTTTCGTGGAGTATTGGCTGCATAGTTAACATGCTGATGCTCCCCCGCGCAAGGACTTTCTTAGCAGTATGTGCGAGATCGCGCGTAATTTAACAGCAACTTGCGCGAAATCTCTTCGGTGTCACTCCTTTGGTTCATCTTCACTACAAATCCGTCACTTTTTGCCACACTGGGCAATTCCTCACCAGGTATCTCCACCAGATGGCGGCGGCCATGCCCCAAAAAGCTGGCGCAGCAGCACCACCCGGCCCAAATGGTAGGCGTTGTGCGCCGCCACGCCCTCGATCTGCTCGCGCGCCGTCATCGTGCGTGGCGGGTCCGGCTCTCGCGACAGGCACACGACCGAGGCTTGGAGTTGCGTCGCGTCGCCAGCGATTGCCCCAGCCTGTTCCGCCCCTCGTAGAAACCGCTCCCGCACCACCGCCCACTGCTCCGTCTCCGTCGTAGGAAAGCCGGCCAACGCATGTTCCGGATAGGGCGTCGATTTGCCCGCTATCCAATCGAGCGAAAGGTCCTGCCAGAAGGCCAGATGCCATACCTCCTCGTAAATCGAATGAGGCACACCGGAATATCTCCGGCGCGCCATCGCATCATCGAGGGCTTCCAGAACATGCGCCGGCGGCGCGCCCACTCCATTGCTGGTCAGCGTTCGTTGTAGCTCATTCATCGTTATCTCCGTGTGAGGATCGCGCTCATAATAATCCGTGGGAAATCCACGTACACTCTCAGGCAGGAAAGACACGTACACTCTGTGGCGTTAAGAATAAGGAGCGCGCAAGTGGCGACTCGCCGCATCGTCTGGTCGTTGTTCCTGGCAGGAGCCTGCGCATACGCAATGGCGCAAAACGCTCCCGCTCGGTTCCAGCTGGAGATCGGCGGCAAACAAATCGGCAAGGCCGACTACCAGTTCACGCCCGCCAAAAACGGCTTTCGCGCAAAGGCGCATTACTTCTTCACCGTTGATGCAAAGTCGATCATCGGCGAGCGAGACGCCGATCTCGGTCCAGACTACGAGCTCAGATCCGACACGCTTCATGTCAGCGTGAACGGCGAAAATCAGACCGTTTCCGTCGCCGCCGATCCGCATGCCTCCAGGCTAACCTTTGAAGGCACTGCCGCAGGCAAACCCGTGTCCTCAACCTTCGACCTGCATCCCGGCACCGTCGTCTTCAACAACTTCGACCCCAGCGGCGTCCAGGGCCTTATCTACATGGAAACCGCCCGCCCGCAGCCCGATCACCAATACTGGGCTCTTCTCGCCCAGGGCAAAGGCGTTCAGGTGCCAATGGAACTGACGCCCAGGGAACTCGGCGAGGGCACGCTCAACGGCACATCCATTCACCTGAAGCACTGGCACCTCAAGATCTCCGGCACCGAAGGCGAGATCCGGGCGGACACCGACAATAACCTGATGGAGTTCGATGTTCCCATCCAGGCCCTCGCCTACCGCCGTGCGGGCTTCCTACTGAAGGAAGCAGACGATGCCGTCCCCTCGCAATCTGTCCCCGGTGCCGACGCTGTCGAAGAGCGCAGTATTTCATTCACCAGCGATGGCCTCAAGATTCCCGCAGTCCTTGCTCTTCCCAAAAATCTTAAGGCCCCGGTGCCCGTCGTCGTCCTCGTGCAGGGTTCCGGCCCCCACGACGCAGATGAAACCATCGGCCCGAACAAGCCCTTCCGCGACCTCGCCTGGGGACTCGCCGCCGACGGTATCGCCACCCTCCGCTATGAAAAGCGGACCCACTTCGCGCCCGAGACCTTCCGTCCCCATCCCGACCTTGACCACGAAGTGACCTTCGACGCCGTCGCCGCCCTGGCCTTCGCATCGGCGCAGCGTGAGACCGACCCCGGGCGCGTTTTCCTCCTCGGCCACAGCCTCGGTGGAACCATGGCTCCGGTCATCGCTGCCGACCGGGTGCAGCAGGTGCCGGGATCGGTCCGCGGCATCATCTTCCTCGCCGGAGGCGCGCTCGGAATCGAAGAGACCCTCCAGAGGCAGTTGCTTGCCCAGGCAAAGCGCCAGGGCGCAGACCAGGGCCAGCTCGATGCGATCCAGAAGCAGTGGCAGGGGATATTTCAGACTATCAACGATCCCACCACTCCCGCAGACGAGATGGTCGGCACCCCGCCGCTCAGGCTTCCGGAAACCTACTGGAGGTCGTGGATCAGACAGGAACCGTCCGCCGAGCTGGCGAAGCTCCATCTGGCCGCCCTCGTATTGCGCGGTACAAAAGACATACAGGTCAGCGAGGGAGATTTTCAGGCGCTCGCCAGGGCAAATACCGCGCCAGGCGGGGAGAATCAGCAGATTGAAGGCCTCAACCACCTCATGATGCCTGTCGCTGGAGATTCAACCGGACAGGAGTATTTTCAGCCGGCGCACGTTTCACCCGAGGTTATTCGGCTCATTGCAGACTGGATCGGAACATTTCATTAAGGGAGGCGTCGTCCCGGCGTATGCAGCATCTCTTAGGAAGAGGAAAGGTCGCAAAATGCAGTTACAGGAAACTGCAGAACCCATGAGTGGGATCGACCTCAAAGCGGCACGCTCCACCGGACGGTTGCATCGATGGGGGAGCGGAGCATGGCGCCTTATCTGTACCGTTTACAGCGAGCTATGGCGGACTCGCGCCTTCACCATCGCAGCCGCCCTGGGCTTCTACTTCCTTTTTTCGATGGTGCCGCTGCTGGTCATCTTCTCGTCGTTGCTGCAGTTTCTTCCCGTTCCTGATGTCTTCCAGCAGCTGCTCAATCTCATGGCGGGAATCGTGCCGCCGGATTCCATGACCTTTGTCGAGAGAATCGTCTCCGATATCCTCACGCCCAACCGCGGCAAACTGCTCTCCTTCGGCATCCTCGGCTATATCTGGACGACCTCGGGAGGATTTTCTGCGCTGATCGAATCGCTTAACATCGCGTACGATGTCGAGATCGCACGCCCCTGGTGGCGCGACCGGATCAAGGCGCTGCAACTGGCCTTCACCAGCGGCGGCCTCGTATCGCTTTCCGTCCTGCTGCTGATCGGCGGCCCGCACTTCGGACACTTTTTAACCGAAGTATTTCCCGTACCGCCTGTCATCGAGCACCTCTGGCCCGCCATCCGCCTGGTTTTTATCTTTGTGACCTTTGTTACAGGCCTCGAATTCGTCTACTACCTCGGCCCGAACTGCCGCCATAGCTTCCTTTCCACTTTTCCCGGAGCCCTCTTCGCCATCACCATCTGGCTCCTCGGCTCGTCGGTCCTCAACTATTACCTCGGCCATATTACGAATTACAACGTGACCTACGGGTCGATGGGCGCGGTCATCGGGCTCATGCTCTGGTTCTACATCACCGGGCTTGCCATTCTCATTGGCGCGGAGCTCAATGCCGAGCTTGCCAAGCAACGCTCCACCGGCGCGACGTGCGAACTGCCTCCGCATCACGAAAAACCGATCGCAGGGCCATTGCCGGCCGCACAGTAAGACGGCTCAGCCCATGTACATGCCGCCATTCACGTCGAGCACATGCCCGGTGATGTACGCCGCCTCCTCCGAGGCAAGAAAGCGCACTGCATGCGCGATATCCTGATCGGTTCCCGCGCGCGCCAGCGGAATCTGCGTGAGCATATGCTCGCGCTGCTTCTGCTCGAGCACTGCCGTCATCGCCGTCTCGATATATCCCGGAGCGACCGCATTAGCCGTAATGCCGCGCGACGCCAGCTCTCTTGCCAGCGACTTCGTCAGCCCGATTAGCCCAGCTTTGCTTGCAGCGTAATTTGCCTGTCCTGCCTGCCCGGTCTCGCCGACCACGCTTGAGATGTTGATGATCCGCCCCCATCGCGCCTTCAGCATCGAGCTCACCACGGCCTGCGTCAGCAGAAACGTTCCGGTGAGATTCGTCGACAGCACCGCATCCCAGTCCGCCCGTTTCATGCGCAACATCAACCCATCCTTGGTGATGCCGGCATTGTTCACCAGGATCTCGATGCTGCCGAAATGCGCCAGAGCCGCCTTGGCTCCGGCCTTGATCGAGTCTTCGCTGCCGATGTCGATGGCGAACGCATGTGCCGTTCCGCCAGCGGCAGCAATCTCCGCTGCAACCTCGGCCAGTTTCTGTTCATTGCGGGCAGCCAGCGCGACTCTGGCTCCGGCCTTTGCCAGTTCGATCGCGCAGGCGCGGCCAATGCCCTGCGACGCTCCGGTAACAAGTGCGGTTCTTCCTTCGAGAGACGACATAATCGACGATATTTCTCCGCAGTCGATTATAGAATCCGCGAGCCTCAGTAGAGCCTGATCTGATCTCCGCGATCTCTTCTACTCGCGATGCCCCTTACCTCTCCGTGGCAGTCGCGGCGCAATCGCATAATTCAACTGAACCAGCAGAATGAATCCGATGCTCCAGTAAGTGTTGATGACGCACAGCAGCGCGCCGAAGGCGTAAAGCGATTGCGCGATCACCACACGGGTGCAGATAGCTTTGCGGATATCGAGAGGCGTGTCTTCCCGGATGAGTCCGTGCCATCCTGCATAGTGCCAGCTTATGTAAAGGATCACGCCCGGCAGAAGGATGTTGAGCCAGTAAATCAGCAGTGCCGCGCGATACCCGATGAACTCCGCCAGAAGCTGCGTCGAGAACGGCAGCAGGGTAATGAAGACCAGGAAGGCAAGATGAATCCAGCTCAGGTCGCGATTGACGCGCTCGAAATAGTTGAGCTGCGTCTGCTGGCCGTTCCAGAAGATCCCCAACGTAAGAAAGCTCATGAAGTACATCAGCAGCCGCGGGCTCAACTTAAATAGCGTGTGCCAAAGATCGCTCTCGGAGTGAATCGCCTCCATCGCCGGTACGCGAAGGTCGAGCACCAGCAGTGTCATCCCGACCGCGAACACTCCATCACTCAGCGCCGCCAGCCGCTCGCGATTTTGATTGGCAATCTGGTTGTAAAGCGTCGCCACGCCGCGAGTGTACTAAAGGCAGCCTGCAGGGAATAGGGCATAGCCTTCAGCTGCTCTCTACCCTGACCCCTGTACCCTGTTCCCTGTCTCACAACGGCTTTGCGACCGGCACCGGAGCAGCCGCCGTCTTCAGCTTGGGCATGGGCAGCGGCTCAAGCGCCCAGATATAAACCACCAACTCCCGGCTGTAATGCAGCAGCGGGGCCGTATCCGGCAGTTGAATCCCATGCGCTGCCGGCAGTTCGTTCACCTCGAACTCCGCCTCCGCCCGCTCCAGCGGCCATGGCAGATGATGAATGTTCCCCTTGAACAGCGCGCCACCCGGATCTGCGGTATAGAGCGCGTATCGCTCGGTCAGAAACTGCTCTAGGCCCTGCTTGTCCGAGGCCTGTCCCAGGCTGCGGTACCGCGCCCGAAACCTTGCCTGCTTTTTCGCGAACCGGCGCTGGCTCGAATAGCAGAACTCCCGGTTGTCGCAATGATCGATCCGCATCTTGGACCAGTAGTACGGCAACTTGAAGAACAGTCGTGCCGCGGCGACCGCCAGGGGATTGCCGGCGTCCAGCGAGAAAAAATACACGCCGCCTAGGTTCGAATGCGACTCACGCACGTAGGTGCGCAGATTCAGCTCCGGGAAGCGGTTGACGCCCGGAATCTCCGGCCATCGGTGCATCCGGATCTGATCCATCCAGAAGGGAACCACGCCCACCCACGCCGCGCCGTCAAAAGTGTCCACCACCAGGTTGGCCGGAAGCAGGGGCGCAATCTGGGCCGGAGCCACCGGCCAGTGAGCGAAGAGCAAATCATTCCACCGCTGCGTCATGGTCCATTGCGCATTCGGTAATGGCCATGGCCTGTGACTGGTGGCCGACAGGATCTCTCTCGAGTCCTCCTGATGAGGTTGAGTGGAGTGCATGACCAAGGGACGGCATTCAAGTGATTCAAGCTGCAGACCCTGATCGAGATTGGGGAAGTCGTTCACTGCCTTTTCAGAATCCGGTAGCAGAAGCGGGTTGCTGTAAGCCATGGTTCCTGACGATATTTTCCTCAGGAACAAACGTTCTTGCACGATATTAGCTTCTGTCCGATACCGTATCCTGTTGCCCATGGCAGAAATTGAAACCGCCGCCCCTGTTGTGTCCTCAGCCGCATCCGCCGAGCGGTCTCAAAATAAGACCGAAGTCTTCGCAGTGCATGGCGCCGATCCTGAAGTGCTGGCCTACGCCATGGCCAAATATTCGCGCTCTGCGCTGTCGATGAGGGACTCTCTGAGAGAGATCAGCAGCCAGCGCGCCGAGCAATTTCTCAACACATTCTATTTCCAGTATGGACATCGTTCCATTGCCGACCTCGCCCACCTGGCTTTCGCAGTTGAGCGGCTCTCGCTGCTTGCCGCGATTGTACTCGTCGACGAGCAGCGCTGGGATGGCCAGGAGCGCTCCACGCGCTACCAGAACTTCCGCAAGAGCGGCTGGTACATGCCCGACCTCGGCCCTGATCAACAGCCAGCCGCGCTCTTCCGCGAAAACATCGAGGCCCTCTTCGCCGCTTACCACGAAGTAGCCGAAGGCATGCTCGAATCGCTGAAGAGCAGCGTTCCCCGACCCGCCGAGATGAAGCCCGAGAGCTACGAGCGCACGCTCCGGGCCCGCGCCTTCGACGTCGCCCGCTACCTGCTGCCCCTGGCTACGAACACATCACTCGGCCAGATCGTCAATGCCCGCACCCTCGAAACCCAGGTCTCCCGCCTGCTCTCCAGCCCCTACTCCGAAATCCGCCAGCTCGGCGAAAAGTTGCGCGCGGCGGCCACTGGTGCCGCATGGAACGTCAACGGCGACGAGCTCACCAGGTTGCAGGAGGAGATCACCGCCCTCGACCCTGCTCTCGGCGAACGCGCCGCTGCTTTACTCACCCGCGAGGTCCGCACTGCTCCCACGCTGGTGAAATACGCTGCTCCGAACGAATACGAAATCGCCACTCGCCGCGAGCTTCGCCAGGCTGCGGTCGAACTGCTCAACAGTCAGCCCATCGATCCCACGCCGTCTGTTGATTTGATCGACGGAGAGGAATCGATCGAAGTCGAACTCGCCACCACGCTGCTCTACGCAGCCTGCCACTACCCCTACCGCCAGATTCGCCGCCATGTCGCCGCTCTCAGCGAAGCACGCGTTGGCGAAATCATCGCTCTCGGTACGCGTCATCGCGGCAAGCATGACGAACTACTGCGCGAATTCGCGTCGGGCAAGGCCTTGAAGTTCGACATCCTCATGGACATCGGTGGCTTCCGCGACATGCATCGCCATCGCCGCTGCATCCAGGTACTGCAGGGCTACACCACTGCCCACGGATACGACATCCCTGAAGGTCTCGCGGAAGCGGGCCTGCAGCAGCGATACGAGTCTGCAATGCTCGATGCCCACGCGTCCTGCGCAAAGCTGGCCCTGAACGTTGCTCCCGAATATCAAACCTCAGCCGACTACCTGCTGCCGCTCGGTACCCGCACCCGCGCGCTCTTCAAAATGGACTTCGCCGAAGCCGTCTACATCTCCGAGATCCGCTCCCAACCCCAGGGACACTTCTCCTACCGACGCATCGCCTGGGAGATGTACGAAGCCGTCCGCAGACAGCACCCGTCGCTGGCCCAATACTTCCGCGTGACCGACGTCAATGAACCGGTGGACCTGCTGAAAAGATAGAAAATTCCGTACCCTATTCTTCACAGCCGCCGCCGCTAGAATGCCGCTAGCTGGACTTTCCCAAGCTGTCAACGTTACTATGGTTTTTGGTTTTTCTTCGCCCCGACGATTTCGGTGCTAGTATTCAACCCAAACCCCGGATTGTCCCGATTTGAAACACGCAACACGCTCTGAAGACTGGAGAAACACAAGTGGCTGATGACCGTTCCCGCGCCGTAGATCTGGCGCTTTCGCAGATTGAAAAGCAGTTTGGCAAGGGCTCCATCATGCGCCTCGGCAGCAAGGACGTGGTGCCGATTGCCACCATTTCCACGGGCTCGATTTCCTTCGACGCTGCACTCGGTGTGGGCGGCGTGCCCCGCGGCCGGGTCATCGAAATCTTCGGGCCTGAATCCTCGGGCAAGACCACGATCACGCTGCAGATTATCGCCGAGGCGCAAAAGGCAGGCGGCATGGCCGCCTTTGTCGACGCCGAGCACGCGCTCGATCCCGCCTACGCCAAAAAACTTGGCGTGGATGTCGACAACCTGCTCGTCTCGCAGCCCGATTACGGCGAGCAAGCGCTTGAAATCACTGAGGCACTCGTCCGCTCGGGCGCAATCGACGTACTGGTCGTCGACTCGGTCGCCGCGCTTGTGCCCAAAGCCGAGCTCGACGGCGAAATGGGCGATTCGCACATGGGACTGCAGGCTCGCCTGATGTCTCAGGCGCTGCGTAAGCTCACCGGCACAGTTTCGAAATCGCGCACTTGCCTGATTTTCATTAATCAGATTCGGGAAAAAATCGGTGTCATGTTCGGCAATCCCGAAACCACCACCGGTGGTCGCGCCCTCAAGTTCTACTCGTCCGTCCGCGTCGACATCCGCCGCATCGCCGCTGTCAAAGAGGGTGACGTCGTGGTCGGTTCGCGCACCAAGGTCAAGATCGTCAAGAACAAGGTTGCCGCACCCTTCCGCGAAGCCGAGTTCGACATCCTCTACGGAGAGGGCATCTCGCGTGAAGGCGACGTGCTTGATCTCGCCGTAGTCAACAACATCGTCGAGAAGTCCGGCGCATGGTACAGCTACGCCGGAGAGCGCATCGGCCAAGGCCGCGAAAACGTCCGCAGCTTTCTCAAGGACAACCGGGATGTCTTCACCAAAATCGACACCCAGCTCCGCCAGAAGCTCGGCATCGTAACCCCCAGTGCCCCTCCCGAGGTCCCGGCAGTCCCGGTCAACGGATCCGCCGCCGCGCAGGAAGCAGTGCGGCCAGCAGCAAGACGGCAGTAGTAAAGCGCGAATCGAACCTGGGACGGGCAGGCCTCCAGGTCTGCCGTCTGTTTCTGCCACCCCAAATTGTGCGCCCTGCCCATCCCGACTACAATCTCCAATGGCGTGAGCACAGTAAAGGCCATCTATCCCGGCAGCTTCGACCCCGTGACCAACGGTCATCTCGACCTTATTGCGCGCGGAGCCAAGATCTTCGACCACCTCGTCGTCGCCATACTCCGCAACTCCGCGAAAAATCCGCTCTTCACCGTAGAGGAGCGCATCGAAATGCTCACCGAAGGCTTGGCACCCTTCGGCAACGTCTCTATCGCCACCTTTGACGGCCTGCTCGTCGACTTTGCCCGTGACCAGCACGCGCAGGCCGTTATGCGCGGCATCCGCGCCATCAGCGACTACGAATACGAATTCCAGATGGCCCTGATGAACCGCCGCCTCGCCCCTGAGCTCGAAACCATCTTTCTCATGCCCGACGCCAAGTACTCCTTTGTCAGCTCGCGGCTCGTGAAAGAAGTCTTTATCCTGGGCGGATCGGTCGACGGCCTCGTTCCGAAGCTCGTCATCGACCGCCTCAAGCAGCGCGTGCCAAAAAGCTAAAGCTTCTAGAAGCTGATACGCCCTCGGAGGATGAGCACAATGTTCGAGCGTTACACCGAGAAGGCGCGTCGTGCGATTTTCTTCGCCCGCTACGAGGCCAGCCAGTTTGGACTCGAATACATTGATTCCAACTGTCTCCTGATCGGTCTTGTGCGCGAGAATGGGCAAATCAGCACGCAATGGCTGGCCCTTAACGCCACTGAGCTTCACCGTCTTGTCGAATCGCAGACGATAAGGTCCAAACCACGACCAACCAGTGTTGATCTGCCTCTTACTAACGAGGCGAAGAGAGTGCTTGCCCACGCTGGCGAAGAGGCAGACTGCCTGGCTGACCGCCACATCGGCACCGAACACCTCTTTCTCGGCCTCCTCCGCGAGCCTGAGACATTTGCAGCCAAAAGGGTCAAAGAGCGCGGCATGGCCCTGGAACAAATCCGCGGGTCGATTGCTGAGGACTCCTCTAGACGTGAACCGAACGAAGCCCCTCAGCGTCGACAATTGCCGCGCACGCTTCCGATCAGGCTTATGGATGAACCTGGCGGGCAAGTTGCTTTCCTCCCATGGATCGGGCGTCCACCGGCAATCGGCGAGGGCATCGCCATTACCAATGAGAAGAGCGGAGAATCCCAAGATCGCGTGCTCGACATCATCTGGAGCGTTCGAACCGGAGAGGCGGAATCGCATCTTGCGGAAGTCGTCCTCAAGGTTCGCAAAGAGCAGCAGTAATCGCGAATCTCCGCATTTCTCTCCCCACCCTGCCCCGAAATCTGAAAAAATAGAGTCACCATGACGACAGCAGCCACCGCCAGCAAAGTCTTCGCCGACCGCATCGGACGCATTGAAGTCTCGGCCACCATGGCCGTCACCGCGGAAGCCGCCAAACTGCGCGCCCAGGGCGCTAAACTGGTCGACTTCGGAGCCGGCGAGCCCCACTTCGCCACGCCGCGGCACATCAAGGACGCAGCCATCGAGGCCATCAACGAGAACTTCACGCGCTATACCGTCGTCTCCGGAATTCCCGAGGTGCGCAAAGCCATCGTCGAGCGCCACGCCTGCGACTTCGGCTCCGACTACGCGCCCGACGAGGCTGTCTTCACCACCGGCGGCAAGCTCGCGCTCTTCAATGCCATCCAGGTGCTCGTCGATCACGGCGACGAGGTCATCCTGCCCGTCCCCTACTGGGTCTCCTACAAAGACATCATCCAGTATGGCGGCGGCAAGGTCGTCTACCTTGAGACCAACGAGGCTGAAAACTTCCGCATCACTGCCGACGCCATCGAGAAGGCGATTACGCCACGCACCAAGGCCATCGTCCTTAACTCGCCTTCGAACCCCGCCGGTTCCGTCGTAGCCCCCGCCGATCTGGAGCGCATCGTCCACCTCGCTCACGAACGCGGCATCTATCTCATCCTCGACGAGTGCTACGTCTATCTGCAGTTCACTGGAGCCCTCGTGAGCGGCGGATCATTCACCGAAGCCAAGGAACACCTTATCGTCGCCGGTTCGCTCTCGAAGACCTACGCCATGACCGGTTGGCGTGCCGGCTTCGCCCTCGGTCCGAAGCCCATCATCGCCGCTATGAGCAAGCTGCAGAGTCAGTCGACCTCCTCGACAGCGCACTTCGTGCAGAAGGCCGCCGTCGCCGCGCTCAACGGCTCGCAGGAATGCGTCTGCGAGATGCGCGCCGACTACCTTGCTCTGCGCGACCGCATCCTCGGCCGCCTTGCGGAGATCCCCGGTATTACGTGCACCAAGCCTGAAGGCGCCTTCTATGTCTATCCCAACGTGAGCGCCTATCTCGGCAAGCCCGGAGCGCAGACCACCATGGAACTGGCTTCCCGCCTGCTGAACGAAGCGCACGTTGTTACAGTTCCCGGCGAAGCCTTCGGAACCAAGCAGCATCTGCGGCTCGCCTACGCCGTCACCCACGCCGATGTGGAAGAAGGCATCGACCGCATGAAGGCCTTCTTCGCAAAGCTCTAAAGCGCTCCCCAAGGCTGCATCCTGAATTAAGGGTGCAGTCCCAACCCGCCAGTCGAGACATCTCTCATCTATGATCCTTCGCGTCCGCGGCATCCTCTTCGACATGGACGGAGTCCTCGTCAGCTCCCTCGGCTCGGTCGAGCGCAGCTGGAAGACCTGGGCAGAGTCCCGCGAGATCGACCCCGCGCTGGCCATTCGCACCGCTCACGGCCGCCGCGCCATCGAGACCGTCCGTCTGCTCCGTCCCGATCTCAACGACGAGCAGGAGCTCCAGTGGCTCGAGGACATGGAGGTCGCGGACAACGATGGCCTCGAAATCCTTCACGGTGTTACGCCCATCATCGAATCCCTGCCGCAAAAACACTGGACCGTCGTGACCTCCGCCACCGATCGCCTCGCCCGCGCCCGCATGGCCTATGGAGGCATCCCCGTCCCCGCCCGCATGATCACCGCAGACATGGTCACGAAGGGCAAGCCCGACCCAGAGCCCTACCGGCGCGGCGCCGAACTCCTCGACCTCGCCCCCGCAGATTGCTTGGTCATCGAAGACTCAGCCTCCGGAGCCAAAGCCGGCCACGCCGCGGGCTGCAAGGTCCTCGCCACGCTCTTCTCGCATTCGCTGGAGAGCCTCGCCATTGCTGACTGGATCGTCCGCTCACTCGAAGACGTGCAGGTCCGCGTAGTTGCCGATCAGGTCGAGCTGGAGTTTGAGCCTGTCAGCCGGGAAGCCATCGCTACGTCTGCAGCGGCGCATTAAGCCCGTAACATAGCAAGTACGCCATGCCTTACTCCGTAAAAGTGGAATACGCCGACGCGCGCCGAATGCGTACCCGCAACAAACCCTGGTACCGCGTCGCCCACTGGCCCATCTGGATCTGGGTCTTCTTCCTCGCGCCCGGCCCGCTTACCTTCGATCTCTTCGCGAAGGGTGGCAGCGTCGGCAATCTCATTTGGCTGGGAGCAGTCCTCGTGCTCACCGGCCTCGCCGCTCTCTACGGACAACTTCCCGGCGCCGAGCCCGCCCCCTACATCCTACGATTCACCGAAGACCGCCCCAACCCGCTTTACCGGCGGGTCTGCTACACCTTCGCCTGGAACGCCCTGCTCAATTTCGCTCTGCTCAACCTCACCGGTCTCGCCGTCGCCGTTGCCACCGGCACCTGGTACATGAAGCAGATCTACGCCCGCGGATACACCCCGCTCCTAATCGCGATCCTCGTTCTCGGGGCCCTCGGCGTCCTCCCGCGCGTCCGCCGCTCCACCCAGGGAGAGGGCTGGGAGCGCCGCTACTTCTACGGAACCGTCTGGGTCGTCACCGCCGCGCAGACCGTCCTGCTTATCCTCTGGAAGACGCTGCCCCGCAGCCACGCCACAGACATCGCCAAGCTGGCAGTCTATTGTGCGGTACTCGCGGGCATGGGCTTGGCCGCCGCCTTCGGCCACCTACCGAGGACACGCCCCATTCTTCCCGGCGAACTGATGATCGCCGACTGAACGATCGGCAAATCTCTTACACTCGTAACCGAGGCATCCCCCAATGCACCCACGCCTGGTAGTCTGCCTGTTCATCGTTTCGGGAATCATCGTCGGTGTCGCAGCATGGCGACTCTTTGTGATCTATAGGCGGCGCAAACGCTGGCAGCTGCTCATGACATCTCACCAGAGTGTGCACGTCGCGAGAGAAAGAATCATCGCCAGCCCGGAATCACCGGACGAAGACTAAACAGAGAAACGGGGATCCGGACTATCCCGGATCCCCGCTCTATTCACACCGCTTACAGATTGCCGCGTTCACCCTGCTCTCGCTCGATCGCCTCAAACAGCGCCTTGAAGTTACCCTTGCCGAAGCTCCGGCTACCCTTGCGCTGGATGATCTCGTAGAACAGCGTCGGCCGGTCCTCCACGGGGCGCGTGAAGATCTGCAGCATGTACCCTTCATCATCTCTATCGACCAGGATGCCCAGCTTCTCCAGTTCATGAATGGGCTCGTCAATCTTGCCCACTCGCCCCTCGAGTTCCTTATAGTAGCTATGCGGAACCTTCAGGAACCCAACGCCCTGCTCCTGCATCTTCGAAACCGTCGACAGAATGTCGTTGGTCGCCAGCGCGATATGCTGCACGCCCGGCCCATGGTAGAACTCCAGATACTCCTCGATCTGCGACTTCCTCCGTCCCTCTGCCGGCTCGTTGATCGGGAACTTCACTCGCCCATTGCCGTTGGCCATCACCTTCGACATCAGCGCCGAATACTCCGTCGAGATGTCCTTGTCGTCGAAGTGCTGGTAGAGCGAAAAGCCCATCACATCCGAGTAGAAATCCACCCAGCGGTTCATCTCGTTCCACCCCACATTGCCCACCATGTGGTCTACGTGGAGCAGTCCCACAGGCCGCGCCAGCGTGTCATGTTTCTCGTGGCGATAGCCCGGCAAAAATGGTCCGTTGTAATTCGAGCGGTCGACAAAGGTGTGAATGGTATCGCCATAGGTAGCGATCGCCGCCAGCTTGACCGTGCCATGCTCGTCCCTTAACTCATAAGGTTCGTGGACGCTCCTTGCCCCGCGCTTTGTGGTCTCTTTCCACGCCTGCCGGGCGTCATCCACCCATAGCGCCACATCGCGCACGCCGTCACCGTGGCGATGGACATGGTGAGCAATCTCGCCGTCGGGCCGCAACGGTGTAGTCAGCACAAATCGAACCTTGCCCTGTTGCAAAACATACGAGGCCCGGTCGCGCAGTCCGGTCTCCGGACCGGCGTAGGCCACCAGGCTCATGCCAAAGGCAAGCCGGTAATAATAAGAGGCTTGGCGCGCATTGCCAACGTAAAACTCAACGTAATCCGTGCCATTCAGGGGGAGAAAATCTTTTTCGGTGGTCACTTCCGGATGAAGCAGGGTCGACATACTCAACAACTCCAATGTGTTCGATGCGCATCAACGCCGCGACGCCCCAAAATGATTTCCGGACGCACAGCGACTCACTACCATATACCTTTCTCAAAAGACTTGGCCAATACCCATAGGTTGTAGACGTAGGTACCTCTGTGGATGTTCCTCCTCCCGTCCCGACACCTGAAAACCAAGGATTTCCGGCAGCAAATTTCCCGTTTTTTCATATGCTTACCGCGCGTCGGAGGAATTGCTGGTAGCCGAACTTCCCCTGGGATACGATGGGCGCTCACCTATGCCGAGCTCTCCCCGATATTCCCAACCTGTATTGGCCTTAACCGCGCTTGCCATGCTGGCCGTCTCGTTCCCGGCTCACGCATCAGAGATCTCCGATGACATTCCCGAAGAGATGACTCCCCTTCTGCTCAGCGTGCTCCATGCGCCCGTGCCGTTTAACGGCTCCGACGGCCGCACGCACCTCGTGTACGAACTGACCGTGACCAATTTCTCGAGTGGGGAGGTCGCCGTCGAAAAAGTCGAGGTGTTGGGTGACGGTGTCGTCTTACAGAGCCTTGACACCGCAACCATCGCCACGCGACTCCAGCCTGCCGGCCAGCGCGAATCCACGGGATCGCTCGCGAAGAGTACGAAGGCCACGCTTTTTCTCAACGTCGCGCTCGCTCCCGGATCGCCCATCCCGCAGCAACTTACCCATCGAGTCATGGCGCGCGCAAACGCCGCACCACCCGGCCATCAGGAGATCACGGAAACTGGTGGCCAGACCGCCGTCGACCGCCAGCCTGTCGTCATCATCGGCCCTCCCCTGCAGGGCGCCGGTTACATCTCCGCCGACTCGTGCTGTGACGCGACCCGCCACACCCGCGCCGCGCTCCCCATCAATGGGCGCGTCTGGATCAGCCAGCGCATGGCCGTCGACTGGGAGCAACTCGACAATGAGGGCCGCATCTATTCCGGTACCCGCGAGAAGCCTGAGAGCTACACCATCTATGGCAAGCCCGTGATCGCCGTCTGCGATGGCGTAGTTGTTAACACGGTTGACGGCCAAACCGAGCAGACCCCGGGCAAGTATCCCGCGGGCATCTCACTCGCCGAAGCTGACGGAAACTTCGTCATCCTCGACCTCGGCCAGCACCACTATGCCTTGTACGCGCATATGCAGCCGGGCAGCATCCGCGTCCACAAGGGAGATCGCGTCGCCCGTGGCCAGGTAATCGGGCTCGTCGGCAACACCGGCAACTCCGTCGCCCCGCATCTGCATTTTCAGGTGATGGACGGGCCCTCTTCTTTTACGTCGAATGGTTTGCCCTACGAGATCGATTCCTTCCAGGTGACCGGCCAGACTCCCGGCACCGGAGCCTTCGACAAAGCCGAAGCCGACGGAACCCCGCTGGCGGTCACGCCTGAGTCTCCTCCGCGCACGGTGAAAAACGCCCTGCCTTTGGATCAGCTCATCATTGCATTTCCCAAATGAGAAGATATCGTGATCTTGCTCATGCCAGATCCGGTGGCCCGACACTCGTCTCCGGCACGTCCCTTTCCTGAAGCAGCGCATGCAGATCAAGTGGCTGCGTAACCATGGCCAGGTCACCCTTAGCCCTGCGTGGCCATTGCTCGGGAGGAAGGTCCCAGTAAAGCTCCACTCCGTTATCATCCGGATCGCGCAGGTAGAGCGCGTGGCTGACGCCGTGATCCGCAGCACCCTCCAGAGGAATCTGCGCCTGAATCAGCCGGTGCAGGGCATCCGCGAGTTCCGCCCGCGTTGGATAGAGAATCGCATGATGATAAAGCCCAGTCATGCCCGGCGCCGGAGCTGATCCGCCCAGGCTCTCCCACGTATTCAGGCCGATGTGGTGGTGATACCCGCCCGCCGCGAGGAAGGCGGCCGAATTGCCCATGCGCTGGGTGATCGTGAATCCGAGCACGCCGTGATAAAAGTGCAGCGCCCGATCCAGGTTGGCAACTTTCAGATGGACATGTCCGATGCGCGTTTGCGGATGAATGGGTTTCATCGCTGTCATCTATCCTAGGGACGCAAACGCTTTCTGCTCGACGCTTTTCCCTGCAATCTCCGCCACCATCTCGTACGAGCGCAGACGCACCGCGTGATCGTAGACCGTGGTCGCAATTATCAGTTCGTCTACCTTTGTCTCCGCCAGAAATAGCTCCAGCCCGCTCCGTACGATTTCCGCCGTGCCCACCACAGCCGCGCGAAATCTCGATGCCACCGCCGACTCCTCAAACGGATTCCAGTCCAGCTTCTTCACCGGAGGCATCAGCGGTCCTGGATGATTCCGGATCAGGTTCAGAAACGCCTGCTGCGGAGTCGTCGCCAGCCACTGCGCCTCCTGATCCGTCTCAGCCGCAATCACCGGGATTCCCGCCATTGTGTACGGCCTGTCCAGAATCTCTGAAGGCCGGAATCTCTCCCGGTAAAGTTCGAGCGCAGCCATCAGGTTGTCCGGCTGGAAGTGCGACGCAAACGCGAAGGGCAGTCCCAGCTCTGCCGCAAGAGCCGCGCTGAACTCGCTCGACCCCAGCAGCCAGATCGGCACATTCGCGCCCGCTCCCGGATACGCCGTGACCGCCTGCCCCGGCCGCCGCGGCGCAAGAAACCCCCGCAGCTCCTCGAGCAGGGCAGGGAAGTCGTCGCCCTGCGCCTTCAAATCCTTGCCCAGCGCCCGTGCCGCAGCATAGTCCCCGCCCGGCGCCCGTCCCAGTCCTAAGTCAATCCGTCCGGGATACAGCGCCTCCAGCGTGCCAAATTGCTCGGCAATTACCAGCGGAGCGTGGTTTGGCAGCATGATTCCGCCCGAGCCTACGCGGATCGTTTTCGTTCCCCCAGCAACATGGCCGATCAGCACCGACGTCGCTGCCGACGCCACGCCGGAAATGTTGTGATGCTCCGCCAGCCAGAAGCGCTCGTATCCCCAGCGCTCGACATGCTGCGCCAGGTCGAGCGTGTGGCGAAAAGCTTCAGCTGCATCGCCCCCCTGCCGCACGTGCGCCAGGTCAAGTACCGAGAGGGGTGTCCGGGAAAGTCGAGAGGAAATCATAGCGGCTGCTCATCTGAATAGATGACCCAGCCGCGTGATCGATGCAGCCGCTGGACGGCTCCACGTTAGTCCGGGGTACGCATCTCGTTTGCCTTCAGTTGCTCGTCGCGTTTCGATGGCAGCGGCCCCTTCCGGCCGCAGACTCTCCAGCAGTTCCAGCAGCTTGGCCGGATCATAAGTCTCAAGATGATGATCCGCGCCTGGGCAGATTCCGATAAGCGGCGTACAAACGTCTATCACTGGCACGGTCGGAGCGACTTTCTTGACTGCTCGGATAAACTCCGCACACGGCATCTCGTGCGTGTCGGAATCGACGACAATTCCCGTCCACAGCCGGAAATCGCTGGAGGATCTCGACCGCCTCATGAGCGCTGTACGCGGTAAGCACATTGAATTTTGCCGTTTCAATCACCGGCTTGCGGGTTGAAATACTGGAGGAATACTCGCGATCGACAACAAGGAAGCGTGGCCTGTGCGCCAACTCTGCGGACATAGACTCTTAGAATGCCGGATCGCCCGATGCGTGCTCTCGTGCGTCATCATTCGTGACCTGAAGTCCCGGTTGGCGGCTTCATTTGACACCCCTGCTTCCCGGGTGCAACTCTAAAATGTTTTGCCGGAGTCGAATTTTTCATGAACCCTCAGGCCGCTTCGCTCACCGTCGCCGAATCCTACCTCATCCAGCAGGACTGGGCGGCTTACACACCCGAGCAGCACGCCGTCTGGGCTGAACTTGTGCGCCGCCGCATGCCTCAGCTCCGCGAGCACGCCTGCCAGGAGTATCTCGACGGCTTCGAACAGATCGGCCTGTGCGAAGACACCATCCCCAATCTCGCCGAGGTCAACAAGCGCCTGGGTCCGCGCACCGGCTGGAACGCCACTCCCGTCAGCGGCTTCCTGCCTCCCGACGCCTTCTTCGAGATGCTCGCCGCGCGCCAGTTTCCCACCACCACCTGGCTGCGCAGCCGCGACTCTCTCGAATACACGCCCGAGCCCGACATCTTCCACGACGTCTTAGGGCACGTGCCCATGCACGCCCATCCCGTCTTTGCTGATTTCCTCCAGCAGTACGGCAAGGTGTGCGCGCGCCTCACCGACAAGGACAAGCTGGAGCGCATGGGTCGCCTCTTCTGGTTCACCGTCGAGTTCGGCGTCATCCGTCAGAACGGCCGGATCAAGCTCTACGGCAGCGGATTGATCTCCTCGCACGGCGAGTCGAACTACGTCATCGAAAGTCTAAACAGCGGGGACGCGAAAAGCGGGCGCGGCCCCGAGATTCGCGACTTCAATCTCGACCAGGTGCTCAATCAGCAGTTCCTCGTCTCCGAGATGCAGAAGGTGCTCTACGCCGTCGATTCCTTCGATCAGATTTATGAAGCCGCTCAGCAGGCCGAAGAACGACTCGCGTAGCGCTCGCGCCAGAGTGGAACCAGCTCGGAAAAATCGTGTCACTTCGGTAAGCCTGGCAGCGAAAAATTCTCAGTTTTGTCACCTTGCATAGTGCACAATGCAATTTGGGGGTTAACTTGCCGCGCATTCACTTCCATCAGCAGCTCGCAGCACTCAAGGACAAGCTGCTTGCCATGGCCGCGATTTCGCAGCAGGCAGTCGCTTCCGCCGTCGACGCGTACCTCCAGCGCGATGACCGCCTCTGCCAGTATGTGCGTGAGAACGAGACGGCCATCAACGCCGCGCACCGTGTCGTCGACGACATGGCCTTCGACCTCCTCGCCAAAGAGCAGCCCATGGCCGTCGACCTCCGCTTCATCCTCACCGTCATCAAGATCAATGGCGATCTCGAGCGCATCGGCGATCAGGCGATGAGCATTGTTTACGGATGCCTGGATCTGATCGGTGAAGACCTCGTCGATCTGCCCGTCGACATCGGCGGTATGGGCGAGTATGCCGGCAGAATGATTCGCAGCTCGCTACAGGCGCTGCTCGAAGGCGATGCCCAGGTGGCTGAATCCGTCCGCGAGATGGACGATGAGATCGATCGTATGAATCGCGTTGCGCAGGTGGAGCTCATCAAAGTGATACAGGACCGCCCATCGGCCGCGCGCCAGGCTCTTCAGGGCATCATCGTCTGCCGCAACCTTGAGCGCATCGCCGACCACGCCACCAACATCGCTACCGACGTCATTTTCTGGATCCGCGGCGCCGACGTCCGCCACCAGCTGGTCGCCGCTGAAGCTGAATAAGGCAGCGAGGCAGCGCGAGAGCGCAAACGGACCGCGAGTCGGCGGACCCATTCGATGCTTGACTGTTGCCTTTTGCAGAGTTGCTAACCTGCCGGCTGGCTGACCTGCTGCCTCTCCAATTCCGTTAAACTGGAACTCTATGGCCGCATTGGTACTGGACGGTAAGGCATACGCGAAAGAGTTAGAGACTGAGCTTTATTCCAGGGTTCAAAGCCTGAAAGAAAAAACCAGCTCCGGCCCTCCAATTCTCGCAACGATCCTGGTCGGATCAGACCCCGCATCCGCAACCTACGTCCGCATGAAGGGCAATGCCTGCCGCCGCGTCGGCATGGAGTCGCTCAGCATCTCGTTGCCCCAAGAGACCACTACGCAGCAGCTCCTCTCGGCCATCGACGACCTCAACGCCAACCCGCGCGTCCGCGGTATCCTGCTGCAGCACCCTGTTCCGCATCAGATCGACGAGCGCGCCTGCTTCGACCGCATTGCCATCGAGAAGGACGTCGACGGCGTCACCAGCCACGGCTTCGGCCGCATGGCCATGGGCGAAGCCGCGTATGGATCAGCCACGCCAGCCGGAATCATGCGCCTGCTCAAGCGCTACGGCATCAACCCATCCGGAAAGGAAGCCGTCGTCGTTGGCCGCAGCCCCATCCTCGGCAAACCAATGGCCATGATGCTTCTCAATGAAAATGCGACCGTCACCATCTGCCACTCGCGCACAAAGAACCTCGCGGACGTGGTCCGCCGGGCAGACATCCTGGTTGGCGCGGTCGGCAAGCCCGAGTTCATCAAGGCCGATTGGATTCGCGACGGGGCCGTCGTCGTCGATGCCGGCTACCATCCCGGGGGAGTAGGAGACATCGAACTGGCCCCCGTCATCGAGCGTGTGTCAGCTTTCACACCGGTACCCGGCGGAGTCGGTCCTATGACTATCGGCACCCTCATCGCGCAGACCGTCGAAGCCGCCGAGAAGGCCGCCGAAGTTGAGGGGGCCGTCTCGGCGGCACTCTAGCTACTGCTGCTTTTTCGCCGAGGGCGTCAGCTTGCGTAGGAGGAACTCCTGGATCACGCCGTTCGCCATGTCGGCGGCGACATCAATTCCAAACCCGCTGAACACGCGCCCCACGCCGCGATTCGATTCGGGATAGTAGAGGTTCGAGATAGCCCCCGAAGCCAGGTACCCGCCCAGGCCGGAGTAGTTCGGCTGCCACTTCCCGTTGTCGCCTTTCGTTCGCAGCGGGTCGGAGAGCGCATAGAGCAGGCGAGACTTCGTTGTTCCGGTGCCCTTGTAGAAGTACCGCGGGTCCTGGTGCAGCAGCGAGGGCAGGATAGCCCCCCCGATGAAGATATCCGTCAACCCATTCGCGTAGTTTGCCCCGAACCGCTGCCCATAGGCCTTCCAGCCCTGGCCGTAGTCGGGGGTATCGCCTGCCTGGTCGATCGCAGCGACGAAGGCCGCACCCACGATCGTGACGGGATCGATGGAGGTTCTGATAGCGAGCCTGAATTTCAGCTTCGGAGTCAGCGGGACGGGATGCTGGTCGTAAACCACGTAAAAGTTGGGGATGAAGCCCAGCACGCGCTGCTTTTCTGCAATCTCTACCTGCTGTGTGGCAATCTCCACTTGGCTAACGGATGCTGTAACCGTCGTTACCGCCACTGCCAGCTTCATGTCGATGCCCGTCAGCTCCATATACTGGCCTGGAGTTATGGTTAACGCTGGCGAGGCCCAGTCTGCGAACCCCTTTGCGCTGATGTTGATGTGATAGGGCACGCCGGGCTTGATGTTGTTGAATGAGAAGAACCCGTTGTCGTTTGCTGGGACAGACCGCTTATCGCTCCCGTTGGGACCCTGGAGAATAACGGTGGCGTCGGGAACAACATAGTTTGTGAAGTCGGTGACCGTGCCGACGATGCTCCCTAGCCGTGGTTCAAGCGCCGGGATCTGCTGGCACACCGCGGACCCAGCGGCAAAAATACCGACCAGAACGACGGAGATCAACAACGTTAGTTGACGCATGTGCTCCCGGAGAACGGGAAGTCGCATTCAGATTGCTCCTCTGCCGCTTGGCTCTCTGCCGCCAGGCAACAACTATCCCGTTCAGACTCTTCGTGGAGTCCCGACCGGGCCCTTTGCTTGCTAAAGATCGGCTGTTACGTCGCGACGGGCTATGCTACCCGTAGGTAGTCGCTGCGTCACTCGGCCAATCAGTGGCGGGACGGGAACATACCGCGTCCGTGCCTGCTACTGTATTCTAGGCGCCCCCAAACCAACCCTGGTCAGGCACTCTACCAAAAGATGTTCCGGTAACTGTACCGGATACACAGAATTTGACGGAGCTTTGCTCAATTACGGATTAGCCCGGAAGGCCGAATCGCGGATCTCTAACAAAAGAAGCATGATCCTCGCGGGCTCTTACCTCTTGAGATACCCCCGAGTTCAGGAAATTTATTCCCAGCAATCATGCTCCACTATGCCAGGACTCTCCCCACCGTTGCGCCCGCCCATACGGCCACAAAGCCGAGCACCACGCTGCTCGCGACATAGGTCAGCGCCGTTGCCCCCTGCCCATGCTGCACAGCCCGCAGCGTCTCGTATTCGAAGGTCGAAAACGTGGTGAATGCACCGACGAAGCCAATCGCCATCGCTTCGCGCCATGCCGGAGAAAGTCCCAATCGTTCATCAAGCACGGTGAGCACCAGCCCGATCACGAAGCATCCTGAGACGTTGATCACGAACGTCCCGTAAGGAAATCGCGTTCCCATCCGCTCATAGATCACCAAGCCCACTGCGTAGCGTGCAATGGATCCCAGTGCTCCGCCTAAACCCACCCACAAATACTTCATCGTGCCAGCTCCTCATCCGCCGGGCAGACTAACGAATGCGGCCGCCGGTCAGGCTGAATTTGTGAGTTTCGATCGAGAGGTATGACTCCCCAACGAGAGAAACTCGTCAGGAGTCATTGGCTGCGCCGATTGCGCAGCGGTTGAACCGGGTCGCTCCGGAGAGGCGAACTCCACCGCCTGTATCTCCAGCTTCAGACCAGCACGCCCCATCCGTCAAGGGTGCGTTCGCTCATTGCAGTCGCATCGCGCGTCCTCATCGCGAAATCGGCATGCGGGCAAGCGATGACGGGTTCGTAATAGTGCAGCAATGTACAGGCAAACCTTCAAGCATATCCTTGAAGTCAGGACACCCTAAGAATGAGCAGTGAGAGCGCTGTCGCGCACAGCACGCCCGGCCAGATTGCCTATTCGCAGCACGTCAATCCCCAGTGGGTGCGCCTGCTTAACCTGCTTGAAATGAATGCCGGCTACTTCGATTGCCGCACGGTCGCCTTCACCTCTGTGCTCGAAGTCGTACACTCATCCAAACGCTTTTGGCAGGATGCGTTGGAACTTGCTGGCCGCGCCATCAGGGTATAGAAAAGGGGAACCAGGTTCGCTTTGCGGCTGCTTGTAGTCGAGGACGATCGTACAATTCGTGAATTTCTTACCCGCGCACTCACCGAGGCGGGGTTCCGTGTCGATGCGTGCCCGTCCGGCGGCGAAGCGGAGCGCCAGGCGGTCGAAGGCGTGCACGACGCCATGGTCATCGACCTCACCCTGCCGGACATCGATGGCCTCGACCTGATTCATCGGCTGCGTTCCCAGGGAGTCGGCGCCCCCGTGCTCATCCTCTCCGCGCGCCGTTCCGTCGACGAGCGCGTTCTCGGCCTCGAACGCGGAGGCGATGACTACCTCACCAAGCCCTTCGCTGTCGCAGAAGTCGTTGCCCGCCTGCGTGCCCTTCTCCGGCGCAGCACGCCTAACCAGCCGGAAGCCACCCGCCTTCGTGTTGCCGACCTCGAACTCGATCTCATCCGGCGCGAAGCGCACCGCGGCGGCTCTGAACTGCAACTCACTCAGCAGGAGTTTGCCCTCCTCGAGTACCTCTGCCGCAATGCCGGACGCGTCGTCACCCGCAGCATGGTCCTCGACCACGTCTGGAAGATGCGCTTTGACACCTCCACCAACATCGTGGACGTGCATATCCACCGGCTGCGCAACAAGGTCGATCGCGATGCCGACCGTCCTTTGATACGAACCATGCGGGGTGTGGGCTATGTTCTCAAAGATTAGGCGCAGAATTAGCGGCTCCCTCTACCGCACCGCCGCATGGCGTTTGGCATTGCGCAGTACGATTGTCTTTGCCGCCGGCAGCGCCCTGGTCTTTCTCATGATGTACGCTCTGGTCGCGCGTACCATCCGCGAACGCAGCGACTCCTGGCTCATCGGCGAGAGCGAAACCCTGAAGGAGGTCGCGCTCACCACGCCGAAAGACGCGGTTTACGGACGCATCGTGGGAGAAGTCGCCGAACTGGCCACGCAGGAGTTCGCCTTCGACAGCCACGACGATGACGCTGCAAACACGGTCTTCTTCTACGAAAATGGCGAAGGCGGACAGCCGCCGCTATGGGTTGGCCCTTCAGGCAAGGACGTCATCGTCGCCAGCCTCCGCAATGTGAAAATTCCTGAGCGGTCCGCTGTGTCGATGACGGTTCCCGGACGGCGCATGCCCTTTCGGGTAGTGGCCGCCAATGTCGGCCCCGGCATGGGCCGGATCTACCTCGGCCTGCAGGACTCTGCCGCGCGCATCATGCTCTTTCGTCTGCTGCTCTGGTTCTTCCTCGCATGGATGTGCATGGTAGGATTCGGCTTTCTCATCTCTATGCTCATCATGCGCGGTACTCTCAAGCGCGTCGACGCCATCACCACCGCCGCCGCGAGTATCGGAACAGGCGATCTCAGCAGCCGCGTAGCTGCAGCCGACAAGCCCAACGACGAGATTGCCCGCCTGACCCGCACCTTCAACACCATGCTTGACCGTGTCTCTGCGTCCGTGAACCAGCTCCGCACTCTCGCCGATTCCGTCGCGCACGATATGAAGAGCCCCATCACCTCTGTCCGCGGCAGCCTCGAGGCGGCGCTCTTGACCGACGACCCCAACCTATCCCGCGAACTCGTCGCCCGGGCCGTTGAGAGCCTCGATCGCCTCTCCGAAATCGTGACTACCTCACTTGACGTCGCCGAGGCCGAGGCAGGCGCGCTCCGCCTTCGCCGCGAGCCCTCCGATCTCGCCGACCTCATCTACCGCGTCGCCGAACTCTACGCCCCAGCCTTCAGCGAGCGCCGCCAGACCCTGACCACCATCGCAGACCAACCGGTTCAGGCAATGGTCGATCAGCGGTTTCTTGTACGCCTGCTGTCCAATCTGCTTGAAAATGAGCTCCGCTACGCCGGCGACGGCGCGAAGATCCTTATCATCCTTACCGAGGCCGATGGCCGCGCGCAGTTCAGGATCCGTGACGACGGTCCGGGCTTCCCGTCCGATCTGCTGGATCACGTCTTCCAGCGCTTCGCCAAGGGCGACCAATCGGAGGGCCACGGACTCGGCCTCGCCTTTGTCAGGGCTGTGGCTCTGGCCCACGGCGGCCGCGCCTGGGTCCGTAATCTCGACCCTGGAGGAGTCGAGATCGGCGTTGAGTTTCCGACGTCGGGTCCGCCTTCCGACTCCGAATTCCCCACTTCCGCCGCCCTTGCCGACCGCGCATCCGCGATCCCGCTTTCCGAACCGAAGAATGACGTTATCGTGACTTCTTCGTGACGGTTGGGCATACTCAAACTAGTATTCTCATTGGAGCCAGAGAGAGCATGCGCATTGCAGCAACGACCACAGCATTCCCCCCGTACTACTTCAGCCAGCAGGAGGTGGTTGAAGCACTTAAGGCCTATTGGGGTAACGGGCCAGATAACGGAGCGGTCCTTGACCGGCTCCACTCGCGCACCGGCGTCGAGGGGCGCTACTTCTCGCGGCCGCTCGAAGAGTACAACTCACTCGACACATGGGGTAAGACCAACAATGTCTGGATCGAAACCGCGGAACAGCTCGGCCAACAGGCCATCGAGTGCCTGCTCAAGCAAACCAGCCTCGCGCGCGAGCAGCTCGCAGCACTGTTCTTCGTATCCGTTACCGGAGTCTGTAGTCCTTCGATCGACGCCCGCCTGGTCAATCGCATGAAGCTGTCCCCGAACATCAAGCGCAATCCCATATTCGGCCTCGGCTGCGTCGCCGGAGCCGCCGGCCTTGCCCGTGCCGCCGACTATGTACGCGCCTACCCCGACCAGGTTGCCGTGCTTCTCTCCGTAGAGCTCTGCAGTCTCACCTGGCAGCGCGGCGACATGTCTGCCGCCAACCTTATCTCCTCGGGACTCTTCGGCGATGGAGCTGCCGCCGTCCTGGTCGCCGGAGACAAGGTGCCCCTCCCTGGCCCTCGCATCGTCGCCAGTCATCAGGTCTTTTATCCCGACACCGAATACGTTATGGGCTGGGACATCTCCGAGAAGGGCTTCGGTATCGTCCTCTCTCCTGACGTCCCCAAGGTGGTCCGTGAAAATCTGGGCCGCGACGTAGACGATTTTCTCTCCCGGCATGGCCTTACCCGTCTCGATATCGGCACTTGGATTATGCACACCGGAGGTCCCAAGGTCCTAGACGCCTCAGCCGAAGCTCTCGGGGTCGAGAAGGATGCACTCGCTGTCTCGTGGGAGGCGCTGCGCCGCGTAGGCAATCTCTCTTCGGCGTCTGTGCTTGTCGTCCTCGACGAAATCATGAAACACCAGCGTCCCAAACCCGGCACCCGCAGCGTCCTTGCCGCCATGGGCCCCGGCTTTTGTGCGGAGATGCTGCTGCTCGAGTGGTAGCCGCTCCGACAAACTAAATGGAGTGGAATGGGTCTTTCGCAGAATCGTTGTGATGTATTGGTAATTGGCGGAGGACCCGCAGGACTAGCAGCAGCCATCGCACTCAGGCAGAGTTCTGTCGATGTGCTTCTGGCCGACGCTCTCGTGCCCCCTATCGACAAGGCCTGCGGCGAGGGGATCATGCCCGATTCGCGCCGCGAGCTCGCGCAACTAGGCGTCGACCTCAATTGTGCCCACGGAGCCGCCTTCCATGGCATCCTTTTTGGCGATGAGCGCTCGACGGTAACGGCTAACTTCTCCTCCGGAGAAGGAATCGGCCTTCGCCGCGTCGTGCTCCACAGCCTCCTCGTCGACCGGGCCCGCGACATCGGCGTCCGTCTGCGCTGGGGGACTCCCGTCGTCCTCAACCCGGGTCAGCCAGCCTCAATCGCCGGCGAGCGCGTCACGTATCGATATCTCATCGGCGCCGACGGTCAGTCCTCTCGCGTGCGCACCTGGGTCGGCCTCAGCCGCGGAACGCTGCACACCCGCCGCTTCGGCTTCCGCATGCACTACCGCATCGCGCCGTGGAGCGATTATGTCGAGGTCCACTGGGGACCTCTCGGCCAGGCGTACGTGACGCCCGTCGGCGCAGACGAAATCTGCGTAGCCGTCGTCACCCGTTTTCCTGGCATGGTCCGCACCGCGCAGGTAATCGACAGCATCCCCGCGCTGCGGGAAAAGCTGCGTGACGCAGAAATCACCTCACGCGAGCGCGGCTCCATCACCACCACCCGCACCCTGCATCACGTTGTCCGTGAAAATGTTGCGCTCCTCGGCGATGCCTCCGGCTCGGCCGACGCGATCACCGGAGAAGGCCTCGCCATGGCCTTCCGTCAGGCTCTCCTGCTCGCCGCCTCCATCGAAGGCGGATCCCTCGATGCTTACGCCGGCGGCCACGGGGAGACTCTGCGCATACCACAGTCCATGGCGCGCAGTTTGTTGCTCATGGATCGGTGGCCGGCTCTCCGCGGCAAAGTCCTGCGCGTCTTAGCCCGCGAGCCGCTCCTCTCTGAAAAGCTGCTTCGCGTCCACATGGGAGAAGACTCTCTGCATCGATTCCTCCTGCAACATGCGCCCCAGCTCGGCTGCCGCATGCTCCTGCCTTCGCCGGCATAGCCCTACAACCCGGAGAACCCACGTGAAATCTCTCCTGCCCAGGCATTCCTCTCCCAGGCATTTCGTTCATGGTGCCGCCCTGCTGTTCGCACTCGTCCCGCTCCTTGGCGCACAGCAGGCGCCGCAGAGCGTCACTCTGCATCTCGACCCGTCCAGTACCGAAATCCACTGGATCCTCAACGGCAACATGCATGCGGTCCACGGAACCTTCAAGCTCAAGGGCGGCCTCATCACCTTCGATCCCACCACCGGCGCGGCTCAGGGCGAAATCGCCGTCGATCTTGCCACCGGCGAGAGCGGCAATCACTCCCGCGACAGCCGCATGCAAAAAGAGATCCTCGAAAGCGATAAATATCCTCAGGCCATCTTCCATCCCGAAAAAGTCACGGGAGCCGTCAAGCCCGGCTCGGCCCAGAACGTAACCATCGACGGTACATTTACCATTCACGGAAAAGACCACCCCCTCCGCATGGAGGCAAAGGTCGATGTCAATGGACACGACATCGCGGCTACCACGCATTTTTCTATTCCCTATGTCGACTGGGGCATCAAGGACCCGAGCAACTTCATCTTTCGCGTCGATAAGACGGTCGACCTCGAAATCGTTGCGAAGGGTGCGATCGACGGCGTCCGCTGAGGCTGCCGTAAAGACGCAGAAACCGGAGAGCTTCCGCCACTCCGGTTCGCTTGGGGGGAAAGCTTCAACCTACATCATGATGTGACGAACCGCGTCCCACACATATATGCCAAGAATGCAGGCGGAAAGGACACAGGTTGCGCCGGTTGCAATGCGCACGTACGGTTGAATCTTGTTGCACTTGGAAACGATCTCGGTCTGCTCCTGCTTCTGGTGATTGCCTGCATCGTCCAGAAAGAGCTGGTCTTCTTCGTAACGGGTGAGCGTACCGCGATAAGCGAGGAGTATCAAAAGGATCGCCAGAACTCCGGCCCAGACGATCCACAAAATAATCATGGGGCTCATTGAGCACCTCGGGATTCGAATTTGAGCCGGCTCCAGATACCGAGCGGGTCCGGTCGTCCGGGCTCGGGGGGTACGGGGCCGCTGCGGAGCATAATAGTCCCCTCTTTGGTGCGCTGAACAGGCAACTTTTCGCATTGCGAAACTTATTTGGCAACCCCCCGCCTCCGCAGACATTCCATCTGAGTGCAGACCAAAGAAAACGCGACTGGCCGCGTTGCAAGGCCGCGCCGAACGGAGACGCAAATGACTGGTACTACAGAGCTTTGGAGGCAATCCTGCCGGAAATTGTGGGTGAACGGCCTCACCGCGCTCGCTATCACTGCCGGGGTCGCATGGCTCGCTGGATGCAATACCAACGGCACCCCCCAATCTGACCAGCAGCTCAAAGACAACGCCGCCAAAACCACCGAGCAGGTCAAGGCCGGAGCTCAGCAGGCCGCTGCAGATGCCAAAGTCGCCGCTGCCAACGCTGAGCGCAAGGTCGATGACATCGCCTCCGGCGTGAAGGAGGGCATGCACACCGACGGGAAGCCGTCAGCAGGCGTGATCGACATCAATTCCGCCAGCACCACCCAGCTCGAGACCCTGCCCGGCGTCTCCAGCTCCCGCGCCCGGCGCATCGTCGACAACCGCCCCTATAGCGCCCCGCATGATCTGGTCGCCAAAGGAGTTGTCTCCGAAGCTGAATACGCCCGTGTATCCGGGAAAATCGTCGCCGACTAGCCCTAGGGCGAAGCTTTACTGAGTCCGAACCCGAGCCAGCATCATCGAAAGCAATGAAGTGTTGTATCCCGCTCTGACCGGCGATACACTTAAATTACGAGTTTCCTCAAGATCAGGAGATCATTCATGGCCACTACCGTTGCCACGCCGGACACAGTCCAGACCCCACAGATCAAGAGCGCGCCTCTCACCCTCTCCGCCACTGCTGCTGAGAAGGTCCGTGAAATCATGGCGACGCAGGACCCGCTGCCGGCAGGTCTTCGCATCGGTGTTGTCGGCGGAGGCTGTTCCGGCTTCCAGTACTCGATGTCTTTCGAGAACCAGGCCGGCATGATGGACAAGGTCTTTAATTTCGATGGACTTAAGGTTTTTGTCGACGCCACTTCGCTGATGTATCTGAACGGTTGCGTCGTCGACTACGTCGAGACCCTTGAAGCCGCCGGCTTCAAATTTGAGAACCCGAACACAAAAAGCACCTGCGGCTGCGGCTCTTCGTTCAGCGTTTAAGGGTTTTCACCGTCTAAGCTTCAGACTCATATTCCGCAACTCGGGCCCTGCTCCGGCAGGGCCTTTTTTATTGCTGCGGCGTTGGAGTGGGACTTGGTGTGGGCGTTGGAGTCGGGCTCGGGTTGGTTCCAAATCCTGTTCCAGAATTGCCAAATCCCGTCCCGCCGAAGCCGCTTGTCGGGCTTGTAGGATTCGTCGTTCCGTTCCCAACCCCGTTCAAATTCGCACCGGCCCCGCCAAACATCGCGCCCCCGCCCTGTAGCTGCTCTTCCAGCGGGTCGTAAACGAACTCCCACTCGTTGTAATGCTTCTGCAGCTTGTATTCCTTGATGGAAGCCTTGGTATCCGGAATCTTGACCCCGACAATCGGCCCGCCGCCAAACGTGGGATTGGTATTTCCACCCGTTCCGCTGCTTGATCCGGTTGAGCCGAACCCGGACGTCCCTGTTGTGGACGTTCCCGACGTGCCTCCGAAGCCGCTTTGTCCAAACGCGCTTCCGTCCGTCGAGCCTCCCGATCCGCTTGTAGATCCCCCCATCGATCCAAAGGCTGAGCCCGATGTACCCGTCACGCCGCTGCTCGGCGCGCTCGTTCCCGATGCCGCCCCTGCCGTGCCGTTCCCGAATCCGCTCTGGCCGATCCCGGCGATACTCGTTCCTGCCGCTGCCGGCCCCCCGCTACTGGCGATCGGTTGCCCAAACAGCCCCATAATCTTCACATGCTGCTCGCCCTGGTGGATGATTTTCCAGTCATCCTTTCCCGTCATGGGATCGGTGTACCGCTTGCGTAGGAACCGTATCTGGTTCGTATTCACCAGCTGGTCGATCGTCGAAGGATAAGCCTGGAATTTCCGGTAATGGAGCTTGACCGCGCGCTTGTATTGCTCGCCGCGATGCACCAACTCCAGCTCCCTGTCACGCCGAATGGACTGTGCAATTTTCGGAGCTGCCACTGCCAGCGTGATCAGGATAAGCGCCACCAGAAACAGCACGGCAAGGAGGATGAATCCACCTTCGCATCGCGCATCGGCAACAGCGCGACTGTGCCTTACGTCCTGTGGTGAAGAAAACATCGAAGCCCGTCTCAATTCTGAATCAGCGGCAGCGTCTGCGTGTTGTTATATGGAATATCTTCTACCTGCACCGAGAGCGGCGCAATCTTCACCACTCTGTAGTGGTGATCGACCACATCGCCTTCCGACGCGATAAACACATCGGCTCCATGCAGCAGAAACACCTTCTTCTTCTGATCCTGCGACTCATATCCGAAAAACTTCAGGTCAATAGGCGGCGGCGGAGGCGGTCCGCTGTAAGCCGGCACAACCGGCTGTGGCCGGATCGGAGCCTTCGCTTCCTCGATCACCGGCACTGAGAACATCGAGAAGATATTTCTCCCCTTGCCCGAATACTCCAGTGACTCCGCCTGCGCCATCACCTCCGGATGCAGCGTCGGATCAAGATTTGCCATAGATCCCGAAATCTTCGCCGCCTCGTGTCCGCCGCTTGTCGAAACAACCCTCTGCCTCGGCCGCACCTCAGGATTTGCCGCTGCAGACGTGGGAGCAGTAACCGGAGCCGTCGCCACCGTGGGCACTGCCACCGGAGCCGGCGTCGAGCCGCCGATGAACATAGGGATGACGTTGTAGATCACCAGCCCGAGCACCGCCGCGCCCAATCCGGCGGCGATCGCAACCTTCTTCTTGTCTTCGGTTCCAATCTTCAACGCCATCAGCGCGCACCCTCCTCGCTGACGTTCTCCGCCGTGGCTGGTTCGGTGCCCTCATTCGGCGGAGGCAGTTCGCCCGGATTGGTGCGCAGATACGTCGTCATTCGCAGCCGCAAATTCACCAGTCCGCCCTGCTGACCGGTAAACGTCAGACCGTCGATGATGAAAAAAACGTGATTCTTGTCCCGCTCGAGATCGTTGATAAAGTGCATCAGCGCCGTGTAGTCGCCGCTCAGGTTGGCGTCGATGCGAAGCTCTGTCAGCCCGTCGATAGCCGGCTTGGGCGTGTATTGCGCGCGCGTCAGCCGCACCTGGTTCTTCACGTAGTCCGTACCCAGTTCCTCGGCAATCGTCGAATAATTCGGCGCGATACGCTTCTCGAAAAACTTATCCGCATCATCGCGCGCCTGGTCCACCTTCTGCGGCAGTCCCTCGAGATGCGCCATCTGCGACTGCAACTGCGCCGACCTGATTTGCGCCCGCTGGTAATCCTCGGAGTTGAGCTGTCCCGCGGCATGAAACGCCAGCATCACCTTCACTCCGAGAAAAAGCACCAGTCCCGCCAGGGCGACAGCGCCCGCGATATGCAGATTCAGTACCGTAAAGAAGCGACGGAGATTGTTCACTGCGCACCTCGCTTCTTCGGCGCAGCCGTATGCGCCTTCGGGCTCACACTCTTCTTTTCGCCGGCTGTCGTCTCATCCAGCTTCTTCTCGGCAGCGGACTCTGCCTTGCTTGCCTGTTCTTCCGCCTCGCTCAGCGGCCGGTAGTCGGCCAGTATGTCGAAGTTCACGTCAATCGCCGCGTTGATAGGCTGCAGTGCCGCATTCGGCCCATTTGCGGTCGCCGAAGCTAGCGCCTCGCCTGCCAGCCGCGGCGAACCAAAGTGCCGCGACTTCTCGAGGTTCCGCACCAGGTCGACTGCTTTGTCGCGAGCGCCGCTCACTCGCAGCCGGATCGTCACCCCGCCGTCCTTCGCGACCTCCGGGTCGATGCTCAACACCTGCACTCCTGCCGGCAGAACCGTTTCGAGGTCGGTCATCGTCGCCGTCCAGGAGAACGCCTTGCGCCGGAAGAGGGAATTGAGGAAATCCGACTGCGTCAGCACGGCCGCATTCTGCGGCTGCCGCATCAGCACCTGGTAGCTCTGCTGCTGTTGTTCGAGCTTCGTCACGTGCTTCTCGACTGTATCCACCCGCGCCGTGGCGTCCTGCGCTTTATGCTGCTCCCCGCGCAGCAGCAGCCACAGCGGTATCGCCAGCAGTACAAGAATCCCCATCAGGATCCTCAGCTGCTTCAATACCTGCCGCACATCGACATACGGCTGGCTGGCGAGATTGATCGTAATCTTCATTAGCTTGCCAGCGCTCCTGTCACGCCTGCCGCCAGTCCGCTTGGCATCGTCCCGCTCGCGGCCGTACCGGGCGCGGCCACCAGGTCGCGCACTCTCACTCCATCCTCCGCCGCGTCCTTGGCTCCGTCCTCCAGTACCTGCGCCAACTCCTGCGCTCCGCCCGGCCCGACGTAGTAGACAACTTCCGGCAACGCCTTCAGCGTGTCCTCAAAATAAGCCCTTGCCACCGACACGCTCTGCACCAGTTCCTCCTGACGCTGCCCGTCGTCCGCCGGCAGCTCCTGCGTCCGGTGCAACAGCAGCTCATTGCCCGCGGCAATCGCCGTCGTCAGAGTAAACCCGTTGCGATTCACCACCAGCGCCGGGTCATTGCTCGTCAATGCTGCCAGGGAGGCCAGCGTCGACGGCATCACTACGCCCGGCTCATATCCGGCCGCGCGCACCGCGCCCTCGTATTCGGAGCGCACCGCCGCCGGCATCACCGTCACCAGCACATGCGTCTGGCCATGTTCCTGTCCCTGCCCCAGACGCATCACCTGGTAGCTCACCGCCGCATCGTCCACTTCAAACGGCATCAGCTTGCGCAGCCTGAAGCGCACAATCGGCATCGCCTCCTGCGCCTTCGCCGGCAGCGTATCGAACTCCAGCATCAGCACGCGCACCGCTGCATCCGGAACCACCAGCGTCAGCTGCTTCTCCCGCGAAGAAACCTCGTCAAGGGCCTTCTGCAAAGCCAGCGCAACCATCGCCGGATCGGTGAAATTCGTGTCACTCAGCCCGGGCTTCACCACCCCCGCCGCCAGCGGCGCAAAGCTCATCACCGCCTGCGCATCTCCTTGCTGCCGCGCCGCAATCACGCCTTCAGGCGTAATCTCGCACGCCAGCTTCGGGCGCTGCTTCGTGTTGGGCGAAAGAATGCGAAAGGGAATTGCCACTTTAGCGCGAAGCCTCGATAAATGTAACCTTGTTGATCTCTTTCAGCGTGGTCAAGCCGCGCCGCACCCTGTCAATCGCCGACTCGCGCAGGAACTGCATGCCTTCCTGCTGTGCCAGCTTGCGCACTTCCGAGCTGGGCTTCTTCTCGAGGATAATTTCGCGAATCGGATCCGTCAGATCGAGCAGCTCATGAATCGCCGTTCGCCCACGGTACCCCGTGCCGCCGCACTCGATACAACCCGCGCCCTCGCGAAACTCAAAGTCCCGCCACTCCGCTGGATCGAACCCGCTCAGCGTCAGCGTCTCATCATCATGCTGGACCGGGCGCGCACAGTACTCGCAGATAGTCCTCACCAGCCGTTGCGCAAGGATACAGTTAAGCGCCGACACAAAGTTGTAAGCCTCGACGCCCATATTCAGAAAGCGTCCCAGCACGTCGACTACGTTATTCGCGTGCACCGTCGTGAACACAAGGTGTCCGGTCAGCGCGGCATTGATGGCGATCTGCGCCGTCTCCTGGTCGCGGATCTCACCGACCAGAATCTTGTCCGGGTCATGCCGCAGAATCGACCTCAGTCCGCGGGCGAACGTCAGCCCCTTCTTCTCGTTCACCGGAATCTGCGTGATGCCGCGAATCTGGTACTCCACCGGGTCTTCAATCGTGATGATCTTGTCTTCGTCGCTCTTGATCTCATTCAGCGCCGCATAGAGCGTGGTCGTTTTACCGGATCCCGTCGGCCCCGTCACCAGGACCATCCCATACGGTTCGCGAATGTACCGCCGGAAGCGCCGCAGGTCGTCCTCATGAAAGCCAACCACATCCAGCGTCAGCTTGCGGAATTTCTCGCTCATCGACTCCTTGTCGAGCACGCGGAGCACGGCATTTTCGCCATGAACCGTGGGCATAATCGACACGCGGAAATCAATCAGGCGTCCCTTATAGCGCACGCGGAAGCGACCGTCCTGCGGCACGCGCCGCTCGGCGATATCGAGCTCGCTCATGACTTTGATCCGCGACAGGATCGTCGAGTGGTGCTCGCGCGCAATCGCCGCCATCGCCAGTTGCAGCACGCCGTCAATGCGGTACTTCACCACCAGCGAATCGTCATTCGTCTCGATGTGAATATCTGACGCTCTCCGCTCCAATGCCGTAAAGATCGTCGTGTCCACCAGGCGAATGATGGGGCTGATGTCCTCTTCCGACGTCAGCTTTTCGATCGAGATCGTCTCATCGGGATCGTCGTGCGCCGAGACCACATCGAAGGTCATTCCCTCCGACGCTTCGTCCAGCACGCGCTGCGACTGCTCCGTCTTCTTCAGCAGATCGGTGATCTGTGTCAGGGTGGCGACGCGTGTCGTGATCCGTTGCCCGAGCAGCCCCGATATCTCGTCCAGCACCATCAACCGGCTCGGATCGCTCACCGCGATCACCAGACGGTCATCGACCTGCTCTAGCGGCACAAAGTTGTAGCGGAACATCATGTCCACCGGCACCCGCTTCATCAGCTCATGCTGAATCCGGAAGTGCTTCAGGTCGACGAACTCGCAGCGATAGCGCTGCGCCAGCGTCTGCGCCCGCTCCGCCTCGTTTAATTCAATCGGTTGTGCCAGTATCGGTGCCTGTGCCATAAAGCTTCCCTTGGAAAATCTTTAACGCTGAAAATTATTCGCGTTCCCCAGCGAAAAGATGGGCAGATACAACGCGATCAGAATAATCACCACCACCACGCCCATCACAATCAGAATCGCCGGCTCAATCAACGCCAGCGCCGCCGTCAGCGCCGTCTGCACGTCTTCCTCATAAAACTCCGCGACCGAGTTCAGCATCCCCGGCAGGGCGCCCGTCGATTCGCCCACCTCGATCATCTCCACCGACAGCGGTGGAAACACCTTCGTCCCCGCCAGGCTCTGCGATAACCCCTTGCCCTCGCGCACGCTGCCCACCGACGAAAACACCGCCTTCGCAATCCGCTTGCTCGCAATCGACCGCGCCGCCGTCTCCAGCGATGGAACCAGCGGCAAACCGCCCGAAAGCAGTGTCGAGAGCGTCCGCGAGAATAGCGCCACCTGATACTTCAGCCAGATCATCCCGAAAATCGGCAGCTTGATGCGGATGCCGTCAATTCTGTCCGCGCCCTTGTCCGTCTTGCTCCAGCGATAGATCAGGAACGCGATCAGCGCCAGCACCGGCAGCACATACAGCACATAATGCTGCGCCCCCTGCCCTAGCGCCAGCAGCGCCAGCGTCAGGCCGGGCAGCTTCGTCCCCAACTGGTCATAAAGGGTCGCAAAGCGCGGCACGACAAACGTGATGAGGAAAATGAACAGCCCGAACACCAGCGTAATCAGCAGCCCCGGATAGATCAGAGAAGCCTTCAGCTTCTTGGTAAAGGTCAGCGAAACCCGCTGGAAATCCAGAAACCGCTTCAGAACCTCCTCAAGGTTGCCGCTTCGCTCGCCGGCCAGCAGCGTCGTCGTGTAGATCACCGGAAAGCCGCCCTGCGCTTCAAACGCCGAGGAGATCGACTCGCCTGTCCTTACCCGTGCCGCCACATTCTGCAGTTGCGCCGCAAACGTCGGATTCTTCTGGCCTTTGGCCAGCATCTCCAGCGAGCCCAGAATCGGAAGCCCCGCCCGGATCAGCGTCAGGAACTGCTGGTTAAAGATGATGAATGTCTCGAGCTTGGCCTTCTTGCGGCTGCCCGTCAGCCCTCGCGGCTTGACCGAATAGACGTAATAGCCCGCCTGCGAGAAGCGCTGGCGCAGCTCCTCGGCGGTTGCAGCCGAATGCACCTGTTGCTGCACACGGCCGCGTTCGTCGGCCAGTTTGATAACAAATTCCGCCATCGGACGCTACTTGAGGGTACCAGTTTCCTGCAGCGGATAGACGCACCAGCCGGCCATACCGTTCATCCGCCGTCCCGATTCGAAACCGGCATTTTCAGGAAGACCCTCAAAGAGACCGGACCCGCTATTTCCTCGCCGGCAACACCCCCAGCTTCGCAATCCTTCCCTCCGGACCGACCACCCACGGCAGATTCAGCGCATTCCACTTCCCATCATCGAGCGGAAACCATGTCTTGCCATCGTCATAGCTTATGTCGGAGCCATTCGTCCCTACCGCAATCCACGCCTTCGCGTCCACGTCCCGCGCCACCGCCGAGCGATACCCATGCGGAGGCTTCGCCGCCGCCGTTGTTGCCCGGCGCGGTTCAAGCATCCACGGTATCGTCGCGGCCGCAGTTCCTGTGACCTCGTTCGGACGACCGTAATCGCCGCCAACGGCGACTAACTTTGTTACGTCTGAATCGACTGCCAGTGAAAAAATTCCGGCCGATGCAGAATCCCCTGCCATGGGCAGTCTTTCCCTTTCAAATCGCAGGGATCCATCAAAGCACGCCGCGGGGTTTTGCCGAACCGTGAGCGACGTGCAAACGCTGTCCGGCACATAGAGCCATGGACCACCAGGTCCACTGGTGCCGAACATCGGAAGGCCGGCGTACGTGAGAGTCATGGCTGAGTTGCTGGCCGCAAATGCACCAATCTTCGCATTTCCCATGTCCAGGTCTTTAGTGTTTACTCGGCCCCACGTTTTCCCGCGGTCCAGAGTGAAGAACAGGACAAACATGCCGTTCACAGGGTCTCCAAGAATAAATCCACGATTCCTATCAGTAAAACCTATCGCATCCCAAAACCCATCTCTATCCGGATTCGTATACAGCAGCGTCCAGTGCGAACACCCGTTCGTCGTCTTGTACAGCCGCGACTGATCCCCCGGTCCCGACGACATCACAATCGCCGTATCCATATCCCATGCCCAGATCCCCCGAAAATCCAGCTTCTCCGCCCCCGGAGGCATCGCGCAGCTCTGCCACATGTATCCGCTGTCCTCCGTCCGCAGAACCGTCCCGTTTGTCCCGCTCGCCCAGGCCACGCCGCCGCCGACAGCGTGAATCCCGCGCAGCCCGGCCTTCGTCCCGCTCGATTGCATCACCCACGGCCCCGACGTCACGTCCTGCGCACGAGCCCCGGCTATGAAAGAGAGATGTGCAAAAAGAAGTGCCAGGAGAAGGGAAGAGCGAAGCCTCGAACTCGCCATGCCGACATCATATCGGGCACTGAATGTCTTTATTTGTCTTGATGCGGTGCCGAAGGCGCGTTTGCCTGGACGGCCAGTCCTATACCGGCGGCAACCCCTCAACCACCTTCACGCCCGGCGGTGCCGCAAACACAAACTCAGCATCGGGAGCAGCCGCATCCGGCTTCTCATCCGCGAACACGAATGCATTCGTAATCCCGTCCGTCTCCTCCACCTTCATCGACCGAATCACGCCATCCGCCGTCGCCGTCACGCTGAAGGCCGCTACGCGCTTCTCCAACACCCGGGGAATCCCCGTCAGCACATAGGTCCCATCGGCCTGCGGAGCAATCGCCAGATTCGTTAATTCCTGTTCGAGCTTCGCGTGCCCTAGCAGCAGCCGCAGCGGAGAGCGCATATCGTCCAGCTTCTTCACCGGAACCCGCTGCACCTCGGTATCGCCCGGCGAATAGAAATACCCGTACTTGCCGTCTAAAACAAACAGCTTTCCCTGGGGCTGCGAATACTTCCAGCGCATCTTGCCCGGCTTCTTCAACAGCAGCACGCCCGCCTCCTTGCGGTTCATGCCCATGCCTTCATATTTCTGGGAAAATTGCACCTCGAGCGAGTGCAGAGAGTTGTAATGACGATCGATTCGCTGCGCAAGCTCAACCGCCGTCAGCGAAGAGGACTGCGCCGGCACCATGACCGGCGCCAACAGCGCCGCCAGAACAAAGGCCCGCAACGCAATGGCCTGTAGGCCCCGGGCCCGCAACCAGAACCTCACTGCAACGGCTGCGTGCAGTTCGTCCCGCCCGTGGGATCAGCCTTCACCTCGCCCTGCTGATCGATGCAGAAGCCGCGATGCCCTGTCTTGCCCACCGCCTGGGGAACCGCGGTCGCTTCATAGCCGGTGTACATGTCCTGATTGTTCACCGTCACCTTTGTGCAGTTCACGACGGTGAATGTGTATCCGCTCTTCTGTCCGCTCGCCAGGTCGCCCTGCAGCAGTTGCGCCGACTGTGGAGACGGCTGTCCCGACTTCGCGTCGCCCCCCAGCGTCGTTAGTCCGCACGCAAAGCCGTTGGCCGGATACGTCGTCTGATACTGAATCTGTGCCTGGTAAATGGCGCGCAGCGACTGGATCGCCGACGTCTCATTCGCCTGCATCTTCATGCCTGCGAAATTCGGAATCGCAATCAGCATGAGGATCAGCATGATCGAGATCACGATCAGCAGTTCCATCAAAGTGAATCCAGCCTCACGCCGCCTACGGGCAAGCCGTCTCCGAACCTGCCCTTCCAGAACCTGTCTTTGCACCATC